>Ga0209360_1000216_pt1 | contig 52306 bp, 41 predicted proteins | sample SaaInlV_130m_DNA_3_FD_184651 | JGI IMG/M metagenome (GOLD analysis project Ga0209360, IMG submission 184651) | Marine microbial communities from expanding oxygen minimum zones in the Saanich Inlet - SI037_S3LV_130m_DNA (SPAdes) (version 2) | ecosystem: Environmental > Aquatic > Marine >... | reverse complement strand
TTATGCCAGGCGACAATGTGAAGATGACAGTTGAGTTACTCGCTCCGATTGCAATGGAAGAAGGATTAAGATTTGCAATTAGAGAAGGCGGACGCACGGTAGGTGCTGGCGTCGTCTCGAAGATTACTAACTAGAAGTTTTTTTTAAAGTAAGTGGCGACTCTATGAGTGGCCATTTTTTGGATTTGATATATAGGCAAGTGGCTCAATTGGTAGAGTAGTGGTCTCCAAAACCATTGGTTGGGGGTTCGAGTCCCTCCTTGCCTGCCAAATTAAAGGATATATGTGGCTAAACAAATAGACAATTTAAAGAGTGGTTCTGATCAATGGAAAACTATCCTAGCAGTTGTTGTAGTTGTTGCTGCACTTGCTTTGTATTATGTGAACCCACTCAATTTTAATTCTCTGACTAAGGTGCTTGTTACACTTGTATGGTTTATTATTGCGGGTGGCATATTTATAAAATCTAACCAAGGTGATACGTTTCTACATTTCTTAAAAGAAACACGTATTGAGCTTAGAAAGGTAGTTTGGCCCACAAGAGAAGAAACATTAAAAACAACTGGAATCATTATGATTGCAGTAATTGTAGTGGCAATTTTTCTTTGGATTGTGGATGCATTCTTTACTTGGGGTGTTCATTCAATTTCTTCAATTAATATATTTTAAGTAAAGGATTTTCATGTCTAAGAATTGGTTTGTAATCCACGCAAGAAGTGGCTATGAGGCTAAAGTAAAACTAGCCATTGAAGAGGCTGTTGCTAGAGAAGGGATAGAGGACTTGGTTGAAGAGATATTGATTCCCACTGAGCAGGTTGTTGAACTTAAAGGTGGAAAGAAAAAAGAAACTGAGCGCAAATTTTTCCCAGGCTACATGCTTATTAAGATGGAACTAACAGAGCCAAGTTGGTTATTAGTTAAGAATACAAATAATGTTATTGGTTTTATAGGTGGATCTTCAGGTAAGCCCTCTCCAATAACTCAGAGAGAGGTTGATAGAATTTTTGCACGCGTTCAAGAGGGAGCAGATAAACCTAAACCTAAGGTTGCATTTCAGCCCGGTGAAGAAGTTCTTGTTATTGATGGTCCATTCAATGAGTTTAATGGAACTGTTGAAAGTGTGAATTACGAAAAAAGTTTGCTGACAGTAGAGGTTTTAATTTTTGGTCGAACTACTGCAGTTGAACTAGAGTTTTCTCAAGTAGAGAAAACATAACACAACCCATTGGGTTAAATTTGTTAACGGGGAGCTTGATAGGCGCTTGAACCCATAGGAGATAAAAATGGCAAAAAAAATTGAGTCATATATAAAACTGCAGGTCCCTGCGGCAGAAGCTAATCCTTCGCCACCAGTTGGACCAGCTTTAGGTCAGCATGGTGTAAATATCATGGAATTTTGTAAGGCGTTCAATGCCCAAACACAAGAGATTGATAAAGGTATGCCTGTTCCAGTAATTATTACTGTCTACAATGATAGAAGCTTCACATTTGTAACTAAAACACCTCCTGCAGCAGTCCTTCTTCGAAAAGTGACTGGTATTGCAAAAGGGAGTGGAGAGCCTCATATTAATAAAGTTGGTACAGTAACTCGTGCACAACTAGAGGAAGTTGCTAATATCAAAATGAAAGATTTAAATGCAAATGATTTAGACGCTGCTGTCCAAATCGTTGCCGGAACTGCCCGCTCTATGGGCCTTGTGGTGGAGGGTTAATGATGACTACTTTAACAAAAAACCAAAAAGCAAATATATCAAAAATTAAAGAAGGCGAAAAGTACAAAATTTCTGATGCTTTAGCGCTAGTTAAGGAATGCGCAACTGCAAAGTTTGATGAGTCTGTTGACGTAAGTATTAACTTGGGAATTGACACAAAAAAATCTGATCAAACTGTTCGTGGTGCTGTTGTCCTTCCAAATGGCACTGGAAAGGTTGTGCGTGTTGCAGTCTTTACTCAGGGCGATAATGTTCAAAAAGCGACTGATGCAGGTGCAGATATTGTGGGTATGGATGACTTAATGAAAACTATGCAAGATGGAGATTTGAATTATGACGTTGTTATAGCTTCTCCAGATGCAATGGGAATCGTTGGAAGATTAGGACAAGTTCTAGGTCCTCGTGGTTTGATGCCTAATCCCAAAGTAGGAACTGTAACTCCTGACGTTGCAACAGCAGTTAAAAATGCAAAAGCAGGTCAGGTGCGCTATCGTGCTGATAAGTCTGGAATTGTTCATGCAGGTGTTGGTAAAGCTTCTTTTGATGTTAAAGCATTAGAAGAAAATGTAACTGCACTAATAGATGCTCTTAAGAAAGCAAAACCAAGTTCAGCAAAAGGTGTGTACTTTAAAAAAATTAGTGTTTCATCAACGATGGGCCCAGGCTTGAGTATTGATGGGGCGAGTGTAGATATTTAAATAGATTTAACTACTGATAATTAATTTATCAGTTATGAATTCTTTGGGCGACAAGGTTACTTGTTTAGCCTCAAAGACCATAGGTGTGATGAGCTGCTTGCAGTTAATTACTTAATAAATTGATTCTTCAATTTGCCTATGTAGAGGGTATGGAAATACCTTGTGGCGAAAGTTGTAATTTTATAACTTTCTTTTTTTAATTGTTCAGGAGAGACTATGGCTCTTAGTTTTGAAGCAAAAAAAGCAGTTGTTGAACAGGTTAATGCAGTCGCTATAAGCGCTGTATCTGTTGGTGCTGCCGAGTATCGTGGATTGAATGTTGAACAAATGACTAACCTACGAAGCGCTGCTATTGAGGGAGATGTTTCTTTGCGTGTTGTTAAAAATACACTTGCAAAGAGAGCGTTAGCAGAGACAGGATGTGAATGTATATTACCTGTCTTAAGTGGACCGGTTATCTTGGGATTTTCTCAAGAAGATCCGGGTGCTGTTGCGCGCGTTTTTCGTGACTTTATTAAAGAAAATAAAGACTTAGTCGTTAAAGGTTTGGGGGTTTCCGGAGAGTTTGTTGATGCAGATCAACTTAAGCGAATCGCGAGTCTTCCAACTAAAGATCAGGCAATCAGTATGTTGATGGCGTTGATGCTTGCACCAACAGAGAAACTAGTTAGAACTCTAAATGAAGTTCCTACCAAGTTAACTCGAGTTGTGGCAGCTGTGCGTGATCAAAAACAATAATAATTATATAGAGGAGTAAATATCATGGCGAAATTAAGTAACGAAGATATTTTAGGTGCAATTGCAGACATGTCTGTGATGGATGTTGTTGAGCTCGTTTCAGCAATGGAAGAAAAATTTGGAGTTTCTGCAGCAGCGGTTGCAGCAGCACCAGTAGCGGTAGCAGCAGAAGCTGGTGCAGCGGCTGAAGAACAGACTGAATTTGATGTAATGTTAACAAGCTTTGGTGAGAAGAAAGTTGCTGTAATTAAAGCTGTTCGTAGCATGACAGGATTAGGTCTTAAAGAGGCTAAGGATCTTGTTGAAAGTGCTCCAGCAGCGATTAAAGAAGGCGCATCAAAAGCAGAAGCTGATGATATGCTAAAGCAGCTTGAAGAAGCTGGCGCTAGCGTAGAACTTAAGTAATTTGTTCAATGCAAAAAACCAAAATCCCCATAAGGGGATTTTGGTGTTTTTATTCAAAAGTAATTTTGAAAACAATTTGTTGATTAATACGGGGCATTCATGACATATTCATTTACAGAAAAAAAACGTATCAGAAATAATTTTGGAACAAGAGAATCGATTCTTAAAGAACCAGATTTATTGTCTATTCAAATTAATTCATTTAATAGCTTTATTCAAGCGGGAGCCGTTGAAAAAGAAAATATCGGTCTTCACTCAGTCTTTCAATCTGTTTTTCCAATTACAGCCCTTAATGGATATGCAGAAATTGAATATTTAGATTATGAGCTTCAAGAGCCAAAATATAATGTTAAAGAATGCAAGCTTAGAGGTGTAACCTATGCTGCAACATTGCAAGTCAAGCTAAATTTAGTTCTTTTTGACAAGAATGGATCAAATTTAAAGAAAAAGCGTCGCGTTAAGCAAGTTATAGAGGAAAGTGTTTATCTTGGACAGCTTCCACTAATGACCGATACTGGTACTTTTGTTATTAATGGTACAGAACGTGTGGTTGTTTCTCAGCTTCATCGTTCACCGGGCGTAATTTTTGAACACGATAAGGGGAAGACGCACTCTTCAGGAAAGATTTTATTTTCTTCGCGAGTAATTCCATACCGCGGCTCTTGGTTAGATTTTGAATTTGATCATCACGAACATTTGTTTGTTCGAATAGACAGAAGGAGGAAACTCCCTGTTACGACACTGCTTCGCGCTATGGGCCTGTCGACTAATGAGATTATTGATACTTTCTTTGATCATATTGCTGTGAAGATGAAATCTAAATCATGTGATTTAGTCGTCAAACCAGAGCTTTTAAGAGGAATTATTGCTGAATTTGATATCAAAATTGGTAAAGATGTTGTAATTGAACAAGGCCGTAGAATAACTGCTAAGCACGTTAAGATGCTTCAAACTGCAAAAGTTGATTCAATCAATGCACCATTAGAGTACCTAATCGGAAAAGTTGTCTCTTCAGATATAGTTGATACCGATACTGGTGAAATATTACTGGCTGCTAATTCTTCGATATCAGAAGAATCTATTGAGGTTCTAGCTGCAACAAAAATTAAGAAAATTAATATTATTTATATCAATGATGCTGAAAATGGCATTTATATTTCAGATACATTACGCCTTGATGAATTACAGACAGAAATCGAAGCGCGCATGTCTATATACCATGTAATGAGACCTGGTGAACCTGCAACTGAAGATGCAGTTAATGCTCTTTTTTCTAATCTATTCTTTAACAATGATCGTTATGACCTCTCAAAAGTTGGTCGTATGAAGTTAAATCGCCGTTTAGGGATCGAAAGTGAAACTGGCGAGCACGTTCTAACTCATGATGACATTATTAATGTAATTAAGCAACTCATTGACATTAAGAATGGCCATGATGTTGTGGATGACGTTGATACATTGGCTAATAGAAGAGTTAGGGCTATAGGTGAAATGATTGAAAATCAGTTTAGAATAGGTCTAATCCGTGTAGAGAAAGCAGTCAAAGAAGGCTTAAATCTTGCAGAAACAGATGAGCTAACGCCTCAAGATTTAATTAATTCAAAGCCAGTCTCTGCTGCAGTTAGAGAGTTTTTTGGCTCTTCACAACTGTCTCAATTTATGGATCAGGTTAATCCACTATCAGGTGTTACTCATAAGCGCCGTATTTCTGCACTTGGGCCTGGGGGATTGACAAGGGAGCGAGCAGGCTTTGAAGTTAGAGATGTTCACCCTTCTCATTATGGAAGGTTGTGCCCAATTGAGACCCCAGAGGGTCCAAATATTGGACTAATTAATACATTAGCAGTCTATGCTAAAACAAACTCTTATGGTTTTTTAGAAACTCCATATCAGGTTGTAAAGAATGGTCAAGTCACGAAAGAAATAATTTACGTTTCGGCTATTGATGAGATTGATCATACTATTGCTCAGGCTAACTCTAAGGTTGATTCCAAGGGAAAACTTCAAGATGATTTAGTGTCTGGAAGACATAAAAATGAATTTGTGTTGGTAGACAAGTCCGAAGTGACTCTTATAGACATTGACTCTAAGCAGATTTCATCTGTTGCTGCCTCATTAATTCCTTTCCTTGAGCATGATGATGCAAACCGTGCCCTAATGGGTTCAAATATGCAGCGTCAAGCTGTTCCTGTACTTCGTGCTGAAAAGCCATTAGTTGGAACGGGTATTGAGCGCGTTGTTGCAACTGACTCTAGAGTTTGCGTTGTTGCAGATCACGATGGAGTTGTTGAAACAGTTGATGCATCCAGAATTGTAATACGTGTTGATTCAAAACAAGCAAAAGCTGGCGAGTTAGGTGTTGATATTTATAGCTTAATTAAATATTCACGCTCAAACCAAAATACTTGTATTAACCAGAAACCACTTGTTCAACCGGGTGATAAGATTGCTGCTGGCGATGTTTTGGCAGATGGCCCTTCTACAGATTTAGGAGAGCTTGCATTAGGTCAAAACATGATGATTGCCTTTATGCCTTGGAATGGATACAACTTTGAAGACTCCATTCTAATTTCTGAGAAGGTTGTTCATGAGGATCGTTATACTTCAATTCATATTGAAGAGCTAACAGCCTATGCAAGAGATACAAAACTTGGTACTGAGGAAGTTACTGCAGATATTCCAAATGTTAGTGAGTCTGCTCTTTCAAAGCTTGATGATGTTGGTATCGTCTATGTTGGTGCAAGAGTAAAAGGCGGTGATATTCTAGTTGGTAAGATTACGCCAAAAAGTGAAACCGTTTTATCACCAGAAGAAAAATTATTACGTGCTATCTTTGGAGAAAAGGCTAATAACGTAAAAGATACTTCATTAAGAATAGGTGCTTCAAAATCTGGTGTTGTTATTGATGTTCAAATCTTTACTAAGGATCGAGTTGATAAAGATTCTCGCGCTCTAGTGATTGATGAAGAGCGACTAGAAAACATTAAAAAAGATATTGATGATGAGTTTGGGATTATTGATGGAGATATTTTCCGCAGAGTTCGTTTAAAACTATCAGGAAATGTTTCAACTAGCAACGTTGGTAGCATTAAGAGTGGTGATAAGATTGCTGCAAAAGATTTGAAGCCTTTAGAGAATAGTGACATTGCTAAAATAAAAGTTAAAGATGCTGCAGTGAATAAAGAAGTAGCTGCATTAGTTAAACAATCTAAAGCTAAACAAGAAGAGTTTGAAGTATTTTTTGAGCAAGAAAGTGCAAAAATTAAAGAAGGTGCTGAATTACCACCTGGAGTTCAAAAGATGGTTAAAGTCTACGTGGCAACGCGTAAAACTCTTCAAGTTGGTGATAAGATGGCTGGACGCCATGGAAATAAGGGCGTAATATCTCGAGTTTCACCTGTTGAAGATATGCCGCATTTAGCCGATGGTACTCCTGTTGATGTTGTACTAAACCCACTTGGTGTTCCTTCCCGTATGAACGTTGGACAAGTATTAGAAGTTCACTTAGGATGGGCTGCAAAGGGCCTTGGATATAAGATTGGAAATCTGTTAGATGAGCATCGTAAAGATACCATTAAGCAAATCCGTTCAATGCTTGATTCAATTTACAATAGTTATGGAAAGGCTGAAGATTTAAAGTCATTTAGTGATGACGAAATATTAGAATTGGCTAATAATTTACGTACTGGAGTGCCAATGGCAACCCCAGTTTTTGATGGTATTAAAGAAGAAGATATAAAGTCATTGCTTAAGATGGCTGATTTGCCTGAGAGTGGTCAAATTCAATTATTTGATGGAAGAACAGGCGATGCATTTGATCGTGATGTAACCGTTGGTTATATGCACATGTTGAAGTTAAATCATTTAGTTGATGATAAGATGCATGCTCGTTCGACAGGACCTTACTCATTAGTCACGCAACAACCACTAAGTGGAAAGGCTCAATTTGGTGGCCAAAGATTTGGCGAAATGGAAGTGTGGGCTCTCGAGGCATATGGTGCTGCTTATACTCTAAGAGAAATGCTAACGGTCAAATCTGATGATGTTAGTGGAAGAGCTAAGATGTATAAGAATATCGTTGATGGTGAAAATCGTACAGAGTCAGTCATGCCTGAGTCGTTTAATGTTCTAGTAAAAGAAATTCGATCTCTAGGTATTGATACTGAACTTGAACAAAATTAAATTAGGAGAATCCTTTGAAAGATTTATTACAAATTTTAAAACAGCAAAATAAAGAACAAGATTTTGATGCAATTAGAGTTGGTTTAGCTTCTCCTGAAAAGATTCGTTCTTGGTCTTTTGGTGAAGTTAAAAAACCTGAAACAATCAACTATAGAACTTTTAAACCTGAAAGAGAAGGTCTATTTTGTGCCAAAATTTTTGGACCAATGAAAGACTTTGAATGCTTGTGTGGTAAATACAAGCGAATGAAGTTTAGAAATGTAGTTTGTGAAAAATGTGGTGTTGAGGTCACTCTTTCTAAAGTGAGAAGAGAGAGAATGGGGCATATAGAACTAGCAGCTCCAGTGGCTCATATCTGGTACTTAAAGTCATTGCCCTCTAGATTAGGTCTTCTTATGGATATGACCCTGAAGGATATTGAAAGAGTTTTGTATTTTGAAGCTTTTTTGGTGACAGATCCAGGCAGTACTCCATTAATCAAAAAACAACTTCTTACTGAAGAAATGTATTTTGATGCCCTAGACCAGTATGGTGATGATGAGTTTGTAGCCAAGATGGGCGCTGAGGCTATGCAGGATGTGCTTTCTGAAATGCAACTTGAAAAAGAAGCTGCTAATTTACGTGAAGACGCTTTAAATACAAAATCACAAACTAAACTTAAGAAAATTAATAAAAGACTTAAGCTTGTTGATTCATTAATCAAATCAGGAAATAAACCTGAGTGGATGGTTTTGAATGTATTGCCTATTTTACCACCTGATCTGAGACCTCTTGTTCCACTGGATGGAGGTCGATTTGCAACATCAGACTTAAATGATCTTTATCGACGTGTAATTAACAGAAATAATCGTCTTGGAAGGCTTTTAGAGTTAGATGCTCCTGAAATAATTGTCAGAAATGAAAAGCGCATGCTTCAAGAAGCAGTTGACTCATTAATTGATAATGGTCGCCGTGGTCGTGCTGTAATGGGTAACAACAGACGCCCTCTTAAATCAATTGCTGATATGATTAAAGGCAAGCAAGGTCGATTCCGTCAAAACTTGCTTGGAAAGAGGGTTGATTATTCTGGACGTTCTGTTATTGTTTGTGGTCCATATTTAAAGCTCCATCAATGCGGGCTTCCGAAGAAGATGGCGTTAGAACTATTTAAGCCATTCATTTACAATCGCCTTCAAGCCAATGGTCTTGCCTCGACGATTAAAGCTGCTAAAAAAATGGTTGAAAGTGAAATTCCTGAGGTATGGGATATACTTGAACGTGTTGTTCATCAGCATCCAGTTCTTTTAAACCGTGCACCTACACTTCATAGGCTTGGAATTCAAGCGTTTGAACCTTTACTAATTGAAGGTAAAGCTATTCAGCTTCATCCACTTGTTTGTACAGCTTTTAATGCTGACTTTGATGGTGACCAAATGGCTGTTCATGTTCCACTTTCAGAAGAGGCTCAATTAGAAGCAAGGACACTCATGTTGGCTTCTAATAATATTCTTCACCTAGCTAGTGGCGATCCAATCATTATTCCTTCTCAGGACGTTATTCTAGGTCTTTATTATATGACTAGAGAGAAGGTTAATCAAAACGGTGAAGGTATGATTTTTGCAAATACCAACGAAGCCCTTGCTGCTTATGACTCTAAATTAGTTAGCCTTCATGCTAAGATTAAGTTAAGGGTTCAGGACTATGAAAAAACAGATTCAGGTTTTGTACCAAGTGCTACTCGCATAGTTGATACGACAATTGGAAGGGCGATTTTTTCGAGAATTCTACCGAAAGGTTTGTCATTTGATTTAATCAATGAAGCCTTAACAAAAAAGGTAGTTTCAAACTTAATTCATGTTTGTTATAGAACTCAAGAACTCAAAGAAACAGTTATCTTTGCAGATCAAATGATGTACATGGGTTTTGAATTTTCAACTAAATCGGGTATTTCATTTTGCTCAAATGATATGATTATTCCGAGTGAAAAATCTGAAATGATTGATAAAGCCAATACTCAAATCAAAGATGTTCAACAGCAATTTGCATCTGGAGTTGTTACAAATGGTGAGCGATACAACAAAGTCATTGATATATGGTCAAGAACTTCTGAAGAAGTAGCAAAAGCAATGATGGATAAAGTTGGTTATGAAGAAATAACAGACTCAAAAGGAAAGACTGAAAAGAAACCATCGTTTAATTCGATCTATATGATGGCAGACTCTGGTGCTCGAGGTTCTCCTGCGCAGATCAGACAGTTAGCTGGAATGCGAGGTCTTATGGCTAAACCTGATGGTTCAATTATTGAGTCTCCAATTACAAGTAATTTCCGAGAAGGTCTTAATAACATGCAGTACTTTATTTCAACGCATGGTGCCCGAAAAGGTCTAGCAGATACTGCTTTAAAAACTGCTAATTCAGGATATTTAACGAGACGATTAGTTGATGTTGGTCAAGATTTAGTAGTTACAGAAGAAGATTGTGGTACTGAAAATGGACTCTTTATAAAAGCTGTCATTGATGGTGGTAATGTTGTTCAAACATTGGGTACTGCAGTACTTGGTAGAATTATTTCCGAAGATGTTCTGATGCCAAATAGTAAAAAAGTCTTTTTAGAAAAAGACCATTTGATAACCTTGTCGGACTCAGACCGTATCAATGAGTTAGGAATTGAATTTATTAAAGTAAGGTCAGCAATCACCTGCGAAACTTCTTATGGTGTATGTGCATCTTGTTATGGTAATGATATGGCAAGGGGACATAAGATTGGAGTTGGTGAAGCCGTTGGTGTTATTGCCGCTCAATCGATTGGTGAGCCAGGAACGCAGCTTACAATGCGTACTTTCCATATTGGTGGTGCAGCAAGCTCATCTACTGCTGTCAACAGTATTATTATTAATACGGACGGTATTGTGCACTATGAAAATATGAAATCTATTACTAATTCAAATGGAGATTTAGTTGTTATTTCAAGATCTTCAGAAGCTTCTATAAGGAATGATTTAGGGCAAGTAAAGGAGCGATATAAACTACCTTACGGAGCCGTAGTTCACTTCAAAGATGGCGGAAAAGTTAAGGCAAAAGATAAGATAGCTGACTGGGACCCTCATACTCATCCAATCATTGCTGAAAACTCTGGAAGAGTTTCTTTTATTGATTTTGTTGAGGGTAAAACTGTTGTCAAGAACTCTGATCCATTGACAGGATTAAGTTTCTTTGAGATGATTGAAGAAGCAGAGAGAACTTCAGCAGCTAAAGATATGAAGCCAATGATTAAGTTGGTTGATAAGAAGGACAAGAAATCCATTCTGTCTACTCACTACCTACCATCAGGCGTTAAAATTAACCTAGAAGATGGTCAGCTTATTGCTGCAGGTGAAATTCTTGCTAAGATTCCTAAGGCTGTTTCTAAAACGAGTGATATTACAGGCGGCTTGCCGCGTGTTGCTGATTTATTTGAAGCTAGAAAGGCAAAAGATCATGCAATTCTCGCTGAGAGTGCAGGTGTTGTTAGCTTCGGTAACCCGACTAAATCTAAAGTTCGCATGCTCATTACTAATGAAGAGGGCGATGTAACTGAAATGATGATTCATCATTGGAGAGCCATCAATGTATTTGATGGTGAAACAGTTGAGAAAGGTGATGTGATTTCAGATGGTCCTTCAAATCCTCACGACATTCTTAGATTGCTTGGCGTCGAGACTTTGGCTAACTACATTGTAAAAGAAGTTCAAAATGTTTACCGACTTCAGGGCGTTAAGATTTCAGATAAGCATATTGAAGTTGTAGTTAAACAAATGCTTAGAAAAGTTGAAATTATTGATAATGGTGATTCAAATTATGTCAATGGTGAAACTGCCGAACATGCTCATGTTGTTGAGAAAAATAAGCAACTAAGGGCTCAGAAAAAGAAGGAAATTATTTTCCAGAGATTACTAATGGGAATTACAAAAGCTTCATTATCAACTGAGTCGTTTATCTCTGCCGCTTCATTCCAAGAAACAACAAGGGTGCTTACTGAGGCCTCTATTACTGGAAGAGTTGATGATCTTCGAGGACTTAAAGAAAATGTTATCGTGGGTAGACTGATTCCTGCAGGTACAGGCTTTAAACATCATCAAGAGAAGAGGAAAAAGCGTGTAGCTGATTCCTTTATGCAAACTAGCGAAGCTGAACAAGAACTCTCTGAGCAGTTAAGTGAAGTTGAAGCTAAAGCGGAAGAATAATTAAGCTTAAAATAATATAAGGGGATTTCATTTTAAAATGAAATCCCCTTTTTTTATCCACTTTGGAATTACTTTTACTGCATGCGACTTTGTGAAGAGTATTCTAAAGTTTTCACAAACTTGGTAATGATAAAATACATTCATGGAAAAGTCTCAATTTAATAACCTTGTTGAAAAAGGTTTTAATCATATTCCACTTTCAAGAGAGGTTGTTGTAGATACTGATACGCCTCTTGCTTTGTATCTTAAATTAGCAAATAATCCATATAGCTATTTTTTAGAGTCTGTACAGGGAGGGGAAAAATGGGGACGGTACTCATTTATTGGTCTGGCAGCTGAGACAGTTATTAAGGTGAATGACTATGATGTCTCAATTGAAAAGAAAGGGAAACTGCACCAGCAATATAAAGTTGAAGACCCTCTTGCATGGATTGAAGATTACCAAAGCAAATTTAAAGTTCCACAATTAGAAGGCCTGCCAGATTTCAATGGAGGATTTGTTGGATATTTTGGTTATGAAATCATTCGATATATTGAGCCAAAACTTAAAGATATTAAAAAGAAAGATGAACTAAATGTTCCAGATATCTTATTGATGGTTTCAAATGATTTATTGGTGGTTGATAATTTAACCAGTAAGGTACATATCATCACTCACATTAATCCGGAGAAAGAGTCTTTTGAGGGCGGGCTTTCGAAACTAAATAGAATTGAAAAAAATATTAGAGAATTGTTTCATTTTGAGTCCACACCTTCTGAAAATATTAAGTCTGAGGATTTTGTCTCAAGTTTTGGTAAAGAGAGCTTTGTTAATGCAGTTGAAAAAGTTCAGAAATATATTACTGCAGGAGATGTTATGCAGGTTGTACCATCTCAAAGATTAAGCTGTTCATTTAAGTCAAACCCTGTTGAGCTATATCGTCAACTCAGAATACTTAATCCTTCCCCTTATATGTACTTTTTAAACCTAGATGGTTTTGCTATAGTTGGGTCTTCTCCTGAAATATTAACGCGTATAGATAATAATAATGTTGCAACAATAAGGCCAATTGCTGGAACACGCTCAAGAGGCAAGAGTATCCAAGAAGATCTTGAAAATGAAAAAGACCTCTTGTCAGATGAAAAAGAAATTGCTGAACACCTAATGCTGATTGATCTCGGAAGGAATGATTTAGGTCGGATTGCCAAAACTGGGAGCGTGAACCTGACCGATAAAATGTTTATTGAACGCTATTCTCATGTCATGCATATTGTCTCAAATGTTGAGTGCGAGCTAAAAGAAGGTATGAGTTCTATCGATGTACTAAAGGCTACTTTTCCAGCTGGTACTCTGAGTGGTGCTCCAAAAGTTAGAGCGATGGAAATAATTGATGAAGTGGAGGCCCTAAAGCGAAGTATTTATTCTGGTGCTATTGGAAACCTTTCTTGGCATGGAGGTATGGATCTTGCAATTGCCATTAGAACGGCTGTAATTAAAGATGAGGTTCTCTATGTCCAAGCTGGAGCGGGAATTGTTTATGACTCAATGCCTGAGAAGGAGTGGCAAGAAACAATGGACAAGGCGCAAGCTTTAATAAAGGCAGCGCAAAATATATAGATATACTTGTTACTCAGTTTCAATATAATCTAAATTTAATAAAATTATAAAAAGCCAAAAAGGAAATATAAAATTGTTTGTAAAATATGATGTTAATAATCATATTTTTTTTAAATAAATTCTGTGGATTTTGTTCATCTTCAATGTCAAAGTGAATATTCTGTAAAGAATAGTTTAGTACGCATATCAAATCTAATTGATAGCGTTAAAGATTCTGGTATGAAAAGTGTTGCACTCACAGATGAAATGAGTCTTTTTTCAGCAATTAAGTTTTATCAAAAAGCTGTCAATGCTGGAATCAAGCCTATCATTGGAGCGAAAATTTCATTACCTTTTGACAAGGGTTATTATGATGTACTTTTACTTTGTCAAAATCAAGAAGGTTACTTGAGCCTTTCTGAACTTATTTCAAAAGCCTATTTGAATGAACAAGGCATTTCTATCGTTAGTGTCACGGAAGAGCAGCTGATATCTCATCAAAAGGGTTTATTAATGATTTCCACTCCTGCTTCTTCAGATATTTCAAGACTGTCTTTAGCTAATGATTTTGAAGCTGCAAAAATGAAAGCATTGAAGTGGAAGTCTATCTTTAAAGATCGTTACTATATGTCTGTTCAGAGAACAGACAGACCTTCAGATGAAAGCTTACTTAATTTGGTAATTGAGTTAGGACTGGAAGTCGAAGTTCCGATTGTAGCTACTAACGATGTCCAGTTTTTAGAAAAAAATGATTTTGAAGCACATGAAGCTAGAATTTGTATTGCTGAAGGCAACTTATTAGATGATGCGAGAAGAGCCAAAAATTTTAGCAATCATCAATATTTAAAAACTTCGGAAGAGATGGTGTTATTGTTTGAAGATTACCCTCAAGTTATTGAGAATAGTTCTGAAATAGCTAAGCGTTGTAATCTTCATTTTGAACTTTTTGGGAAAAACTATCTTCCAGTTTTTCCAACTCCAGAGGGAATTACAATTTCTGATTTTTTTAGCCAAGAGTCAAAAAAAGGTCTTGAAGTTAGACTAAAAGGTCTTGAAGTAGATAAAAAAATTTACAATGAAAGGTTAAATTTTGAACTTTCTGTAATATTAGAAATGGACTTCCCAGGTTATTTTTTAATTGTTTCGGATTTCATAAGGTGGGCTAAAGAACATGGTATTCCTGTTGGACCAGGACGTGGCTCTGGAGCTGGATCTCTTGTTGCATGGGCGCTTTCTATTACAAATGTTGACCCAATAGAGCATGATCTTTTATTTGAACGTTTTTTGAACCCTGAGCGGATTTCAATGCCAGATTTTGATATTGATTTTTGTACAGATAGGCGCGATGAGGTGATTGCCTATGTATCTGAAAAATATGGGTCAGAGAAAGTTTCCCAAATTATTACTTATGGAACTATGGCTGCAAAAGGAGTTGTTAGGGATGTTGGAAGGGTGTTAGGCCATCCTTATGGATTCAGTGACCAAATCTCAAAAATGATTCCAAATGAATTAAAAATGACCTTAAATAAAGCACTCGAGGATTCTGTAGAGCTAAAATCAAGATATGATTCAGAAGAGAGTGTGTCCACTCTAATAGACTTATCACAAGATCTTGAAGGAATCATTAGAAATGTAGGGACTCATGCTGGGGGTGTGGTTATTGCGCCAAGTAAGATTAGTGATTTCTGTCCAATTTATAAAGGCTCTGAAGAGTCAGATGTCATAGTCTCCCAATTTGATAAAGATGATGTTGAAGCTGTTGGGCTAGTCAAGTTTGACTTTTTAGGCCTATCAAATTTAACCGTTATGGATAAGGCTGTAAAAATCATTGCCAATAAAGGTTTAAGTAAAGAGTTAATTGATATTGATAAACTTAAGCTGGATGACCCTAAAGTATTCAAGCTTCTTCAAGATTGTGACACAACAGGCGTTTTTCAGCTTGAATCAGAAGGTATGCGAGGGTATTTAAAGAAACTCAAGGCTGACTGCTTTGAAGATATTGTTGCAATGTTAGCCTTATATAGGCCTGGACCGTTAGATGCGGGTATGGTTGATGATTATATTCAAGTTAAGCATGGTGCAAAGGTGAGGTATCCTCACAAAATGCTAGAAGAGATACTTAAGCCGACCAATGGTGTTTTTTTGTATCAGGAGCAGGTTATGAAATCTGCTCAAATTATGGCTGGATACTCTTTAGGTGGTGCGGATATCTTACGACGTGCAATGGGTAAAAAGAAGGTCGAAGAAATGGCTCAGCAGCGAGAAGTCTTTGTAAAAGGAGCTTTTAAGAAAAATATTGATAAAGAAAAAGCAAATGAAATATTTGATCTGATTGATAAGTTCTCTGGTTATGGGTTCAATAAATCCCATTCTGTAGCCTATGCATATATTTCATATCAGACTGCATGGTTAAAGGCACACTTCCCAGCTCCATTTATGGCAGCTGTTTTATCAGGTGTTATGGATGATACCGATCGAGTTGCTTTTACAGTAGGAGAGTCAAAGAAAAAAGGCGTTAAAGTAGTCGCTCCAGATATTAACAAATCAGAGTATGAATTTAGCATTACAGACAATAAAACAATTGTTTATGGTCTTGGAGCAATTAAAGGAGTTGGCGAAGCCCTAGTTAATAAAATAGTCTTAGAAAGAGAAAAAAATAGTGACTATTTAGATATTTTTGATTTTTGTTTCCGAATAGAGAAAAAATATATCAATCGTAGAGCCATTGAAGCACTCATTTATGCAGGCGCCTTTGATATATTCGGCATTAAGAGGGCTACTTTGATTTCAACTTATCCGAGTGCAGTTAGACAAGCAGAGCAAAGACAAAGTGATTTATCAAAGGGACAAAGCAGCCTTTTTTCTGATGTTGATAGTCACATCGAGTATGAAAAAAGGTACATAAAAGGTGATTTTTTATCTTTTAAAAATATTATGATGTATGAAAAAAAGGTCATGGGTTATTACCTAGACCGACATCCTACAGACTGGTACAAAACTGACTTAAAGTCAATTGTATGCACATTGCCAAAAGATATTGTATTTAGAAATAATCGTGAAGTAAGAATACTTTCCCTCATTTCTGACATTGTGTACAGGAACACAAGAAAAGGTCAAATGGCAAGCATTACGATTGAAGATGGAGAAAGGAAGATAAATGCAGCAATTTTTTCTCAAAAACTATCGCAAACTAGTGAGCAATTAGTTTTAGATGAGGTAGTTGTAATATCTGGAAAAATTAACAAGGATTTCAGAGAGCAGTGGCAAGTTGTTGTTGATAGAATAGATCCAGTTGATAAAGTCCAACTTAAATTTGCAAAATACTTAAAAATTCAACTGACTCAAAAAAATAAAAATGCTTATTTAGAATTATGTAGTTTGCTAAAAGAATATCATGGATCATGTCCAGTTATCATCGAGTATGAATCAGAAAAATCTTCAGGAAGAATTCCATTGTCAGAAGAGTTTGATGTATCACTAGATCGAGAATTACTTGATTCAATTGAAAAAAAACTAGGGCATGGAAAATACAAAATTAACTATTAAACGCAGCAAACAAAAACAAGAGTTTATAACTCTTAAGATAGCCTTTATAGCGCTATAATTAATAGAACAATTACTAAATTTAATATCAATTAAATTTAGTAATATTTAATGAAATATCTATCCAAAAAAAATACAATATTAGTGACTATAAATTGTTTTAAAAATTGTATTCAAATACCCTCTAGGCCTTGATATTAAAGGGAAAAACTTCAAAAGTTATCCGCGATTTGTTAATTTATAAATTTACTTTAAAAAGTTGAATTAAATTAATTTTTTAAAAAAATATAAGTCATTGATTTTTATTAAAAAAATAGATATGATTATTTATTAACCAAAACCGTAGAAATTACCAGTGTAGCGCATAATTTATGCTTAGATTTTAAGATATCACCAGAGTTATCCACAGTTTTGTGGGTAAGTCTATTAAGCCTTGATTTATAAGCATTTGTGAAGATTAGAAATAATAATTTGTAATTTTTTCAATTATTTTTTCAGCAATAATTTGCTTACTATTTTTTTCTATTTTTTCACAATTTTCTTTGGTAATAAAGTGAACTTCATTCTCGTTTGAATTAAGACCAATTCCACTCTGAGATATATCATTTAATATGATGGCTTCACACATCTTACTTTTAAGTTTTGCTTTTGCGTTGCTAATAAAATTTTCAGTTTCAGCTGCAAAGCCAATACAAATTGGTTTTTTATTGAGTCGACACACACTTGCTAGAATATCAATATTTTCTGTAAGTTCGATAGTCATTAGATTATTATTTTTTTTAATCTTGTTAGTGCTAACATTTTTTGGCCTAAAGTCTGCAACTGCAGCACAGCTAATAAATAAATCTTGAAATTCAATTTTTTTCATCACGGCTTCATACATTTCCTTAGCACTTACAATATGAATAACTTCAGCCCGTTTTTCAATGTCTATAGATATTGAACCAACAATCAAAGTTGTCTTTGCACCAGCCTGAATACATTCATGTGCAAGAGCCATTCCCATTTTTCCGCTACTATGATTTGAGATGTATCTAACTGGATCAATTGCCTCAATTGTTCCGCCTAATGTTATTAATACCTTTTTCCCGCTAAGTGTGTTTGAGGTAAAAAGATCGGCTGCTTGTTTTGCTATCTCTAATGGCTCTGCAAGTCTTCCTTCACCAACGTCTCCGCAAGCCTGTTCACCAAAGCCTGGTTCAATAATAACAATTCCACGCTTTAGGAGAATTTTTAAATTATCCTTCATTGCTTTTGAGGCGAACATTTGTTGGTTCATAGACGGCGCCAACATGACTTTGGCATCAGTTGCCAAGATAACAGTTGACAACAAATCATCTGCTCTGCCATGACAAAGTTTTGCGATTGTATTAGCTGAAGCTGGAGCAATAATGATAATATCTGACCACTTTGCTAATTCGATATGACCCATGGAAAGCTCGGCTTCTTTATCCCAGAGGTTACTATGAACCTTATTTTTTGATATTGTTTGTAATGATCTCTCACTAACAAACTCTTTACCACCATCAGTCACAATGACTCTCACCTCAGCCCCCAAATCTTGAAGTCTACGAACAATATCAGGAGATTTATACGCAGCAATTGAGCCACTCACACCTAGTAGAACCCGTTTATTGGTTAAGGTATTCATAGAGGTTTAGCTCTTATTTTAATGTCATCAGCAACTTGAGTAAGTTCAACAATGCTAAGAGAAATCTTCTCTGACATTTTCTTTAATGGAATTTGCAACATTGGTTGAGCATCACTCCCAAGAATTATTGGAGCTGTATAAATAATAAATTCATCGATAAGGCCTGCTTCCATCATTGCACCATTTAAGCCATTTCCAGCTTCTAAAAGAAGATTGTTAATTCCAAGTGTCCCAAGTTTTATAAGGGCAGATTTAAGATCAAGTTTTCCATTTTCTAATACTTTTGAATTGCTTCCATTTAATACAAGGGTTTCTGAATCATTTGAGAATATATTAAGAGACTTATCAGTAATTCTATTATTACTATCTATAACAACACGAAGGGGGTTTGAATTTAATTTCTGATTTCTGACAGTCAACATTGGGTTATCGTTTAGGATTGTGCCTGAGCCTGTCAGTATAGCTTGATTTTGACTTCTTATTATTTGCACATCATTCCTGGATGCATCAGAGGTAATCCATTGACTTTCACCATTTCTCATAGCCACTCTTCCATCTAGACTCATTGCAATTTTTGAAGTGATAAAAGGTAGGCCTGTCTCCATTCTTTTTAAGAATCCACGATTTATTTCTTTAGCGGCTTTTTCAAGCAATCCAACTTCTACTTCAATACCACTATCCCTAAGAAGCTTTACGCCACTTCCCGAAACTTCTGGGTTAGAATCAAGTGTGGCAACGAATACTTTTGATACACCGGCACTGATAAGCGCTTTAACGCAAGGCGGCGTTTTACCTTGGTGCGAGCAAGGCTCAAGAGTGACGTATATTTTGCAGTTATCAGCTTTATGATTGATTTGATCTAATGCATTAATTTCTGCGTGACCTTCACCATACTGATGGTGGTAGTCTTGAGCAATAATATTATTATCTCGAGTGATTACACAACCAACCATAGGATTAGCTCCCACAGTGCCTCGACCCAGCTTGGAAAGTTTGAGTGCAAGAGCCATACATTCTGTATCTTGTTGATTGAAAGCCATTATAATAAATGCAAATAAATTTATTATCATTTTACGCGGGAGAGCGGAGTGGATGAACAGAAAAAACAAGCACTAAAAGTTGCCCTAGGACAAATTGAAAAACAGTTTGGTAAGGGTTCAGTTATGTTTCTTGGCGATGAGGAAGCTAGAACTGACATTGAAGCTGTATCAACTGGAAGTTTGAGTCTTGATATAGCGCTCGGAATTGGCGGTCTTCCTAAAGGTCGAGTTATTGAGATTTACGGTCCTGAGTCATCTGGAAAGACAACAATGACATTGCATGTTATTGCAGAAATGCAAAAAATTGGTGGAACAGCGGCATTTATCGATGCTGAACATGCTTTAGACCCATCTTATGCAAGAAAACTAGGTGTTAATACTGACGATCTTCTAATTTCTCAGCCTGATACTGGGGAACAAGCTCTGGAAATTACTGACATGCTTGTCAGGTCAGGAAGTGTAGATATTGTGGTCATTGATTCAGTTGCAGCATTAACACCTAAGGCTGAAATTGAGGGTGAAATGGGTGCCTCTCATATGGGATTGCAAGCAAGGTTAATGTCACAGGCATTAAGAAAGCTGACGTCAAACATTAAACGAACTAACACGATGGTCATCTTTATTAATCAGCTCCGAATGAAAATTGGTGTTATGTTTGGTAATCCTGAGACCACTACTGGAGGAAATGCACTCAAGTTTTACGCCTCAGTAAGATTAGATATTCGTAGAATAGGGGCCATCAAGAAAGGTGATGAAATTCTTGGTAATGAAACCCGAGTCAAAGTTCTCAAAAATAAAGTTGCTCCTCCTTTTAAGAAGGCAGAATTCCAAATTTTATATAATCAAGGAATTTCTCGAGAGAGTGAGATTATTGATTTAGGAGTAGAGCTTGGATTTGTTGAAAAAGCAGGTGCATGGTATAGCGTTGATGGTGAGCGAATTGGCCAAGGTAAAGACAATGCTCGTGAGTACCTTAAAGAACATACAGGCATGAGTCAAGGACTTGAAGTAAAAATTCGTGAAAAACTGATGAGTAGCGATAATGACGACGGCGAATCAACTGAGTAAATGCTACTCGGCTGCATTAAAAATGTTAATGAGGCGTGAGCACTCTAAATTAGAATTATTTCAAAAACTTGAACTTAAGGACTATGATGATGACATCATTAATAGTACCATTTCTAAATTAGCTGAACAAAATTACCAAAGTGATAATCGATTTGCTGAAGCCTTTATAGTTATGCGCTTTAACCAAGGTAAGGGGCCTATTAAAATAGCTTCAGAGCTAAAAATGAGGGGTATCAGTTCTTATGATTTATCTGATTTTGATTGGTTTAAGTCAGCTAAAGAAATAAGAAAAAAAAAATTTGGAGATAGTTCCTCTATAGATTTTAAAGAGCAGGCGAAACAAAAGCGATTTTTACAATCAAGAGGTTTTAGCCTCGACCAGATAAATAAAGCATTCTAAAATTCTAAAAATTTATATATTTTATCAATGAAATTTGAACTCATAAACACGAATGATAAGGCGCGCCTCGGTAAGCTCACTTTTGATCGAGGCGAGGTCAATACGCCTGCTTTCATGCCTGTAGGTACGTATGGTGCCGTTAAAGCAATGACAGTAGAGGAAGTAAAGGAGTTAGGGGCTGAAATTATTTTAGGCAATACTTTTCATCTATCTATTACCCCATCGACAGAAGTCATTGAGGCTCATGGAGACCTTCATGACTTTATGAATTGGCAAGGGCCAATATTGACTGATTCAGGTGGGTTTCAGGTTTTTAGTCTGGGAAAAATGCGAAAAATAACTGAAGAAGGTGTTGCATTTCGTTCCCCTAAAGATGGATCATCAATTTTTATGGGTCCTGAAGAGTCAATGCAAATACAACATAAACTAGGCTCAGATATTGTCATGATATTCGATGATTGTACTGCCTATCCAGCAGAGAAAAATATTGTTGATCAGTCTATGCAGCTCTCCTTAAGATGGGCAAAGCGCTCCTTAATTGAACATAAAAGACTTAAAAATAAAAATGCTCTTTTTGGAATTGTTCAAGGTGGAATGCATAGAGAATTGCGAGTTCAGTCTGCTGAGTCTTTAATTGAAATGAGTTTTAATGGTTATGCCATAGGTGGACTTTCTGTTGGTGAGCCCAAAGAAGAAATGATGGAAGTTCTGAGTTATTTGCCAGAGCATATGCCTACTGATAAACCAAGATATCTGATGGGTGTTGGAACACCATTGGATTTAGTTGAGGGTGTTGCATCAGGTGTGGATATGTTTGACTGCGTCATGCCATCTCGCAATGCAAGAAACGGTTACTTGTTTACCTCTGAGGGCGTTGTAAAAATTCGTAATGCAAAATACAAAAAAGACACCAGCCCACTTGACCCAAATTGCGGTTGTTCGACTTGCAGCAATTACTCAAGATCGTATCTTCATCACCTTCAAAAAACTAACGAAATTTTAGGCTCCCGTCTAAATACACTCCATAACCTTTTCTACTATCAAGAATTAATGCAGTCAATTAGAAGCGCAATTAAAACAAATACATTTTCTAGTTTTAGGAAATTTTTTTTAGCATCTCAAGCTAATTAAGCAACTTACTATAGTTTTTCAGACTCAACTGGGTTCTTCATAAAGTACTCATCTAAAAGTTCTCTAGCTAATGGTGCAGCTTTTGAGCTACCACTGCCAGCATTTTCAACGATAATTGCTATTGCCACTTGTGGATTTTCTATGGGTGCATAACCTGTAAAAAGAGCATGATCTCTTAATTTTTCGTCAATATTATCGGCAATATATTTCTCTTCTGGATCAAGGCCAAAGACTTGCGCTGTTCCTGTTTTTCCAGCAAGTGTATATTTGAGTTTATTGTTCAATCTCTTTGCTGTGCCTAGTTTGCCATAGACCGTCTGTTTCATTGCATGTTCAATTAAATCCCAATTACTAATATCTTTAATAGGTATCTGTTTTGACTGGGTCTGAGACTCAAGATAAGATTCTCCATTTTTGGATTGAGTGTGCATTAGAACTCTTGGCGTATGCAGTTGACCTTTGTTTGCTATTGCACCTGTTGCTAATGCTAACTGAATTGGGCTTGCTGTCATAAAACCCTGGCCTATTCCAGTGATCAGAGTTTCTCCTCGATACCATGGCTCATCTTTGTTTATTTTTTTCCACTCTCTTGATGGCAGAATTCCTCCCAACTCACCTGGAATATCAACACCCGTTTTCTTGCCAAATTGAAAGAGTGAAAGGCTATCATGTATTTGGTCAATTCCCATTTTATAAGCCAAGTCATAAAAAAAGACATCACAAGATTGAGCGATTGCCTCGATTGTGTCAACGTGACCATGGCCAGTTCGTTTCCAATCATTAAACTTTCTAGAATAATTCGTGAGCTTATAAAAACCTGGGCAAAAAGTCGTGTGCTTTACGGTAATATTTTTTTGTTCAAGCCCAGCAAGTGCTATCATTGGTTTAATGGTTGATCCAGGCGGGTATAGGCCCTTGGTACTTCTATCAAAAAGAGGTAAATCTTCATTATTTTTAAGCTCTTCATAGCGTTTAACGGATATTCCATTGACAAACCAATTGGGGTCGAAAGAAGGAGTGCTAACTAGACTAATAACTGATCCATCTTTAACATTAATAAGAGCAATGACTCCTCTACTATTGCCTAGAAGGGATTCAGCTTTTATTTGTAAATCAATATCTATATTTAGGTAGACATCTTGACCTGGGATAGAAGGAGTAATTACTTGGGAGTCAACAATCCTCCCAGCAACATTTCTTTCAATCTGTTTAATGCCTGATTGGCCATGAAGAAGGTTTTCATATTGTTTTTCAATGCCAATCTTTCCTACAAAATCTGTTCCAGCATAATTTATTTTGTCATACTTGTCTTTATCTTCCTTGCTCATAGCAGAGACATATCCAATAAGGTGTGAGCTAGTAGCACCATAAGGATAAACGCGATGAAAGTATGGCTCAATTTCAACTCCTGGCATTTGGTTATTGACAAGAAATGATGAGGCAGAAGACTCAGACAGGTTGAACTTTACTGGAATATTATGGAACTTTTTATAGCGATTTAAATTTTTATTAAATTTTTCAATATCTTTAGTATCAATATAAGCATTAATCTCTAATTCCACAAGCGTGTCATTTAAGCTGGTTACTTTCTCGGGTGTAATAGTCAATCTATACCCAAACTCATTCGTCGCTAAAATCTTTCCATTTCGATCTAAAATATCACCTCGTATAGGTGTTATAGGAAGGCTTTGCATTTGGTTTCCAAGTGCTTCTTCAACATAGAAATCATGTTTTGTTATTTGAAGATTAAAGAGTCTCAATGTCAAAATTAAAGTCATTGAGAGCATAATGACAGCAGAGAAAATGACTCTAGATCTAAATACTTTTTTTTCGCGCTTTAAATTTCCAATTTTATCCATAGAAAAAATTCAATTATTGCTTTAGTTTTGCCAACATAAAACGAACAATTGGCCATAAGATTGCACTTGTAAATGGCACAAATATGACGAGCCATTGGATTTGAAGACCTTGAACTAGTATATGAGTGATTAAAAACAATATTAGGTAAATCAATGATGCAAAAAATACATAGACCTGTTGAGTTGTCAGGTTTGATACAAAAAAAGATTTTTTAACACTTAATATAAATGCAGAACTCATGATGAGAGCTAGCGCGTTCTGTCCCAAAATAGCACCTTGAAGGACATCCAAGAGTAGGCCAAGAATTAATGCTGCGGTATAAATTCCATTACTATCTGAGTAAATTAGCCAGTAAATAAAAAATAGTAGTAGCCAAAATGGTGAAACCAATTCAAGAACATTAGGTAGCGATACTGATCCTACAATAAAGGCAAGAATTGTTACTTTTATTAGGAGAAGGAGTTGCGTTTGATTAATCATTTTTCTCCTTAACGATAAGGACTAATTCCAATTTATTTATATTTTGGGTTGGCTCAAGAGAAACACGCATGAACGATGAATTGAGAGATTCATCAGTCGAATTCACTCTGCCAACAAAATAGCCAGATGGATAAGAATTTCCAATTCCACTCGTTACAAATATATCGCCTATCTTAATATCTGACTCTAGAGGAATAAATTCAATGATCATACCCTTTTCATTCGATGCCAAGCCCTTGGTAATGCCTCTTATGCCGGTTCTTGAATTTTTTACTGGCATATGCTGAGTTGGATCAGACAAAAGCTTTACCGTTGAATATAGTGGCGTAACTTCTGTTACCTGGCCTACAACGCCATCTGAACCGATAACAAGATCTGAAAGAGTCACATTATCATTAAGACCTTTGTTAATTATGATTTTCTTTGAAAGTCTTGATTGAGTGATTGATGTAATTCTTGCTAGCTTGACATTGTGATCAGGAATTAAATAGCTTGATTCAAGAAGGTTAGATAATTTTTGATTTTCTAAAGCTAAATTATTATAGGTCTGAAGTTTAGCTTTGAGTTCAATGAGTTGTCCTTCCAGGTAGTCATTTTGGCTGACTAGGAATTCATTTTCAGTGCCCTTATCGTTAACCCAATCAATAACATGTCCTGGTAAATCAACTATCACATAAATTGGACTTAGGAGTGTCAGTGTAAAACGCTTAAAGTTGTCTAGATATGAGAATCTAGCATCCAAAAATATTAGAACTATTGACAGTAATACAGGGGTAAAAAGTTTTAAAAGTCGCATTATTAAGATCTCGACTTATGTTGAATCACTCTGCTGCCAAGAACCCCATATCATGCTGGTTAATCATTTCTAAGGCTATTCCACCGCCTCTAGCAACACAAGTAAGAGGGTCATCTGCAATAGAGACTGGTAAATTCGTCTGGCTGTGAATGAGCTTATCAAGCCCCTCAAGAAGAGCGCCACCACCGGTAATAACTAATCCATTTTGAGCAATATCAGATGATAATTCAGGAGGAGTTTGCTCTAAAGCTGTTCTTAAAGCGGCAATAATCATCCCTAGAGGTTCACTGAGTGCCTCTAAAATTTCAGAATTTGTGACTTCAAAGCTAACTGGAAGTCCAGTAGACACTGCGCGACCTCTAAATTCATTTTTTCGAATAATCTTTGATTCAAAGGCACTACCCACTTCTTCTTTAATCTGCTCTGCAGTAGCTTCACCAATGATAATTCCGTGAACTCTTCTAACAAACTTTACAATAGTATCGTCAAATACGTCTCCACCAACCCTTAATGAGTCAGAATATACAATTCCATTGAGTGAGAGGATTGCAATTTCTGAGGTGCCACCTCCAATATCTAGAACCATTGCGCCGGATGCCTCTTCAATTGCCATACCCGCCCCTAATGCAGCTGCCATAGGCTCTTCAATGAGATAAACATCTCTAGCGCCAGCACCAACAGCACTCTCTTTAATGGCGCGCCTTTCAACTTGGGTTGCGCCGCAAGGAACACAAATTAATACTTTAGGGCTAGGAGAGAAAAAACCAGACTTTAATACTTTTTTCATGAAGAATTGAAGCATTTTCTCAGTCACCTTAAAGTCAGCAATAACACCATCCTTCATTGGTCTAATTGCCTCAATAGCCCCTGGCGTTCTTCCAAGCATATTTTTTGCTTCCTGGCCTACAGCAATTACAGATGACTCTGATGCGCCTTTTTCATGCCTTAGTGCGACTACAGATGGCTCATTAAGGACGACTTTTCCATCCATATAAATAAGTGTGTTAGCTGTACCAAGGTCAACAGAAAGATTTTGGCCTGTGAATAAATTGAACATAAGGGAGTCCTAGCAAAAAATAAAATGTTTAGAGGATATAATATAACCTCATTGCTCATTTTAGACAATACCAAAGCCTAAATAAATATGATTATAAAACAAGAACATTTAATAGAAAGTATCCATTCTTCTTTGCAGTATATCTCTTATTATCACTCGCCTGATTTTATTAGTGCAATGGTTTTAGCTTATGAAAGGGAGACCAGTCAGAGCGCAAAAAATGCGATAGCTCAAATTCTAATAAATTCAAAAATGTGCGCCCTTGGCAAGAGACCTATTTGTCAGGATACGGGTATCGTTAATGTATTTGTTGAGGTCGGTATGAGTGTTGAATGGGATTCAGAGTTTTCTCTTGAAGACATGATTAATGAGGGCGTAAGAAGAGCTTACAATGAGCCTGACAACCGCTTAAGGGCATCAATCGTCAGTGATCCATTGTTTGGCAGAAAGAATACACAAGATAACACACCAGCCGTTATCCATACCAAGATCGTTAAAGGCAGAAAATTGGATATCACAGTTGCTGCAAAAGGAGGAGGTTCAGAAAATAAATCAAAATTTACTGTTTTAAATCCTGATGACAGCCTGACTGATTGGGTTTTAAAGACAGTTCCAAAAATGGGCGCTGGTTGGTGTCCTCCAGGAATGATTGGAATTGGTGTGGGCGGTACTGCTGAAAAAGCGATGCTCATGGCAAAATCATCTTTAATGGAGCCAATTGATATTAATGAAATTAAAGATAAAAGTAATCCAAGTGAAATCGAAAAACTCAGAATTGATTTATTTAATAAGATTAATGCACTCGGAATTGGAGCTCAAGGTTTAGGCGGATTAACAACAGTTCTAGATGTAAAAATAAATGACTACCCAACACACGCCGCTTCGCTTCCCGTAGCTATGATTCCAAACTGCGCGTCAACAAGGCATGTCCACTTTTCATTAGATGGATCTGGTGTTGCCGAGCTGCCGAAGGTCGATTTAAGCCTTTATCCAGATTTAGAGATGGACGTTACTAAATATACAAAAGTGGATCTAAATATCCTTACTCAATCTCAAATGGATGATTGGAATATAGGTGATACTCTTCTTTTGTCTGGAACCATTATTACCGGAAGGGATGCAGCTCATAAACGATTGAAGACAATGATTGAGAGTGGTGAAGGGTTGCCTGAAGGTGTAAATTTTGATAATAAGTTTATTTATTATGTTGGCCCTGTAGACGCTGTTCGTGATGAAGTGATTGGTCCGGCAGGCCCTACAACTGCAGGTCGAATGGATAAATTTACCGATTTGATGCTTGAGAATACAGGAATTTTAGGAATGATTGGCAAGGCTGAGCGAGGACAGGCAACAGTTGAAAGTATAAAGAAACACAAAGCAAGTTATTTGATAGCTGTGGGTGGTGCTGCTTATTTAATTTCTAAATCAATCAAGAAGGCAAAGGTAGTTGCATTTGAAGAGATGGGCATGGAGGCGATTTATGAAATGGAAGTTAAAGATATGCCGGTGACTGTTGCAGTAGATACTGATGGTGAAAATATCCATAAAGTCTTAGATAACATTTCTGTGTCATTCAAGAGCTAGAAATACTTTTGATTCTGGATCATCGCGCTGTATTTAAATAAGCTATTCATAGCGTATAATTTTCCTTGAAGTTGGCCGGATAGTCGCTGGATGCAATTGCATTGAGAGGAAAGTCCGGGCTCCATAGAGCAAAGTGCTAGTTAACGACTAGGCGCAGTGATGCGACGGAAAGTGCAGCAGAAAATAAACCGCCTACTTCGGTAGGTAAGGGTGAAATGGTGTGGTAAGAGCGCACCGCAAACTTAGTGATAAGTTTGGCATGGTAAACCCCACTTGGAGCAAGCTCAAATAGGGAGGCATTGGCGCTGCTCGCGTTGTCTTCGGGTAGAGTGCTCAAGATTCTTGGTAACAAGTCTCGTAGATGAATGACTATCATGGCTTCGGCTGAACAGAACCCGGCTTATAGGCCAACTTCAAATCTTTGGTATTGAATACTGCTTAAGGTTATACTGTGCCTTATTTAAAGTTTCAACATAACGATGAGCTATTTTTATTTGGCACTTGCTATTGCTGCTGAAGTCGCTGGAACAAGTCTACTGAAGGCTACTGAAGAGTTTACAAGGCTAGTACCAACGACTTTTCTTGTTGTTTTTTATTTAATATCCTTTTGGCTGATGACACTTGCACTTAGAGACCTGCCTTTAGGAGTAGTCTATGCAGTTTGGTCTGGTCTTGGCATTGTATTAGTAGCGGTTATTGGCGCAGTTATTTATAAAGAGTTTCCTGACTTAGCATCGCTAATTGGTATGGGGCTTATTATCTCAGGCGTCATTGTGATGCATTTATTTTCTAAATCTATACAACACTAATTAAGCTATGAATATTGACTCAACAAAATACCATCTCTCAGAATCACTCGATATTGCTAATGAAAGACCTTCAGTTGGCTTTATAGTTTTAAATACTGATTTCACCTTTGAACGTGACTTTGTAAGGATGTATACCGAGCAAAAACCAAACTATGACTTTTATTTTAATCGAATTCATTTCGCCAATCCGATGACGCCAGAGTCTTTGGCTGCTATAGGAGATGACTTAAGTGAATCGGCAGCTGGAATACTCCCTAATTATGATCTCGACTTGGTTGTCTTTAATTGCACGTCATCATCTTCGATTGTTGGCGATGATGCAATAGAGATTGCAATTAATGAAAGCAAGCCAACCGCTAAAGTTCTCTCTACTTCTCAAGCAGTCGTTGCAAATTTCAAGCAAAGAGGTTTTAAGAAGGTTAGTGTATTGACTCCATATAGCGAGGAGGTTTCTTCTCTTTTGAGAGGCTATCTTCAAAAAAATGGCGTAGAGATTGTTTCCTCAATGTATATGGATATCAGTGATGACAGAGAAGTTGCTATGCTTCCTGCCGATGAGATAATTAAAGCGGCTAAAGCAGCAATACATGATGATGCTGATGCCATTTTTATTTCTTGCACTGCGATGCGATCTGCTGAAATAATTCCTCAAATTGAAGTAGCTATTGGTAAGCCTGTTCTTACCTCAAACCAGGCCACTTTTGACCAAATTTCCCAAATAATTGAGAATCTAAACTCCTAAAATAGTTTCTTTAAATTTTGTAAACCACTGTTTTTCCTGTTAATTCACATTTAAGTGAATTTTTTTGGTATTTTATATTTCATGAAGAGCGATAATATACCTATGCACAAGCTCGACGAAAGAGATATACAAATTCTAGCTATTCTTCAAGAGGAAGGAAGAATAACCAAAACTGCGCTCGCTGATAAACTCAATTTATCACTCACTCCTTCTTGGGACAGACTTCAAAGATTAGAGGAGGCTGGAATAATAGAGAGTTATGGCGCTAGACTGTCTTCATCATTTTTAAGTAATTTCCACCTTGTGATTACAGAGGTTGAGCTTGAGAGTCACAAACAAGGAGAGTTTTCGAGGTTTGAAGAGGCCATTATGGAGTTTGATGAAGTTCTATCCTGCTGGTCAATTGGGGGGAGTTTAGATTACATCCTGAGAGTCCTTGTAAAAGATGTTGTCGGTTACCAAGACTTTATTAAAAGAGTTTTAAATGAAGATATTGGTCTTAGGCGCTATTTCAGTTATGCAGTTTTGGATTCCATTAAGCATACTGATGTGATTCCAGAGAGTTTAATCAAAAAGTCAGATTTGGCGAAATAAATTTTTAGAGACTTATTTGACTAATAATTCTCTCGGAACAGCTGACAAGCATTCACCACCATTACTTCCAACACGAATACTCTCAGTCATTTCAAATCCCCAATCATCAAACCATATAGCTGGCATGAAATGAAACGTCATATTTTCTTCAAGGACTGTTTGATCATTTCCACGGAGACTCATCGTGCGTTCACCCCAGTCTGGCGGATAGCTACAACCAATAGGGTAGCCGCATCGATTATTTTTTTCATAGCCATATTTCTTCAGGGTCGCAGTAAAGTTGTCTGATATTTGTGCACAGGTATTACCAGGCTTAAACATTTCAATTGCATTTTCAATGCACTCATTAATCACTTTTTCAATGTCTAGATATTGTTGAGGTGGCGTTCCTAAAAATAAGGTTCTTGAGCAGGGACAGTGATACCTCGCATAGGCAGCTCCAAGCTCTAAGAACATGCCTTCGTTATTTTTTAGTGGCTCATCATTCCATGTCATATGACACGCAGCAGCCTCTTCACCTGCACCAATCAATGGCACAAAAGAAGCATAGTCACCATAGTGTCCCTGATGTCCTTTGACTCCAGCATGATATATTTCAGCTACCAAATCATTTTTTCTCATTCCTGGCTCAGCTACCTGCATGACTCTTTCATAGACACCTTCGATAACCTTTCCTGCCCGCTTCATGTAGGTGATTTCAGTGTCAGATTTAACAGCTCTTTGCCAATTGACAAGACCCGTCTGATCGCTAAATGTTGCGTTAGGTAGAGAGATGTATAAAGATTCAGCAGCCCTGGCTGAAAAATAGTAATTATCTTTTTCTAAGCCAATTCTTTTACTGGCAAGTCCTTTTTCTTTAAGAATTCCAGCAAGATGCTCCATAGGGTGTTTTTCAGGAGTCATTACGTAGTCATCAGGATAAGAGAGAATATTGTTTAGTTTAAGGCCTGTCGTAAGCTCTGCCCCTTTTGCATCAATCCCTCTTCCATACCAAAAAAGACCTCCATCTGTTGAAATTACGACACACTGATGAACATAGAATGACCATCCGTCATAGCCTGTCAGCCAAAACATATTGGCAGGATCATAAACAATGAGGACATCAACATTGGAAGCACTCATAGAACTACGAACCTTTGACTGCCTCTCAATATATTCCTCTTTACTAAATCTTCTTCTTTCCTTTTTCACAATTTCTCCTTTCTATGCGATATAAGTAAATGCCTGCTTTAAATCGTCAATTAGATCTTCTACATCCTCAATTCCTGTCGAGTATCTTACAAGTCCTTCTGGGATTCCCGCAGCCTCTCTTTCTTCAGCACTGCACTCTACATGACTTGTTGTGAGTGGGGGTCCAACTACCGTTTCAACACAACCTAAGTTCGCCGCCATATGAGCATATTTAAGTTTTGGTAGAAATTTTTTGATTGACTCCAGACCCCCTTTGACAGAAAAACTAAGCATCCCACCATAGCCACCATTCATTTGAACTTTCGCAATCTGATGGCCAGGATGAGATTCTAATCCTGGGTAGTTTACCTGCTCAACTAGTGGATGGTTTTCAAGGAAATTTGCAATTTTGAGAGCGCTCTCATTCTGCCTCTCAACGCGAAGCTTTAAAGTTTTCATACCCCTTAGGAGGCTATAGGCATCCATCGGTGCAAGCGTTGCACCATTGATTTCACGGTAGTGATAAACCTTCTTTACTAAATCTTTGTTGCCACATATGACACCTCCAAGGGCGTCAGCATGACCGCCAAGATACTTAGATGCAGAGTGAAGCGTGATGTCGGCCCCAAGCAGTAAAGGGTTTTGATTAATAGGGGTAGCAAATGTATTGTCAACAACGACAAGTGCCCCCACTTTTTTGGCCGCAGCGCTCAGTCTTTTAATGTCCGTTATTTTTATGGTGGGGTTTGTTGGTGTTTCCAGATATAGCAAGGTACAACCTTTAGCTATTTCTGCTTCTATTTGCTCATAGTCGCCTGTTTCGCATAGGCTTACAATAATATTAAGTGGGGGTAAAAACTCATTAAAGATAACATTAGTGCCTCCATAGCTGTCCTTGATAGAAACAACTCGGTCTCCTGGCTTTAAAAAGGTGGCCAGCGTATTACTAATGGCGGCCATGCCAGAGGCAAAGCTGGTAGCAGCCTGGGCGCTCTCTAACTCCTTTACCTTGTCCTCAAAAGTACGAACAGTTGGATTCGTATTTCTAGAGTAGATATGTCCCTCAGCCTCCTCTAGGGCGACTTTATGCCAAGTATCAATATCTTTATAGGCAAAAGAAACACTGTGAACAACGGGCACTTGTGTTGAGCGCTCATAAAGCTCATGCTCCTGCTCACCGCTCCAGATACTTTGGGTAGATTTTCCAATTTGTTTTTTATCAAGCATGATTAGCCTCATTAATTTGCGTTGATTAAATTAAAAGTCACTATAAGTGTTTTTTAAGCTATTTCAAGGCAGCGCTTTATAAGCCTTTATCTTGATAGATTTGATTATACATCTAGAACCAACTGTTTGACAATCCTCAAAATGTCAACAGTTAAAAAAAACGTCATTAAATATTTTTTTCTGATATATTGCGATTTATTTATGCATCATCACATTTATATTCCATGAGTATCTCTTCGTCAGATTACAGTAATGCAAATGATTCTGGAGTTTTAAAATCTAACTTCATCTGTGTTCTTTCAATAATCTTTTATGCCATGGGGTTTCCTGCTGCAGAGTACTTATTGGATGACTGGGACGTGGTAAGCATTATTGCAGCCCGAAATACATCAGCATTTGTTTTAATATTTTTTATTTGGATTTTATATGAGGGGTTTCAAGAAGTAAGAGTTGCTAAATGGATTAAGGGCTTTTGGATTGGCGCTATTGGTTTTGGAATAGGTTCTTTTTTTGTACTTTTACTACAGTCATTAACCACTCCTGTCATTGCGGCACTAATGGTTGCAACTATGCCAGTTGCAGCAGTCACTTTAGAGATATTTTTAGATGGAAGAAAGATGACGAAATGGTTTTTATTTGGAGTAGTTTTGGTTTTGATAGGGGGGTTCATTGCATCTGGTGCAAATTTAAAAAGTGATAATATCGGTTTTGCTTCATTTCTTGGAATTACTGGAGTAGGATTATTTGCATGGGGCTCCAGAGCAACTGTTAAAAATCTTCCAGGAATGTCTCTTCTTGGTCAAGTTGCTGTAACTACTTCAGGCATGGTTGGCTCAGCAATCTTAGTATATTTTATAAGTAGAATTTTTTTTGATATTACCGAATCTCCATCTCAAATAACATATGAACACTTGGGACTCCTGCTTATCTATGCGTGTCTTGCCATAGGGATTTCTCAAATCTTATGGCTTAAGAGTGTTGCCCATCTTGGAATTGGATTGTCATCATTTCATCTAAATGCAGCTCCATTTTATGTAATGTTAATGCTTTTTCTTCTTGGTAAAAATTGGGTTTGGCATCAGGCTTTGGGCGCAGTTATTGTTATTATTGGAGTAATAATAGCCCAGAGAAAATCAATAAATAACAAACCTGAATTTTTAGAATTACCTTAATTCTGCAAGAATTGCCCTATCAACCTTATTGAGATCAGTGAATGTTCTAACACTTTTAAAAGATTCTTTCATTAAATCTACAATTCGATCTTTCTGATCATAGCCATGCTCTAATAGCAGAAGACCCCCGGTATTGAGGTACTGAGGCGATTGTGAAATGATTAACCTAATATCCTCAAGCCCATCATTACCAGATACGAGCGCCTCCATTGGCTCGAAACTAAGGTCTTTTAGATGAGGGTCTTTTTTGCTGATATAGGGTGGGTTACTTACAATGAAGTCAAACTTTTTCTTGGGTAAGGGCTCAAACCAACTTCCGCAATAAAAATCAATTGGGCTCTTAGCATTCAATTTAGCAACAGACAATGCCTCAGAAGATTGATCACAAGCTGAAACCTCCCATTTGGGACGATGATTTGACAACGTTATGGCAATAATCCCACTACCAGTTCCCAAGTCTAATACTTTTATTTTTTTTTCTGAATCTAGACTATCAATTGCAATATCAATTAGTAGTTCTGTTTCAGGTCTGGGAATAAGTGTTGAAGGAGATACCAAAAATTCATTATCATAGAAGCCTTGAGAGCCTTTGATATAAGCAAATGGTTTGCCATCCTTCCTCTGATCAACAAGACTTAAAAACTTTATAAATTCAGAGCTATTGATTTCATAGTCTAGGTTAGCAAATAACTGCTCTTGAGTTTTGTTAATCGCTAGGCCTAATAGTTTTGATGCATCTTCGACATCTTCCCTTAAAAGCTTTTTAATCAATCTTTCAGAGCTCATTTGTATTAATTTTATTGAATATTTGCACTTTTAATATTATATCTTCAATCGAGTTTTTAGAATTATTTAATGAACTATGGGATGATAGTCCTCATAGCATTATTGAGATAAATAAGTGACATGTTGAACTTAGTCTTATTTGAACCAGAAATACCTAACAATACTGGCAGTCTTATTAGATTATCTGCCAATATGGGTGCTAACCTACACCTTATAAAGCCTTATGGATTTGAAATTACTGACAAACGATTAAGACGCGCTGGTCTTGATTACAAAGAATTAGCAAATGTCTATGAGTATGAAAATTTTGATGATTATCTGGATAAAGCCGCGCCATCAAAAATCTACATAGTTAGCACTAAAGTAAAGACCAGCTATGCTGATGTTAAATACTTTAGGGACGATTCCTTTCTCTTTGGATCTGAGACTAAAGGACTCCCAAAAGAAATCATGGATGAATATGATGGCATTACACTTCCAATGCAAAAAGGATCAAGGAGCTTAAATCTTGCTAATTGTGTATCAATAGTTGCTTATGAAGCTTGGCGACAACTTGGCTTTTCTGTTTCTTTATAAGATTGATTGGTAGAAGCGAAAAACATTTATATTGGTTTTATTTATCTTTAACTATGAGTTATTCAAAAAGAAAAATTATTTTTTTATGGATAGCTAATTTTAAATCCAGAAAATATATTTTAGGTGAATCTACTCAAGTTCCTCAAAAAGTGCGTCATTATCTTCGCAATTGCGAAATTGAAGAATCAAATGAGATTCTGTAGAATATTTCTTAAATCAATAATTAATTAGAATTTGACAATGAAAAATATTCCTGAATTTACTGAAACCATTGAAGAGTGGACTCATTTCTTTATACCACTTTCTGATGGCATAAAACTTGCAGCACGTGCTTGGCTTCCAATTAATGCCATTGAGCAACCAGTGCCAGCTATTTTAGAATATATTCCCTATCGAAAACGTGATGGAACAGCTATTCGTGATGAGCAAATGCACCCATATTGGGCTGCTTTTGGTTATGCATGTATAAGAGTAGATATTCGTGGAAGTGGTGAATCTGATGGCTTGTTACATGATGAATATTTACAGCAAGAGCTAGATGATGCTGTTGAGGTAATTGATTGGCTTGAGCATCAAGATTGGTGTAGTGGCAAGGTTGGCATGATGGGAAAATCTTGGGGTGGATTTAACTGCTTACAGGTCGCAGCTCTTAGGCCTTCTGCATTAAAGGCAATAATAACCGTTTGCTCCACAGACGACAGATATGCCGATGATATTCATTATCGTGGAGGAGCTTTACTGATAGAAAATTTTAGTTGGGCTTCAACAATCTCTGGTTTTATGGCAAAGCCGCCAGATCCATTTTTGCTGCCTGAGACTTGGCGTGAGCATTGGCTAGAACGATTACAGAACATGCCATTCTTTGCAAAAAACTGGCTACAACATACCTACAAAGATTCATTTTGGAAACATGGTTCAATTAACGAAGATTACTCAGCAATTAAGGCTGCAGTCTATTGTGTAGGTGGGTGGGGTGATGCCTATTCAGTTGCGATACCACGTATGATGCAAGGTTTACCTGGCCCAAAAAAAGCACTGATTGGCCCTTGGGCTCATAAATATCCAAATTTTGCATCACCTAAGCCAGAAATGGATTTTTTAGCTGAGGCTAAGCGCTGGTGGGATTATTGGCTGAAGGGTGTCAATAATGGAATTATGGATGAAGCGGCTATTGCAGCATATATTCAAGATTCTGTTCCACCTCAAGCGAGCTATGAAGAAAGGCCTGGACTATGGGTCGAAGGAAATCAATGGCCAATTCAAAGTCAAACAATCGACTTTAATTTAAGTTCCGATGGTCAGCTAACAGATGACAAAACAAAGGGTAAAGCTTCTGTGCAGAGCCCTCTGACTACTGGCTCAGCAAGTGGTGAATATTGTGTAATATGGTGTGGACCTGATTTTCCAACAGATCAACGTCAAGACGATATTAATAGCCTATGCTTTGATACAGAACCACTCAAAAATTCCATTTCTATACTGGGCGCATGTGAATTAAAGTTCGCTGTCACAAGCGATCAGGATTGTGGTCAAGTAGTAGTTCGTCTCTGTGATGTTTCTCCAAGTGGAAGTAGTAAAAGAATTAGTTATGGTGTTCTCAACCTTGCTATGCGAAATGGTTTAGATAATCCAAAGCAAGTAGTACCTGGTGAAGTAATGAATGTTTCCATTAAATTAGATGATACAGGTTATGAAATTCCGGCTGGACATAAACTTCGTTTAGCAGTTTCTACTGCTTATTTTCCATTGATTTGGCCTGCACCAAAAAATGCAAAGTTGACCCTAGATTTAGCATCTTCATATTTAACTATTCCTTGTCATGATCGAACTGCAACTTTACTTCGTGACTTAGGTCAGGGGTATGTTTGCGAAGTTAAAAAGACAAAAAGAATAAGACCAGAAAATCACGAACGTTTAATACAGTTAGATTCAAAAAACGGTCTTGTGACAACTAAAATCAGTGATGATTTTGGTAAATTTACCTTTGTAGAGCACGATCTGACTGTTGGTGAATCCTGTAAAGAGACACACAGTATATTGCCTGATGATCCATGCTCAGCTATGAGTGAGTGCAGTTGGCATGCTCAACAATCTCGACATGGTTGGAAAGTTGATATTTATAGTCAGCTTAAGGTAACTTGTGATGAAGAGTATTTCTATTTGAATCGTAGCATCAAGGCCTTAGAAAATGGCATTCAAGTGCATCAATCCGAATCGCAAGAAAAGCTATCTCGTGGATTTTCTTGATTCAATTAAATTTTTTTATACTTGCAAATTTAAAAAAACATAATAATCTACAGGTAAAAATATTGCTATGTAATTAGGCTGAACAGAAAAAAGCTATGACTAAAAATTTATCAGACCTTATAAATTTAAAAAAATACGATATTAGTGCAATAGGATCAAAGCCCTATGAAGCTTTAATATCATTGTGTCATAAGCAAATTGATACAAATGGTCTTTGCTTATTACCTGATTTTGTTAAAAAAAGTTTTTATGAAGAAGTGATTGCTGAGGTTAGAGAAAATGAAGAGAAAGGTTTTTATAATGAGAGTTGGAGATCGCCTTTTGGTAATGAAAGTAGAAAAGCGCAAGAAAATTCAATTCAAACTAGGGCTTCAATGAAAACTTTTGCATATGATCTATTGGCACCAAACTCGAAACTACGTTTGTTGTATGAATCAGATATTTTTACTGAATTTCTGAAAAAAATATTAAGAGTAGACAATTTTTTTAAGTGTGCAGACCCATTAGTAAGCTGTTTAGTCACTAGCCTTAAGGATTATGATGAATTAGGATGGCATTATGATCCAAATGACGGAGTTGTCACACTCTTTTTGCAGAAACCAGACAAAGGGGGAAAATTTGAATTTGTTCCGAATAGTAAAGAATCAAACCATGAAGTGAGTGAAAAAGAATTATCAATTGTAGATAATCAATATGAAGACATTATTGGTTTAGCTCAAGATCCAGGAACGCTTGCAATTTTTAATGGATCAAACTCACTTCACAGGGTATCTCCTGTCGCAGGTAATTCTGAGAGGATTGTTGCAGTATTGAGTTATTCAGAAGTCCCAGATTTTATTTTTTCTTCAAACATCAGGAAGAATTTCATTGGGCGATCTTTTTAACTTTTGTAAATAGGGACAAAAGTTTATTTCTTTTTAGGTTTGGTAACATAGCTCAAAACATAAAACTTGCAGATGAATAAAGAATAAATGGTCGAAAACTTCCAAAGTCTTGAGCACGTCTGGATTGAGATGCCTGATGGCGTTAGACTTGCAGCTCGCATATGGTTGCCAAGCAACGCATTGACTAAACCCGCACCAGCAGTATTTGAGTATATTCCTTACCGTAAGGTAGACATGGTGCGAGCACGAGATGAGCGTAATCACCCTTATTTGGCTGAAAACGGTATTGTTGCAGTACGTGTAGATATGAGAGGTTCAGGTGATAGTGAAGGTCAGATGTCTGACATGTATTGTGAAGAAGAATTAAATGATGCACGACACGTAATCAAATGGCTGACATGTCAGCCTTGGTGTAATGGAAAGATTGGTATGTTTGGTACTTCATGGGGTGGTACAGCAAGTCTTCAGGCAAATGTAAATGCACCTGATGCATTGAAAGCTATCATTGCTGTCTGCGCAACTCATGACAGATATGAAGATGACATTCATCACATGGGTGGATGCTTGCTTACAGACAGTGTTGAATGGGGTACTACCCTGCCTGCAATTTTAGGTGCCCCACCATCAGCAAATGTTGAAGATAATTGGTTTGAAATGTGGAAGTTGCGGTTGGATGGGTTGTCATTTCCGCTTGAAACATGGTTGCGAAATGAAGATAGAGGAAATTATTGGCGGCATGGCTCAGTTATTCATCAGTCGGATCAGATGAGAGCACCAATTCTTTGTGTAGGTGGATGGTCCGATCGCTATTCAAATTCGGTCATGTCGCTGGTGGACCGTCGACCAGATTTAGCTTGGGGGATTGTTGGTCCTTGGGGGCATCACTATCCTGATCATGCTCACCCAGGTCCGGGGGTAGGCTTTCAGAAGCTTATGTTGGAATGGTGGCAGCATTGGCTGATTAAGGATAACCCGTCAGAGCCAGAATGGCCAAAGCTTCGTACATGGGTACGAAGTTATGATTCCCCGGCAGACACTATCAACATTCGCAATGGTTCATGGGTTCAAACCCCTGCTTCTAAGGAAATAACCTCTATGACTGAATGGCATCTGTCAAAAGGAGGACTGAATAAAGATGCTTCAGAAATTCACTTAGATTTGCCTTCTAACCTAAAGACTGGAACAAAGGGAGCAGATACCGGTTATTTTGGTCGGTTTGGTGGATTGCCTCTAGATCAGAGCTATGATGACAAGGCATCATTATCTTTTGATACTGAGCCGTTGGAAAAGGATTGTTTAATCTATGGAGCAGCTAGATTAGAGTTAAATCTTAAATTATCTAGTCCAAGAAGTCAGCTTTGCATGCGTTTAAACGATGTTGCCCCTGATGGTACCTCAGTAAGAATTACCTGGGCTATTCGAAATTTAGCTTTGGATGATAATTTGGATATACCAGAAAGCCCTATTCCATTAGAAGTTTTAAAAATAAGAGTACAATTTCCTAGTATGGCCTATCGGATAAAGGCTGGTCATATTTTACGGCTTGCTGTTTCTCAAAGTTACTGGCCAATGGTATGGGTGCCTCCGTCTATCGGAGTAATAACTCTACTTAGTGGAGTTTTGACTCTTCCTGAACCTCATTATGAGTTAGAATCGCTAAAGGTCAATCTGCCAAAAATCGAGGATTTGCCTTCGAAAAAATCATACACTGTTTCGACGGAAGCGCAGTTAGAGAGATACCCGGAAAAGTTTGAAAATGGTGAAATTAGGTCTGGATGGTACCAGCCTTATTCGTCAGTTTATCTCAATGAAATTGATACTTATTTTGGCTATGAGACTCGTGCCGAGTTTCGGATCAGACCTAATGAACCTCTGACCGCATTCTGCTGCTATGAACATTCCATGACATTTATACGCCCGGATGGAACAGCGGTTGTTACCTGTATGGTTGAGCTGAAATGTAATAATGACAAGTATCTTTTGCTCGGCACCTTTAGAGCATCATGGGATAATCAAATTGTGAAGACTCACAAATGGAATCTCAATATCACCAGAAAATATACCTAGGCAAACCTGTTTAATTTCATCATAAAGTGCGTCATTCTCTTCGCAGTTGCGAAATTGAAGAATCAAGTATGATTCTGTAGTATATTTTTAAAACCACTCAAAATAGAATTGAATTATGAAGTTTGTCATAGCAATGATGCAGCACGAAACCAATACGTTTTCACCACTGCCAACTGATTTAGATGCTTTTAGCAGAGTTGTTGGGTTACAGAAACCACCCTCTGATGGTCAGGCTATTGAATTATTTGGTGATGCCGATATGGCGTTTGCAGGATTACTAGATATAGCTCGCTCATATGAAGTTGAATATGTAGTTCCTATTGCAGCTTATTCTGAGCCAAGCGGAATTGTTAATGATAATGCATATAATTTCATTTGCAATAAAATTTGTAATGCTGTTAAAAAAGGCTGTGATGCTGTTTTATTAGACTTACATGGGGCAATGGTTACTGAGAGCTATGATGATGGAGAAGGTGAATTGTTACGCCGAATTCGTAAAACTGCTCCAAATATACCGATTGCCGTTGCATTAGACTTTCATGCTAACGTAACTTTAACCATGGTAGAAAACTGTAATGTCATTGATGGCTATCGAACCTATCCGCATACTGACATGAGAGAGACTGGTAGAAGGGCAGCGCAGACTTTGCTAGATTCCCTGGAGAAGGGCATAGAAACTAAAATTTGCTGGCAACCACTTCCAATGATGGTTCATATGATGATGCAAGCAACTTGGCATCAGCCTATGAAAGATATTATGGAATTAGCAATTCAAGGAGTTAATAATAGCGATATTCTAAATGCATCAGTTTTTGGAGGTTTTGCTTATGCCAATATTCCCCATGTATCTTTGAGCGTATTAACTGTTGAATCAGTTAATAGTAATGTTGGCAAGGATTTAGTGAGTCAAGTCTGTGCTATGGCTTGGGAGCGTCGTTATGATTTTATCTATCAACCTTTGCCATTTTCTGAATCTATTGAAAAAGCTAAAAAAATTAAATCCTATCCAGTACTCATTGTTGATCATGGAGATAATACCGGCTCTGGAGGGAGTGCTGACGATATGAGTGTTTTAGCTGAAATGTTGAGACAGGGGCTATCTGGAATTATTGTTGCTCCAATCCGAGACCCAGAGGCGGTTGATCAATTAATTAATTGTGGAGAAGGTAATGAGATGACTCTAACAGTTGGTGGTAAATATTCAGTGCCCTCTATCAATCAAATTGGACAGGGTCTTAATTGCACAGGTGTTGTTAAAAAAATTACTGATGGTTGTTTTACAATTACATCACCAGTTCAAACAGGTCTAAAAGTTTGTCTTGGCCGAACTGTAGTCTTCGATATTGGGCCAGCAAAAATAGTAATATCTGAGGAGGGATGGGAGCCATATGGACCAGAACTTTTTTTGCATGCAGGCTTAATCCCAGAAGAAAGCCATTTTATGTTGATCAAATCTCGAGTGCATTTCAGAGCTGGGTTCGAATCAATTACTAACAACATTATTATGGCAGCAGGTCCTGGAGTCTCTAGTTCAGATTATTCACAGTTCAACTTTTCTCGACTTCCAAAACCAATGTTTCCATTTGACAAAAAAATGAAGCAGAAAAATTTAATTTTTTACAATAAGTGAAGCATTGTGAAGCACTTTTTCTATGTTTCTGCTTCATTTATCTCAATTATGCGAAATTATAAAATTATTCAGATTGGTGTATTATTTAATTGTAAAAAATGTCAATTCTTGAAATCTTAGTCTAGATGATATAAGCTATTGATTAAAGAACATATTTATTTTATGGTCTTTTAAGATTTACTTTTCAAAAAAAAAAGGAGAAAAAATGAAAATTAAAACAGTATTAATTGCACTATTTATTAGTGTATTCGGTATCTCTAGCTCCTCTGTATTAGCAGATGCTGTTAAAGTTAGAGACTACTCTGACCTTAAAAATATAGATCCAGCTTTTTCAGGTGGTTTGTTTGATGAAGGTATTCAGAGTCTCATATACAGTAAACTTATTCAACTTAAACCTGGATCATGGGATTATGTTCTAGATGCAGCTGAATCCATAGAGCAGACCACGCCAACGACAATAGACTTTAAATTAAAAGAAGGCATCATGTTCACTAATGGTTTTGGTGAAATGACTGCTGAAGATGTAAAGTATTCTTTTGAGAGAATTGTTGATCCAGATGTCAAATCTACAAACTCACCCGATTGGGGTCCTCTTAAAGAAGTAGTTGTGAATAGCAAATACGAAGGCACAATTGTTTTTAACGAGCCTTATCCGCCTGCTTGGACTATAGCTTTACCTTATATTGTAGGAAACATTGTCAGTAAAAAAGCCTGGGACTCTGTTGATGGGAAGGTGAGTACTACACCACCGAGTGTTTCAGGACCTTATCTATTCAAAGAATGGCAGCCTAAGCAAAAATCTATTTTTGTAAGAAATCCAGACTGGCATGGTGGAAAAGCTCCACTTGATGAAATTCATATTATTCCAATAGATGATGAAGCTACGGCTCAATTGGCATTTGAAGCTGGCGATATACACTATACCCGTGTTCCTATGAGCTCGGTAGCTAGCCTTAAAGCTTCACCACCAGCAAATTCAGTACTTGAAGAATATCCATCACTTTACTATGTTTGGGTGGGTATGAATGTTGAAAACGAACTCTTGTCAAATCAAAATTTGAGAAAAGCGATTCAACATGCTATTGATGTTCCATCAATTATGCAGGCTTCCTATTTTGGTTCAGCAGTTCCATCGACTGGAATTATTGCTCCAGGTCTGATTGGTCATCGTAGTGAAAGTCTTGTTGCTCCTGAGGCAAATATTGCTAGGGCTAAGGAATACCTAGATGCTTCTGGACTGTCAAATGTTAGCGTAACACTTGATGTTTTAAATAAGGCAGCCAATGTGACAACTGCTCAAGTAATTCAGGCAAATCTTGCTCAGGTTGGAATTACACTTGACATTAATGTGCATGAATCTGGTGCTTTCTGGTCACTTGGTGATGATACTGCAGGGGATCGATACAAGGATATTCAGTTGATCCTTAATCGCTACTCAATGGGGCCAGATCCTTCATATGCAACGGCTTGGTTCGTTACCTCTCAAAAAGGTGTATGGAACTGGGAGCGTTTTAGTGACGCGGCATTTGATACATTAGAGGCTGCAGCGAAGTCTGAGGTCGATAATACTAAGCGTGACCAAATGTACCAGCGTATGCAGGATATCATGGAAAACAGTGGGGCATATCGCTTTATAACTCATGAGGCGACACCTGTTATTTACAGTAAGTCAATTAATCCTGCATTCAGGCCTGATGGACTTCCACTATTCCGTTATTTTTCTAGCAACTAGTAAGCCTACTTGGAAGGTCTGTATCTTCAGGCCTTCCTATTTTCAAAGAAATTAAGAGAGTTAAAAAGAGTTTATAAAGAAACTTAGGTATAGTTTTGAGTTAAATTATGGACTTGTTTTAAAATTAATTTCATTTTCCTAACTCTAAGCTAAATTAAAGAAATACTGTGTTACTTTATTTTATAAAACGAATTTTTCTTGCTATTCTAATCATTGGAGTGGCTATGACTCTAATGTTTTTTTTGATTCATCTTGTTCCAGGTGATCCAGCCAGAATTCTGCTAGGTCCAAGAGCAACACCAGAAATGATTGCAGACATTTCAATTCGGATGGGTCTTGACCAGCCCTTAATCATTCAACTCATGACGTTTTTAGGTAATATTTTTAAAGGAGACTTGGGGATGGATGTAATATCAAATCGACCAGTCACTGCAATTGTTTTTGGTCAATTACCTTATACCCTTTGGCTTATTTTTAGTGCCATTTTTGGCGCCATGCTTATTGGTATTCCTCTTGGTTGTTACTCAGCCTTACATCGCAACACATTTGCAGATCGAGTTACTGGTGTTATTTCTGTCGCTTGCATTACCGCACCTTCATTTGTTGTTGCATTGTATTCATTACTTATTTTTGCTGTCACCCTTAAGTGGTTTCCTGCAATAGGGGCTGGAGATAAAGGAGATTTTTTTGACCAGGCGACTCATCTTGTCTTGCCAGCATTTGCAATTGGCATTTCTTGGGTAGGCTATTTATCACGCTTAGTTCGCGCATCGATGCTTGAAGTTATGGGTGAAGATCATATCCGAACAGCACGAGCATATGGTTTAACTGAGGCTACTATTATCTATCGTTATGCCTTGAAGATTGCTATATTACCAACCGTTACAGTTATTGGAGTTGGAATGGGTTTTCTAATCTCAGCTGCAGTATTAACTGAAGTTGTGTTTGCTCGTCCTGGCCTTGGAAAGTTAATTATTGAATCAATTACATCCCGAAACTATCCAGTAGTTATGGGCTCCGTATTAATTAGTACAGTTTTGTTTGTCATTAGTACAACAATATCAGACCTTATTAATGCTTTTTTAGATCCTCGAATTAGAGCTAACTTGTGAGGCAGAAATGAAAGTTGCAATCAAAAGAATTTCTTCAGACCCACTTGGATTACTTGGCCTATGCTTAGTTACTTTAATGGTGGTTAGCGCATTAGGTGCATCAATATTTGCACCCTATGATCCAATTCAACTTAATATAATGGAGCGTCTTCAAGGACCATCGGCTAAACATCTACTGGGCACTGATCAGCTTGGGAGGGACTTATTTTCTCGAGTACTATTTGGTGGTCAGGTTGCTTTAAAGGTTGCATTTTTATCAATTGGGTCGGCTCTTATTGTGGGAATTGTTTTGGGATTGATTGCTGGTTATGGTCCAGCATGGCTGGATAATTCTATTATGCTTTTATTTGATACTATTCGTTCAGTTCCTACAATTATGTTAGCACTGGTAACAGTTGCATTCGTGGGTGCCTCTTTAACTACGTTAATTTTTGTGATTGCTGCCAGCTCGATACCAAGCTATGGTCGTATTGTTCGAACTCAAACATTAACCATTAAGTCGAAGGATTTTGTCAAGGCAGAGATGCTTATGGGCGCATCATTACCAAGAATTCTTTCAATACATCTTTTACCAAATATCCTTGGACCACTTCTTATTCTCGCATCGATGGATATTCCATCCATTATCGCGTTAGAGGCTGGTTTGAGTTTTCTTGGTATGGGTGTTAAACCACCAACACCTTCCTGGGGTAGCATTCTTAATGATGGTTTCGCTTTGATTCGTAATACTCCTTGGCCAATTATTGCTGGTTCAATTCCATTAGTTTTGGCGACACTCGGCTTTACCTTCCTTGGTGAATCATTACGTGACCTTCTCGATCCCAAGCTTAGGAAATCACTATGAGTGAAAACATTCTTAAGATTCGTGATTTGTCAGTTAATTATCATACTGATCGAGGTAAATTAAAAGCCTTACGTCATGTTAATCTTGATATTCCAAAAGGCTCAATTGTTGGCGTAGTTGGTGAAAGTGGTTGTGGAAAATCCACTTTGATTACGTCAATTATCCGGCAACTTGATGATAATGCTGATATTCCTAACGGCTTAATCGAGTTCGAAAAGCAGGACCTTCTGAAGCTTTCGCAGGATAATATGCGCAATATTTCTGGCACTAAGATATCGATTGTTTTTCAGAACCCTATGTCAACACTCAACCCAGTTATATCAATTGGCCGTCAGATGATTGATATCCAGTATCGCGATAAAATTAGTAAGAAGACAAAAAAACAACGTTCGATTGATATGTTGACTAAAGTTGGCATACCAGATCCTCATATTCAGTTCAACCAATACCCACATGAGTTATCAGGAGGGATGCAGCAACGAGTATCGATCGCTATGGCACTTCAAGCAGGACCATCTCTTCTAATTGCTGATGAACCCACTACTGCACTCGATGCCACTCTTGAGGTTCAGATACTTAAATTGTTAAAAGAGCTTCAGGAGGAAATGGGCTGCTCAATATTATTTGTTTCACATCACCTAGGAGTCATAGCTGAACTATGTGATCATGTAGTTGTTATGTACGCGGGACAGGTTGTAGAGCAGGGAAGTACATACGAGATATTCAACAAGCCAGCGCATCCTTATACAATTAAATTATTAGAATGTGACCCTGCCAGTATTTCACAAAAGCAACGCCTTTTGCCTTCAATTCCAGGAGAAATTCCCGATCTAACCAATTTATCTGGAGGCTGTATATTTAAAAATCGTTGTGATCAATCTATTGATCGCTGTGATCAATATACCCCAATATTGAAAGAATTTGACAACACTCATTTTGTCAGTTGCCACTTAACAGAATTATGAGTAAATTACTTTCTATAAAAAATCTGCGTGTTCGGTTTCGAACTAAGTCATCATTTCAGGCAATGATTAATAAAATAGAAGATCCATACATAGATGCAGTCAGACAGGTTTCATTAGAGATTAAAGAGGGTGAAACCTTTGCCCTAGTTGGTGAAAGTGGCTCTGGAAAATCTACCTTAGCGCTTGCTACTGCGGGCTTACTTAATGCTGAAGAAGGCCAGATAAAATTTATGAATGAGGATGTAACTACTATGACATCATCACAAATAATGGCTTATCGAAAAAAGATTTCATATATTTGGCAAGATTCTATTGGCTCCCTTAGTCCAAGGATGAGTGTAGGCTCATTAATTACTGAAGCTTATAAAATACACAATCTTAAAGATCGAGATCTAAAAATGGAGGCAGATCGATTACTAAAACTAGTTGGATTGCCCACAAATATTAAAGAGCGTTATGCACATGAGCTTAGTGGTGGCCAGGCACGTCGTGTCGGTGTTGCAAGAGCTATAGCGCTTAATCCTAAGCTAATTATTGCTGATGAGCCAACAGCAGGTCTTGATGTTTCAGTGCAAGGAGAGATATTGAACTTACTTAATAAGCTTAGGGATGACTTAGGAGTCAGTTTGTTTGTCATAACTCATAATTTAAATATTGTAAGACATATCTCTGATAGAACTGCGGTAATGTATCTAGGTCGATTTGTCGAACAAGGTCAGACAGATGATATTTTTGCAAAGCCAAGACATCCTTATACCCTAGCTTTATTATCTGCAAATCTAACACCTTATCAGGAAACAAGTTTAAAAAATAAAATTGAGCTTACAGGAGAGGTTCCCAGTCTAATGGATCGTCCGAATGGATGTGAGTTTCATACGCGCTGTCCATTTTCTAGCAAACATTGTGATGATGAGTTTCCACCAGTACATACTTTTAATGGTCAGCAAATTTTGACCTGTCACTACCCTCTAAAATAGGAATTTATTATGGGAGTTATTCATTTAAATCATTTTTGGATACCAATGCCAGATGGTGCTAGACTTGGTGCTAAACTTTGGATGCCAGATGGAAAAGACTCTTACCCAGCAATCCTCGAGTATATTCCATATCGAAAAGACGATTCCACGGTTATACGGGATTCGAATACAATTGCTCATTTTGCTAAACACGGGTATGCCTGTATCCGAGTTGATATGCGCGGTTCTGGAAGCTCAGATGGCTTTAAAGACGATGAGTACACTGATCAGGAAATAGATGATGGTGTAGCTGTAATTGATTGGATTAGTAGTCAGTCCTGGTGTAATGGTAAGGTCGGTACTATGGGTATCTCATGGGGTGGAATTACAGGATTACAACTTGCTCAGCGATCGCCTGAAGCACTTAAAACAATTATCACATTAGGATCAACTGACCAGCGTTATTATGACGATGGTAGTTATTATATGGGCTGCATGGTAGGTCAAACCCTAGGCTGGGGAGCGATTATGTTTGGATTTAATTCTCGACCACCAGATCCTGAACTAGTTGGTGATAATTGGCAAACACTCTGGCATGAGCGACTTGAAAAAACACCACACTATCTTGAACGTTGGCTTAAACATCAACATAATGATGAGTATTGGCTGAACAACTCGGTAGATGTTAATTATTCTAAGATCAAAATACCAGTTTATGCCATAAGTGGACATGCAGATTGCTGGCCGAATACTGTTCCTCGGCTGTTGAAGAATCTTGATGTGCCAACTCGCGGTCTTCAAGGTCCATGGTGTCATCGGTATCCACACCTTGGGATACCTGGGCCGACTGTGGATTTTCTTCCAGATGCGGTTCGTTGGTTTGATCACTGGTTAAAAGAAAAAGAAACTGGAGTGATGGATGAGGCTAAGTACCAAGTTTATTTACAAGATACTGTTAAACCAAAAACTTATTATAATAATCGACCTGGTCGTTGGATTGGTCTATCTAGCTGGCCATCAGAACAAGTTGAAACCAAGTGCTTCTATTTAAATCAAGAGGGCTTATCTTTTAAAAAAATACCCAACCAAGCAATGAAAATTTTATCACCACAAACGGTAGGTCAATTTTCAGGTGAATATATGCCTTGGTTTGCATTTGGAGTGGCTGAAGAATTACCTGGTAATCAGAATATCGAGGACTCCGGATCGCTAGTTTTTGATACTGAAACACTTGAGATTTCATTGGAAATTCTTGGCAATGCTTCTCTTGCCTTGCATTTGAGTAGCGACCAACCACAAGGACTCGTTGCAGTTAGGCTTTGCGATCTCTGGCCTGACGGTTCAAGTACACTGATTACTCGTGGTATTTTGAACTTGTCTCAACGAAATGGAAAGTCAAATCCTAAGGCAATGATTCCAGAAGAATTTGAAGAAGTTATAGTCGAGTTGAACCATGTTGGTTACATTGTGCCTAAGGGACATAAGCTTCGACTAGCTATCTCTACGAGTTACTGGCCCATTGCTTGGCCTGCTCCAACTAACACTTGTTTAACGATTAATTCAGACTTAAGCTTATTAAAACTGCCAGTTCTTGGAAAAAATGTGTCTACTGAGGTAATTAAAGAATTTACTAAAAATAATTTACCTGAAGAGGACCCCACAATAACCATTCGAGAATTTAACCAAAATCGTCAATCTAGCTTTGATGAAAAGAGGAATGTGAATGTAATGGAAATAAAAGCTGATAATGGAAAAATTAGAATTAAAGAAAGTGGAATGGAAATGGGATCAAAGTCTCTACATCGTTTTAGTATTAGTGAGTCCGATCCACTGTCTGCTTGTGCAGAATATGAATGGGAATGGGAGTATGGACGAGGTAATTGGCAAACTAAAACGCATACCTATACTAAAATAACTTCAGACTTAAATCATTTTTATCTTTATGCAGTATTGATAGCATGGGAGGATAATAAAAAAGTATTTAAAAAGGTTTGGGATGAGCAATTTAAAAGAGATCATTTTTAGTTTTATAGATTTTTTCATTTCTTTTTGATGATTTTTAAATCATACATAATCTAATTTGAATTCTGAATTGTTTGGTGTTATTCTATGCTTTTTAATAAGCAGGCAAGTAAGTCATGGCAAATGAAAATTTTTCTATAAATTTGCGTACAGTTTGCAATGAAAAAATTTCAGTAGCTCATGTTTGTCGAAAGATGGAAATCAATCGACAGCAGTTCAATAAGTATTTAAGTGGTCAAATATATCCCTCAAAGTATAACTTAAATAAAATTTGCCAATATTTCCAATTCTCGGAAGAAGAGTTGAATCTAGAATCAGGTCAATTCGCCCAGATTACTCCTAAAAATCTTCAGTCAGAGCCACATTCTGAGAGGAGTGAGTTAGAAAATATCATTAGTTCAATACCTAGTCAAAATAAGGATTTGTCTCGATATGAGGGATATTATTTCAGTCATTTTCATTCATCTGGATATCCTGGCTATATAATTCGGAGTCTAATCCATATCTATAATTACAATAATAAGTTTTACTCAACAAGTATTGAGCACCTATGGGATAAAGAAAATGGTGATACTCAAAGAAAGCGATTCAAATACGAAGGAGCTGTATTTTATCTCCGTGATCGAATCTTTATTACTGAAGTTGAAACACTCACTAATAATGTTATTCATCACACCATCTTATGTCCAAGCTATAAGAATATTGTGGATTCGCTATCAGGAATCTCAATGGGTGTTGGAAGCAGAAGCTCACATATGCCCGCTGCAACTAGAGTTGAATTTTCGTACTTAGGTAAGCAGATTAACATTAGAGAAGCGCTAGGAAATTGTGGTTTATTTAAATTAAATACCAAGTTGATTGATTCTAATATCATGGTGCGAATCAAAAATGAAATTAATGATTCTGAAAATATTTTGAGGGCTTACGATACCTAGGACTCTATTATTTAAGCTTGATTAGTTGATAAGCATTATTAAAATCTTTAATTGAAACTACATTTTTACCAGCTAGCTGAACCCTTTTTAAGCTTAGTATTCCAGCAACAGTTGCAATATGACAAACCTCTTTATTTTGCTCAATGATTGTACCTGGAGGCTTAGAAGATTCACTTGGTATCACTTCAGCTTCAATGATTCTTAGGACTTTGTCATTAAACTCTTTAGCTTCCACATTACTTTGTGCAATTGGACGCGGATTGAAGGCTCTAATCATTTGATTAATATTTTCTGCACTTTGATTCCAGTCAATACGCGCCTCATTTTTTAAGATCTTTTTGGCATAGTTTGCTTTTGTATGGTCTTGAGTTTTAGCATTGAGTTCAGGAAGTTGTTCTATTGCCTCAATTATGAGATCTGCACCCATAACCGATAATGACTCTGTTAACGAACCAGAGGTTTCTGTATTTGAGATAGGGTGTTTATTCGTCATTAGGATATCACCAGTATCGAGCCCCTCATTCATCTGCATAATGGTGATTCCTGTCTCGTTATCCCCTGCAATAATTGCTCTTTCAATAGGTGCAGCGCCTCTCCATCGTGGTAATAGTGATGCGTGTATATTTAGGCATCCAAACTCAGGCACTTCTAGTATTTCTTTGGTAAGAATCTGGCCATAAGCTGCAACAACTATTAAATCGGGCTTAAGGGAGGTAAGCTTTTTGAGGTTTTGTTCATTACTAAAATTTGCAGGCTGAATCACTTCTAAGTTATTCTCAAGGGCATAGAGCTTTACTGGACAAGGAGTTAAGACTTTCCCTCTTCCTTTAGGTTTATCTGGCTGACAATAAACAGCGATAATCTCATGATTAGAATCGTGAAGGTGAGATAGTGCTTTGACCGCAAAATTGGGCGTACCTGCGAAAACTATGCGCATTACTTTATAGCGTTGCGACCAGCTTTAATAGCAATCAGGATTTGCTCAGGAGAGGTTCCACCTATATGATTACGTGATCGAATAGACCCCTCTAGTGAGATCACTTCAAATACATCATTTTCGATAGATTTATCAAATTCTTTTAACTCATTTAAAGTAAATTCACTTAAATCTTTATTTTCTTTGATTCCAAAAGCAACTGCTTTACCGACAACATCATGAGCATCCCTAAAGGCCAAACCTTTTTTGACTAGATAGTCTGCCAGATCAGTAGCAGTGGTGTACCCTTTAATTGCTGATTGATACATATTATCCTTATTGGCTTTAATTGTAGGCACCATTTCAGAAAAAACATGGAGGCAAGAGTAGATTGTTTCTACGCTATCAAAGAGTGGCTCTTTGTCTTCTTGATTATCTTTATTGTAAGCTAATGGTTGGCCCTTCATCAAAGTAAGAAGAGCAATCAAATTACCATTAACCCTTCCAGTTTTTCCTCGAACCAGCTCCGGCACATCTGGATTTTTCTTTTGGGGCATAATCGATGAGCCCGTACAAAAGCTATCAGGAAGAGCAATAAATTCAAACTGAGCGCTAGACCAAAGAATGAGTTCCTCAGAGAATCTAGAGAGATGCATCATGATGAGGCTTGCATTTGAGGCAAACTCAATTGCAAAGTCACGGTCACTAACGGCATCCAAAGAGTTCAAGCTGATACGCTCAAAGCTTAAGAGTTCAGCGGTTCGTTCACGATTGATCGGATAACTCGTTCCTGCAAGT
>Ga0209360_1000211_pt1 | contig 52756 bp, 75 predicted proteins | sample SaaInlV_130m_DNA_3_FD_184651 | JGI IMG/M metagenome (GOLD analysis project Ga0209360, IMG submission 184651) | Marine microbial communities from expanding oxygen minimum zones in the Saanich Inlet - SI037_S3LV_130m_DNA (SPAdes) (version 2) | ecosystem: Environmental > Aquatic > Marine >... | reverse complement strand
AATTGACAAATCTACTAAATTAGAAACAACCGAAGAAGTCATGACTAATGTAATAATAGAACATAAAGGTTATGATGTTTCAGTTGGTTCAGGGTTTTCAGTTGAAGAGCGAAGATTATTTTCAGAGAATCCAGATTTGATAATTGGTAAAGAAATTACTGTACAATATTTTGAAGAGTCATCTAATAAAGATTCTGAACTTAGTTTAAGGTTTCCTACCATTAAAAAGATTTGGTTGGATGGCAGACGAAATATTTAAAGTGGAAAAAGAGTAGAGAATGAAAAGGTTATATAATGAGAAATAAAAAGTTATTACTATTATCACTATTATTCATATCAAGTTTAATTGGTCAGATAAATATTAAACCAGTTAGTGGATACGGAGTAAGGGGTGGTATTGGTGGTTATAGTGTTAAAGTGAATCCTGATAGACAAACACTTATTAAATTAGAAGGCACGATATCTGAAAAGAGTGGTTATCACAGAGTTACTTGGAAAACTGAAAAAAGGTTTTTTTGGGGTAATGGAATAGCAACTGATGTTTATCCAGCCGTAAATCCTATAAGTTATTCTAAGAATGGTAAAGTTTATACTATGGTAGGACTACTTCCTGAAATGATAGGAAAGTCATTAAAGATTACAGCTAGTTATGGTGATTATACTGATACTATGACATTAAGACTTAAATAAAATTGCACCGTGGTTATGAGATTTCTACGGTAATTTGAAATCTTGGTGGGTTTGAGAGTGACTACCGATTTGGAACTCTCAAAAATTTTGGGGAATAGATAGTTAGACTATACCGATGGACTCGTTTGAGGACTCTGGATTCCCCAATTTTTTTAGCTATAAAAAATAGTGTTTGAGAAATTTAGGTGATATATATATTCAATGGTGGTGAGGCTTTCTTACATATACCCGATAATTTTTAATTATCTAAAACTCACCACCCTTTTATATTGAGAATTAAAAAATGAAAATTTATTGGAACAAATATTATGGTTATGATGAAAAGTATCCCAGAGAAGCTAATTACAGAGTTATCTCGGCAATACTTTTCAATCGTTCTTTTCACTTAATTATGGTGTGGAGTAAATTACACTTCTTTCTAAGTGTATCAGAAAATTTACAAACTCAATGGGATGAACTTAAAGGTCCACCAAAGAAAAAAACCTATCATTTTAAAATATTTTAATAAAAAATTCAAATTGTGGCAAAATGTCATCAATAACTCCGTAAGTCGATTTAACCACATGGTGGAGTCTGATTTTATCAGATAAGATTTACAGTAATAAATAAACAAAATAAGGAAAAACAATGAACACAGGTACAGTAAAGTGGTTCGACGCTAAAAAAGGATATGGTTTCATATCTGATACAGCAACGGAAAACTCAAAAGACTATTTTGTCCATTTCTCCGAAATTCAAATAGACGGATTTAAGACTTTATCAGAAGGTCAGAAAGTTGAATTTGAAATCGGCGAAGGTCAAAAGGGTGATGTTGCGAAGAATGTTAAATCAGCAACAGAATAAATCAGATTTAGCGTAAAAATTTGGGTTGTTTTTTAAACAGCCCAATATTTATTATTGTCAAAGGTTACACCAATGACAATTAACTAATAACAAATAAAAATAACAATAGGAGATAACAAATGGATATTGAAGCCGTAAGAAAGCGACTAAATCAGTTACAAACCTCAACTACAAGAACAACAAACTTGTGGAAACCTCAACCAGGAAAGACACAAATCCGTCTTTTACCTTACAAACTAAACTCCGATATACCGTTTATCGAATTATTCTTTCACTATGATTTAGGTGGAAAGACTTTTCTTTCCCCAATCTCATTTGGTCGTCCAGACCCAATTGAAGAATTTGCCGAGAAACTAAAGTCAAGTGGAAATCGTGAAGATTGGAAACTTGGCAAAAAATTGGAAGCAAAGCTCAGAACTTTTGCACCAGTTTGTGTTCGTGGTGAAGAAAACCAAGGCTCTAAGTTTTGGGGATTTGGTAAAACCGTATATCAAGAACTATTATCAATTATATCAGATCCTGATTATGGTGATATTAGTGATCCTATAAATGGACGTGATGTCGTGGTTGAATTCCTAACAGCTGAAGAAACTGGAGCATCGTTTCCTAAGACTAACATCCGTGTTAAACCGAATCAAACACCAGTTACAGAAGATAAGGCAGTTTTATCTACATTACTTGATGACCAAAAAGACATCCGCGAAGTTTATAACGAATTAAGTTATGATGAACTTGCAGAAGCTCTACATGATTGGTTGAACCCAAGTGATGAAGATGGAGAAAAAGGATCAGAAAAGACAAACACACCAGCAACAAGTAAAGCATTAGAAAGTGCAGTAACAAGTACTACTGGAGTTAATGATGCTTTTGACGACCTGTTTAATAAATAATAAAGGAGACATATATGTCTATATCAGCAAAAGACGAACTTGCACAAGTTCTTGCCGATAACCTTAATAAACAGTTCAAGGATACGAAGGTAGCCTATTTCTTAGATGGTTCAAATGCCACTCCAACTGATATCAAGGAATTTATATCAACTGGTTCATCGATTTTAGATTTAGCAATTTCTAATCGTCCAAATGGTGGAATAGCCGTAGGACGAATTACAGAGATTAATGGTTTAGAATCGAGTGGTAAATCTCTAATAGGAACTCACATTCTCGCAGAAACTCAGAAAAAAGGTGGGCTTGCAGTCTACATTGATACTGAGACATCTGTTAGTAGAGAATGGTTAGAAACTATTGGTGTAGATGTTCAAAATCTATTATATCTTCATGTGGAAACAGTAGAAGATATATTTCAATGTATTGAAAACATAGTCACTAAGATTAGAGAATCAGATAGAGAAAGGTTAGTTACGATCCTTGTGGATAGTTTGGCAGGGGCATCAACCAAAGTAGAAATGGAAGCCGATTTTGAGAAAGATGGTTGGGCAACGAGTAAAGCAATTATCGTTTCAAAAGCGATGAGAAAGATTACTCAAATGATTGGACGAGAACGAATAGCTCTCGTATTCACTAATCAGCTCAGACAAAAACTCGGAGTAATGTTCGGTGATCCTTGGACTACAAGTGGTGGTAAGGCATTACCTTTTCACTCATCAACTCGTATTCGATTAAAGAATATGGGACAAATCAAAGACACAGCAAAAAATGTATTGGGTATGAAAACCCGATGTCAAATTATCAAGAATCGTTTGGGACCACCTTTACGTCATGCCGATTTCAATTTATACTTCGATAGTGGTATAGATGATATGGGAAGTTGGCTAACGGTGTTGAAAGAACATAAACTCTTGAAAATTGCTGGAGCTTGGTACACTTTAGAATATAAAGGTAAAGATATCAAATTTCAATCTAAGGACTTTGAAAGGAAATTAGACGAAACTGATGGATTAAAAGAACACCTTTATGATTTAATCTGTGAAGTATCTATACTAAAATATCAATCAGCCGATTTAGGTATTGATGATGTAGTATATACGGATGAAGTGGTCGGTGTTGAATAATGGTAAGTACCTTTCTATTCTCGATGAGATAAAGAAACACGGCGGTAAAACGGACACAACAAATCCCAATGAAAAAGTACTGATAATAGATGGCTTAAATACTTTTATTAGAGTATTTAGTGTGATACCAACTACTAATGATGATGGAATTCACATTGGTGGAATAGTTGGTTTTTTAAAGTCAGTTGGTTACGCAGTAAAAATGTTAGCTCCCACTCGCACCATCATAACATTTGATGGAACTGGTGGGAGCAACCGCCGCCGTAAACTTTATCCGGAATATAAAGCGAAACGAAGAACAAAGAAAATCCGACTCAATCGTGTAAACGATTTTGAAAATATCGAAGATGAGCGACACTCAATGATGATGCAATTATCTCGTTGTGTGGAATACTTAGAGAAATTACCTTTGAGTATAATGTCCATTGATGGTATAGAGGCAGATGATGCCATAGGTTATATAGCAAAACAAATATTGCCCAAGAGCAATGTTGTTATCATGAGTACCGATAAAGATTTCTTACAATTAGTTGATGACAGAATTTCAGTTTGGTCACCCACTAAGAAGAAACTTTACAATCCTGAAAAGATATTAGAAGAATACAATGTAACATCAGAGAACCTATTATTAAGTAGGGTTTTTGAAGGTGACACTTCCGATAATATTAAAGGAGTAAAGGGTATTGGTGCCAAGACCTTACTAAAACACTTTCCTGATTTAGGTACAGAGGGAAAGGTTATATCATATGATGATGTAATTAAAGAAGCACATAAACATCAAGGAGAGAGATTTTACAATCTAATACTTGATAATCAAGATACTATAGATATTAATCACAGATTGATGCAATTATCAGATGTGGATATTAGTGGTGGTGCTAAATTAAAGATTAACAGAATAGTAAATGGTAAAATACCTGAATTAAATAAACCAATTTTCCAAAAGATGTTTATGGAAGATAGGATGTTTGGTGCCTTACCAAATATGGATAGTTGGATAATGCAAACTTGGACTCAACTTAATAGGTTTGCTAAGATAAATAATGGGTAGAAAAAAGAAATACTATACCGAAGAAGAAAGACTTGAAGCTCAACGAAAGTGGCAGATGGACCACTATGAGCGTAATAAGACCAAGATTCTAAAGAAGGCTAAGGAAAGGTATAGATTGAAGAAAATCGAACAACGTAGAAAGGAAAAAAGGAAAAATTTATATGGAGAACAGTAAACTAATCAACGGAGATTGTTTAGAGACCTTAAAGGAGTTGCCCGATCATACGGTAGATTTGTTATGTACAGATCCACCGTATGGTTGAATTAAGCTATGGATTTATGGGTAAAGATTGGGATAAGACGTTGCCACCTAAAGAGATATTTGAAGAGTCATTGAGAGTATTGAAACCAGGTGGATTTGCATTCGTAATGAGTGCTCCAAGAAGTGACGTTCAATACAGAATGGTTCAAATGTTAGAGGAAGTTGGATTTCAAATTGGTTTCACACCTATCTACTGGACATATGCAACAGGTTTTCCCAAGGCTATGAATATTGGTAAGGCGGTAGATAAGAGATTAGGTAAAGAACGAAAAGTAGTTGGAAAACATCCAGATCCACGACATAAGTATTTGAATACAGACATAAGAAGTGGAAATGCAGCAGGTGGTGGTCATACAAATGCGGCCAGAGAGAGTGGATTGATTACTGCACCAGCATCAGACGAAGCAAAGAAACTTGATGGTAGTTACGCAGGATACCAACCAAAACCAGCAGTAGAAGTGGTGATTGTGGCAATGAAACCATTAGACCAAAAAGGTTATTTAGACCAAGCACTTGATAATCAAAAGGGAGTAACTTGGTTGGATAATTGTAGAATACCATTTGCAGGAATGAATGATACAGAACAATACGAGAGTGATAAAAAAGGATTTACAGAGAGGAGTTCCATAGAAGAAGGTTCGGTATATGCTGATGAATATGGTGGAACATATAATTATGAGTTTAAGAAACCTAAGAAAACAAAAAGAAAACCAAGAGAAGAAAATACGGTATTCAAGACAAGTGGATTTAAGAGTGAAGATAATGATACAGCAGATGCATCACCACTCGGTAGATTTGCAGCAAACTTGTTGGTAAGTGATGATGTGTTGAATGTTGAAAGTAAAGGTCAGTTAGCTCCAACCAATGGTAATCACCCATCTATGAATAAGGATAGTCTTACACATGGTGATTATTCAGGTTACGGAAAGGCTATGAAACCAAGAAATGATGGTAATTCATTCAGTAGATATTATAGTTTAGATGCTTGGTGGGAAGATAGATTGACTAAATTACCAGAAGAAATACAACGGACATTTCCATTTTTGATTGTTCCAAAGGCGAGTAAGAGTGAAAAGAATAATGGGGCAGAGAACAATATTCATCCAACCGTAAAACCATTAAAGTTGATGAGTTATTTAGTTACATTAGGTAGTAGAAAGAATGATGTGGTATTAGACCCATTCATGGGAAGTGGAACAACGCCAATGGCTTGTGTTACATTAAGTAGAAACTACATTGGAATAGAAAGAGAAGCTGAGTATTTTAAAATTGCTCAAGCGAGAGTAAATAAATTGGAAAAACCCATAAAACAATGGGAACAATGGATATGAAGTTAATATTTATCATAGACCCCACACCAAAGAATAGTTAACAATTAAACAGGAAAGTAAGTTATGAGTAAGAAATTTGTTTTATCGGAAAATTTTATTAACAAATACAAAAGAAAGAAAGTACCATTCGGTTTTAACGGATTAGGTGAATTAGTTTATATGAGAACCTATTCTCGAATCAAAGATGATGGGAAGAATGAACGTTGGTGGGAAACCATTAAAAGAGTCGTAGAGGGAACTTACTCTATGCAAAAAAATCACATTGATACACATCAATTGGGGTGGAATCCGTGGCAAGCTCAAAGGTCAGCACAAGAGATGTATGACAGAATGTTTAATATGAAGTTTTTACCACCCGGCCGAGGTCTTTGGGCTATGGGAACAGCCATAACCGAAGAAAAAGGTTTGTACGCCGCCCTAAATAATTGTGCATTCGTATCAACTAAAACAATCAAAGATGACTATTCCAAACCATTTACATTTTTGATGGATGCGAGTATGTTAGGTGTGGGTGTTGGATTTGATACAAAGGGTGCGGGTGAGGTTATGATTAAATTACCCAACCCAAATAGAGGTATAGAAGAATATGTGATACCCGATACTCGTGAAGGTTGGGTGGAATCATTAAAGTTATTGTTAGAGAGTTATTTTCATGCTTCTGCCGAAGTTCAATTTGATTACACATTAATTAGACCAGAGGGGGCCGTAATCAAAGGTTTTGGTGGAGTCTCAAGTGGCCACGAACCACTAAAAGAAATACATGAAGAAATAAGAAAAGTATTAAATATAAATGTAGGAGAACCAATCACCATAACAACTATTGTAGATATAATGAACCTTATTGGTAAATGTGTCGTGGCGGGGAACGTAAGACGAACAGCAGAGATTGTGTTCGGTGATCCAGACGATGAAGAATATTTAGACTTAAAGAATTATAAAGTTAACCCACATAGAGAACAATATGGATGGACAAGTAATAATAGTATATTTGCCGAGTTGGGTATGGATTATACTGATGTATGTAAACGAATCGTGGATAATGGTGAGCCGGGTTTTGCTTGGTTAGAAAATATGAGAAAGTATTCTCGTATGAAGAATGGTGGGGATAATAAAGACCATAGAGTTATGGGTGGTAATCCATGTCTGGAACAATCATTAGAATCATATGAGCTATGTTGCCTCGTAGAAACATTTCCAGCCAACCATGATTCATTAGAAGATTATCAACGAACATTAAAATACGCTTATCTGTATGCCAAGACCGTAACATTAGGTAGAACACATTGGCCTGAAACCAATAGAGTTATGCTGAGAAATAGACGGATTGGATGTAGTGTAAGTGGTGTTGCTCAGTTTATTACTAAAAATGGAATGGAAGAATTAAGAACTTGGTTGGAGACGGGATATGATACAATACAAGAATGGGATAACCAATATAGTGATTGGTTTGCTGTTCCAAAGTCAATTAAAACAACATCAGTTAAACCAAGTGGTACAGTTTCATTATTGGTTGGTGCTACTCCAGGAATGCATTATCCAGAATCAAGATTTTATATAAGAAGAATGAGATTATCAAAACAGTCAGAACTATTAGAACCATTGAAGAAAGCTAACTACCCATTAGAACCTGCATTCGGTGCGGAAGATACAACTATGGTTGTAGAGGTTCCAGTTGATGTCGGTGAGGGTATTAGAACGGTGGGTGAGTTATCCATTTGGGAACAATTCAGTTTAGCAGCTTTTCTACAAAGACATTGGGCAGACAACCAAGTTAGTTGTACTGCTACATTCGATCCTAAAACAGAAGCTGACCAACTACCACATGTACTTAATTACTTTCAGTATAAATTAAAGGGTATATCGTTATTACCACGGCATGAATTAGGTGCTTACAAACAAATGCCTTATGAAGCTATTACCGAAGAAGAGTATGATAAGATGGTGGGTAAGTTAGGTAAGTTATCTTTCGGTGTAATCAAAAATGAAGAAGCAGAAATAGATAAATTTTGTAATTCTGATACCTGTGAAATTATTCCTATAGCCGGCGACAACGATGACCAGGAGTATTCAAATTAAAATACAAAGACTTACAGGCAGCTGGCACACCTGTAGAAAAATGTGCCTTAATGTACTAACTAACAGGAGATTATGAATGAAAACATGTAATCTAATAACTTTATTGTTAACGATGTTCCTACCGATTTTCCTTTTCGGACAATCAATTTCAGGAATCGTTGATAATGGAGATACACCTTTGGCTGGAGCAAATGTTGTAGTAGAGGGAACTGATTTGGGAGCTGTATCTTCGGATGACGGTTCTTATCGTGTCGAAGTGGCACCAGGGACTTATACTATAACAACTTCATTCATTGGACACACACCAGCTTCAGAGGAAGTTGTTGTGGGTGAAGAAAATGTAGGTGTTAATTTCACATTGGTGATTGATGTACTTGCTATGTCAGCATTAGAAGTTTTGGCTTCCCGTGCTGATGAAACAACACCTGTAGCTTACACTACGATAAATAAAGCTGAAATGGAAGTTCGTCTTGGTTCACAAGACATTCCAATGATTCTTAATACTACGCCAAGTGTATATGCTACTCAACAAGGTGGTGGTGCGGGTGATGCTCGTATCAATGTTCGTGGGTTTAACCAGCGAAATGTAGCCGTTATGATAAATGGTGTTCCTCAGAATGATATGGAGAACGGATGGGTTTATTGGTCTAATTGGGATGGAGTAGGAGATGCTACGAAATCAATTCAGATGCAACGAGGTCTATCAGCTGTAAATCTAGCTACACCATCAATTGGTGGAACTATGAACATCATTACTGATCCTGCTCAACACGAGAAGGGTGGTAAAGTTAAGCAGGAAGTAGGTGAAGGTGGATTCCTTAAATCTACTTTGAATTATAACTCTGGTCTTATCAATGATAAATTAGCGCTTAGTGGAACTATTGTTCGTAAGACTGGTGATGGATTTATTGATGGTACTTGGACAGATGCTTGGGCATACTACTTCGGTGGTTCTTATGCTGTAAGTGATGACCAACGATTTGAGTTGTATGCGGTTGGTGCTCCACAGAGACATGGACAAAACCTATACAAACAAAATATTGCTACTTACTCACAAGAGTTAGCTGGTAGTATTGGTGGATACAATGATACAGCTTATGTTGCCGGCGAGAAGTTCGAACACGAAGCTGGTAGGTTGTTCAATCAAAATGTTGCACCCGTAGACGCTTCATACAAAGGCCAGCAGTATTGGTATATGTATGGTGCTCGTACTACTGATAGGTATAGTTCTGATTTCTTGAATGAAAGAGAGAACTACTTCCATAAACCATTAGCTAACCTTAACCATTTTTTAACAATAAATGATAAAACTCAATTGAGTACTGTCGCTTATTGGAGTGGTGGTTCAGGTGGTGGAACTGGAACTTATGGTAGTGTATCAAGACAACCCGCAGTTGAAGGAAGTGCTTGGTATGCAAGTTCTCCTTGGACTTGGGATTGGAATGCTGAGATAGCACAGAACTCTGCTAATGTAGATTCTTCTTTCTCTGATACTGAAAACCGTTCAACAGGTATTCTTCGTAACTCAATCAATCGTCAAAACACTTATGGTTTGATTTCTAAATTAAACTATGATGTATCAGATGAACTTGAAGTTCAAGTTGGTATTGATTGGAGAACTGCTGGAATAGAACACGCACGTGAAGTTCGTGATTTACTTGGTGGTGATTACTATGTTGATTACGCCGATAAAAATGCTACTGATGGGAAGAAAGTTATGTTAGGTGATATTATCGCTTATCATAATGAAACAACCGTAGATTGGATTGGTGGATTTTTACAAGGTAAATATTCTACTGACAAATTCAACCTTTATGGAATGGGTGGAGTATCCGCAATAGGATATTCTTATCTTGACCATTTTGCTGTTGATGCTTCTAAAGTTTCGGCTGATGCTATTACAACTTTCCAAGTGAAAGGTGGTGGTGTTTATAACCTTGATGATAGAATGTCTGCATTTATTAATGGTGGGTATGTTGAGAAGCCACCTATCTTAGACAATGTAATCAAATTTGATGGTACAGTTGCTACCAACCCAATCAATGAGAAATTTACAAGTTTCGAAATTGGTGGAAAGTATGCAAGTGGTAATGTTGATCTTAAATTGAGTTCATATAATACTCAATGGAAAGATAGAAACCTTACCAAATCTGTTGAAACAGGTGCTGGAGATTCAGGTGATACAGATGTCATTTATCTAACTGGTGTAAATCAAAGTCATACTGGTTTTGAAGTAGAGTCTAAAATTGCTCTTCACGAAATGGTTGACTTGAATTTAGTATTCAGTAAAGGTACTTGGCAGTTCGATGGTGATGCCAAAGGTGATTATCAAGAGATGGAGTATAATGACGACAACCAAGTTGTCGGTCAAACTACAACTCAGTATGAGTATGCTCTTGATGGTCTAATGGTCGGTGACCAACCACAAACAGCTTATGTTGGTGGTTTAACACTTAAACCATTGGAAGGACTTAGCATACAGGGTTTGTATAAAATGTATGATGATAATTACGCTGATTGGTCTCCCGATTCTCGTGAAGTCGATGAAGATGGTGCCGATGAAACTCAAGTTTGGAAAGCTCCTGGCTATTCAAAACTTGACTTACATATAGCATACAAACTACCAGAAATTGGTGGTTATGATATGACGCTTAGTGCTCATATCTTTAATGCTCTTGATGGTGTTTATGTTCAAGACGCAGTTGACAATAGTCAGTACAATGGGTATGGTGATAAACTTCACTTAGCTCATAACGCTGAAGTATTCTTGGGAACACCAAGATACTACAATGTAGGACTATCTGTTAATTTTTAAATAGTAAAGTGCGGGGGCTTGAAATATAGCCCCCGTTTTACTAAAAAAACCCTTGACTTGTATAGGGTTTTTGTTGTATATTGAGGTATCGGAAATAAGGGAGTTAGTTATTTATCAAAATTTGTGGTGTGAAAAGAGAGGTGGTAATCAAGTAGAAGTTCATCTATGGGATGATGTTGCTGGTTATCAAAATTTTATATTTAAGAATTACGCTTACGTAAAAGACGGAAGTGGTCAATATCGTTCTATTTACGGAGATAAGTTAAAGAAAGTAACGTATTGGACAGAAGAAGATTTTAAAACAGGCAAAGTATTCGAATCGGATATACCATTAGATACGAGAGTACTTTTAGATAGATATTCAGATTCAGACGAACCATCTAAAAATCACAGAGAACTATTCTTTGACATTGAAGTAGAAGTCACGGATGGTTTCCCTGAACCAGCAAAAGCTAGTAATAAAATCACATCAGTAGCATTTTATACTAAACATAATGGAGAGTATTCAGTTTATGTTTTAGGTGAAGGTAAAGGTAATATTAAGGATGGGGTTGATATTCAATTCTTCAAGACCGAGATAGAGTTATTAAAAGCTATTTTACAATATTGGATGAATGTTAAACCGACTATAATTACTGGTTGGAACATAAATGGGTTTGATGTACCTTATTTATATAATAGAATATCTAAAGTCTTGGGTGAGGAGTTTGCCAATGCCCTTTCACCGATTCAAATCGTAAAGTATAACCCAAACAAAAAGATGTATCGAATTGCTGGTGTTAGTGCTTTGGATTATATGGATTTATATAAAAAGTTCACCTTTACTCAACAATCAAGTTATAGATTAGATCATATTGGAACTATTGAGGTTGGAATTGGTAAGGTTGAGTATGAAGGCACATTAGATGATTTATACAGAGATGATATTGATAAGTTTATTGAGTATAACTTGAATGATGTTAAGATTGTCAAGGCTCTTGATGATAAACTAAAATTGATTGATTTGGCAAAGGGTGTATGTCATTTAGGTAGGATACCTTATGAAGAGGTTTATTTCAGTTCTCGTTATATTGAAGGTGCGATGTTAGTTTATTTAAAAAGTTTAAATTTAGTCGCTCCGAGTAAAGCCTACGATGTTAGTTATGATGGTTCGGATGGTAGGTTTAGTGGTGCTTATGTGAAGAGTCCTGAACCTGGTTGTTATGATTGGGTGTTTGATTTGGATTTGACTTCTATGTATCCATCAATCATTATGAGTTTGAATATGTCACCTGAAACTAAAATAGGTAAGATTAATGGTTGGGATGCGGAAGAGTTTATTAAAGGAGTCACAAAGACATATTCTGTAGAAAAGAATGGTAAGATAATTAGACGATTCAGTAATGGGGAATTAAAAGATTTCTTTAATAAAAATAATGTTTCAATATCTTCCAATGGTGTGATTTATGATTTATCCAAGAAAGGTGTTATACCAGCTATCTTGGAGAAGTGGTTTAATGAAAGAGTTGAATATAGAGCATTGTCTAAAAAGTATGGTAAAGCGGGTGATGAAGAATTAAGTAGTCATTTCAACAGACGACAACACGTTCAGAAGATTTTGCTTAATAGTTTATATGGTGTCTTGGGTTTAACTGTCTTTAGGTTTTATGATATAGATAATGCCGAGGGTACAACGACTACTGGTGTGAAGTTAATTCAGTTCACGGAGAAAGTTACCAATAACTACTATAATAAGATATTGAAAACCGATAAAGACTATTGTATCTACACGGATACGGATTCAGTATTCTATAGTGCTTTACCATTAGTTAAGGATAGATTCCCAAATGCTGATGTTAAAGATGAGAAGTTTATGACAGAACAAATTCTTGATATTGCTTCAGAGGTTCAAATATATATTAACAAATCATATGATTACTTTGCTAAAAACTTCTTAAACATACATGAAGGACATAGGTTTGAGATTAAACAAGAAATGATTGCTAAGGCTGCTTTTTGGGTTACTAAAAAACGATATGGTCAATGGATTATTAATGATGGTGGTACTCCATGTGAGAAGCTAGATGTTAAGGGATTAGATATTGTCCGTAGTTCATTCCCACCAGCATTTCGTGATTTCATGACTAAGGTATTGAAAGCTATTCTTTTTAAAGTTCCAAAAGAAAGAATTGATGAATTCATTTTAGAATTTAAAAAGGGTCTAAACGACCATGATATTACAAACATATCTTTACCGAGTGGTGTCAAGGGTATAAAGAAATACACGAAGAAAAAGACAAAACATGGTTTTGGTAGTAAGACTATGTTTACCGAGATGGAAAAGGGTGCACCAGTCCACGTTAAGGCATCAGTTATCTATAATGACTTGTTAAAACATTTTAAAGTCAATAATCACGAGCAGATTAGAAATAGTAGTAAAATTAGATGGGTTTATCTGAAAGACAATCCATTTAATATCGATGCTATCGCTTACAAGGGTTATGATGATCCTAAAGAGATTATGGATTTCGTAGCTCAATATATAGATAGGGATAAGTTATTTGATAAAGCCCTAAAGAAGAAAATAGAGTTGTTCTATGAGAGTATGAAATGGGATATGCCCATTGATAAAAAAACTTCAATTGAAAGGTTTTTTTAACTTGACTTTAATGAAAAAAATTCGTATATTAACACACAATAGGAGTCGTAATAATGAATAAAATAACATTGGATACATTTATCCAAAAATACAATCTTGGTGGAAGTATAAATTCCGTCAAGTGGGAATCAACTGGAGATACATTATCCACTCGATTCATTTCACCAGACAAAAGTCTATTAGGTGAATTAACTTTGTCAAAACAAACTTTACCTGAGTTTGAAGTTGGTGTTTATGATACACCATTATTGTCAAAAATGATAGGTACTTTAGCCGACAAGGTTGATTTCAGTTTAACTGAAGTTGATAATATGCCAGTTGCCTTTAAGTTATCGGATTCGATAATGAAAGCTGATTATGTATTGGCGGCCATTGGTGTTATACCCGATGTACCTGCATTAAAGAACACACCTGAGTTTAATACGATTGTGAATATTGATAGTCAGTTTATCAATTCATTCATTCGAGGTAAAGGTGCTTTAGGTGATGTTGATACATTTGCTATTAATCCAGTAGATGGTGGAGTTGAGTTTGTAATTGGATATAGCGATATTAATTCAAATCGTATTAGTATTAAGGCAAAAAGTGATGCTGTTAATATGACGGATTCGATTGTCTTTAATGCTAATCTTTTTAAAGAACTTTTAAATGCTAATAAAGAGTGTTCCAAAGCAACACTTCAGATTAGTGATAAAGGTTTGGCTCACATCGAGTTTAATGTTGATGACTTCAATGTTAAATATTGGTTAGTTTCACAGCAGGTTTAATATGGAATCACATGGATTATTTGTAGAAAAATACCGGCCGAAAGATTTATCAACATATGTTGGTAATGACCATCTTAAATCAAAAGTAGAGAGGTTTATAACTGATGGAAATGTCCCACATTTACTTTTATATGGTAGAGCTGGCGGTGGAAAAACCACACTTGCTAAGATTATTGTTAATCACGTTGAGTGTGATTATTTATATATTAATGCGTCGGATGAAAGAAACATAGATTTGGTTCGAGACAAATTGAAGACATTTGCTTCTTCAATTGGTTTCAAGCCAATGAAAATAGTTATTCTTGATGAAGCCGATTACTTAAATGTAAATTCTGCTCAACCTGCTCTACGTAATCTAATGGAAACCTTTTCTGCTCATTGTAGGTTTATCTTAACCTGTAATTACGTTGAGAAGATTATTGACCCGATACAGAGTCGTTGTCAAAGCTACAAAATAGTACCACCAAGTAAAAAAGATGTTGCTCTACATGCTAAGACTATCTTGGAGAAAGAGAACATATCTTTTGACTTGGATGATTTGGCACTCGTTGTAACTGCTGGTTATCCTGATTTACGAAGGGTAATCAATGAATTACAACGAATGTCAATAGATGGTAAGTTGAAGATTGACAAAGATGGAATGTTACATAATGAGTTTAAACTTCAGTTTTTGGAGATGATTCAAAATAATTCTGATATTCGGTCAATTCGTAAATTGATTGCTGATAGTGGTTTTAGTGACTACACGGAATTGTTTAGGTTTCTTTATGATGAAGTTGAAAACATAACAAGTGATAAGATACCCGATGTTATTGTTGAAATATCAAAGGGAGCTTATCAAGATGTGATGTGTGTGGATAAAGAGATTAACTTTATTGCAACCATGTCAAGCATATTAGGAAAATTACAATGAGTACAAAACCAATGAAACCACTACCAAAACAAGAAGTCCAGGTAGACTTACAGGATGCAGAAACAATGACTTGTCTAGAATGCAATAATAAGATTTTCATTCAAGGGTATGTCATAAAGAAAATATCAGCTATTATGTCACCAACGGGTAAAGAAGTCATAGCTCCAATTCAAGTGTTTAATTGTGGAAACTGTGGTGAGATATTACCGTTAAATGAGATAAATGAACTTATTTAGTTGGATTAATGAACTATTTGTCGGTAAACGAGATTGGGATTCTTTTTCGGATGCCGACAAAAAGAAGTTTAGTCCATTTATGGTAAATCGTTATTTGAGCATGGGTGATGAGTTTTTACCTTTCGTAAATCACTTTCAAACATATACGATAGAAGTTATGCCACATAAAGCCGTGTATCAATTCTATTGTAATTTACTACCAAAGAAAAAGACTTACTTAAAGTATTTGAGTGGTAAGAAAGAAAAGACAAATGATTTAGTTGTTCCTTTCATTATGACTTACTTTGAAGTAAGTAAACATCAGGCTGCTGAATACTATGATTTGATGTCAAAAGAAGAATTGATATTGTTAGTAAAAAAATATGGAAAATCCGATAAAGAAATAAAGAAGATGAAAATTAGATGAGTAAGCTATGGATGGCATTAGGAATATCATTGATAGGTCATATATGGGCTTGGTTTCATATGCAAGGTCAATTTAAATATGAATGGGCTAAGTCTTTATGGTGGGTTGTATTTGGTGGTATACCGATTAGTATTGCTTTTTGGTATGGGACAAAATGGTATTATGAATATTTTCAAAATTATTGGTATGTTAGGCCCATTGGATTTGGAATGGCTACAATAGTATTTACCGTATTGACTTATTTGATTTTACACGAAGTACCTGACACGAGAACAATAATAAGTTTGGTTTTATCAGTTGTTATTATTGTTATACAATTATCACATTTAATAATAAAATAGAGGAAGTTATGGTTATTACAGAAAAAGAAGCAAATTCTAGTTCAATGAGTAACAGTAGTGATATTGTAACAATGATGGAACAAGAATGGCCAGAGATGACCGAAGAATTTAAAAGATTACAACGAGAACAATATGAATTGTTCTGTCACAAGCAACATGATTACGGCCCAGGGAATATTTCAGTTGGGACACAATTACAAACAGAAGAAGATATAAAACTATCTCTTACAGGATTGTTCTTCAGAATTAATGACAAAATCCAAAGAGTAAAGACCTTGTTGATTGGTGGAAGAGTTAATGCCGTAGAGGGTGAACCATTAGAAGATGCCTTTTTGGATATGTCCAACTATGGTATAATGGCAACAATAGTAAAAAACGGAAAATGGGGTAAATAATGACAAGAAGAGAAAAGTTATATTCACAAAATGAATTTTCAATTTATGGTGTATTTAGATTCACAGCGTACTTTTTGGCTTCAATAGCCATGTATGTTGGTGATTTGCAAATAGCCGGAGTAGCCTTTGGATTTGGAGCTATTTTGGGTTTCATTCGCAGATTAGCAAGGATTTGGGAATAGTATGGAAAGATATTGGGGTGAAAAAAAACAACCAGTTAAAAGGACGAATGGTGACGACAACGATAAACACATATCAGTACAGGATAATAAGATTTATTTTTATTCTGGTGTTAATCGTAATAGTTGTGTCGAATTAAATAAAAAAATTGGGGAGATGGAAAGTAAAAGCTTGACTTTATCAAAAACTCTTGGTATATTACCACCGTCAATAAAGTTGTTTATTAATTCAGGTGGGGGTTCTATCGTAAGTGGTATTGCTTCTATGGATACGATAATAAGAACAGAAGTTCCAGTTCATACTTACGTGGATGGATTTTCAGCAAGTGCTGCCACTTTTTTAACTGTAGTTGGTGAGAAAAGATTTATGAGTAGAAATTCTTATATGTTGATTCATCAGTTAAGTAGTAACTTTTGGGGAACATATTCTAATTTTGAGGATGAGAAAAAAAACTTAGATTTAATGATGAAAACAATAAAAGACGTTTATAAACAATACACTAAACTACCAATGAAAAAACTTGATGAAATATTAAAACGTGATTTATTGTGGGATGCTCAGACTTGTTTGGATTATGGTATGATTGACGAGATAGTATAATGGGACACGTATCACATAGTCAGTTTGTAAGTTATAACGAATGTAACCTTAAATGGAAACTTCGTTATATAGATAAGTTAGGAACATTTACAGGTAATATTCATACATTGTTCGGATCAGCTTGCCACACCGTCATACAAGAATATCTCACGGTTATGTATGGCACTTCTATTATAGCTGCTGATAAACTTAATATGGAGTCTCGATTAAAAGAAGAGATGATGAGTGAGTTTACAAAGATAAAAGAAAACCAAGAAACCTTACCTTGTAGTCAAGATGATATGATTGAGTTTTACCAAGATGGTTTGGCTATACTTGATCACTTTAGAAAACATCGTGGTAAGTATTTTATGAAAAAGAACTACGAGTTAGTTGGTATTGAGTTGCCTATAACTATGGAACTACAAGAGAACGTAGAGTTAAAAAGTTTTCTTGATGTAGTGATACGAAATAAGATATCAGGTAGAATAACCATCATTGATTTAAAAACATCAACTAGAAGTTGGACAAATTATCATAAGAAGAACTTTTACAAGAAAGCTCAATTATTAATATATAAACAATTCTATTCAGAGAAATTCAATGTACCGTTGGATAAGATAACAGTAGAGTTCTTGATATTAAAAAGAAAGATAGCAAAACAAAGTGATTTTCCAATCAGTAGGTTACAGAGGTTTGAACCGTCTAATGGTAAAGTTAGTGTCAATAAGACCATGAAAGCATTCACAGAATTTCGTGAAGCTATCTATGATGAAGAAGGAAACCACAAAATAGACAGAGATTATAATGCTTCTCCTGGTAGTGCTTGTAAGTTCTGTGAGTTTGTAAAAACGGAGCATTGTAAATGGGGAAAGATACTTTAAGAGTAGGGATAGTCGGTAGTAGAAAATATGAAAACCGAAGAAAGATTAAGGAATTTATATTTAAATTAAAAACCGAGAAAGGACCAGATACTATTATAGTTAGTGGTGGGTGTAAAACAGGCGCTGATTATTACGCTAAAAAATATGCTTTAGAATTGGGAATGCAGTATCAAGAGTTTCCACCACAACATGAAAATTGGAATTTATATTGCCCAAAGAATCAAAAGGATTATGGTAGACCATATAGTGTGAAAAACTTTTTTGCTCGTAATAAAATAATTGCTATCTATTCAGAATATGTCGTGGCATTCATACCAAGAGGAGTTGAATCAAAGGGTTCTATGTCCACGATAAATTATGCTAAGAAATTTGGAAAAAAAACACTCGTTATCGATTGAAGTTTTATATTTATGTATATACAAAAGTGGTAAGGTTATGAAGCATGAAACAAAATTAACATCCGTTAAAATAATAAAAACACTATACGAGCAATTTAAATTCAAAACTGTTAATTCTTCAATGAATTTACAGAAATTAGTCAATAGATCAGTTCATCAATATTTAAATAATGTTGTAGTTAAAGAACAAATAGAAAACTATGATAAACTATATGCAAGTGGGAGTCGATTTTAATGAATTATCGAGAAGATTTAATTAAAGTTAGTGAGTTGTATTTTAATGCTCAAATTGAAAAACATAAAATCAATGTGGAAAATTTACTTGAAAACCAAGTAGGGGTAGCAGAACATCCAGATATAGTAGAGACTATTGAAAAGGAATTACAAGTTATTGCTAACTATGATGAAAAATTAAATGTATTACAAAAATACTTTAAAGGTAATACAGGATCTAAAGAGGTTTTAAATGGCTAAAAAGAAAATTCTATTAATGTCCGATGATTTACGGATGCATAGTGGTGTCGCTACCGTGTCTAAAGATATAGTTATGGAAACACTAAATGAATATGATTGGGTTCAAATGGGTGGAGCAATCAAACATCCTGAGTCAGGTAAGGTTGTTGATATGTCCGAAGGTCTTGACGAGTTTGGGATTAAAGATGGGTATTTGAAAATTTATCCCGTTGATGGTTATGGAAATGAAGATTTATTACGAGAAGTACTTGCAGTAGAGAAACCCGATGCTATTCTTCACTATACGGATCCACGTTTTTGGATTTGGTTCTATAATATGGAAGCTGAAATAAGACGTAATATTCCAATTTTCTATTATAACATTTGGGATGATTTACCAGATCCACAATACAATACGAATTATTATAAAAGTAGTGATTTATTAATGGGAATATCTAAACAAACTTATGGAATCAATAATCGTCTGTTGCCTGAATATGAGGATTGGCAAACTACATTTGTACCACATGGCATATCACCTCGTAGATTTAATAAGGTTCAAGATGATGATATAAAATTAATAGAATTTGATGAAAAGTTTGGAATATCGGATAAAAAGTATAAAATACTCTACAGCAATAGAAATATTCGTAGAAAACAACCGAATGATGTATTATTGGCTTATAAATACTTTATGGATGGATTAACACAAGAACAACGAGATGAATGTGTATTGATATTTCATTGCCAACCCGTAGATGATAACGGAACAGATTTACCAAGAGTTCATAAACATTTATGTCCTGATTATGATATTTGTTTCACTTATGATAAAGGTGGACCGATGGGTGATATGGGAATGAATTTGCTTTTCAATACAAGTGATGTATATATTAATTTAGCATCCAATGAGGGGTTTGGGTTAGGTAGTGCTGAAGCCCTTACGGTAGGAACACCAATTATCGTTAATGTAACGGGTGGACTACAAGACCAATGTGGATTCCGAGATGATGATGGGGAGTTATTAACTGCTGAAGATTATATTGAGCTCGGTACTAACCATAGAGGTAAATACAAGACTCATGGTGAGTGGGTAAAGCCAGTTTATCCAGCTTCAATATCACTACAGGGTTCACCGATGACACCTTATATTTGGGATGATAGATGTAATCCTGAAGATGCTGCTGTAAGTCTACGTGAATTTTATGATTTAGATAGGAAAGAAAGAAAACGACTTGGTAACCTGGGTGCTGAGTTCTGTAAAGAAAATCAAATGACAAGTCAAGAGATGGGTAAGAACTTTATCAATTCAATGAACGGTGCTTTTGATAATTGGAAACCTAAAAAACGTTACACGATGGGGAAAGTATGAAGAAATTTGTTTTAATGATTGCACCATTCAATACTCGTAGTGGTTATGGAGATCACGCAAGGTCAATATTTTATTCCATAATGGATAGAGATGATTTAGATATTAAATGTATTGATGTCAAATGGGGTAGTACTCCAAGAAATCATTTAAATCCTGAAGTTCCACGGCATAAAAAACTCTTGGGTACGTTCATTGATGGGAATAACATTAAAGAACAACCTGACGTATTGATTGATATTAGAATACCAAATGAATTCTCAAATGGGGCAAAATTCAATATTGGAATTACGGCTGGAGTTGAAACTGATATAGTTTCTCCTGAGTTTTTGGCTGGTATGAATAAAATGGACTTGAATATAGTACCATCTAATTTTACAGCACAAACATTTCAAAAATGTAATTACGATAAGATGGAAGAGAAACCTGATGGTTCAAAACAAAAAGTAGCTCAAATTAAGTTAGAGAAACCAATTGAAGTATTGTTTGAGGGCGTTGATACATCCGTATATTATCCAATGGATAGGCATGAACTAAAATCAGAATTTACAGACGAATTAAATGACTTAATTAAAGAAGATATGGCTTATCTTCATGTAGGTCAATGGGGTAAAGGTAAGTATGGAGAAGATAGGAAAAATATACCATTGATGATTAAATGTTTCTTACAGGCATTTGCAAATAAACCCAAATCACCTGCATTAGTATTGAAAACAAGTGGTGCTAATTTTTCTGTTTTGGATAAAGCTGAACTTGTTAAAAATATTAATCAAATTAAAGATGAATTTTCACAAATAGATAACGTACCAAATATTTATTTAATACATGGTGATTTGACTATTGAAGAGATGTCTTTATTATATAATAACCCTAAGATAAAAGCCTTTTTAACTTGTACACATGGAGAGGGTTATGGTAGACCAATGGCTGAGGCTACGTGTTGTGACTTACCGGTCATCGCTTCTAATTGGAGTGGTCATTTGGATTTCCTAAGTGATTCAGAATCATTACTGATTAATGGTAGTTTAACTGAAGTTCCAGACTCTATGATATGGGAGCCAATTATTGTTAAACCATCAAAGTGGTTTAGTGTCAATGAAGCTGATGTAGTTAGAAAATTGAGAATGTTTTATAAAAAACAAGGATTAATAACCAAGAAGGCAAAACGATTAGGTAAGAAAAATAGACGAGAATTTTCATTAAAGGCTATGGCAAATAAATTTAATAAAACACTTGATAATGTTTTAACTCACATACCACAACCAGTTAGTTTGAAATTACCTAAGTTGAAAAAGATAGGTAATGACACACCAAGTCAACCAGCAAAGATAAAACTACCTAAATTAAAGAAGATAACGTGATGAATCCCATGACTTTGCGGGTAACTTGCCCCTGTTGTTTGTTAGATGATATTGATATTGATGATTCGTTAGTATTGCTTGGTGATGATGAACAGAATATGCAATGTTTACATTGTGGTTTTGCTTCAAATAGAGCAATGAAATCGCATATTGATGATAATCCATTTCCACAAGAGTTTAAAGACGTGTGTAGGAATTTAAGTGATAGGTGGTGGGCACCATCAGTTTTTACTACTGAAAATTACATGGTAGTTCCGTTGGTGGAAAAGAAAGTATTGAAGTGGAGATTATTTGCTCAAACTGATCCAGAAACCGAAGTCTTAGTTCCGCATTTTAGTGATGCGTACAAAATGGTAGAAAAATTGGAGAAAACACTTGGCGACCAGATACAACAATCGTAAGATAATTCTATCAGAACAAACATTACCTATTGGTAAGATATTACCTGGTATGATTGTGACGTTTAATTATTCGGAATCAGGTGTTAAGGATCCAAGACCTGTTTTATTATTCTTACATCGTGATAAAGAAACTAACTTACTAGAGGGTTTGAATATTAATTATATTAATGCAAGTAAGGTGAAAAAACTATTTAAAGTTATTGATATGAAAAAAACTGAAGTGGATGAAAGGGAAAATCTAATATCATTAAAGGAAGAGTATTTTAGGATACAAATAGCTAACCCAAAGAAACGTTCTGCTATGACTACCAAAAGATTTTATTCAGATATCGTTAGTGCTGATAATGTATTTAAACAAGCATATCGTAGTTACAAAACAACTAAGTTGACAGCACTAAAGGTTACGAATATTAAATTAAACATGGTTGGCATTAGTGAAGATTAGTTATTCCATATTAACTCATAACGAAACGAATTCATTAGAGAAGTTACTAAAGTTCTTAATCAAGTGGAAACAACCTGAAGATGAGATTGTAATACTTGATGATTATTCTGATGATAAAAAAACAAAACAATTATTAGATTTCTATGTATCTGCACACGATATAGTATTTGAACAACGAAATCTATTGGGTGATTTTGCTTCACAGAAGAATCATTTAAAAAGTATGTGTAGTGGAGATTATAGTTTTAACCTTGATGCTGATGAGATGATAAGTCTTTGGTTGATAAAAAACATACATAGTATTGTTGAAGAGAACGAAATTGATTTAATTTACTTACCAAGAATAAATACAGTAGAGGGTTTAACTGAACAACATGCTAAATATTGGCATTGGAATGTTAATGATGATGGTTGGGTTAATTTTCCTGATTGGCAAGGTCGAGTATTTCGCAATAGACCAAATATAAAATGGGAAAAACCAGTTCATGAGATGTTGATTGGGTTTCAAACATATTCACATTTACCTACGGAAAAACCTTTTTGTATATTACATCATAAGACGATTGAAAAACAAGAACAACAAAATGAAAAATATGCTGGGATTATGAGATGAAATATAAAAATAAAGATGGTATAGAGTTATCGTATGAAGGTCACGAAAATGATTCTAGTGTTCAATTAATAAAAGAAGTATTGCAAGAAGTTATTGTGTTGGGGGATAAAGAAATTTACACAAAATATCCAAGACAAGGTTGGATTAAGGTAAAAGAATTTATAAATGAGAATTTTTCTTTAGATGATTAAAATAAAAATACAAAATCCAACGGTTGGTCGAAATGAACCTACGTTTAGGCCATTTGGTATTATACAAGATATTTTAAGAGATTATAGTATTGAATTAACGGATTCTGATGATTTTGATTATCTATTTATTGGAATGCATGACTTTATTGATAAGAAAAAATCTCTTCAAGAAAGTATTGATTATGGATTAGATAATTTATCTAAAATTACTGGTGATTATTTTCTATTCGAGGGTTCAGATTCGACTTCATTGATGGGGGGGTTTGAAGTATTTGAACAAAGTGATGCTACTTATCTATTCAAAAATCAAATGTTACCATCTCAAGATGCTTATAAAGTTCCCTATGCTCATAATAAATGGTTTTGGGGTAGCGGTAGTGATTTAGATTTATCATATGATATTTCCGATGATATGTGGAAAAGAATAAAATTTACAGGTTGGAATGTCGGGCAACTTGTTCCAAATTATAGAAATTTTCAACCAATAAAACAAGACAAAAGTATTGATGTCTGTGCTATATTCAGAGGTAATCATGATTATAATGAAGATCATAAATCACAGAATAGTCACCTTTATACTGAACATAGAGGGGGGTTATGGAAAGTTTTAGAACCCTTAAAATCTAAATATAATATGATATATGATAGATTACCATTTGAAGAATATATTAAAAATCTAATGGATTCTAAAATATCATTTTCGCCATTTGGTATGGGCGAGATATGTTTCAGAGATTTTGAATGTATGCAGTATGGAACTATAATGATAAAACCTAATCAAGATTTAGTTAAAACTATACCAGATATATATGAACCAGGTAAAACATATATTGATGTAAAGTATGATTGGTCGGACTTAGAAGAAAAAATTGATTATATATTATCAAATTTTGATGAATTAAATGTTGAGATAAATGAAAATATTAGAAAAAAGTTTATGGGCGGGTATGATTATCGTAAGCTTTGTTTGTATTGGTATGATATTTTTAAAAATTTAAGTGGAGTAGAGCAGATATCATGAAAATATTAGTTACAGGCGGAGCGGGTTTTGTTGGTTCACATTTAGTTAATAGATTTTATAATAAAAATTACGAAGTAGTAGTATTTGATTCTTTGGGACATACATCTTGTATTGATAGATTGTGTTCTGTAAATATTCCTATAATTATAGAACGCTTACAGACTAAAGAAGTGTGGGATAAATTAGATACTGATTTTGATTTGATTATAAATTCAGCTGCTGAAACACATGTTGATGAATCATTTGAAAGACCAGTTGATTTTATAGATACAAACATATTAGGTTTACATTATCTTAGTAAATACTGCTCTGATACTAATACACCTTTAATACATTTAAGTACAGATGAGGTTATTGGAAATGGAGAGCCGTTATATGAAGATTCAATGACTTTACCTACTAATCCATACTCTGCAACTAAAGCTGGTGGTGAATCTATTTTACATGCTTATGGTTATTGTTATGGGTTAGATTGGAAAGTTGTTAGATTAAATAATACATATGGGACAATGCAATTTCCTGATAAATTAATACCTTATTTTATTAGTAAGTTACAAGATAATAAAAAATTACCAATACATGGTTCTGGTAAACAAGTTAGATTTTTTTTAAACGTAGATGATTTTGTAGATGCCGTTGAAGTCGTTATGGATAAAGGTGTGAATAAAAATATTTACAATGTATCTACGGATGAATCCTATAATGTATTGGAAGTTACAAAAATGATTTGTGATAATATGGGAAAGGATTTTAATGATTGTGTTGAGTATGTGGATGATAGGTTATTTCAAGATCCAATTTATCTATCAAATAGTGATAAGTTACGTGATATTGGATGGATGCCAAAACGTTTTCTAAAAGAAACTATGCCAGAGTTAATAGATTGGTATACGACCAATGGGGATTTTTTTAATAAATGAAAACATATATAATAGCCGAAATAGGAATTAACCATAATGGTAAACTATCAACCGCTTTGCAACTAATAGAAAAAGCAAAGGAATGTAAAGTTGATGCGGTAAAGTTTCAGAAGAGGGATTTAAATGAGATTTATTCGGATAAAATATTGAATGATCCTAATAGCGCGGAGTGGAACTTTGAATATTTAATACCGCTGTTAAAAGAGATAGAGTTAAATAATGATGACTATTTGGTCATAAAAGATAAGTGTGATGAGTTATCGTTAGATTTGATTATAACTCCATTTGATAAGATATCAGCTGATTTCGTTGGAAACCTTGGGGTGTCTAAATTTAAGATATCGTCTGCTGATATGACTAATTTTGAATTGATAGATAAGTGTAATTCGTATGGATTACCATTAATAATTTCTACTGGTATGTGGGAGTATAAGGATATAAAAAAGTGTGTTTCATATTATAAAAAGAATAATGTAGATTTCTCTTTATTGTTAGCTAACTCTACTTATCCAACACCATATGAAGAAATATCTTTGAAGTTTATTGATAAGTTAAAGAAGTTAACTAAAAGAGTAGGTTATTCTGGACATGAACGTGGAACTTTTATTCCCATAGCTGCTGTATCTTTAGGTGCGTCAATAATTGAAAAACATATTACGTTAGATAGGAATCAAACTGGTCCAGACCATGTAGCATCTTTATTACCATCGGAGTTCAAAACTATGGTTTCTGATATAAGAAATTTGGAAAATTCTCTTGGTAGTGAAAAGAGAGTTAACCAAGCAGAAACTTTAAATAAAGAAGTGTTTGCGAAATCAACAGTATCTACTATTGACTTACATATAAATCATAAACTATCCAAGAGAGATGTGGAGTTTAAGTCCCCGGGAAAGGGTATTTTTCCACACGAAATAGATAAATTTTATGGTAAGAAATTAAAGAGAGAAGTTAAGAAAGGTGATTATATTTCTATAACTGATTTCAAAAAATTGTTAGAATTAAAAGATTGGCGTCAATTTAACTTTTCAAAAAGATGGGGAGTCAAGTGTAGATTTCATGACTATGAAGATTATAAAACTTTAAATGCTCCAGTTATGGAGTTTCATTTATCTGAGTCTGATTTAGACATCGATTTTAGTGAAAGAAATGACAACTCTGAATTAATAATACACGCTCCTGAGATAATAGGTAGAAGAATTTTTGATTTATGTTCAATTGACCCTGATATTTTAAATCCAAGTTTTGATATTTTAAGAAAAACAATCGACAAGACACTTGAAATCTCTAAGAATTGGAAAAAAGCTAAACCAAAATTAGTAGTCCATTTGGGAGGTATGTCTTTATATAAAGTAGAACCATATCATATGGTTTTGCAAAATAAAATGGAAAGAGTGATAGATAACTTTAAGAAGATAGATTACTCACCAGATGATATAGAAATTATACCTGAAAACTTACCTTCAAGGCCGTGGTACTTGGGTGGTGAATGGCATCAATATAGTTTTGCTCCAGTAGATGATATGATAACATTTTGTGAATATTTTAATCTTAAAATGACATATGATATTTGTCATGCTAAATTATATTGTAATGATTATGGTGTTGATTTATTGGATTATACTAAATCTATTAAAAATTATATTTCTCATTTACATATATCAGATGCACTTGGAGTAAATGCAGAAGGTTTACAAATAGGAACTGGTGAAATAGATTTTAAGTCCGTGTTTAATATTATATCAGATATAGATTATTCTTGGGTTACTGAAGTTTGGAGTGGTCATTTACATAATGGTCAAGGTACGTATGATGGTATATGTTGTTTAGAAGATAAGTTTGCAAAGTATCTATAGGAGAATATATTATGGAATCAAATAATTTTTATAAGAAAGTATACAATGACCTTTATGATAGGGGGTATCATAGTAGTGGATTTGCTGGTAATAACTTATTAGATTTCCTAGTAGATAACTATACTCTTAATGAAAATAATAGAGTGTTGGATATAGGATGTTCTAATGGAAGTGGTGTTTCAAAAATAAATAGTTTAGTAAATTCAAATATATGTTATGGTATTGATCCCGCTGATAAAGCAATTCAAATGTGTATTAAAAAAAATCCAAATGATGATGATAGGTTTAAAGTAGGTGCGTTACCTAACATTCCATTTGATGATGGTTATTTTAATGTTATTTTTAGTTCAGATGTAATAGAACATGTCTTACCAGAAGATATTGAAGAATCATTACAAGATATATACAGAGTAACTACTAAAGATTGTAATATATTTTTAGATATAGCTCTTGTACCAGAATCACATAGACCTGATAATTGGAAACCAGTTTACGAAGCTAGTAATTTAGAAAATCTACATACTGGTTTGATTTCTAGTGATGAGTGGTTTATTAAAATTAAAGATAGTAATTTTAAAGTTAAAAATCATGTTATAGAATATGAGGAAGATGGCCAACAGATAAACGGAAAGGATTATTCTGATCAAGAAGGCTGTTTAACTTTACATTTAACTAAAATATGAAAATTATATCAGTTATACCAGCAAGGGGTGGAAGTAAGGGTATACCTTTAAAAAATTTAGTAGATATTAAGGGTAAACCTTTAATTTATTATTCAATACAATCATCTTTAAAATCAAATGTAGATGAGACATGGGTATCTACCGATTCGGTTAGGATATCTAATATAGCAGGTGGTTTGGGTGCAAGAGTTCAAATGAGACCAGATGAGATAGCAACCGATACGTCACCGAGTGAAGAAACATTATTACATTTTACTGAGAATAATGATTTTGATATAATGGTTTTTATTCAAGCGACATCACCACTAATAAAATCTACGGATATAAATAAAGGTTTAGAAATGATGGATGAGTATGATTCGGTTTTTAGTGTATATAGAGAACATTGGATACCGAGATGGTCTTTGAAGGTTGAATCGGAGTGGGATATCTATAATAGACCAATGAGACAACAAGTTGAAGAACATTATGTTGAAAATGGAGCGTTTTATATTACAACTCGGAAGAGATTATTAGATTCTAAATTGAGATATAGTGGGAGAATTGGTGCTGTTGAGATGCCACTTGAAAGAAGTTTCCAGGTAGACACTTATGATGATTTGTCATTGATAAAAAAATTAATTTCGGATTAAAAAATGAAAACAGTTTCATTATTATGTCGAGGAACTTCTTTGGGTTATATTAGTAATGTACCCAAAGTAGATCATAGTGTTATAGTTAACTCATTTCATTATGAAGTAGAGAATATTCAAGTACATGAATATCTATCTGCATGTTCTACCGTAACTCATGTATTAAGTTTAGCTGCATATTTTCCAAATGCTGGTGCTAATGATATTTATAAAAAATATAATTTTGACAAAATCGTCTTACCTTATGTGAAAGAAGTATCGCCACCAATTCCAAATCATATTTTACAAATAGAAGGTCGTGGTGGTATATTACCGGTTAAAAATTTAGATGATATAAATAAAGAAGATATGATATCTCACCCCAGATATGCCTTTACTTCACCTACTAGTGGTTTAGATGCGTTGTTGTATATTGTTAATGAACTTGAACCTGATGAGGTTAACATTGTAGGATTAGATTTTTATGATGATACTGGATATTTGACAAATTCTAATGGAAGAGCAAGAAATGAAGCACCAACAAAAGTAGCAATTCGTAGCGGTGAACCTACTGACAAGATGCAAGAGTTTTTTTTAAATTTTGTAAAGAAAAAATCAAGTATAAAATTTAATTTATATACAACATCAAAAATTAAGTCTGGTATTGATAATTTGAAAGTCAAAAAGGTAATGCCATGAAAACACCAGAGATAAATTTACAATCATCTGTGAATGTTCAAGGTAAATATGTCACTCAGATAATACATTTTGTTGGTGGGGTAAAAAGAACATATCATGGTATTGATACGGATTCAATTAAACAAGGTCAATTTACAAAAATGAAACTTAAAGATGGATCTATGTTAGTAGTTAATGATGTTAATGTTTTAGTGATAGAGGTATTTCCTGAAAATGATTAATATTTATCAACCTTCACTTGGTCAAGAAGAACTTGACGCAATACAAAAGGTATTTGAAAGTAATTGGCTGGGAAAGGGAAAACTAACAGAAAAATTTGTTGAAAAGTTTTCATTAAAGTTAAAATCACATCCCAATAATTTTAAAACTATCTGTAGTTGTACCGAGGGTTTATTTCAGTCAATGAATATTTTAGATATAACTGATGGTGATGAGGTAATTTTACCATCAGTTAGTTTTATAGGTGCTGCAAATGCTATCGTGAATTGTGGTGCAAAACCAGTATTCTGTGATGTTGATACTAGAACTTTAAATGTAAGTGCTGATGACATAGAAAAAAATATAACTAAAAAAACAAAAGCGGTAATAATATTACATTATGCTGGTGTTCCATGTGATATGGATGAAATAGTGGATTTGTGTGATAAACACAATATTAAGTTAATAGAAGATAATGCTAATAGTCCCATATCAAAATACAACAATCAGTTTACAGGAACTATCGGTGATATAGGTCTTTGGTCATTTGATGCTATGAAAATACTAGTTATGGGTGATGGTGGTTTAGTTTATTGTAAAGACCTTGAGTTAGCTAAAAGACTTGATTATGAAGCATACTTGGGTTTAAAAAGTGCTAGTGGATTTTCAAATTCTATAGATACCAAATGGTGGGAATTTGATATAGAGTTGCCTGGTAGAAGAGTAATAATAAATGATGTTACTGCTGCTATAGGTTTAGAACAACTTAAAAAGTTAGATGGTTTTATATCAAGGCGAAAAGAAATACATACAATGTATAACAATACATTGAAACATGTGGATTGGATTGATGTTCCACGAGAGATACCAATCAATAAAGAAAGTTCATACTATATGTATCATATTCAAACAGATAAAAGAGATGAGTTGGCTAGACATTTAAAAGACAATGGAGTATATACTTCATTTAGATATTACCCTTTACATAAGGTCAAGTACTATGAAGATGGGCTTTCATTAAAAAATACAGAAAAAATAATGGATAGAACATTATGCCTACCTTTACACCAATCTTTAACTGATGATGAAGTTAATCATGTGTGTGATGTAATTTATAATTTTAATTTATAGGAGTTTAATATGAGACATTTACATTTGGAAAAAATAATTATTTTAATAAAGGGGTTTAAATAAATGAATAATTTATATTTAAATGCTTGGGGTGGAGTTGGTTCTAAAACTTTAACAAAAAATTTTGGTACAAGTTATTATGTATGGCATACACATTGGCCAAAATTACCTATTTTACAGCCTAGCTACAACGGTGAGCAAAATGAATTTGAACCTATAATAAATGAAGATACTAAAGTATTATACATATATGGAAATCCATATAATGCATTACTATCTTATTATAGAAGGTCACAAGTTGATAAAACTTGGATTCAGAGACATTGTGAGGATTTGAATGGGAGATATTCTGAAATTAATCCAAATTGGTCTGTTGAAGATTATTTAAATAATGGTGAAGATTTGTTAGGTTTAGAACCTCATTTAGATACATGGTTGGATGCGAAAGTGAACTATGATATATTATTTGTTGAGTTTGAAAACATGTGGAATAATCTAGAACTTATATTTAATTATTTGGAAATAGATAAATCATATATAAATACATTTCCACCAATGAAAGTTCGTGCATCAGATTGGACAAACCAATCAGAAAATATTCAAAATAAATTACAAACGTTGTATGGTGAATTGTACGATAAAGTTAAACAGAACGGAACTATAGTTAAGGGGGCAAGTAAATGAAAACATATGAAGATAGTATAGATTTCATAACAGTAGTTTTCAAACGAATAGATTATGTAAAATTAATACATGAAAGTATTAAAAAGTATGTAGACTATCCATATAAATATTACATAGTTAATAATGGAGACAATTCTGAAAATAGTCTTGAATTAAAAAAACTTAACGAAATGTTTGGAGAAGACGATAATGTTGTTATTGTTGAAGGCATACACCAAGTTAACCAAGATGATGGGGTAGTTGTACCCACCAATGCTAATCAAAAATATCCACAAGAATATTTTATTGATAATTATGGTTGGGATGGGTATAGTAAATATGATAAAAGACCATTGGGATTTGCTAGTTGGTTACAATCTGAAGCTATGACTATAGGCACTAAAATTGGAAATGGAAAATATATTTGTCAAGTGGAACATGATGTTGTTTTTTTAAATAAGTGGGTAGAGCACGTACTACCGATGTTAGAAGAAAATTCTTATGTTTCATATGGTTGGAGAAATGACATTGACATTCCATGTATACCACAATGGTCTATTTTAAAACGAGAAACAATAGAAAATAATTTTTATAAAGAACCCGGAGACTTGTATCCAAATTGTCATTACAAAGATACATATGGATTGTTATCATTATGGGCGAAAGAGAACAATCAACCATATATTATTCTGAAAAATAGTTGGAATAATAGAGAATTAAAATCAGAACACTTGTTAAATTTAAGTTTTGGAGAAGAAGCTTGGGTAAATGAAGTTCCATTTCTACATCATGGTGGTAGAGGTGCAACTAGGTCTATAGATTACTATAATGAATTTAGAGACGAGGTTATTAAATATTTAGAACTAAACGTGAGGAAAGATGATGAAAATTAGAGAGAAAATGTTACCAGTTTTAGGACCTAAAGGCGGCAAGGAAGAAATTCAAGCTCTTCAAGAGGTTATTGAAAGTGGATGGTGGGGTAAAGGTCCTAAAGTTGCTGAATTTGAAGAAAAATTTGCTAAAATGGTTGGGCATAAATATGCTGTAGCCGTAACTAGTGCTTCACACGGTCAAGATTTGATTATGAAGGCTTTGGGTTTAAAGGGTATAGATGTAATTAATCCAACTATATCATTTATAGCAACTGCTATGATTCCACTATGGAATGATTATACTTCAAATATAGTTGATGTATTACCGGATACCATGTGTATTGATCCTAAAGATGTAGAACGATATAAGAAATCAAATAGTGAAGTTTTAATTTCTGTTAATCAAGCTGGTGTTCCTGCTGATTACGAAGGTCTACGAAAAGTATTTGATGGGTTTATACTTGAAGATACTGCTCATAGTTGCTATACACCAGGCGCAGGTTTGGGAGGAGATGCTGCAGTTTGGTCATTTCAGGCAGTAAAAACTATGCCATGCGGCGATGGTGGGATGATAACAACCAATGATAAACAACTCGCGGATAAATGTAGAGAGATGACTTGGTTTGGCGTATCTTCAACTTGGAGTAGAGCTAGTGGTGCGACGCCGGGATATGCTTGGGATTATCAAGTGGATTTGATTGGTTATAAATATTATATGATTGATATTATGGCGGCTATTTGTTTGGAACAGATGAAGAAGTTACCAGCTAATTTAGAATTTCGTAGACATATACAGAAACGATATAATGAGGAATTACATCCAATTATAGAAAGACCATATCACACAGAAACCGTTCAGTATTATTGTGCTAAAGTACCACAGAAGATTTGGAATGTGGCTCCTGATGGTAGTGGTCATTCCTTAACAACACGCGATGATTTAATAGATTATTTGGCTAGTAAAAAGATACATACATCGGTTCATTTTAAACCACTTCATAAATATGCTCCATTATTACAGGATAGAGATTATCCTGTTGCTGATGTAGAGTGGTTAAAATTAATATCTTTGCCAGTTCATAGTGGAATGCTTGAAGAGGATATTGACTATGTAATCTATTGGGTTAATAAATACTTTGACGAGAGGGTTTAGTAATATTATGAGTAATTATAAAGATGGTATAGATTTTGTTGTAGTTAGTTATTGTAAACAAGATTATGTTAGGTTAATGGTTCTAAGTATTATGAAATTTTTTAAAGAAGTTCCATTCACGATTCATGTAGTTGTAAACTATTTGAATGAAAATGAGATAGCTCTTCATAAAGAAATGTTTAAAGATAACGATAAAGTAGTTGTCTTGAAAGGTGTTGATCAATCAACCACAACATTACATGGTAGTCAAGGTGAATTTACGCAAAGTGTACCAGATACGATTGGTTTAATTGATTCATGTAGTGTAGCTGCTGGTAGTCACTATGGTGCTACTGGAAATAACATTGGTATTTTGAGTGGAACTCGTAAATATGTTTGTGTTGTAGACCAAGATGCAATCTTTCTAGATAAATGTGCAGATGAATTAATGAAACTAGCAGATAAATATTTTTTTATATCTAATAGATGGGATCCTGGTAATATTTTCAGAGGTTTGATTGAAAAGGGAACTTGTGATGGTACATGGGAAGATGGTATAGCGAGAGTTATGTTATTCTTTTCAAAGAGAGATATATACGATGAGATACAATCAGAGAATTATGTGGAACGTGGTATATGGAGAGATAGTCCTTGGAATTGTGACTATAGGGATAATGCAGGTAATATGACATGGCACGCTAAACAAAAAGGATACGAATGGTTGATATTAAAAAACTCTTACAGAGATAGTTTCAGAAAAGATAATAATTTATGGAGAGAACATGTTCTTGACATAAAACATCCATATTCAGAACAATGTTGGGTAGGCAGTAAACCTATATTTTTTCATCATGGTCGAGGTGGTTATAGAAGGTTGGAAGATTTAAAAAACGAATGGATACTAAAAGTTGAAGACTATTTTAAAATTAAAAAATAAATTGTTTTTTGAAAAATTAATATATATTTATGTATATACAAAATAGGTTTTATTAAATGAAAAATGTTTTATTTTTAATTGCAGTTCCAAGTCAACACGAGTATTTAAATAAAAAACACGGTGGATTTAAGTATTTTCAGTATTCTATACCATCTTGGAAATATTGGTGTGAAAAGAATAACGTAGAGCTTTTCATATATGACAAACCATCAGACTCAGAACATATAAAGCATAAACCTACTTGGCAACGATGGTTCGATGTATTCGACCAATTGGATAATACTGGTATAGACTACGATAAAGTTGGTGTTATAGACGCCTCTACAATAGTAAGATGGGACACTCCAAACTTTTTTGATTTAGTTGGTGAGAATGAAGTTAACTGTTTTAGGTCTTTTGAAAATTTGAGATGGTTACATGAAGGAGTAAGTGGGTATAGTAATCTATTTAATAATTATAATTTTGACTTGACAAAATATGTTAGTTGTGGGTGGCAGATATTTGATAAGAATCATAGAAAATTTTTAGATACTGTTAAAGAATATTATTATACTAATTATGATAGCATTATGGAGTTACAAAACAACAAAGTTTCTCGTGGAACAGACCAACCGGTATATAACTATTTATTACAAATTCATAATATTAATGTGGTTCGTAAATTACCACCACCATTTATGTTAAATCATTTAAGTAGATTTGATTGGTTTTCTCATAATTGGCAACTAAATGAAGATAAAACACCATTTTTTATAAAGTATGGATATGTATGGTTTTTTAGTGGATTTCCACAACGAGGTGATAGAGAAGATATGATGAAACAAACTTGGGATGCTGTAAAGGGGCAATATAAATGAAAAATATAGTATTTATTCCAAATGTAAAAGGAACAGATGAGAAACGCTTACGCGAAGTTGCATATGATTTATCAGTAAAAAGTTGGAAGTATTGGTGTGAGAAAAATGGTTGTGAATTAGTTGTTATGAATGAACTTATTCATGACTATGATGAGATGAAAATAACTTGGCAAAGATATTATGTACTTGAAATATTAGAAAATTCTAATATTGAATATGACCAAGTGTTGATGGTAGATGCTGATACATTAGTACACCCAAATTGTCCTAATTTTTTTGAGATGACAGAACATAAGTATGTTGGGGTGCATAACTATGGTAGTTACGATTGGATACTCAGAAGTATAGAAAATTATAGTCATTACTTTTTTAATGGGAAGATGTTTCCATATTATGAATATATAAATGGTGGATTTCAGATTTTTAATAGAAAACATAAAGAGTTTTTAAAATCAGTTGTTCAGTTTTATTGGGATAATAAAGATAATTTACTTGAAGTACAAAACAAATTATTTAATGGTACTGACCAGACACCAATGAATTTTTTATTAAGAGAACATAATATTGATTTAAAAATATTACCTTATGAATTTAACATGCAAGACATGATGAGAGTTGAAGTTTTGGGGGCTGATATGTTACATACTAAATATGGATGGATATATCATTTTAACTGTGGCGTAAGACCACATCCTAGAGCTTGGATGGAAGCTACATATAAACATTTATTTGAAGGGAAGTGAGAATGGAAAAACAAGAAATATTAAAGGGAGCGATTGGGAAGTTAGATCCTGGTGGTAGATCAACGACTTCAGTTAAATTTAAATCAGATTTAATTGATTACTTTATGGATAAAAATTTAAATTCAGTACTAGAATTGGGAACATGGGGAGGCCATACTACAAGAATATTAAGTTATTTATTTAAAAAAGTTATAACAGTAGATATGCCCAATGAATTTGAACGTAGAATATTAGGATCAGGACAGGCAGCTGATATTAATAAGGATAGAGATAATATAACGTATACACCATTAGATTTATATAGAGATAATTGGAATTTTGAAGAACAAGATGTAGTATTCATTGATGCAGATCATTGTATGAACTCATGTATATCGGATATTGATAATTCATTAAAATTGGTATCTAATGGTGGTTACTTAGTTTTTGATGATTTTAGTAATCCTTCAGACGAATATGGTGTACGAAAATCGGTTAATCAATATATTGAAAGTGGAATTTTAGTCGCTGATAAGTTTATCGGAGAGGAAGATACTACAAGTTTTTTTACTCACACCGTGTCAGTTGATAAATTGAATGGGACTCCTGAGGGAGTTATTTGTAGGGTAGTTATATGAAAAAACAGTTTATTATTTGTGGTTGGCATATGAATCAAGATAGTTTAATTGATGGCCTTAATGATATACAACAAAGAGATGATGTAGATGTATTTTGGTCATGTCACCGAGAACCAACAGATAAAATAAAAGAAAATTTTGAACACAAAGAGTTTTTTAATGGTGCAGAAGAAATGGGTGCATATCAACAAGCTATATCTTATTTGAATTTAGAAGATGATACCATATTATTTTGTATGCATGATGATATGATAATACATGATTGGGAATTTGTTGAAGAGTGTATTAAAAAATTAGATGAAGGATATGTTGTGGTGGGTAATGGATACAATCCAGGTCATTCATCCAATCCATCAGAACCTGCATTTCCTGGTTGGGACCCATCACATATTATACCAGTAGGTATTACAGAAGAATTTGATAACAAACGAAGATTGGATTATGTATATCCAAAAAATCAGCATTATTTTGAAGGGGAATTACCAATGCAACATGTGAGAGTAAGTTTTATGTGTGTTAGATATAGTGATATGTTAACTATAGGTGGATTTGAACCTAGAGATGAAGCATATGTGTCACCACTCGATGGTAATTATAGGGATAACGTTGGATTAGGATCTTTTGGTAATCTGTTTCCGATGTTAACTATGTACAAAATAAATAAGGTGTTTGGTTGGAAATCTATTACCTGGTTATCTAATTCTTTTAAGGGTTCAAAGTATATTACTGAATTGTTTAGAGGGGGTTAAGATGAAATTAGAAAATAAATATATAATTGGAACACATATAATGTTCTATGAAATTGATATGGTTAAAGAACACGTGCAGAGTATTATTAATGCTATTGAAACGGTGGATAATAAGAAAAATATTACAGTAGATTTATTCTATAATATTTCAGAATATTTTGAAAAGATAAACACAGAGGAAGTATCTAAAGATAAACTGATAGATAAGTTTAAGTCTTTAGTCACATCACTTGAAAATACTGGATGTAATGTTACATATAAAATATATGAAGATAATGATAAACCAATAACAATGGTTGATTATAGACGAGATTTAAATTACTTTGGTTGTGTCGATAACGATTATGTAATATGGGGAGAGTCAGACGCTTTATTACCTAAAGAGGCTTTTAGTACATTAGAAGTAGTTAAAGGTTATGGTAATGAGAATAATATACACAGATATGTAGTAACTTTTGCTCTAAGAAAAATGTGGGATGATTCTTGGAAATCATTAGAACATAATGATTTTACAGATAAACAATATTATGAAACTGAGTTACCAGACGGTTCAAGAAATGAAAAGGCATTTACAGAACCACATAGTATTAGATATACAATGTCAGTTGACGAGATGAATGATATAAATAGTAGAGCTGAAGAATTAGATTTAAGAATATTGAGACAACCACAATTTGATGGTTCTATTCTTGTATTAAGTTCAGATTTGATAAAGAATGGTGTAAATGTACCTAGATGTATATTAGGGCATGCGGTTGATGATACTAGTGTGATGTGGAGTTGTTCTCAGATAATGGGTGATGCTTATGTACAGTTTGTAGTGAAGAACATTTTAAAAGTACATAATAGAAATCATCCAATAAAAAGAAAGTATTGTTTACAGATGGAAGGTGATAGGGTTTGTACTCAAGAAAAAGGTCCTAATCAGAGGGGTGATTGGTATACCAATTTAAAACAACTTGCTAATCAAAACTTATCTGTATTTGGTAAGTCTCAAAATAGATTTAATACATATAAAGATTTTACAAAAATAATGGAGAGTGAATAAATGAAAAGAGCATTAATAACAGGTATTAACGGAATGGATGGTAGTCATCTTGCTGATTTCTTATTAGAAAAGGGATACGAAGTGTATGGTATGGAAAGAAGAACCTCATATCCAAACAGATTAAATACAAAACATTTAGAGGGTAAAATAACTTTTATTAATGGTGATTTATCAGACCAAAATTCAATAAGTAGATGTATAAAAGAATGTGATCCTGATGAAATATATCATTTGGCTGCTCAATCATTTGTTGGAGAAAGTTGGAATACACCTGAACAAACAGGTGATGTAACAGGTCTTGGTGCCCTAAGAATGTTGGAAGCTATCAGAGAGTATGGTAAAGAGATTAAATTTTATCAAGCATCAACATCTGAAATGTTTGGTAGAATGGTAGAGAATCCAGCAAAAGAATCAACACCTTTCTATCCACGCTCACCTTATGGTGTTGCTAAACTTTATGGTCATTGGATAACAAAGAACTACAGAGAATCATATGATATGTTTAATGTTAGTGGTATTCTTTTTAATCATGAATCTGAACGTAGAGGTATTGAATTTGTAACTCGTAAGATTACTGATGGTGTTGCTAAAATAAAACTTGGTTTATCGGATTACATAACACTAGGTAATTTAGATTCAAAAAGAGATTGGGGTTACGCTCCTGATTATGTAGAATGTATGTGGTTGATGATGCAACAAGATAGTCCTGATGATTATGTTATTGCTACCGGCAAAGCTTATAGTATAAGGGAATTTTTAGATGTTGCTTTTAGTTGTATTGACATTCAAGATTGGAGTAAGTATGTTAAACATGATTTGAGATATATGAGACCTGCTGAAGTGGATGTCTTATGTGGTGATTCTAGTAAAGCAAGAGAAAAATTAGGATGGACACCGAGAACATCATTTGACCAAATGGTTTCAAAAATGGTTGCAAACGATATAAAATTATTATCATAATGGGATATATATTACCAGAAATATACCAATCAATTTGTCAGGAACATGATGTAACTTTACCTAAAGTATTTGTTGAAACGGGTACTTTTATGGGAGGAGTTCCACATAGAATGTTAGAGACAAATGGTAACTTCAATCCTTTTGATAAGTTATATACAATAGAACTTGGTGAAGAAATATGCAAGGTAGCATCTAAAAGATATAAGTTGTTTATGGAACACACCGGTGATTTATCAGAGTTTGATTTTCATACGAATAAAAAGGATGAATCCTTTAGTGGTAGTGAATACTACTTTGATAATAAGTTAAAGTTAATATGTGGAGACTCCCCAGAGATGTTAAAGAGTCTGTTATCGGAATTAGATGAACCTGTTTGTTTTTGGTTAGATGCGCATGCTGGGGCATCAAAGTATAGCAGAGGTGATGATGACGTTCCATTGATAAAAGAATTAAGTACAATAGCTAAACATCATGTTAAAAATCATATTATAGGAATAGATGATGCCCATTTGTTTGGACAAAAACAGTATGATTCTAATGGTAATATGGTATGTGATTATAGTGAAATTACATTAGACAAGGTAAAGAGCTTGCTATTAGATATAAATCCAAATTATGACATAGGTATATATAAACCATATAACATGGAAATGGTACTGGCAATATGAGAATATTAGTATTTCATCAACCCTGGCCAATGGGTAACTATAAACTAAATGTAGCAGTTGCAGATAAACTCCAATCCGAAGGGCATGATGTATATGCATTAGAACAATTAAATGGTAATCTTGCTACACGAGAATATGTACAGCAAATTCTTGATATGGATTTTGATTTAGTGTATTATGAGATGTTAGATAAAGAAACATTTAAGATAATAGAACAACTAAAATGTCAACGAATACTACTACACGCCTCTGGTGGAGTGTTGATAGATTATGATGCAATTCTTGATTATAAAGGAAAATGGTATGATAAAATATTCACAGGTTCGAAAATCATGTTTGAAAAATTTAAAAAAAATGGAATAGTTTCGGAACATTATCAATATTATCATTCTGCTATCAAAGAAGAAGAAAAACAATTTGATGAAAAATATGATCATAACTGTGTATTTTTAGGAATGGGATTTAATCGATTAACAGATTCTCAATATAATTTGGAACGAGAAATATTCTTTAAGGAACAACCATTTGAATTTGATGTGTATGGTAATGGGTGGGGGGAATTTACCCATTGGCGAGGATTATTACCACCATTGGATATTGGGAGATTATATTCATCTGCAAAATGTGCTATTGGAATTATAGCAAAAGGACAACGAGAACATGGTATGATAAATAATCGATATACGGAAATGTCGGTTTGTGAATGCCCTATCATAACTTATAATTATGACACGATTGATTGGTATGGTGCAGAAAAATATTTGAATTTCGTTTCATCAGCTGATGAGTTAAATGATATGGTAATTGCTATAAATAATAACCACGAAGAATACAAAGTTAAATCAAAAGAACTAAATAAATTTATGATTCAGAAAGATAAAGAGTTTTTTGGAAAATTAAATATATTGATAAATAAGGAGTATTAATGAAAATATTAATAACAGGTGGTACAGGAACAGTTGGTAAAGCTCTTATCAAATTAAATGACAATGAGTACATCAATGTCAGTAGAAACGAAGAGAAGATAGCTGAACTAAAACGAGAACATCCAGAGGTAAAGTCTTATGTGGGTAATATAGAGGACAAAGGACTATTGTTACGAGTATTTAAGGACGTTAAACCCGATGTAGTAGTTCATGCAGCTGCTATGAAACATATTGATTTGATGGAGACTAATCCTATTGCTGGCTGTAACATAAATGTGATGGGTAGTTTGAATGTGGTTGAGGCTAGTATAATAAATGACGTTCCAATCACAGTTGGTATCAGTACAGATAAAGCTTGTTTGGCTGAGAGTGTTTATGGGGCTTCAAAGTATCTGATGGAACGAGTGTTTATGAATAGTAATAATGACAATGCTAATAGATTTGCATTAACTAGATTTGCTAACGTAGCTCACAGTAATGGTTCAGTATTACCATTTTGGTTAAAGTTAAAATCAGAGGGTAAACCACTAAAGCTTACGGATCCTGATATGAACAGATTGATATTCACACAAGAAGATGCGGCACACTTAATCAACAGAACTATCAAATGGACACGGGATCATGGTGGTGGGTTTGTTAACTCATATAAGATGAAATGTATTAATATGTTAGATTTAGCTATGTTTATAGCTAATGAAGAAGTACCTATTGATATAGTAGGAAAAAGACCAGGCGAAAAGACTAATGAAGATTTGATTAGTGAAAGGGAAATAAATAGAACCTATATACATGGTGATGATATTCATATTCGTATGGAAGAGAATGAAGGCGCTGATAGATTAACAGAACCATACAATTCAAAGTCGGCTGAGATGATGACAGAAGAAGAAATAAAGGAATTGGTGTGGGGTTAAAAGATTATAAGATAGTCTGGTTCACCGAAGGTGGTTGGCAAGGCAAGGTTGGATTAGATAATCCTAATATGAGGAATGATGTATCTACGATGTATACAGTAGGAGCTGAACATTACCCTATCTTTCAGATACCACAAGTACTACAGCACTTTGGTGAGAATCACTTTGATTTTGGTATTGTAACTCTACCCAAAACAAATACAGAAGAACTAATGAAGTTTGATATGATGGGCGACTTAAAGAAGTTATGTAAGAAAACTATTTCAATGCAAGAAGGACCACATTGGTTATTTCAAGACTATACTATGGAACAACAGATTTGGTGGTATAATGCTCTTACAGAGTTTGATATGTTATTTGCTCATAATAATAAGGATGTGAAATACTATAAAGGTTTGACGAATAAACCTGTTCATAAGATGCCAACACTAATGTTAGCTGAAAGGTTGGGTATTGAATCGAATAGAGGAAAAAATGACTCAGTTATAATCGGTGGTAATATGGTTAGATGGTATGGTGGATTTGATTCTTATATAGTAGCTCAAGAGTTTGGAGTACCAATATCAGCCCCATCAATGGGTAGAAAGATTGACAGAGAAGATGAGATGGATATAAATCACTTTCCTTATATGACTTGGGTTGAGTGGATAAATAACTTAGGTAAATTTAAGTATGGGGTTCATCTGATGCCAACACATGCGGCTGGTACATTTACATTAAATTGTGCTTTTCACGGCATACCTTGTATTGGGTATAAGGGATTGGATACACAAGAAGAGTTACATCCGTTGTTATCAGTAGATGATGGGGATATGGAAACGGCTATGAAATTGGCTCGTAGGTTAAAGGATGGTCAATTTTATGAAGAGTGTAGTATAATGTGTAGAGAGAATTATGAGAGTTCATTATATATAGAAGAAAGGTGTACTGAATATTTAAGTTTAATATTTGAGGATTTAATAAATGAGTAAAATTGCAATAATAGGTTATGGTTATGTTGGAAAGGCTATGAAAAAGTTCTTTGAAAACCATTACGAATTAGTTATCTACGATCCACCAGCAGGATATAAAACAACTAAAGCTGAAGTTAATGAATGCGATGTTACATTTGTTTGTGTACCAACACCGAAAAGTGAAGATGGTAGTTGTGATATTTCTATAGTAGAAGAATCTGTTAGATGGGTTGATACAGAATTGATTATTATAAAATCTACGGTTGAGGTTGGAACTACTAAAAGATTAAGCAAAAAGTTTAATAAAGATTTAGTTTTTTCACCGGAGTATATAGGTGAATCTACATATTGGACTCCATATAAATTTCATCAAAATATGAAAGAAACACCGTTTTATACTTTTGGCGGTAATAAAGAAACTTGTAGTAAAGTTATTGATTTATTTTTACCAGTTACAGGACCCTGTAAAAGATATATTACAACAGATAGTACGTCTGCGGAAATGGCAAAATATATGGAGAACGCTTTTTATGCTACAAAAATAGCTTTTTGTAATGAGTTATATGATATATGTAAAGCGTCTGGTGTTGATTGGAATGAAGTTAGAGAACTGTGGCTGGCCGACCCAAGAATACATCCAATGCATACAGCTGTATTTAAAGAGAAAAGGGGATTTGGTGGTAAGTGTTTACCTAAAGATACGTTAGCGTTAAGTAAGATAGCAGAAAAGGGAGGGACACAATCAGATTTACTGAAAGGTGTTCTGAGTTCTAATAATAAAGTTAGGGAAGATAATGGATAAAGTTATAAGTTTCATCCAACCCAGTAGGAACAACCTACGTTATTTAAAGTGGTCTTACAATAGCATCAGAAAGAACTTAGGTTACAGGCACGAGATATGTTGGGCTGACGATTTCTCTGATGACGGAACTTGGGAATGGATGCAAGAGATTGCTGAAAAAGATAAAAATGTACGGATAATAAGAAATAGTGGACCAGATAGGTTAGGGCACACTATACTGTATGATAGGTTAGTGGAGTTAGCTACAAGTGATATCATAATGATTTATCACGCTGATATGTACGCCTGCCCTAATTTAGATACAGAGATACTTAAACATTTAGAACGAGGTAAAGTAGTTAGTGCAACCCGCATTGAACCACCACTACATCCGGATGGACCTGAGAAGATATTAAAAGATTTTGGGATTGAACCAGAAGAGTTTGATGAACACGGATTATTGAATTTTATATCAGACTTCGTTGGAACAAGAGAAGATGAAACAACTGAGGGTATATTTGCTCCGTGGGCTATGTATAAGGATGACTTCTTAGCCATCGGTGGACATGATCCTTTATATGCTCCACAATCAAAGGAAGATTCGGATATATTCAACAGGTTTGTATTGGCTGGATATGATTTGATTCAGACTTGGAAAGGATTAGTCTATCATATGACTTGTAGAGGCAGTAGATTTAAGGATGGTGCTCTTCGAAATCCAGCGGGACAAGTCTTTATGAAAGGTAGGGAGAGTAGTGAGTGGTTAGCACAAAACCTCCGTAGCACCCGTAATTTCATCCGTAAATGGGGACATATGGTTAAACATGATGAACTGATGCATCCTATCATACCACCCAAATTCAATATAGGATTCGTAGTAGAGAATTGCAGTACTGATATGTTAAAAGAGTTAGAGCCGTGGTGTAGTGATATTTATGGTGATTGGTTAGGTCATAAGGGATATGGAGTGAACAAGTATATTAAAGAAGAGCAAAAAGATACCCAGTTTGATTTGAGTAAGAAAATACATTCTGACCGCATAAAAACAAAGAACGATGTAATAGTGAAATTTGATTGCAACGAGCTCAATCAAGATAATTTTCAAATCATTGCAAACCTATCTGAGATACTTCAAGAAAGTGGGGATGTGGGGGAAATGGAATTAGGTATTTTTAAATTAAATATCAAATCATTACAAACATACGAAAAAGATTTGATTGTTTGTAAGACTAATTGATATTTATAAGTGTAATAGGAGTTATATGATGGACAAACTAGGTTTATATATTAATAATTTAATGACAACAGTTGTGGACAAAGAAGACAAGTTTTTTTTAAGAAAACTTGCATTTGACGAATTGTTGAAATTAAAATCGGATATTTCAGATTTTTTAGCAAGATATGTTGATGAGTTTGATGGCATACCCGATGAATTGAAAGAAAAGGATACTAAACAACTAATACTAGAGTTCGGAGAACAAAATGAAAATAACAAGTGATGTACTGGCTGAATTACGAAAAATTCGTTCAGCAATCGATGATGCTTATAATAAACTTGACGTGGTAATGTATGATAGAGTTACGGCAGCTAAGACTACTTATAAACCATCAAATCCATCTGAAAAGATAACTGAAAATTTTAGTTATATTTCAGAAAAATTAAAATTCATCCAAGATGAATCAGAATTGGTAGGTGAAGAATAATGGCAAATGACCACGCACAAGATAGATATGCCCCACCTGGCGTTGGTAGTGATTTTGAAGAACAAATATATGGTGACATCGTTAGGGGTGAAGTCTTTAGATTGAAACCAATCAATTCAGAAAAGTCCTATCGAAAAGTAGATGAGCTCAAATGTCACGACATACTTGAAAATCAAACCAAGCAGTTTGATTTGAAGTTAAAGGTATATGTCAAGTCGTAACTTCGAAAAACCCATAAAAATACGGGGCCGTAGAAAGGTCATCACTAAAAAGATGATTGAAGATTCTCAGGCAGTTACTAAATCCAATGCCGAGGCATCTCGTTGGTTGAGTATTAATTACTTAACATATCGAAAGTATGCTAAGATATATGGGTTATTTGAAGGTCATATGAATCAAAGGGGTGTGGGTATTAAGAAGGGTTATGGTAAATATCGACAGCCTTTAGATGAACTTTTAGCCAAAGATAGAAAGAATAAATTAACAAGAAAGTATTTAAAGAAACGACTTATAAATGACGGTTGGGTAGAAGAAGCCTGTAGTTCTTGTGGGTATAACGAGATAGTCATAAATAGGGATAGTGTAGCACTTCTGCTTGATTTTATAGATGGCGAAAGTGAAAATACTAAATTAGATAACATACGGTTATTATGTCCAAATTGTTACTTATCGTACAATGGATTAATGCCTTCAGCGGGGTTCTTTTACAAATGAAAAAACAAAAAGTAATATTAATCAAAGATTTTCACAATGAAAATGGCACACTACACGCTGGTGAAAAGGTCACAATAGAGGAGCGACTTGATGGTTATGTCCGTGTTCAAAATAACATGGGACAACTATTTGTTGTTCCACCCCATATTTTAAAAGAAATTGCTTGACTCTTAACCTTTTTCTTCGTATATTAATCGTATGAAAAAGGTTATAAATTGTAAGAAAGAAAACAATCCAGTAATTAATAAATGGCTCAGAGAGGTATCGATTGAAGAAGGACTTGAGATTGCGACAGAATTATTTCAGATACTTAACGAAAGAAAAGACGGCATTGGGTTGGCAGCTAATCAAGTGGGAATTGATGCACAAGTGGCCGTTCTCAATGTTCGTGAACCGATTATCTTAATCAATCCTGTTATTGTAGATCAATGGGATGAGATAGATTATTATGAAGGATGTTTAAGTTATCCCGAAAAGGGAATCCACACTAAACGTTATAAAAATATCATTGTTAAATCAGAGCATTTAGAAAGTGGTATGTATTTTAGTGGAGTGGAATCATCTAAAGATATGAAAGGTACTTGGGAAACTGCTGCAAAACACGACCAAACTGATAGGCTACTTGAAGCAGTTTGTGTTCAACATGAGATTGACCATTTAAAGGGAATGACTATTCATGATAGAGAGAATAAACCAAAACCGATAGTAAGTAAAAAATCATATAGTAGAAATGAAATCGTTGGTATCACAGATGGTGATACCTACAAAGAAATTAAATATAAAAAAGCTAAACCATTTATAGATAGTGGTGAATGGGTAGTATATGATGGAGAAGTAAAATAATGAAAACAAAAATTGATTGGTTTAATGTATTTGTGTTGTTAGTGGGTATACCACTAATTACTTTTTTTAGTTGGTATGGGATTTATAAATTAGTAATGTGGATGATGTATGGCTAGGAATTGGTACGGCAATCAAAGAGTAACTAAAGAAGATTTGTATACGAAAAAAAGAGTAACTGACTCTGATGTGAGAAGTGAATATTGGAAAATGGTTTTATTGATTACGGTTGGGTATTTGTTTTTTCACTTTATAATAATGGGATGGGCATGGTAATAAAAACTCACTTGACATACGATGATGTAAATATCATTCCGAAATATTCAGAATTAAATTCCCGTGAAGATGTCAAACTCAATACGCGATTTACACGGAATACAGAATTGACTATACCAATAGTTGCTTCTCCAATGGATACGGTAACTGAATTAGATATGGCAATGGAAATGATGGATTGGGGTGGTGTTGGAGTTATACATAGATTTATGAGTATTGAAAAACAATCTAAAATGATGAACAAATTATTCATAGAATGGAAATCATTTTTTAGAAATTTAGATGGTAAAAGTGATTATGAAAGAACTCATGAAAAAGAATATGATGAATGGCTGGGTATGGTTAGTGGATGGAATAGTGCACCGACTAAATCAGATTGGGAAGATTTACATGAAAGATTTTGGTTTATAGACCAAAGTAAAGAACTGGACGATGAGTGGGTAAAAAGACCATTATGTGCAGCAGTTGGTGTTACGGGTGATTACAAAGAACGAGCACAAGAATTAGTAAAAAACGGATGTAATGTATTACTTATAGATATAGCACACGGTCATCATGTATTGATGAAGAACGCAATAGAGGAGTTAAAAAATGAATTTGGACGAAATGTTGAAATCATCGGGGGTTCAATTGCCACCAAAGAAGCAACAAAAGACCTATGTGACTGGGGAGTCGATGGTCTCCGAGTGGGAATCGGAAATGGTTCATTATGTGAAACAAGAATCAGGACTGGTGTCGGGCTACCTCAAGTTAGTACTTTGCTTGATGTGTGTTCCGTTGCTGACACTTTTGGTGTTCCTTGCATCGCTGATGGCGGTATTCGGAATGTGGGTGATGTGGCTAAAGGACTTGGGGCAGGAGCTGACTCAGTTATGCTCGGCTCTCTTCTCGCTGGGACGAAGGAAACACCAGGAAATACCCACAAAGTAGGAGAATGGCCGAATGAAAAGCTATACAAGAAATATAGAGGAAGTGCTTCCCTTGATAGTAAGTCTGACAGAGGAGAATCTAACAACGTGGAAGGAAACTCTAAAATCATTCCATACAAGGGTAAGGTTAAGCGGATTATATCTGATATTCGTGATGGTATTAAGTCATCTTGCTCATATGTTGGCGCGAATGATATATTGGATTTTCAATCAAAATGCGAATTCGTCAGAGTCACCCAAGCCGGAACAATCGAAGCAAAACCACACTTATTATGAATCACCAATTAAATGGTGATTAGAAATGAAGAAAGAAAAACCAAAACATTCAGATGCCGGAAAGGGTGATAAGTCAAGACAAGCAATATCACCTATCGAATGGGCAAAAAGGTGGGAAAAAATATTTAAGCCACAAGTTAGTGGCAGTAAAACAAGCAACAACACGAGGAAAGTAAAATGAGTAACTTCACGAAAGCAATCAAGACTCTTATGGGTTGGATAGGTCATGACAATCGTTCTGGAGATGAGCGTAGAATATCAAAAGTTAAACGTAAAACAACAAAAAGAAAAAACGCTAGGAGAAAATAAATGATATTGGATAGTTTATTAGCAGGAGTTATGTTATTCAGTTCATATGCTATAAGAACGCCAAATGTTCAACCTAATCCAGATGACTATGAAATTAGTATTGGATTAACTCACAAGAATTTTCATATCAATCGACAATGGGAAAGGGAACTTGGTGAGTTCTACATAGATGATTTGGTTTGGGCCAAGTTAGAAGGTGGTAAAATCTATTTTAAACCAGAGTATATGAATAAAGAAAGTCACGATGTACGATACTTTAAAATGGACTGGAGAAATACGTGGAAAGATTTTTCGTATGGATTCACAAGCCGTAACGATGATGAAGATGTATTTAGTCAGAACTTTGAAACATTCTTTAGTTTTGGTATGAGTAAAAAGAAAACCTATTGGAAAAAGGTAGATGTGGAAGTTTCGTTTGATGGATATATGCCACCAGACGATACTGGAGAGAATACCACATTTGAATATGAAGATAAATTTAAAATATCTTGGAAACTCACAGATAAGGTTAGGTTATATAATTTAGGTGAGGTATCCAAATTACAAGGTAAAGCGTTTTATAAAGGTAAAATTGGCATAGAAGTGTCTTTATAACTTTTGGTTATTAGTTAAATATTTATTATAACAAGGAATATTTTATGGATTATATCATCACAAATTCAGAGTCACAGACTCACACACCAATCACAACCGATTGGAATAGTTCCACATCCTACCAGTTAGAGTTTATTTTTATTTACAAAAAATAAAATATTTTACTTGACTTTAAGTAAATTTATTCGTATTATTAAGAGAGAAAACAAATGAGCAGAAATTCAATATGGTCAAATGAAAGAACAGAGATAGCAACTTGGCTATCTGGTTATCTAAATATGATAAAGACATGGGTAGATAAAATCTTAGACAATGAACATCATGACGTAGATAAAATGAAAATCATTGGTTTATTAAATGAATGGATTGGGTGGTTGGAAGAAACCAAAACCAAAATCATGATGATGAAAGACGTTGACCCTGGTGAAATAAAAGAAAAGGAATAGTAATGAATAGGTTATTGATAATAGTTGGTTTATTGACCATAGGGTGTTCAGATTTCAACCCAATAATGTCAGAATCGGAAGATTGTGATTGTGGGTTAGAAATAACATCTACATTACCTGAAAATAATGGAATTTATGAATTAGAATATAATGCTGATTTAGCTCAAACATATTCAATTTTAGATGCAAGTACGGAGTGCGGTTGGTCACAACATATTCAATGGGATTCCGACTATCAATATCAAATTCAAGGGGAATGGATTAGTTTAGTCAATCCAGCAAGTATGAGTGATGAAGATGGTAATGCTAAGATAGTATTTGCCGTTTGGGAAGATTTTATCGGTGACACGATAACTATTTATGGTGGATATACAGATGAACACGGCCACCATTTTATTAATTCAGTAAGGATAAAAATAGTTAATGAGGAATAATAATGAAATATATGTTAGTGGATAATAATGATAATATTGTTCATGCCGTTGATTTAAATAACAGATATACTCAAGAAGAAGCACACGGATATTTTGTGAATTTAAAACAAATAGGTGAAAAAGAATTTAATACATTATGGAGAGTAATGACCGAACAAGAACATAAACGGCGTAAATTTAATAGTGAAACCATTAAAGAATACGAAGAGTTCGGTGATTGGATGGACTTGGAAAAATCATGACAGAAGTTGACACTAGAGGATGGTATCAAATCAAAGCCACACATCCAAAGTATCCTGAAGTAGGTGAACTTACGTTTTGGTTATACAGAGAAAATAAAAAAGAAGTGCATAAAATAGTAATAGAAAGGGGTTATCAAAATATCAAATGGATTCGAAATGATTTTCCGCCACTTTTAAAAGAAAACGATAAGACATAATGACATACTTTAAATCGTGGTATGGTAATTGTATCTATATAGTGAATACCATCACCAAATAAATGGGATGGTAAATCGTGTTAGACGAAAGTTAACATAGGAGAATACAATGAATAGATTAATAGTAAACCCACAGCATTTCAATCGAGATGAATTTTTAACACCTTTTGATAAAATATTTGACCAAATGATGAGTAAGCAGTTTCCTGCTTTTCAAGAAGAAGTTGGTGTGTCTTTCAACAAAGGTTCTTATCCCAAAGTAAATGTTTATGAGTACGATGATAGAATAGGTATCATAGCAGAGATTCCAGGATTGGATAAGAAGAACGTTTCAGTAGAAGTTGAAGAAGATGTACTAACTATCTCAGGTGATAAACACGGAGTTGAAGATGAAGGTGCTAAATGTATAACCAGAGAGTTAAAACATTCATCATTTAAAAGGTCTTTTAACTTAGGTGATCATTTAGATGGAGATAATGTTAGTGCTACATTTAAAGATGGTATGTTATCAATATCAATTCCTAAAAAAGAACCTGAATTACCAAAAGTTACAAAAGTAAATATCGGATAATAATTCATGAATAATAAAATCATCAATGTAAATGATGAGAGTTATATAGTTCTTGGAAAAGTGTCGGCTGATTCCCAATATTCAACTGAAGAGTTGAAATCACATTGGAGATTGGCTGACACAATTCTGAAAAATCAAAATGAATTCTTTATCTGTATGAAAATAATAGACGTAAAATTTAATGACATTTAGTGCTTGACTTGTATAGTTATTATTAACTATATTACAGTCATGAATAAGAAACAAATACAACCAACATACAAAGAAAAGGGAGTCCGGTATATGATGTGCCAATGTGGAAAATATATTTCAGTCGGAGATGAAGCGATTGAGGTAAAATGCTCAAATGAAGTCAATAGGAACATAATGTCAATGTTTCCTGAATTACACGAAGAAAAAACCAAAAATAAACCAACGGGTCGGCCAGCTGGATGGCACTTTATGAAAGAGTTCGTAGATAAAGATGGTAATGTGTTTCATAAAGGTAAGGAACAACCAAAGTTATTTGGTACTCTTAAATCCACTAAGGTTAAACCTAAGAAGAAAACCAAACGGAGAACATCAGACCAGATACTTATAGATATACATAAGAAGAAAAAAGCAGCATTAAAGAAAGCTAACAAATTAAAGGAAAGGGCTACGAATGACAAAATCTAAATCTGTCTTCAACACGCCATTAGATAGGGATTACTTTAAGTACAAAGACAGACCTAAAAAGAAAAATGAAGCAGAATTAACACCTTGTTGTAATCAATCTGTTGATCATAAGGTTTTAAATGTCAATAGAAAAGAAGATTGGGAATCAATTCAAGATTACATTGAAAGAAATTTGAGAGATTATTCCAATACGGAATCGATAACTCCAGTTTCTTGTAAAACGTGTGGTCGTTTATTGAAATATATAAGTAAATTAAAGGACGATAAAAGTCTTTGGAGATAACTAATGGCTAAAAAACCAGCGTCATTTGAATATAATGGCACACTCGTAAAAGTTTTAGATGGAGATACAATAGATTGTTATATCGATTTGGGTTTCGATTTGAAAATCAAAAAAAGAATTAGATACATGGGTATCGATACTTGGGAAAGTAGAACAAGAGATTTAGATGAAAAGGCAAAAGGTCTATTGGCTAAAGCTCGGAACAAAGAATTATTAGAGGCTGGTGTATTTAAGATTGTATCTCACGGTACAGGTAAATTCGGTAGAGTATTAGGAGAAATCTTTGTATCTGCAGATGTAGTAGGTCATGAAATATCAGAAGCTATAGATAGAAGTTCAGATGGATTAGTTAGTATTAACGACATCTTAATTGAAGAAGGTCATGCTTACGAATATACAGGTGGTAAGAAGAAAGACTTTAAAGCTGAGATAGCAAAAGAGAAAGCTGCTAAGAAAGAAGATTTAGTTGATAAACCCGCAGAAGAAGAAGCAAATGGAAAGTAAATTCAAAAACATAGCAGATATCGAAGAAGGTTGGAGTGATTTCAAAGATGCCACTCGTGGTGGAAGTACTAAAGCCCATTGGGTAAATCCAAGTGGTAAAGTCTATGATGTTAAAGATACTCATATTATTTTTGTGAGTGAGAAACCAAGTCTATTCAAAACTTCAGTAGATAAGATGAAGAAACTTTATGACAA
>Ga0209360_1000209_pt1 | contig 52775 bp, 47 predicted proteins | sample SaaInlV_130m_DNA_3_FD_184651 | JGI IMG/M metagenome (GOLD analysis project Ga0209360, IMG submission 184651) | Marine microbial communities from expanding oxygen minimum zones in the Saanich Inlet - SI037_S3LV_130m_DNA (SPAdes) (version 2) | ecosystem: Environmental > Aquatic > Marine >... | reverse complement strand
AATCACCCAACAATGTGGGTGTCTCTTTTATAAACAAAAAAGCCCCCGTGAGGAGGCTATTTAAGCCAGAGGCGTTTCATACAGGAAATTACAAAAAATAATCTAACTATGTGGGAGGCTCTTTTTAAGTAATAGTTAGAAAAGATACTACTTAAGTTTTATTAAAAATCTTTTTAATGAGGTTATTATTCCAATAAATATTATCAAATAAGTAAGAATTGAGAATAACCATTTAAATGAATTAATCCCAGACCCTACAGAAACTAATATTTCAGATATTGTACTTGCATTTAGATAGGTATCTAGCATTAATAATTCAACATAATTCTCCACCCAATCGGCAATCATAGAGAAAATAGGAATTATCAAAAACAGAGGTTTGTTTTTAAAAAAGCACATAATCCAAGATGCATACATCAATGTATAAACAAATGCAAAAATTATGTCCCATATTTGAAGGAACTCTTTATAACAGAAAAGTTGCTCTAGCGTTCTTGATTCAAAAAAATTTTGAACCATATCTATTGTGTAATAAAAAGATAAGCCCAATGATTTTGAGCCAACATCTACAGTGAAACATCTACTATAATGAACAAAAACAAATTTCACGTATAAGAACATTACTAAAGTAGACCCTGCAGCTAAATATAGAGTTCTGTGGTTTTTAAAATTTTGTATCATTCTAATACTTTATTTGAGCCAGAGGCGTTTCATTAAGGAAATTACAAAAAATAATCTAACTATGTTGTCCTTGTAATTAGGATTACAATTATTGTGTTTTTAATTTGATTTATGGATTGGATTAAAAAGAATTTAGGTTGGGTAGCATTCTTTATACTCCTTATCGGAGCAATTATATCAGCAACAGGTAAGTTTTTCTATGATAAAGATTATAGCTCACTTGCAATAATATCTTTTTTGGTTTTCGGTACTTTAGAGTGGATTCACCAATTATTAAATAAAACGCCAAAAACAAAACCATGGAAAATATTTTCTATTATAATTGTAACCGTTATAATGATAATCATTCTCTTAGTATAACCTAATTCCCTAATTTGAGCCAGAGGCGTTTCATTTATTTTTGTTTAAAGTTAAATATATCGTTCCAACCTACTGGGAGAGATAAAATTGAATCAGAAATTGTTCCATAATATTGATAGATAACGCCAACTTGCCTAGGAGGAAAACCGGATGAAGTACCATCTCCATAAAAAGTCTGGATACTATACACCGTATCTTGAAAAGACCATTTAACATTCATCGAATCATATAAAGTGCACTTTAAGTTATTAATTTTATATGTTACATAAGAACCAACTCCTTCTTCTAAAAATTCAAAATAACCTTTCTGTGTACAATTATCAAAATAATGGATTTCATTACTAATGCTATAGTTACGATAATACCACTTACCAATTATTGGGTCTGAAGCTTCTATTAGTTCTATAACTTCATCTATTGGTTCTATGATTTCCTTTTTATCCTCACAAGAAAAGAAAAATAACAGAGGTAATATGAGCCAGAGGCGTTTCATTAAAATCTTTATGTTACAAGTTTATAAACTATATAAATAATCATAACGATTGAAAAGCCCAAGAATATCGAGCCCATTAAAGCTTTAGAATCATTAGTCTTTTTTTCACCGCATAGAAATAATTGTACATCATCTCTGGTTAATTCAAACCTGAATCCAAGCGTGTAAAGTGAGAATAATGGCGAAAGAGATAAAACATAACTTGAATTATTATAATCAAATGAATGTATTTCGGTTGAAAAGCCTCTTTTTTCTGAGACTGTTTCACCATTGATTTGAACCCGACCCATTCCCTTTACAGTTGTAGAGTAATCGAGAGTAGAATCATTATCTAATTTGTAAGAAAGTAGTTTTCTAAATTTCATTTTATTATCCTTTATTTGAGCCAGAGGCGTTTCATTTAATTATCGTGGGTTGGTAAGTATTTTGGGATGCAGACAAAAATTGATCAACAATTGTTTAAAAAAGATATCGATATTGGAAACCGATATTTCTACCCGATTCAGGCATAATTGATTTTATTTTTGATAAATGATTATAATAGGTTTGATCAAGTAAATTATTTAGTTGGAATATCAAGCGGTGAGTTCCTTTTTTAGTTCCAAAAGAATAGCTTCCAAAAATATCAATTAAAAAGTATTCAGGAGTCACACTCTCAAATTCTGAGATCTTTTTTTGATCTAAAACCTTACTAAGTCTAATTGATCCCGATATGTCTTTATTTGATTTAGTAGAAATTAATACGCCGATTTTGTCTGGTGGCATATATGCAAGATGGTCATTATTTGATTTATCTTTTCCTCTAACAAAAGAGAAATCTGTACTTACATTTATCACTTTCCCTTTATATCCCATTTGAAATTCTCCACCACTTATTTCAATTTTAATTCCGCGCATTTGATATTTATATAGCCAACCGCTTGATCCACTTCCCCATTCGATCCAATCTGCACCTGGAACATATCCATCCCCCATTTTCATATATTGATGAAAATTTGGACTTTGGTTAAAAAACCTATTTAACAAGAAAAAGAATTGGTCTTTTTGATATTGAATAGAGTTCTCAACCCCAAGTGTTTTCTCAAGGGTAAGATTTGGGTTGCCAATCTCATAACTATAACTTCCAAGATGTGGACCATCTGAAAACAGGTCCTCAATGCCAGGACTTCTTCCAGTTTTCATTATCGTTGTTGAAATTTGCCAATAATCCCAAGACTTAATAACTGCGGCAGATAAAGAAACAAAACCAAAATTTTTCTTGTTCACAGATTTTTCATCAATATTTGAAAACCTTATTCCTTTACTTTGAGGTTCTATAATAGAATATTCTCCTCTAAATGATACCTGGCCTGTAAGACCAAATATATCTTTTTCTCTAAAACCAAATACTGAAAAGTTTGATTCAGATGTGTTTGGTGTCCAATAAAAACCACCGGCCGTAAACATACGGTATTGTATAGCAGCTCCTAATTCTCTTTTTAACCCTGTCATCTTAGACTGAAAAAGCAATATATCTTGTCCTAATATGACAGAGGGGGTTTTTTGATCTGATTCAAATTCAGAATGACCATAATGAATAAATTTTTGATCTAAGTCAAAAGTTTCAAAACCTTTAAAATTAATATCTTGATGATAATTAAACTTTTGAGTCGTTTTATTCATTTCCATATCCACACCACTGATGTGTCCTTCAGGGCTTCCTGGTATTCCATAATCCATTTCAACATGTTCAATAGAAACTGTTCCCCTTTTTCCATCATGAAATCTTGTTACTCCAAAAAACCCTTCAGTAGTATTCATTGAAGTATTTTTTAATGCACCCAATGGAGTCATTTGATCACCAGTTCTTCTATTTTGTATGGAAAAACGAAAATTGTTCTTATTTATTGGTTTAACCAATGAAAAATTATTAAACAATCCATTGTTGCCAGAATTATAACCCGATGTTATATAGGTATGAAGATGATCAAATTCGATCTCAGGCATAGAGTTTTTTTCAACGTCAATGACGCCGCTTATAGTATTTGATCCGAAAAGTAGTGCGCGCGGACCTCTAATAATCTCAATTTCTTCAACTCCTCCCAGATCCATGCTTAGAGCATGATCCACAGAAGTCTGAGATAAGTCTCCTACTTCAAATCCATTTTCAGTGATCAGAAAACGGTCTCCAGAATATCCTCTTAATATCGGACGTGTAGTGCCCTGTCCCATAGACTGAATTGCTACACTCATCTCGTTTTGAAGAGTTTGTGCAATTGAACCTTTCATATTTTCTTGTATTTTTTTCCCAGACATGGAAAAACTGGAAAGTGAAGAAGTTGGATCCAGATCACTATGAACCTCTACTTTTATTTCATCAAAATGTAAAACTTCAGGATCTAGTAAGATCTTGCCAAGATTAACTATACTTTTATTTATTAGTATAACTAGAGTTGTATCACGATAACCTACAATTGAAATTTCTAGCTCAATATTCTCTAAAGGAAGATTATTTATAGAAAACTGCCCATTCAAATTGGTTGCTGAACCTAGCTTCAAATTTTTTACATAAACATTTGCATCCGCTAAAGGCTCAGAACTCTTAGAAGATAAAATTATTCCTGATAACTTTGAATTTTGCGCTTGCAGAAAACTGCAAGCGCAAAAAAAGACTATAACAACTAATTTATTTAACAACGATTGGAATGTTGTTTGTAGATGTATAATCCGCATGGCCATCATGCATTAACTCAAGTTTAAAACTGGTTGAGCCAATGCTAACACCTATGATTTCTAATCCCATTTCATGTTCTTCTTCATCACCATGATCATCATGCTCTTCTTCAACCTGAACTAAGGCAACGATAGAATTGAATCCAGAAACTTCCAATTCTCCTTCTTCCTCTTCTTCTCCTCCTTCATGTTCATCGTGTTCCATCTCTTTACCATTATCATCGAGAAAATGAACGGATAATTCAAGAGTATCTCCAGCGCTTAATGTAACTGACCCTGTTTGGGTTCCTTTAAATTCTCTATACATTTCTGTCCCGCTACTAGTCTCTAAAATAAAGCCTTCTGCATCGGTATGTTCTTCATCGTGATCATGATCATCTTCACAACTCACAATGAACAGAGCTAAAAATAATCCAAAAACAGATAATAAAGAGCGTGTGCTCTTTTCAAAATAAATAGTCATATTTGACTCCTCATAATTATTATTGTAAAAAATTGATTTTATTTATACAGTTATCAAGAACTGTGTAGCATCTTTATAATATATTTGAGGGAGGAGCCCTTGAAAGGAAAAGACCAAATGAATTATCAGAAGTGATGATACAAATGGGCTGAAAAATTAAGTTTTTAGTATCTGAAAAGAATGATTTTTTAGTGGATGTATTGGTATTAAATGTTTGGCGAACTTGATTATTACAGATTTCACAATCATTATCTATTAAAGAATGTTCATTATGTTCGCAGTCAATATCACAAAAACTATAATTGCCTGCTTTAGTAAAATTTGCAGAGTCAATTATATGAAAATTTGAGCTTATGAATACAAAAGCTAGTAAAAGTGATAATATTTTATTTATCAGTTTCATTGTTAAATTTACAAAAATTATATAATAATGAGCACACCATTTAAAACTTTAGAATCTTTATTCATTTATTCTCCTTTATTTGACCCAGAGGCGTTTCATTATTCTTCCTTTATTTCTTTCAACAACATTGGGTTATAAAAATTAGCCGTAATCAAAAGTCTAATGCTTTTTTATTCTAATCGTTTTTAGCAATATTTCCATTTACCATCACAAAATCTATGGATCGAAAAGCTTTAATATTCTCATCCGGATTACCATCAACTGCAATAATATCTGCAAAATAGCCTTCTTTTATCTGACCCAGCTCATCAGTTTTACGAAGCAGTTTAGCGCCCATCACCGTGGCAGAATAGATCACATCCATGGGCAACATACCATAATTGACCATACGTTCCATTTCGCGCCAGCCCTCGCCATGGGGCATAGAACCGATATCCGTACCAAAAACAATTTTGACCCCCTTCTTCATGGCACGCCGGAATGATTTCTTATGTTCAGCTACAATACGATTATGGAATCGAATATCTGCTTTACTGGCACCTTCATCAGGAAGATAGACTGTCATAGTTGGGCACCAGAATGTTCCGTTCTTAACCATGAGCGCCAGTATTTTATCATCCAGGAACAAGCCATGCTCGAGACTGTGAACGCCGCCCTTTACAGCATTGTAAGCGCCACTACCCCCATAGGCGTGGGCGGCCACATCCATACCCCATCTGCGCGCTTCATTCACCATAACTTCAACTTCCTCTATACTGAGTTGGGACAGGGACTCCATTGTTTCTCGATTGATATGCCGCAATGTGCCTGTGGCATATATTTTGATAAAGTCCACGCCGGATTTACGCTGGTCACGAATTGCAGCCACCATATCATTAGGATTATCGGCAATAATGGCCAATTGTTCAACTTTTTTATCTATGAATGGACGTAATCCAGTCAAATTCATGTGTCCGCCAGTGATACTGATCGCCCAGCCAGAAACAAATATCCTGGGTCCAAAGAACATGCCTTTATTGATCGCATCACGGACAGCGATATCAGCCATATCTGCACCTTCATTATCAACATCTCGTATCGTCGTAAAACCTGACATTAGTATTTGCTTTGCCGCTTTAAAGGCTTCCATGGTGCGATAAGTATTTGTTTTATAAAGGACTGGCGGATTACTGCTGTAATCAGGGGTTAAGCAAATGTGCGTGTGGCCATCAATTAGTCCTGGAAGAACTGTCTTATTGCTCAAATCAATAATGGAGGCTGAAGCGGATTCCAGGTTTTTCCCAACTTTGATGATTCGATTCCCCTCCACCAGAATATCTACATTCTTTTTAACAGTTTTCTGGTTTGTATCAATGAGTCGACCGGCGCGGATCAAAATCTGCTGCCCTTGAACGGCGAAAGTTGTCAGCAATAAAACTGACAGCAGAATTAACAGTTTTGGATGGTTCATTTTATTCTCCTTTATTTGAGCCAGAGGGGTTAATATGGAAAGCTCTGACATGGATCAGGGGTCTTACACCTAGAGCATTTTCCCATTTCTCTTTCCTGATCATTAATAAAATTAAAATTCGGGCAGTAACCGAATGAAAAATCTGCCAACTCACCACTGGGAAGAAAGTCTGTGCCGTCGTTGCAAAGACAAATAGTATATTTTTTATCCACCACTTCATATTTAATGGAAAATACCGGACAATCTTCGCAGAGATATTCTAAAGTTACTATCTCATTGGGTGGGATAGTGTAAGTTGGAAATAATGGCTCATCCGATTTTGATTCGTCAGAAATTGTGATAAACTCAAGTGACTTATTTTGAAATGTGACTCTTTGAGTAACAGATTTATCATTTATATCCATACAGGATGTGATCATAAGGAACGATATGAGCCAGAGGCGTTTCATTTATTGTTTTGCTTTTAACAAGCGTTCAATAAATTCATTAAAATGTTGACCATTAATCCAACGAACCACCACCAACAAATCGTTTTCCCAATCTATATAAATAATATTGGAACCAGCGCCTCGAAAAGTGACAGCCGTTTCTGGTGCGGAAGGAATCGATTTTTTCGTCCCATCTCTGTTTGAATTGAGGAACCAGTTCATATACCCATATCCTTTCATGGGGACAGTCGGTTTTCTTGCCATTTGAATCCAATTTTCTGAAATGAGTTGTTTGCCGTTCCACTTACCATTTTGGAGGTATAAATAACCGAATCGTGCGTGATCCATGGCGCTAATCCACATTCCTCCCCCCCAATGACCACCGCCGCTGACCGACTGCATCATTTGGCCGTCAAGTAAAACCCAAGAATTTGTATATCCATGCCAGCGCCAGGTGTTGGATGCACCAATGGGATCCATAATATATTTTTTCAATATTTGTGGAAGTGGTCGCCTCCAGACATGAAGCGCCGAAAGGGCCAAGAGATTGACTCGAACATCGTTGTATTTCCAAAACGTTCCTGGTTCATAAATGGGTTGATTTTGGAGCTCCGTCCATGGGATATCCTTTGGGGGACGATCAGCCCAATCCGGTTTATCCCACAATGTACCCTGCCAATGACTCGTTTGGCGGAGTAAATGATCCCATGTGATTTTGCTGTTATGATCGCTAACAAAGTGATCTGTTGACATATAAGACCCTACGGTTTCATCAACGTCACGGATATATCCTTTATCATGAGCCAACCCTACTACGGTGGATAAATATGTTTTAGATATACTAAATGTCATGTCCACACGATTTATGTCACCCCATTCCGCAACTATGTACCCATTTTTAATGATTAAACCCGTCATATCTCCACGTGGTTTTGTTGGACCTATGATTTCACCATGGGGTTCTTTGGTCAAGGTGGCCTTGATATATTCTTTAAGTTCTCGAGATCCAGCACTCTCGCTTTTAATTGCAAATTGTATCGCACGATTAAGTTTTGACTCGCTCATTCCCACCTCGCCCGCTTGTTTTCTTTCCCAATCTCCATAGGGTGGAAAATAGGTTTGAGATACACCAATAGTAACAACGATCCAGATGAAAATAATATTTTTAAAGTACTTAATTATCATTTATTCTCCTTTATTTGACCCAGAGGCGTTTCATACAGGAAATTACACAGAAATTTTAAGAGCCCATATGTCAAAAGGTGTGAGCCTGTCCTTGGTATAAACAAAAAATCCCCGTTTTATTTCGGGGCTTTTTTGTTTGTGGGAGGATGGGTAGATTTACTCCTTGAGAAATATATAAAATAAATAAATAAATAGATTATGGATTCTGAATCACGAAAAAATGCTGTCAAAGATTTTTTACAACGTTGTCTAGATTATGCCCATGAAACAATTGCAAAAAAAACTGAATCTGGCGATGATTCCGAAGGGTTAGATAAATGGATTGCTTACAGAGATTATACTCAATTCGCCCTAGATGAAGTAGAAACGGGGGATTTAGATCACTGGTTTCCCAATGAATAATCAAACATTTTAATCTATTTCTCAAAAATTATTGATCAGCTGGTGAATTTAAAAGATTAAGGTATAGTACTCTATGGAAATAACACGTCAGTCGGCTCTTTTCTTCATTGTCGTCTTTGGGCCACTGGTTCTTCTATCATACATTTATGGTGTTTCCCGAACAGATAGGCCCCAAGACCTCTGGGGGGGGATTCCGTTGTCCTGGCAGACCTATATTATTCCATTCATGTTTATAGCTGCCGCAGGGTTTCTGATTTATTGGTGGACAATCTTCTTCAAGCTTGATCATAATACATTCTCTGCGTTGCGGTGGCCCTGGGGATCTTCTGACGGTAAAGGAGCTAACAGAATTCTTCTGGCATATTGCTTAATCCTTATTCCTTCAGCATTGTGGCTGGAAAGCACCCTGTTCCATCTTTCAAATAATTATAGCTGGACTCCGGTTTTAGTCATAGGAATATTAGTCCTGGTTGCTATTGGAAATATCATGATTGGATTTCTCGCTTACGGGGCCTATCAGGATGGGGTCAAGGGATCCGGGATGATGATAACAGGAGCAGTAATGCTGGGGATACAATGCATTGTTAACGATTGTATACTTTGGTCATTTAAGTTTCCCTGGAAATGATTAGAAATTCAAAATACCTTCTTTGATCTCATCCCTCCATGAAATGCGCGGGCAATTATAGCCGGGATTGCTATAACAATGATATCAGGTATTTGGCATGTACCCATCCGAAGGATTTAAGCAAGAGCCCCGCAGCAGCGGAGTTTTTTGTTTGTGATGGTTGTAGTAGATTTAAGTCAATCTATTTTGGAGAATATTATAGAAAACAAAAATAAGTCATGCAAATGATAAAGCATCTGGCACTTCTCTCCTTGTTAATACTCATAGCTGATAACATCCTAGCTCAGGGCAGAGTCCGCCAGGGCAAAGTGCTGTTTCGCCAGTGCATCTTGTGTCATGGTGAAAATGCCCAGGGCGATATAACGCTGGGGGCGCCAGCTCTGGTCAATCAGGATGCCTGGTATCTGGAGCGGCAGCTGGCAAACATTGCTGCTGGAGTCCGCAGTGAGGACCCATCAGACTTTTTCGGCAAGCGGATGTCACCAAATGCAAAGGCCCTCAAAGGCCAGCAGGCCAGAGAAGATGTAGTGGCCTATATCAAGTCATTGCCACCAACGAAAACCCGCGGGCTGATTAAAGGTAATGCAGAGAAAGGCCACGAGTACTATCAGATGATTTGCGGAGCTTGTCACGGGCCAAATGCAATGGGCAACAAGATTCTAAATGCACCGCGGTTGGTGGGCATCAATGACTTATACCTGAAACGCCAGTACCTCAATTTCAAAGATGGTATTCGCGGCGCCCATGTGAACGACAAGTTCGGTGCACAGATGGCTTTCATTGCCCAAAAACTGCAGGGCAAAAACATCGCAGCGGACGTGGCAGTTTATATCCATTCTCTGCAGGATCAGGCTGAAAATCAGAATAAGTAACATGCGTTTTCTTCAATTCCTTCCCGGAACTTTTTCGCTGCTGCTGTTACCAATTATTGTCTTGACCCAGAGACCAGAATCCAAACCTATTGAACTAGCAGAAAACTGTCCACCTGGTTTCGAGTTGACCGATGACAATCGGTGCATGTCACGATCACTGTATCAACAGTATCCGTCCCTACGGAATAGCGGCGTAGGCGGTCTGAAGACGGGTCTGCCCAAGGTTCGTGATGGCTTTTCTCCACAACAGATCGATCTGGGACGCTACCTGTTCTTCGACCCGATCCTCTCCCGGGATGGATCGCTATCATGTGCCAGTTGTCACAATCCGGAATTGGGCTTTAGTGATGGGATGACTCACAGTGTGGGCATTAACGGCAAGGAAGGTTCGCGCAATGCGCCTACCTTGTGGAACGTTTCCTTTATGAAATCTTTCTTCTGGGACGCGCGGGCCAAGACCCTGGAAGAACAGATGGAGGGTCCGCTCTTCGCCCCTCATGAAATGGGCACCACACCCAATCAACTCCTGAGCACACTGAACAGCCTGCCCGTATACCAACGGCTCTTCGCTCAGGCTTTTCCGGACAGAACCGACGAAAAAATCAGATTGAAGGAAATTTATACGGCCCTGACGGCTTTTGAATGTTCACTCATCTCTCTGAATAGCCGCTATGACCACTACGCACACGGATACCACGAGGCGCTGACGAAGCAGGAAATAGAAGGACTGAATGTTTTCCGCTCATTCGTTGCCCGCTGTGCCGAGTGCCACACGCCGCCGCTTTTCACCAACCAACAGATCGCGGTACTGGGGACGCCGGAACCGGATGGCAGGCCCCTGGATCCAGGTGCGGAGAAAATATTTGATGACGCCACCATGCGGGGCGGGTTCAAGGTCCCTAGTCTGCGCAATATTGCAAAAACAGCACCCTACATGCACTCGGGCCGTTTCGCTACCCTGCGAGAGACGGTGGAATTCTACAACAGAGGCCGGGGCCATGCGGTGCCCCAGGATGAGGACCTGAGGATCCACTGGCACATTTCGGAGCCGAACTTGAGCGAATATGAACTGGACCGACTGGTGGATTTCCTAAAGACACTGACAGACGAAACTTTTAAACCGCGTGTACCGGAAAAACTGGCCTCTGAAGCAGAATCTGTACACAACTCAAACGTACGAAAGATGGGCAAATAAATGATGAAAAAACCAAAAATATGGCTGGGTCTGGGCGCAGTTCTGGTATTATTCATAGCAGGCGTGTGGGTAGGCAGAATAATGTATAAAACGCAAAGCACCCCTCCGCCTCCACCAACGTTTTTTCGCAGTTCTCTGGCGCCAGACACGGCCGGAGCATCTGGTGACCAGGTGATAACGCCTGTGTCCGGGACGGTAATTGAAGTGAGGGACGGCGAGCTTATCCAGGCTGCAGTGGCACAAGCCCGGTCCGGCGATCTGATCCGCGTCTACCCCGGTACATACAAGGAGACGGTCTACATTGACAAGGAAAACATCAGCCTGCAGGGTATGATTCAAGATGGGAAATGGCCCACTCTGGATGGGGAAAAGGAGCTGAATGATGCTTTACTTTACTCCGGTAACGGTATTTTGATCGAGAATTTCAAGATCGTCAACTACAAGGGGAACGGCGTTATGGGGCAGGCCGGCAATAACTTCGTGATCCGCAATAACTGGATCTTGGATGCGGGCGTTTACGGCATCTTCCCTGAGTTCGGAAAAAACGGCCTAATCGAGCATAATATTCTGACAGGGATTGAGGATGCGGCCATCTACGTGGGTATGTGCGACAATGTAGATGTGCGCCACAATGAGGTTTACGGAAATGTGGCCGGCATCGAGATCGAGAACTCTCGCCATGTGCTGGTCGAAAACAATCACTCTTACAATAACACCGGCGGCATTCTAGTTTTCATTACGCCGGGACTGCCTATCAAAACCTGCTACGACGTCATTGTCCGCAACAATTTCATTAACGACAACAACCACGTGAATTTCGGTGCGCCTGGATCCCTGGTGGCCGGTATCCCATCAGGAACCGGCATCCTGGTGATGGCAGCGGATCAGGTGACTATTGAGAATAACATCATCACAGGCAACAACAACGCCGGTATCACCGTCACTGATCTGGCCTACGGGGCCAATACTGCCAATGATCCCGAAGTTGAGCCTAATCCAGACCGTCTCATAATTTTGGACAACATCATGATCGACAACGGCAATAGTCCGGTGGGCGAGTTGAAAGCACTTATGATGACCAAGCTATCCACCAGAGGTCCGGATATCGTCGCTGTGGGCGGCGGTACAGGTAGTTGCATCGTCAACAGGGATCGTTACCGCACCGTCAGTTTGGGTGATTGGGCTCAGTGCCAGGCGACTGATACCAGAGCCATCCAGACCTATATGCTGGACAAACCAGTAGCGCCACGGAAGATTTCCAAAAAAGAACGAGTAAAAATGGCATACTATGGCATCTGTTCCGGGTGTCACGCCTACGAAGTGCGCATGGTGGGGCCGCCCACACTGGTCATCCAAGCGCTTTACCAGAATAACCCCCAGGGTATCGCGGACTATATCGTCAAACCAGAGCACAAGCGGAAAGATTTTCCTGAGATGCCGCCGCAGAAATACCTGTCTAAGGACTTGCGCTTGGCACTGGCGGAATATTTGTTGACGGTAAAGCAATAGCCGCAGCAGTATCGGTAAAATTTATCTTACAAAATACAACCAGCTCCCTGCGGATTTCGGAAGTTGATCAGAATCATTATCATTTAATAACTTTTCACAGCCCAGTATCAAATAATAAATCACAATTGAAAAAATAATTCTTTATCCCAGTTTTTTCATTTATGCTACTTTGGTGCCTTAAACATCTTGTTTTGACGGATTAAAAACATTTAATATTGGTCTTTATCGACAATCCATAATCACTTTGACTAGTCCATGAAACAACTATTAGATGGTAACCGCCATTCGGTAAAAGTAGAATTAGTATTAAAGCTGCTTTCTTTTGCTGCCTTCACCGGGTTTCTGCTTACCATTTGGCTTTTGTATATTGATGCCGATTTGGGGCTTAAGGTGATATGGTATTGTATTATTCCACTGGCGCCATTAATCTTTTTATTAATCCCAAATATCTGGACTGTGTTATGTCCATTGGTCTTTATGCAATCGATTCCGAAAAGACTTGGGATAGGGTTTAATCAATATTTAAACAAGCGACAAACTCGATATTTAAATATAACAGGGATAATCTTACTGTATTTTTTGGTCCCGGCAAGGTTTTTCATATTTAATGTCGAAGGTGAAATCAGTTTTTACACATTAAATATATTGTTACTTTTGGCTTTCGGCTTTGGTTTTGTGTTTTCTGGACTCGGCGGATGGTGTATGGGGCTATGTCCCATACGTCCGGTTGAATTGATGTACAGTCAGATGAATGCAGAGAAAAATCGACCGGAAATTTGTTCCTCATGTGATTTATGCGTATCCAATTGCCCAAGATTATTTGTAGACCAAAAGGATAGAATTGCAGAGTATAATGGCAATTTCAATGGTTTTATATATTCATTCCCAGGATTTATTATGGGGTACTACATCATTCAACCGAATGAATTATTTTATTACATCTACTTGAAAATATTCACTTTTGCATTCATCAGCTATCTCATTTTTAAATTAGCAGATCGGTTTATAAAAAAAAGCGAAAGTCAGTTCAGTGCCATTATCATATCCATTTTATTGTATTATATTAATACTCTGCCCAGCGTTGCTGAAGCATGGTACATTAACGATCGGTTTAAACCATTGTTATATATCCTACCGGTCGGCGCCATTTTATTTTCTGTAATTAATGGTTTACCCAAGGCTTATCGTGGTCGGTTTGTTTTAACTGTTGGGATAATTGCCTCAATTTTCTTAATCACAAAAGCGGGTTTTGATAGAAAAAAATTCAGCCTTAATCATTATAATTGGGAAGAGCATGCGTATAAAGTGGGCGACAAAGCGTGCGCATCGTGTCACCGTGATATTTATGAAAGTTATTTAACCAGTGAAATGGGAACATCCTTCAGCTTGATGTCAAATAAACATGAGGATTTGAATGTTTCTACTTGCAATGTATTTGACAAAAACAATGAACTTCGATATAATATTGAACAAAAAGGCGAAGATTATTTTATGACAGAAGAAAGGGTAGACGATAATAATAATGTCACTCATTTTCTTGAATTCAAAATTGATTATGTCATTGGTTCCGGCAATAATACAAAATCCTTTATCATGAAAAATAATGGCTATTTTTTTGAAATGCCTGTCACGTGGTATTCAAAAAAGAAAATGTGGGATTTAAGCCCGGGATATGAACGGTATAACCTCAGATTTTTCCGGGAAACGATCCAATCCTGCATTGATTGCCATACCGAAGAAACTACATTCGAACAATACTCTACTAACCGGTTTTTAAAAGTTAATCACGGGATTGATTGTGAAAAATGCCACGGCCCAGGTTCGCTGCATGTGGCAAGGTATGAAGGGAAGAAGAAGTTAGGATTCCGAGCAATCCTTAATCCGGAAAAAGATGAAAATCAGGATGATATGGTCTGTTATGATTGTCATAAAAAGAAGGAAGTTGATTTCCTTGAGGAAAATGATTCCCGTGCAATACGGTTTACCGCCCATGCATCTCGTTTATCATTAAGTAAATGTTTTACTGAAGGAGGTATTACCTGTATTACCTGCCACGACGTTCATAAGAAGTTAAATAAAACAATTCCTCAATTGAATCAACCTTGCCTAGACTGCCATAAGAAAATCCTAAATACATTTGAAAATCATGAACCAGATAAAAATTGTTCCGGCTGCCATATGCCGGGGAAAGGTTCGACGGATATTCCACACTTAAATCCGACAGAACATTGGATAAAGGTTTGGGACAAGTCGAGTCCAAGTTACCACGAGGGGATTAACAAAAGTTATACCGATTATATTGTTCCTGAAAGTAAATCGACGTGGGAAAAAAAGAGGGCAGCCGGCTTTCTGAGAAAGTATCAGGAAAGCATTGGAACTGTACGCGTCCGTACAGACACGCTTAAACTAGCATATAACCTCATGGAAAAACAAAAATTCCTATCTCCTGATGACAAGCTTCTCTTTGGGAAAATATTATTTCATTCCCGTAAATATAATCGAGCTATTGAACAGTTTAAAGATCTTGAGACAGTTGATATAGAGTATTATGACCCGGAACCGGATTTTTATATGTACTTTGGGAAATCCTATTTTGAAAAGAAAAATTATTATGAAGCGGAGCGGTATTTGGAACGAGCATTAATTGAATATCCCAACCATTTGCAGACACTCATGGAATTGTCCCGTCTTTACTATGAACAAAAACAATTTGATCACGCTCTGGCATATACTAAAAAAATAATAGACCTTAATCCGTTTTATAGAGATGCATTGTACCAAAGGGCATTTTTACACCAATTTGCAAAAAAAGATCGATCTCTGGCAAAATCCGGTTATTATAATTTATTGAAATATTTTCCGGATGACCATGAGGGAATTATTAACGCTGCTCTTTTAGAAGCAGAAACAGGAAATGTCTCCCAAGGTTTGCTTTTATTAGAGAGCGGGGAAAAACGGCATCCAAACTCTCAAAAAATCCTAGCTAATCTATCCAGGTTAAATTTTGAATCCCAGAATATGGATAGGGGAATATTTTATATGAATAAGCTGAATAAATTAAACCCATCGAATCCATTCAAAACCCTGTTGGAAAAAATGGCAAATAAAGCATCCGGTTATTAAACTAATCTGAAACCCTCCTTCAGCGGACATATTTTCGTTTTCCTCAATTTTTATGTAAATCAGTTTCTGTTTTTTTCAGGAGTGTAGTATAATTGGAATTAAGTTCACTCATATTATCCTTTTTTATAGTGACTGCTTCTATTATACGTACTCCAGTATAATAGATAAACTTGACAAGCCGCCCAAACTGATTTTCGATTAAAAAATATTTTCCAACTCAAACTTGGTTGCAATCCGACAATAAATAATAAGTTTTGTCATTGTACCAACAATTCTTCTATATTTTAAATAGAATAAGGAGGTATTACTATGAGATTAACCACAATATTATTGGTGTTAATAGGGTTTTTATCAGCACAAGCCGCTCAAGTTACAGGAAAGGTAACGGATGCCCAGACAGGCGACCCTTTGGTAGGATGCAATATCCTAGTGCAAGGCACCTTTGAGGGTACGACCTCGCTGGATGACGGGAGTTATTCCTTGGAAGCCAATCCAGGAGATGTGCTGGTGGTATCATATATTGGATATGTAACCCAAGAAATTAATGTAGAAGAAGGCGAAACATCGATTGACATTTCTCTTAAAACAGACGTGTTGAGACAGGAAGGAGTAGCAGTCGTTGGTTCTCGCTTTAAGTCGAGGACCGTGATAACGTCGCCGGTTCCTATCGATAATCTGAAAATTAGAGAACTGCAATCTACGGGTCAGAATGGTTTGGATCATATGTTATCCTATAAAGTGCCTTCCTATAACGCTTCGCAACAGACGATCTCCGATGCCACTGCTCATTTTGATCCTGCAGAATTAAGAGGGCTTGGACCCAGCCGTACTTTAGTGCTTGTCAATGGAAAACGGAAACATGCAAGTTCTATGATATACATTAATGATACCCCGGGTAAAGGTGAGGTCGGCGTAGATATGAAAAGTATCCCCACCGCGGCCATTGATCGGGTAGAAGTTCTTAGAGACGGTGCATCGGCTCAATATGGATCGGATGCCATAGCGGGTGTTATAAACGTAATTATGAAAGAAAAAGTTGAATATACGGAAGTTAACGTAACAACCGGCCAGACCGCAGGCGGTCATAAAAATGCAGGTGATGGAAAGAATAAGGGATTAAACATAAACCATGGAATGAATATAGGCGATAAGGGCTCATTAAATATAACGGCATCCTATCATGATCAGGAAGAGACCAGACGCGCTGGGGAACCTGGCGGCGATGGTCTTTTTGGCTTTTTGTATGATATTGGAGCCATACCAATTCAGGCTGCTGGAGGCTGGGAAGCGATCCCCGGATCCGGGGTTCCTGCTACAGGGGCGCAAATTCGATCCGGAGATACAGATTGGCAAAAGGCAAATCCTGATTTAGGTACGCATATAGGGATTCCAAATATGACCACCATGGATCTTTTCTTAAACGGTTCCTATGACCTGAATGATGATATGGAGTTGTATTCGTTCGGCGGTTTTACAAATAGAGGCGGTAAAAGTTATGCTCTCTATAGAGCTCCTTACTGGCCTGGAGTTTCCGATAGCTACAATCTTATAGCTGGTGCAAAAATAAATGGTTTTCAACCAACATTTGAAACCGATATTACAGATAATTCCTTAACGGCTGGTATCCGCGGTACAATGAGCAGTTGGCAATTTGACGTGAGTGCTAGTTCAGGAAGAAATAAGGTGGACTATTCTGTGAATAATTCCCTGAACATGGATATGGGTGCGAATAGCCCAACTGAATTCAAACCAGGGGGTTATGAATTTGGTCATACAGTTTTTAATGCAGATGCTGCCAATACATTCGGCAAATTATCTCTCGGCTTAGGTACAGAGTATCGTTTGGATAACTTTGTGGCATTAGCGGGTGATGAGGCTTCATATTATGGTGGTGGTGTACAATCCTTCCCAGGGATTCAACCTCAGAATGCAGTGAATGAAAGTAGATCAAATATAGGGTTTTATGGTGATGCGGAATATGATGTAACTGATGATTTGCTTGTCGGTGCAGCTGCCAGATATGAAAACTACAATGATTTTGGAACAAGCATAACCTGGAAAACAACTGGACGATACAAAATGATGGATGACAATCTATCGGTTCGCGGTTCTGTTTCTACCGGTTTCCGCGCACCATCACTGCATCAGATGTATATGAGTAATATCCAGACGTTACTTTCAGGCAGTACAATATCCAACCAGGGAACCTATAATAACGAAAGTGATGTTGTCGCTTCTCTGGGTGTGGACAAACTGAAGGAAGAAAATTCATTCAACATGACCTTTGGTTTCGCATTCAAACCCATGCAGGGATTATACACTTCATTTGATTATTATGATATTTCTGTGGATGATAGAATTGTGTATTCAAGCAGTATTGCTTCCTCCGATGCGACAACTCAGGTTGGACAGATACTTGCTGCAGCAGATATTACCAGTCTGAAATTCTTTACGAATGCTATAGATACCAAAACCAGCGGTATGGATATTGTTGTGAGTTATTCCGGGATGAATCTGGGACCTGGAACAATGGACATCAATCTGGCTGCTAACGTCAACAAAACAGAAATTGTCGGTGCCATTGCAACTCCAGCCCCTATTACTGCAGCAGGTGTGGATCTATTTGATCGTAAAGAACAATCCAGAATCGAGACTGCCCGACCGGCACAAAAGGCAACGATTGGTCTGACTTACAATATGGGAGGCCTATCCATTGCAGTTAATAACACAAGGTTTGGAGAGGTCACCTGGAGGCATGCCGCAGGCGACGCCTCGCTGGACTATGATGACGCTACCGACCAAACGTTTTCCGCAAAAATGCTGACGGATTTGAACCTGAATTATCAAATTAATGAGATGCTTGGTTTAAGTCTAGTGGTCAATAATCTGGGTGACGTGTATCCCGATAAAATCAACACAAAAGGTGATTTTGAGGCTGACCTGGGTGGTAGGTTTGAATATCCTTGGGAGGTCAACCAGTTTGGATTTACGGGAATGACTATACTGAGTGGTTTAACGGTTCGGTTTTAAAATATCATATGTCTAAAAAATCAGATACCCAATCTAACCAGATAGGGATTTACACAATCTGATTTCTGATCTTTAGTTAACGAAAAAGGGCTCCATACGGAGCCCTTTTTTTTTAAAGCCGGTTTAACCTGGCTTTTAAATCAAGAATATCAAGAATATGAGTGGAAAAGTGAATCCAATAAGTGTCAGCCACCAGCCCCGCTTTTTAAAACTGTTTTTCCCGGAAGCGATGCATGCACCTGACAACGCAAGACAGACCATGGCCACACCAAAAATATCGGAATACCATATCCACCATTCATTTGTTGTTTGGTGTAAATCGGCAATTTCTGCCAGTAATATCCGCTTTTTAAGGAACTCTCTCTCCCCCCGCCCTGAGTTGATGTCAATATTGGCTTGGGCATCTTTGTAATAAATCCTTAATTCATTATCTCGCATACGAAAAGAACGGTACTCATTTTCGATACCAACCATAGGAAGAAGAGTTCGAACGTAATCATCATCAATATCGGTAGCGTTTTTATCAAGGGTGATTTGCAAAGGCTCTGATTGATAGATGTAGCTCCTGGAGTTGAAAGTGGTGCGGTGGTTTAAAGCGATACCTGATATTGCAAATGATAATATCATTCCCAAAAAATAATAGGCTATATCTCTATGCCATTTTCTTAACCAATCTCTATTTTTTGCCTTCATTATATTTTCCTCTGATTATTAATGGATTTAAAAGTAAGAATTCCCTCTTGTGGATACTATAAAAAAAGATGAAATATTGAAGGAGAGACATACTCTCCCTTATGCCGTCAGTGAATCAACAGCTTTTTAAGCCATTGGTCGTGAGTTCGAGTCTCACCCGGATCATTCTCAGAATACCATACATCTCTGACTTGGAGCCCTGTTTCACGATGGGGCTTTTTTATTTCCATTAATTATGCTACTTCAATAAGACCATCTTCCTTGTTTCAAGATATTGATTTGCCCGAAGTTGGTATAAGTAAACACCTGCACCTACAGGGTCACCATAGTCATTGATGGCATTCCACTTAATTGAATGGAAACCCGCAGGTGTATCGTTCATATTGAATGTTTTTACTCTTTGCCCAAGCATATTGTAAATGGTTAAGGTTATGTCACTTACTTCTGGTAAGTCAAAGCGCAGTGTGGTAGTAGGGTTGAAGGGGTTAGGGTAGTTTTCGTGGAGGGCAAATACAGTTGGTATACCTTCGCTTTCTGTTGAAAGATATTCATAGCGATTCACATATACCACTCTATCATCCCCAGAAACTTTTACTGTATCTTTACCATCTGTGGCAGAAACACTAAATTTGACTGTTACTCCATTACCTGGCGTTTCTTCAAATACATTTTCCAGAAATTCTTGATAAGTAAGCGGTAATGTTGTTACGGTGGTATCATATATTTCTTCTACTGGGTATACACCTATTTTAGCATAGACTAAATAATGAATAGAGTCAAGGTCAACACTTTTACTTTCTGCCCATTGAAGATTGTAAGTATCAGTAATATTATCTTTATTAATTATAACTGTATCTAATACATCACTGATCCATTCAAAACTTTCTGGCGCAATATTGTTCCACGCAATAACTGTATCTTTATTAACCAAGGGAGTTTCTTTATGCCAACCAGGTTCTAATTGCCTTAAGCCATCAGGGTTTGGTTCCGATTTAAACCGCTCTAAATCTTCTTTGATTGTATAATCTGGTATTGTTTTAAAATAATGATACCAGTACATACTTTCACCGACATCTCCCGCTACTAGAGTTGTATCGAGCCCCACGGTCGCTTCCCAATGATCGTCTGATAGTTTACGCATACTAACAGTATCTCTACCATTGCAGCCCGTACATTCATTGCTTTCTGCTCCTGATTTCCAAAATACAAGTGAGATATTAGTGTCCGGAAGCGAATGCGTTGGCAACTCTACATTAAAGGTGATTGCTTTTGTTCCTTTATCATTAAAACTTGACTCTCCATCTATCCAATTTGCTCCATAAATGGTTCCATCATTGCCTTTACTACTGGCATCACCAACTGTCGTACCGGTACCTTCATTAAATCTCCAATATCCAACTAAATTTGAGGAAGAAACATAGTCCCCAGAATTAGATATTAGATTTAATTCACTACCAGACTTATACAACTCCAATATTTCATCAGCTGATAATGCTTTATTAAATACTGACACTTCATCAATTGAACCTTTGAACCTATATGAACCTGCAGGTACAGAAGTATCGGAATTGTCGCCAATTAATACTTTACCAGATGATTTAGTATCAAAAGTCACATTAATGTCACCAGATAAAGATTCTTTTGATCCATCTACATATATATTCATATTTGTACCATCATAGGAAGCTGCTATATGATGCCATAGTCCATCATTAACAATTTTTTCAGAATGCACACTTGCATTATTAAATTCAACAAGGTTATAACCATTACTTATACCAATTGACCATCTTTGGTATTGAGTGTCATCCTTACCATAGCAAAAAAAATACTTTTCTCCAGTTTGAGTCGTTTTTATCCACATTGCTGCAGTACGGACTTCACTACCCATTGGGAAAGAGTTATCGGTTGCTTCTATATAATCGTTTGTTCCATCGAATTCAAGATATTGTGCATTAGCACTTACAATTAAAGAAAGTAGAATAGCGATTTTCTTCATAATGAACTCCTTGGTTTAAGATATGGTTAAATTTACACAAAAATTACCCAACAATATGGGTGTCTCTTTTATAAACAATAAAGCCTCCGTGAGGAGGCTTTATTGTTTTAATCTTAACATAGTCTAATAACTAAATACATCATTCCCATATTTTACACCTGTAGCATGGCTATTCAATTCCTGGAAAACGCCCATGAAACTGTAGGGGATTTTATAATATTTGACAAATGTACGAATACGACTTCCTTTCTTAAAAAATGCCTGGAAATTGATGCCCATGGTTAACCCCACAACCCGCTGCTTATTTGTCTCCAATTCACCGCTATATCCCCTGGAATAATAACTCAGCCCCACTTGTAAATAATCCGTTGGCAATGGTTTTTGTTGGCCAAACATTTTTCTCAATCCAATTCCATTCACTTCTAGCGTCACCATTTGCCCTGCATAATCTGTGGTAAAATCTCTTTTTATGTTATCCCGAAAATCGCTGGAGGGAATATAGGACCAATCCAAATGAATGGTCTCATCCAGAGCGGGATGGAGATATAAATATGCGCCCAACCCACTTCCCAATAGATTAAAAAGGATATCTTCTGTGGATGCATTATAATCTGTATAACCGTCTAATAGCTCTATAACCACACCATTGAAAGCTGGAATCGTAAACCCCCAGAAGGCAGAGGCTTTTTTTGAAAACCCATTGCGCTCATAATTATGAATTAAAGCCCGGGTTAATAAACTCCATGTATATGCATGCCCTAATTTATCCGCTCCTCCATTATAAGAATTCTTCCCAAACCATCCTTCATTTTCCACAGCAAACTCTCCGGTCCACCGCTCAGAATAATTCCAGAAAATGGCCCCGCTAATAATAATGGCGCCTTGAATCGCCAGGGAATAATAGTGAGCCCTAGGGTCCGGCTGATATAGATTATTGTTCACTTCCTTATCAATTAGCAAAGATGTTTGGCTGTTTAAAAAGCCAATGCAGGTAAAACATAATCCTATTTTTATGATTTTATTTTTAATGATAATTCATTCTTAATATAAATTGAATCGAAAATTACAACGAATCTGGACAAATCAAAAATTGTCCTCTTGAGGATGATTACTGTAATAATTGATCAACTAATCTGGGGACCCCAACGCCAGCGGTTTCTTTTATTATTTCAAATTGATACTGATTATCATCCCCAAACCCTTTTGGATCAATGTAATATTTTTGGGAAGATGAGGTGGCATAATTCAATAATCCCGCCGCCGGGTAAACGGCCAGAGAAGTCCCGATGACGATTAAACGATCAGCCATTTCTACAATGGGAATTGCTTTTTCGATCATTGGAACGGGCTCTCCAAACCACACGATATGGGGCCGGAGTTGAGAACCCTTTTCGCAGGACTCGCCCATTTTCATTTCCCAATGATCCAGATCGTAGATTACACTGGGGTCAACCGTACTCCTTACTTTATTAATTTCACCATGGAGATGAATCACCTGTGTGGATCCACCCCTTTCATGGAGGTCATCGATATTCTGGGTGATGATATGGACATCATATTTTTTCTCAAGTTTTCCCAAGGCAACATGTGCTTTATTTGGTTTCGCATCCCGAACTTGTTTTCGACGTTCATTATAAAACTTGAGAACCATCTCTGGATCTCGTTCCCAAGCCTCCGGCGTTGCCACATCATAAACATTATGATTTTCCCATAATCCATCGCTGTCCCGAAATGTTTTGAGACCGCTTTCCGCACTCATGCCTGCCCCGGTAAGTACTACAATCTTTTTCATATCATTAATCTAATTCTTTTATGAGATAAGTACTTCAAGATTCCATATGACTTGCATTATATTGGACTATCAAATGAAAGTAAAACTATGGCATGGATTGATATAATAGATGAAAATAATGCAGAAGGATCCCTAAAAGATCAGTATGAAAAATTAACCGAACCATGGGGTGGGGTGGATAATATTCTCAAAATTCACAGCCTCAACCCCGAATCTCTTGCTGCCCATGTACTGCTCTATAAAACAATTATGTTTGGAAAATCCCCAATCCGGCGGACCGATCGTGAAATGATCGCCGTGGTGGTTTCCACTATTAACCAGTGTCATTACTGAATAGCACATCATGGGGAGGGGCTCCTCAAACTAACAAAAAATGAAGCACTGGTTAACCAACTGAAGTCCGACTATACATTAGCGGATATTTCACCGGCCCAAATGGAGATGCTCAACTATGCGGCAAAACTTACCGAGCGGCCGGCCGATATGATTGCCGAAGATGTAGAGCGCCTCAGGAATTCAGGCTACAAAGATCGTGCTATTTTGGACATCAATCAGATTGTTGCCTATTTTGCATATGTAAACCGAGTGGCGGATGGCCTCGGTGTAAATCTGGAAGATTTTTTGGATAAGAAATAAACTATGTCTGACCAACCTCGTTTAAAACGTGTCCTGTCCCTCATGGATGCCACCATGATTAATGCGGGTGGTATAATAGGATCCGGTATTTTTATGGTGCCCGCAACGGTTGCTCTTTACACAGCCTCATCTTCCCTCTTTTTCATGGTATGGATTTTGGGCGGTGTTGTGAGTCTTTTCGGTGCATTATCTGTAGCAGAGCTTGGCGCCGCCATGCCCAAAGCCGGCGGTCAGTACGTTTTCCTTAATGAGGCTTATGGCCCAGTTTGGGGATACCTCTATGGCTGGTCCGCAGTGGTTGTGATTAATACCGCATCCATGGCTGCGGTGGGCGTTGCTTTTGCGGAATACCTTAAATTTTTCTATCCCATTTCAGATTTGGCTGTCAAAGAGATTGCCATTTGTTCCATCATCCTACTTACAATAATCAATATTGTCGACGTGAAATCCGGGGCACGGTTCCAAAACGTATTCACATTTGCAAAAATAGGTGCTATCCTTGGTGTTATTTTATTGGGATTATTTCTTGAAGGTGGTTCAACCCAAAACTTCTCCCCCCTATTCACGGATAGACCCCCCCTATCGCTGATTGGTCCCCTGGGGTTGGCTATGGTGGCCGTCCTTTGGACATTTGACGGATGGATATTTGTCACCTATGTTGCGGGCGAAGTCAAAAATCCTAAACGGAATATTCCACTGTCGCTTATTTTATGTATGGTCATCGTTGTGACCGTTTACCTTGCATTGAACACTGTTTTGGTTTATGTACTCGGATTTGATCAAATGATCGGTTCTGAATTGGTCATGGCTGATGCAGCATCAAAATTTATTGGAGGAAAGGGCGCGGCCATTGTTACAATCATTATACTAATTTCACTCATTGGGGCTAACAATGGATTTATTCTCACCAGTGCCCGAATAAATTATGCCATGGCAAGAGATAATAGATTTTTTAAACAGGCAGCAATTATCCACCCCAAATTTCAATCTCCGGCCAATGCGCTGATTATTCAATGTATTTGGGCGTGTATCCTAACCTTTAGTGGCACCTTCAATCAATTAATAACCTATATCATTTTCGCTTCTTGGATATTTTATGGAATGTCCGCAGGAGCAGTGATTATTCTCCGAAAGAAAAAACCAGACATGGAACGGCCTTACCAAATCCCATTCTATCCGTGGATACCAATTATTTTCATTTTATTCGCCATTTTTCTAACGGTCAATACCATTTTAGAAGCGCCTAGAGATGCGGCCATAGGCTCCGGATTAATATTGGCCGGATTGCCCCTCTATTATTATTGGAAAAAGAATGATTGACATAAAACATCAAATCGATCCTGCCGTTAATACTGTCCGGGGGGAAATTGTTTCATTTATTCAATCACTTTCAGATTGTTATCATCAAACAACCGGAGATGCATCTATAATTGAGGGTACAACCTACGGTTCTGACTTGCGACTCTTCACAAATCATGCCCATATTCCCGCCGTTCTATTTTGCCCGGGAGATGTCCGTCTGGCTCATGCTGCCAACGAATATGTAGAAATTGATGAGGTAATCACAACTGTGAAAATTATTGCAAATATGATTGTGGCTTGGTGTGGAAGCTCCCATGAATAATAATTTCGGCTGCCAGAATATGGTAGACCCCATTCATCGAATCTTGATTAAACATCCAAAGGATGCCTACCAAAACCAAAACACCATTGATCAACAAACACCCCAACTCAATTATTTGGGGACACCATCCTTTGATACTTCTATTTCTGATTATGATAAATTTATAGGGTTATTAAATTCGTTTAATATAGAAATACATTATTTACCCAAAAACGATCTTACTTCATTGGATTCAATTTACACCCATGATCCATGTATCGTTTCGAATGGCGGTGTAATTCTATGTACCATGGGGAATCAGGCACGGCTTTCCGAACCAACAACCGTAGCTTCATATTTTGATTCTATTGGTGTCCCCATACTCGGACAAATTGAATCCCCCGGAACTTTGGAGGGAGGCGACGTCGTTTGGATCGATGAAAAAACAGTGGCTGTGGGTGAAGGATATCGATCGAATGCCGATGGCATCCGTCAGTTCATAATATTGTTAGGGAACCATGTCGATACGGTGATTACGGTACCCCTTCCCCATTGGACCGGCCCCGCAGACTGCCTCCATCTTATGAGTATTGTATCTCCTATTGATCATGATCTCTATTTGGTTTATTCCCGTTTGCTTCCTGTTTCATTTCGACAATATCTTCTCGACCGTCAAATTAAACTCGTTGAGGTTCCAGATGAAGAATATGAATCAATGGGGTGTAACGTATTGGCCGTGGCACCACGAAAGGTTATTATGGTTCAAGGCAATCCGGTGACACAAAAACGATTGATGGCAGAAGGTGTGGAAATTAAAACATATGATGGTACAGAAATCTCCTTGAAAGGTGCCGGTGGCCCCACCTGTCTTACTCGACCATTTTATAGAGGAACTTTATGACTTACGGAAACCAATTCACTGCAGAAACACAACTAAACCTATCACCATTTTTTGAACGCACATCACAATTAAACGAATCACAAGAATGGCGTCGTTGGTCTGGCTACCTTGCGGCAACGAATTATGAACTCACACATGAAAATGAATATTTTGCCATCCGAACAAAGGCTGCCCTTCTAGATATCACACCTTTATATAAATATATTATTGAAGGTCCTGATGCACAACGGTTTCTGGATCGATTGGTTACGCGGAATATACAAATCTGCAAAGTAGGGCAAGTCATGTATACCCCTTGGTGTGATGAAATGGGGAAAGTAATTGATGATGGTACAGTTCAAAGATTGTCCGAAAATAAATTCCGCATCACCAGCGCCGAACCTAATTTGGAATGGATTGAGACCAATTCTGCAGGAATGGATTTATCCATTTCTGACGATTCTAAAACAACAGCAAGCCTTGCACTTCAAGGCCCTAATTCTCGAGATGTATTAAATGCTGTTGCCAGTGATTCGTTGGATAATCTTAAATTTTTCTGGATGATGGATACCCATTTTGGTGATATCTCTGTCTCCATTTCCCGAACAGGTTATACGGGCGACTTAGGATATGAAATCTGGATGAATCCTGATGATGCCATTGCTGTTTGGGACTTACTTTTAGAAAAAGGGAAACCATACGGCATTACCCCTACTGGGCTTCATGCCCTAGATATGGCACGGATTGAAGCAGGGCTAATTCTATTAGATGTTGATTATATTTCATCAAGACATGCAATTGTTGAATCTCGAAAGTCCTCTCCATTTGAACTCGGATTGGGATGGGCTGTGAAAATGAAAAAGAAAGATTTTATCGGGAAAAAAGCGTTGGAAGCAGAAAAATTAAAGGGAGTGGAATGGGAATTTGTGGGCATTGAAATTGAATGGGATCCCTTTGAAAAACTACACCGAGATGTTGGTTTGGCACCGGGGCTTCCTTGCACTGCTTGGCGAACCAGCACCCCCCTATATAGGGGAAACAAACAAGTGGGATATGCGACTAGCGGTACATGGTCACCTATCTTAAAAAAATATATTGCATTGGCTCATGTAAAAGCTGAATATGCTAAAGAAAACACTCAATTGGATTTCGAATTGAAGGTAGAACATTTTAGAAAGCTCACACCTGCACAAATTGTGCCAACGCCCTTTTTTGACCCAGAAAGGAAACGAGCATGTCCACAGTAAAAAAATATGATGCTATTGTAATTGGTGGTGGCCATAATGGTCTAACGGCCGCAGCATATTTAGGCCGCGCTGGGAAAAAAGTATTGGTATTGGAACGTCGATATGTTTTAGGTGGTGCGGCAGTTACAGAAGAAATTTTTCCTGGATTTAAATTTACTGTTTGTTCCTATGTGGTCAGCCTAATGAAACCAAACGTGATGCGTGAATTAATGTTACCCAAATTTGGACTGGAATTACTTCCACTTGAAAGTACACTAACACCCCTAAACAATGACTATTTACTTCGAACCGCAGACGCCGATCAAACCTATCGTGAAATTGCCCGTCATTCTCGAAAAGATGCAGAAACATATATGCGGTTCGGCCCGGCCATGGGACAAATTGGTATGGCTGTCAGACCAATTTTAGAAACCATTGCTCCAAATGCCATTCGTCCTAGTTTATCAGATTTGGGTGCTTTAAAAAAACTCATGAACCATTTTCAGTCTTTGAGTAGCGAACAATTTGAATACTTGACTAAACTCATGACAATGAGTTCGGCTGATTTTTTGGATGAATGGTTTGAGTTTGAGCCTCTGAAGGCCACCATGTCCGCCAGTGGAATTATCGGGACATTCATGGGACCAAAATCTCCCGGTTCTGCTTATGTGATGCTCCACCATTATATGGGTGACATCGACGGTGCCTTTCGTGCATGGGGTTTTCAGCGTGGTGGAACAGGTGCTGTTAGTATGGCTATTGCAAGATCTGCTGAACACTTTGGTGCAGATATAATGACAGAAGCACCTGTTGAAAAAGTGATTGTAAAAAATGGTCGTGCTGTGGGTGTCGCATTAGAAAATGGTGATGAATATAGTTCCGATATGGTCATTTCAGGTTTAGACCCAAAACAAACATTTTTGAACATGGTGGATGAAAGTGATTTACCATCAGATTTTGTAACAGACATTAAAAATTTCCGCATCCGCGGATCCTCTGGTAAAGTGAATTTGGCCTTAGATGCACTACCAAATTTTACCTGTTTGCCGGGGGATGGTCACCACCTTCGAGGTGCTATTTCCATTAGTCCAAGTTATGACCATTTGGAACGAGCTTACGATGATGCCAAATATGGCAACTTTTCCAAAAAACCATTCATGGATATAATTCTACCATCTGTATTAGATCCAGAAATGGCGCCACCGGGGAAACATGTTATGTCCTGTTTTGTGCAATATGCCCCTTATGATATTAATGGCGGGTGGAATGATACAAAACGAGAAGCTTTTGGTGATACGGTTGTGAATACAATTGCTCGCTATGCACCAAATATCAAGGATATTATTTTACATAGACAGGTGTTAACACCTGCTGACATGGAGAAAACTTTTGGACTCACCGAAGGTAATATTTTCCATGGTGAACTTTCTTTACAACAATTATTTACCATGCGCCCCGCTGTAAAATGGGCAGATTATACCACACCTATAAAAAATTATTATCAATGTGGCTCAGGCACTCATCCCGGCGGTGGGATTACCGGCTCTCCCGGTGAAATGGCCGCTAAAAAGATTTTAGGAGAGTTGAAATGAGTAGATATGATATCGTTGTAATTGGGGGTGGACTTAACAGTTTGGTAACCGCATCCATACTGGGGAAATCTGGGAAGAAAGTTTTGGTTCTTGAAGCAAGAGATCAATTAGGCGGTTTGGCCTCCACTTCTGAATTCACCCCTGGATTCAAATGCAACATGATTAACGATACGGTGAAATGGGTTGACCCAAGAATCATAAAACAATTGAATCTTGAATCCCATGGATTGGAACTTCACTCTCCTGATTTAGTCCGAATTGCTTTGGGCGAAAACGGGCAGCACATTTCATTTTATCGCGATCCAAATCAGACTGCTGGTTCTATTGCAAATTTTTCAAAAAAAGATGCGAAAGAATGGAAATCGTTTACAGAATACATAACAAATTTGACTCATTTTTTAGAAAAACTTTATGAACTAACACCACCAGAGTTACCAAATATCGGATTCAAAGAAGCCATTTCTATGCGCGCTATGTTATCCCCCATTTGGAGACACGGGACGAGAGGATTAACTGATTTTATGCGGGTGGCCCCCATGATGATGCCAGAACTTATGGATGAGTGGTTCGAAAATACATTACTTCGCTCCGCTGTGTCTACGGCAGGTATACATCATCTTTCATTTGGCCCATTTTCTGCGGGTACAGGATACAACTTACTGCATCAGCACGTCCAAAGCGACGGCGTATTTCACAACACCAAATTTATCAAGGGGGGAACGGGACAATTTGCGAATGCTTTAAAATTATCTGCCGAATCCGTCAATGTTGAAATCCGAACAAATGTAAGCGTCAGTGACATCAATGTGGAAGGTGATGTTTGTAGCGGTGTAACCTTGGAAAGTGGCGAAACAATTCAAGCCAATCAAGTCGTATCAGGATTAGACCCACAGAATACCTTTATTAATTTGGTGGGGCCATCAAAACTGAATCCAACTTTTGCAACCCAACTGCGAAATATCAAATACCGGGGCAGCACAGCCCGAATTCATTTTGCATTAAATGCACTTCCGGAAATCAAGGGTGTTACTGAAGATCAAATGGGTACTGTTTTTTCTGCCAGCCCTTCTATTGAATATTTAGAACGAACGTCTGATTCGGTTAAATATGGACGGCTCGCTGAAGATCCTTATGTGGAATTCTCCATTCCTTCGGTAATAAACCCTGAATTTGCGCCAGATGGAAAACATGTTCTTTCTGCTACCGTTCAATACGCACCTTATCATTTGAGAGATCAAGTATGGTCATTTGAACTGAATGAACAAATAAAAAACAATGTGGTTCGCGTTTTAGATAATTACATTCCTGATTTCTCATCATTAATTGAAGTGACATCAGTTCTTTCACCTAAAGATTTAGAAGATAAATTTGGGCTAACGGAAGGCAACCTGAATCACGGTGAAATGACGTTGGACCAGTTCTTCTTCATGCGACCAACCATGAGTGCAGCTCAATATAAATCGCCCATTAAGAGTCTATATCTTTGTGGTTCTGGAACTCATCCTGGTGGTGGATTACATGGCACAAATGGATTTAATGCGGCGAGAGAAATTTTGAAGTGATTGGTTTATATTTAGAAGGAGAAAAATGCTTGAACTAAAAGTACTCGAAGACAATCTTGTTGAAAATATTATAGATGAAGCTTTATCACTGCTTCAGGACACAGGGGTGGAAGTCCAATGTGATGCACTTATGGAACGGATGGAATCAGCTGGTTTAAATGTTGACAAAAATTCTAACCGCATTACATTCCCAAAACGTGTTGTTGAGGAAAGTATCAAATCTCTTCCATCGATTATTGATTTATATGATCGTAGTGGTGAACATTTTTCAACTATTGGCGGTGACTCTACCCATTTTGTGCCAGGTTCATCGGCGTTAAATATTTTAGATTGGAAAACGGGTGAACGACGCACGGCCCAAACACCTGATTTTATCGAATACATTAAAGTTGCTGACCAGCTTAAACATATTTCTTATCCTGCTTCTGCATTTAGTACAGATGATATTCCTCAAGATATTGCCGATGCCTGGCGGCTTTACCTCATGTTGGCACATAGTGGCAAACCAGTTGTCACCGGCGCATTTACTCACCATGGTGTGAATAGAATGGCTGAAATGATGACCTGTTTCCGCAAAGATAAAAATGATTTAATCGAAAAACCAATGGCTGTATTTACCTGCTGCCCCAACAGCCCCTTACGGTGGGGTTTAGATTCCAGCCATAATTTGATTGACTGTGTTGAAAACGGTATTGTTGTAGAAGTGGTTCCTGTGCTCATGATTGGTTTGGCTGTACCTGTAACTACAGTTGGTGCATTGGTCATGCAAACGGCTGAAGTATTAAGCGGAATTGTTTTTACACAACTGATAAAATCCGGTGCCCCAGTAATATTTGGTGGTGCCCCAGGCGCTTTTCATATGCAACTCATGAGTGCACCCATGTCCGGTGTAGAGGCATTACAACTCTATAGTGGCTATGCTCAAATTGCACGCCACTTAAAAATTCCTTCACAAGGCTATATGGGGTTAGGGGATGGGAAATTTAATGATCCCCAAGCAGGATCAGAAACCGCCAGCGGCGCCTATATCGCAGCCATGAGTCGGATGAATCAAGTGGCTGGACCAGGGATGTTGGATTTTGTCAACTGCTTCAGTTTGGAAAAATTAGTATTTGATGATGAAATCTGCGGGCATGCACATCATTTTATGCGCGATATTAAAATCAAGGATGATCTTCCCATAAAACCTTTCATTGATGAAGTTCTGGTCGAACAGCAAATATGCACCATGGATCACACGTTAGAATATTGGCCAAAAGAATTGTATCTACCGGGACCTATGATAGACCGAACCAGTTGGGATCAATGGAAACAATTTGGGAGCAAAACATTGCAAGACAGGGCGAGGGAAACAATCCAAAATTTATTAGACCAATACAATGAATCCCCTATTGGTGATCATATAGATAAAGAACTTCGTACCATAATAAATAATGGTATTGCGGGTTCTGAAACACTTCCTACTATATTATAACTTTTGCATGCCACCAAAATCACTTAAAGATCGATTGAAAGTAGGGCCTGTTTTATTGGACGGCGCCATGGGGTCCTTGCTCATGGATATGGGGCTCCATTCCGGACAACCACCGGAAGAATGGTCTATGAAATACCCGGAACGCATTGGTAAAGCACATCAATTATATCATGAAGCCGGGAGTGATATTTTACAAACGAATACTTTTGGTGCCTCTCATTATCGGCTGAAGGAATGCGGAATTGCAGAACATCATGATTTGGTGAATCAAAAAGCCGTTGAAATTTGCCGGAATTATGGTGGAGATTCTTTGGTATCTGGAGATATTGGCCCATCCGGTTTATTGATTGAACCCTTGGGGCCTGCCAAGCCCGATGAATTGAAAAATGCATTCAATCGCCAAGCGGAAATATTGGAAGACAGCGGTGTAGACCTATTTAGTGTGGAAACAATGATTGATCTTCAAGAAGCGGTTCTTGCAGTAAAAGCAATCCGACAAGTCAGTAATAAATCCATCATTGCAAATATGACTTATGCAAAAACAGATAATGGATATTTTACTGTCATGGGTAACCCATTGTCAGAATGCGTGAATAAACTGACAGATGTCGGTGCTGATATTATAGGCACCAATTGTAATTTAGATAGTTTTGAGCTAATTGAATTAGCTGAAGAAGCCTTAACGCTTACTGATTTACCCTTATCCATTAAACCCAACGCAGGTCAACCGGTTCTTGAAGGAAATACTGTTCATTATGGTCAAACGGCAGAACAGTTTGTAGATGGAATGGTTGAAATATATAAAATGGGGATTAAAATATTGGGTGGGTGTTGCGGTTCAACACCTGCATATATAAAACTATTATCCGAAACTTTAAAAGAACACTAAACCATTTCCCTTTTTATAGGGAAGTTCACCAATTCTGCAAAAATATCTGTAAAATCTGGATGCATACTTAAATCAAGGTGTGTTGTTTTTTCTCTAATTTCATAAAAATTATTTATTTTGCTTTTGTTAAATAAAGCCATTTTTGCCCCAAGTAAGGCTGTGTTACCTGCCGTTGTTATTTTTTTCTGCGGAAAGTTTAAAAGACCAATCCTTCTGGCACTACGCTTACTGATATAATTCCCAAATGCTCCGGATAAATACACTTCCGATACATCTTTTTCTTCCGCATTAAACTCTTTTAATAATAATCGAATCCCTGTAGCAATAGCTCCTTTGGCCAACTGGAGCTCTCGTATATCCTTTTGGGTAATCACCACCGGATCCATAACCATAATAGATTCTCCATTTAAAAATCTACCGTCCGCCTTGATAGATCCGTCATCCAAGTAAGCAGAAATCGCATCCACAAGTCCGCTACCGCATATCCCCCTTGCTTTTTCAGACCCCAATACTTTTGGAATTATTTCACCATTCCTCGTCATAACGGTGGAGATAGCACCTGTTGCCGCACGCATACCCATAGATATCCCCGCACCTTCAAAAGCTGGACCCGCAGCTGTAGATGCAGCCAAAAATTTATCTTTATTCCCAACCATGATTTCGCCATTAGTGCCCAAATCCACCAATACCTTAATGCCATCACTTTCTATTATCTTTTTTGCCCACACACCAATTAAGATATCACTCCCAATAAAGCTGCCTACACCCGGGAGAAACTCTATAGTTACATCTTCATTCAAATCCCACCTCAATTCTGAAGGTGTATATAATTCCAGATCATTTGAAACTGGCTCAAACGGATGATACCCCATGGGTTCCACATCTATCCCGCAAAAAATATTATGCATTACTGCATTCCCAACGATAATGATGCGTTTCAATCTTGAAATATTTTCATTCGAACTGTGAAATAAATCAATAATCATATCATTTATTTTCGATCGAATGAGCAACTGCATTTCATTCTGTTTTACTAATCTGGATGCTGCATCAATCCTCGTCATTATATCACTACCATACTTGGCCTGAGGATTAATGGCGGTTTCTACAGCCAACACTTCACCTGTTTCCCTATTTACCAATTGGGCAGCCAAAGTTGTGGTACCCAAATCGATGGCGACCCCAAACCCATGCATAGGTGAAAATTGAAAATCTGAATCATCCGACAATACATCGGATTTCCATTGATCCAATTCAATTATTAGATCATCTTGAACTCTTCCTTCGCATGCAAGACGCCATCCTTCATTCAATTCCTTATCATCCAGGATATTTTTCTGGGAATCTGTAATGGGTAAATGGCCTTCTTTTATCCGAATGCGGCATCCTCTGCATCTGGCATGACCACCACAGGGGAATTCTACACCATAACTAAAAAGTATATCGTGGAGTTGAGAATCTTTTGCAACCTCGAAACTTTGATTTAAAGGCAATAAGGTGATACTGACTTTTTTAGCCATCAAAAATAATTGTTAAAATATTAATGGGACAGCGGTCATTAAATCTTCACCAACAGATTGTTCTACCTTGCTCCCCGGCTTCACAACAAGAAACTCTGATTCAGGCCAATCTCCATTAATAAGTTGTTGAAGGAGTTTTTTACTCCCTTTTAAAACATCAAAACTCCAATTCTTTATTTCTGCTTTCGCCATCGCCTTCTTTTGATAATTATGTTGGGAATCCAACCCCGTATCAATAAATGCCATATTTGAATAATGCTTTATCTGATCCATTGCATTATTCAGGTAATCTAAATTTTCTTCACCAAATTGCGCTTTAAGTTCATCCTGGGGCATATCCATTCCATACAGTCTTTGCAATGATCTTTTTTTAATGATTGGTTTGTTTTCTGTATTTTCCATCCACCCCACCGATTGATAATAGGTCCCGGGGTTTTCAAAATAATAATCCAAATACTTTTGTTTGCTTCCCAAAAGAACGCCAATACAGTCGTGGATTCGGGGAACAATAAGTGGCGTTTTGTGGGCGACCAACCCATATATCCATGTATTGCAAAGACCATATCCCAACAGAATTGCATCAAACCTTTTTTGATCTGCTTTTTGAATGGATTTAACAATTCGATTCTGCATACCCTTACTATTTAAATCGTGGATACCTTTGGCAATAAATTCAGTATCAATATTATTATTGGATTTATTGATACAATGAAGCAATTCATGTTTGAACACTTCACAACTAATTAATTTGAAGTTCATTTTTGCCCAACACCGAGTAATTTTTTTGCCAATACGACGCCTGCACTTGCATTATCCTTATATCCATCGGCGCCAATATCTTTTGCAAAATGATGCGTAACAGGTGCGCCACCAACCAGCATAATCACTTCATCTCTTATGCCTGCATCCTTAAATGCATCAATTGTTGTTTTCATTCCTGGCATGGTCGTGGTTAATAATGCAGACATACACACCAGTTTTGCTTTGTGTGTTTCAACTGCTTCAATAAATTGTTCAGGGGAAACATTGGTACCTAAGTCTACCACTCGAAACCCGCCGCCCTCTAAAAGTGCCCCCAATAAATTTTTTCCAATATCATGGACATCGCCTTTTACCGTTCCGGTTATGGCGCATATAGAATTGTCTTCCTCACCTTCACTTATAAGAAGCGGACGTATCAAAGCCATAGCGCTTTTCATGGCTTTCGCTGACATAAGTAGCTGTGGAATAAAATATTCAAAACGCTCGAACCGTACTCCCACTTCATCCATGGCCCGAATCATATATTCATTGATCAATATATGTGGGTCAATTTTTTCCCTAAGCGCTTTTTCCGTAATTTCCACGGCTATCGTAGGATTGCCATTCAAAACAGCATCATGTAACTTTTCAAGATAATTCATCGTCTCATTATTTCTTTAATTTATTTTATCCATGGGTAGGTTATCTCTTAATTAACAGATTGTACATTATCCATTTTAAACCCTTTTTATATAATGTCATTTGCATGCCGATTCCTATGTGTTGATTCTATCATTTTAAAAATATGAACTCCAAACATAATCACGATACAATATTTTACATAACTTTCTTTTAAAGGCTTGAAGGAATGGGTATCCAATTAAAAAATATGCCCCTACGCCTTATTCCGGGCAGGACAGTTTGCTCGCCGCTTATGATAAATATTATTTGAGCAAACTAAATAAATAATCGATTACGTTTAAAATTTACTGAATATAAACTGTTTTCATATTGGTAAAATCCCGAATCCCTACTTCAGATAGTTCTCGACTATAGTTCGATTCTTAAATTATTAATGGGGAAACCAATGGGTCATCCTTAATTTATTGGCATATTTTAATCCAATATATTTAATAGAATCATAAAGATAATTCATTGTTAAAAGATATTACCCAAGATTTTTCACGTCGGCATATTGGGCCAACATCAATTGAGCAGGAGGAGATGCTTGCCAAGTTGGGGTTTTCATCAATAGAGGAATTAATTGATAAGACAATTCCCCGGAGCATCCGAACTAAATCATCACTCAACGTTGGGCCGGGATCAGATGAGTTTTCACTCTTGAAAAAAATCAAAGGTGTGGCATCAAAAAACAGAGTTGCCCGATCATATATCGGCATGGGATATTATGGCACGATTACACCCCCAGTTATCCAGCGTAATATTTTAGAAAACCCCGGATGGTATACAGCTTATACTCCTTATCAGGCTGAAATATCTCAAGGACGTCTGGAAGCTTTACTAAATTTTCAAACAATGGTAACAGAAATGACAGGTTTGGATATCGCCAATGCATCCCTCTTAGATGAGGCCACTGCTGCGGCAGAAGCCATGATTATGCTTTTTCATTCAGCCAGAGAAAAGAAGCGATTTCTCGTGGCCGAAGATTGCCATCCCCAAACCATTGATGTGTTAAAAACCCGCGCAAATCCAATTGGGATTGAATTATTGGTTCAATCTCCTGAAACATTTGAATTTAGTGATGATATTTTTGGTGCTTTAGTCCAATACCCCGCTACCGACGGGAACGTTATTGACTACTCAGATTTATGTAATGAGGCACACAAACAGGATGTCTCCATTGTTGTTGCCATAGATTTATTAAGCTTGGCCCTTCTCCCCTCCCCAAATGAAATCGGTGCTGATGTGGCAATTGGTAGTTCCCAACGGTTTGGTGTCCCCATGGGATTTGGAGGACCTCATGCTGCTTTCATAGCAGCAAAAGAAAATTATAAACGTAAAATTCCGGGACGAATCATCGGTGTTTCAGTAGATCGCCATGGGAATCCAGCCTATCGCATGGCACTCCAAACTCGTGAACAACATATCCGCCGAGATCGTGCTACATCTAATATTTGCACATCTCAGGTTTTATTGGCAGTCATGGCGGGTATGTATGCAGTTTATCATGGACCTGAAGGTATTCGCGCCATTGCGGAACGAATACATAAAAAAACAAAGGATTTAGCTATTGCCTTATCAAAGGGTGGCCATTCCATTATATACAATCAATTTTTTGATACAATTAGAATTCGATTAAATAAGATTTCTATGGAAAAATTGAAAAATCGGGCAGAAACAGCCAATATGAATTTCCGTTATTATGAAAATGGCGATATTGGAATATCTCTGGATGAAACTGTATCTCCCGATGACCTATCTGATATTCTTGGTGTGTTCGACGTTGATAAAACGAGTAAAACCAATGAATTTGATTTACAACTTATACGGACAACAGGCTACCTCACCCATTCTATTTTTAATGCGTTTCATTCCGAAACTGAAATGATGCGATATCTCCATCGACTCGAAACCAAAGATTTAACCCTGAATACCAGCATGATTTCGTTGGGTTCATGTACAATGAAGCTCAACGCAGCAGCAGAAATGATGCCCATTACCTGGCCTGAGTTTGCTTTCCTTCACCCTTTTGCACCGGAAAATCAATCAGAAGGCTATGAAGAATTAGCCAATACGCTTTCGGAGTGGCTCATGGATATGACTGGGTTGCAAGGATGCTCTCTCCAACCCAATTCCGGCGCCCAAGGAGAATATGCGGGACTTCTGGTTATCCGTGCTTTCCATATCGACAATGGAGATAGCCATCGAAACATTTGTTTAATTCCTGCCTCGGCCCATGGAACAAACCCAGCCAGTGCTGTCATGTGTGGCATGAAAGTCGTCGTTGTCCGATGTGATGATAATGGTAATATTGACATTGAAGATTTAAAATCAAAAGCAACACACCACAAAGAAACGCTTTCAGCCATTATGGTCACTTATCCTTCTACCCATGGTGTATTTGAAGAAGCCATCGGAGATATTTGTAATATTGTTCATGAAAATGGTGGACAAGTATATTTAGATGGCGCCAATATGAATGCTATGGTTGGATTGGCTCGTATTGGTGACTTCGGGGCTGATGTCTGCCATATTAACCTCCACAAAACATTTGCTATCCCACACGGTGGTGGTGGTCCTGGGATGGGGCCTATTTGTGTCGCTGGCCACTTGGTTCCATTTTTGCCAGGGCATCCAATTTCAAATAATGGTGAAAAAGCAATTCATGCCATTTCAGCCGCACCGTTGGGCAGTGCAGGTATTTTGCCCATATCTTGGGCCTATATTGCTATGCTCGGGGATGAGGGGCTAAAAGCGTCGACAGAAGTGGCGATTTTGAATGCCAATTATATGGCCCATCAGTTACAGACTCATTTCCCCATACTTTACCGAGGATCGCAAGGATATTCAGCCCATGAGTTTATTTTAGATTTACGGCCGATTAAAAAAGAATCGGGCATATCTGATGAAGATGTGGCCAAACGATTAATTGATTATGGTTACCATGCGCCGACTATGTCCTTTCCCGTCCCTGGCACACTGATGGTTGAACCGACTGAAAGTGAATCTAAAGCCGAATTAGATCGTTTCTGTGATGCCATGATTTCAATCAAAAACGAAATAAATAATGTTATCTCCGGGGAAATGGATGCCGAAAACAATCCCCTAAAGAACGCCCCGCATACAGCAATTGACGTCACTTCGGACAAATGGGATCGTCCATATTCAAGGCAAAAAGCGGCCTACCCATCGTCATATTTAAAGAACCATAAGTACTGGCCAAGTGTTGGACGAATTGATAATGCGCATGGTGATCGAAATTTGATCTGTACTTGTCCGCCGATTGAACAATATAACAAATAATTCTTTTTTTAATCGATTTGATTAAAAAATAGTAAAATGCTTGTTATTCTATCTCCCTCAAAAACACAAAATTTTTCAGCATATTCTTTTAGGGGTTCTACAAACCCAAGGTTTAAAAAACAAACAAATGAGATTGTTGCCATCTTAAAAAATATGAATAAAGATGAAATATTTTCCTTCATGTCGATCAGTCAAAAGTTGGGAATAGAAACCTATAGAAATATTCAAAAATTCCAGAACAACCCATCAAATGGGATCACCAAACAGGCCATTTTTGCTTATACAGGAGAAGTTTTCAACAAAATAAACCCACAATCTTTTAATGGCGATGAGTTAAACTTTTGCCAATCACATTTTCGCATTTTATCTGGGGTATATGGTGTATTGAGACCTTTAGACCTAATCCAGCCTTATCGATTAGAAATGGCTTCAAAATTGAAAATAAGAAATTCAAAATCATTGACCAAATTTTGGGAAAAAACGATAACAGCTACCTTGAATAATGATGAAAAGAATATCGTAATTAACCTTGCCTCTAAAGAGTATATTAATTCAATCCAATTGGATCAATTAAAGGCCAAATTCATTTCAATTCAGTTTAAAGAACTAAAAAATAATGAATACAAAGTTGTTGGTATTTATGCGAAGAAAGCACGAGGGAAAATGATACATTATATAGTGAAAAACTTTATCTCGAACCCGAATTTATTGAAAAATTATACAGAAAGTGGATATACATTTAATTCCTCTATCTCTACTGAAAACGATTGGGTTTTTACCCGAGATTAGAATATAATTTTTCCTGCTCTTCCATCAATTCTAAGTATTCCGCCTCTAGGATATTCATGGTTTCCATGGTCTGTTGGAGCAAGTCGTAATTATCTCCATTGGATGAATCCTGGGTAATCGATCGCTGATCATCTAATTCAGATTCTATGATATTGAATCGTTTTTCAATCCATGCCAAACGGTTGCGAATTTTCTTACGATCTTTAAAGGCTGATTTCCCCTTGGATTCGGTTTTTTGTATTGGCACATTTGTCTTGGCAGATTGCCTATCCTGTCTTTTCCAGTCGTAATAATCATAATTTCCTTCAAATACTCGAATACCACCACCACCAACTTCGCAGGTAAGGTTTGTAACATTATTCAAAAAGTGACGGTCATGAGATATACAAACAATAGCACCCGTGAATTGGACCAAAGCGTTCTCAACTACGTTCCTTGTCACCATATCTAGGTGGTTTGTGGGTTCATCTAATAAAAGCAAATGAGATGGCTCCACCAGCATTCGTGCTAAGGCCACCCGAGCTTTCTCTCCTCCTGATAGCACCTTCACATATTTTTCAATTTCATCTCCCGAAAACATGAAGCTCCCCAAGTAATTCCGCATTTCGGTTTCACTCCAACCTGGACTCACTTTCTGGATAGATTCAAAAACTGTATCATTCGGATCGAGCGTTTCCAGTTGATGTTGCGCATAGTAGGCACTATTAATATCTCTCCCCATTCGAATCGCACCGGACGTCACTGACTCTACGCCGGCAAGCATTTTGAGTAATGTAGATTTCCCGGCACCGTTTTGGCCTACCAAGCCAATTTTCTGTCCCCGCTCTACCAACATATCCATATCATTGAACACTTCGATATCGCCATAATGTTTGGTCACATTTCGGCAGGAAACCACATTCAAAGGAGGTCGACTGGGTTGAGGTAATTTCAAATTCATGGTATGACTTTGTTCTGTAGGCGCTTCAATTTTTTCCAATTTATCCAGCATTTTCACTCGACTTTGAACTTGTGTGGCTTTGGTGTTTTTATATCTGAATCGTTCAATGAACCGTTCTGTATCTTTAATCTGTTTTTGCTGGTTTTGATATGCATTTCTGTGTTGTTCTATCCGAAGCATTTTTTCTTCAGTGTACTTGGTGTAGTTCCCTGTGAATAATGTTATCTTTTTTAAATCAATTTCAAGTATGTGATTCACCGATCGATCTAAGAATGCGCGATCATGACTTATCATAACCATTCCTCCGCGCCATTCTGCCAGAAATGATTCCAACCAAATTGTTGCTTCTAAATCCAAATGGTTCGTGGGCTCATCTAAAAACAAGATGTCTGGTTCCTGTAGTAAGATGGCTGCCAATGCCACACGCATACGCCAACCACCAGAGAATACATCCATGGGTTCTGTAAACTTTTCTTCTGAAAAACCGAGACCACTCAGGATTTTTTTTGCTTTCTCTTCCAATGTCCATCCACCTAATGCCTCGAATCGATTTTGAACTTCACCCAATTGATTTACCAATTCCAGATTTTCATGATCTTTTGAGATGGCTTCGGATAAAGTCAATATTTGTCCTTCTAAATCAGTTACTTCCGGATAACCCGCCAATACTTCTTCCAAGATGGATCTTTCTGAACCAACCACAATATCTTGCGCCAAATAGCCTATGGTAATGGCTTTATCTTTTTGAACATTCCCGGAGTCGGGCGTTTCCTGCCCCAACATGATACGGAGCAAGGTGGTTTTACCAGAGCCATTTGGACCCACAAGTCCGGCCCGCATACCACGTTTTAAAAAAATATTCACATTGTTGAATAGGTCCCCATCTGGGAAGGATTTAGATATACTTTCGAGACGAATCATAGTTTAGTTAAAAGAATTGATTACAATTCCCCATTCACAACTGTGCCGTGATTCAGCGATAGTTTCACCAAATGGATTGTATTAATTAATGTCATAGACTCATCCACTTGGACTTGTATATAATTATCAGTGTGTCCCAACATTTTTCCATTCTTCATGTTTTCAAATAGAACTGGTCTTTTAGTATTTACAAATTTATCGTGAAAGTATCGCCGTTTTTTATCCGATAAAATATGGAGCATTTTGCTTCGTTCTGTTCGTTTTTCTTTTGATATAACGCCACCCATTTCCACGGCATCTGTGTTCGGTCGCTCTGAATAACTAAAAACGTGTAGATAAGAAATATCTAAGTCATTTAAAAAATTATAGGTCTTAAGAAAATCCACATCTGTTTCTCCTGGGAACCCTACAATAACATCCACACCGATACAAGCATCTGGTATAATTGATTTTATTTTTGTCACTCTTTCTTCAAATAGATTCCTTTTATATCTCCGGCGCATGGCGCCTAATATTTTATCTGATCCTGATTGGAGTGGCACGTGAAAGTGTGGCATAAATTTGCGAGACGAAGCACAGAAATTGATTATGTCATTGGTAAGCAAATTTGGTTCGATAGATGAAATGCGAATGCGATCTATACCATCCAAACTATCCAATTGCTGTATAAGGTTAAAAAATGATTCGTCAGACCCTTTACCGAAATCCCCAATATTGACACCAGTTAGCACTATTTCTCGTGCATCTGTTTTAGCCAATTCCCGAGCAATCTTCATCGTATTCTCAATTGAATCGCTGCGACTCTTTCCTCGGGCTAACGGAATCGTACAAAAGGAACAGGTATAGTCACATCCATCCTGTACCTTTAAAAAAGAGCGCGTTCGTTCACCTGAGGAATATGAGGGTGTGAATTTATGCACATGGTCAATCTCAGTCTGAATTACTTTGGTCCCACTATTGAGGTCGATTTCATTTAAATGGTTCAGTAGATTGAATTTCTCTTCCGCACCCAAAATAATATCCACACCATCAATTTCTGCAATGTCATTGGGTTTTAGTTGTGCATAACAACCGATCACAGCAACAGATGAATTGGGGTTCCGACGTTTGGCTTTGCGGATGAGCTTTCTGGCTTCCTTGTCAGCATTTTCTGTAACGGAACAGGTATTCAACACATAAATATCTGCTTCATCTCGGTAATCGACCTTTTCAAATCCATGACGAATAAAATCACGAGAAATAGTGGCTGTTTCTGAGAAGTTTAGTTTGCATCCCAAAGTGTGGAATGCGACGCGTTTGGTTGGTGTACTCATCTTTATTCGTGGCTAAAATAACGGGGCGGAAATTACATTAAAAAACGTTTCACCCCAGCAAATGGCTTGTGTACTTTTTTTCATGGATTCAAAGGAAAAAATCAACCATCTACGCGAAATGATCGATGAATGCGATAATCAAATGGTAGATCTATTGGTAAAGCGATTTACAGTTTCTATACAAATTGGCGCCATAAAAGAATCAAATAATTTAGCGGTTGGCGATCCCAATCGGGAAAGAGAGATTATTGATCGGTTGACCGAACGGTTAAAAGGGAAATTAGATCGTGACGATATTTCTGCTATTTTTGGGCCTGTATATCACATTTCAAAAAAACTGCAAAAGAAATAAAATAAGGTTGGTATCTGATGAAACCCTGTCTTAATATTCCCACCTATGATTAACATGAACAAAGAAAATTATTATAGCTTGTATCGGTTTTTTAGCCGCGAAGGGGTTTTGTAGTCCCAGGGAGACCTGTACATGTTGACTGCTTTGAAACCCCGGCTTTGATCGGGGTTTTTTTTTGGAATAAACAATTAATTAAACAATGAAATTATAATTATGATTACAATAGGAATTCAAGGCGGGAAAGGAAGCTTCTCCGAACAGGCCGCTCACGAGTTTGCCCATAATCACGGAATAGAAGGCGCCAAAATCGTATACCAGATTTCATCTGAACAAGTATTGGCCGGGGTAGAATCCGGGAATACCGATTATGGCATTTTTGCTATGGAGAATGCACAAGGTGGCGTCGTGATTGAAAGTGTTGAAGCGCTTGCAAAATATCGTTGCGACATCCTTGAGATGTTCCATATTGCAGTAGATCAAAACCTTCTTGGACTTGTAGGGACTCATGTGGGTGATATCACAGAAATCCATTCCCATCAACAAGCACTTCGTCAATGTAAGGATTACTTGAGTGAACATTTTTGGACGCGACCACTGATTGAAGAAGATGATACGGCTGAGGCTGCAAGACGACTGTCAGAAGGGAAACTCCCTTCTACCGCAGGTGTAATTGCGAATAAAGCCTGTGCAGATTTATACGAATTGGATATTCTCCAAGAAAGCATCCATGATTTAAAACATAACCTGACCCTATTTCTTGGGGTGAAAAAATTGGGAGATTCATGAATAGCGTTGGCATAATAGGGTTTGGCCGTTTTGGTAAAGTTTTGGCCAATATTCTTCAAAAAGGATTTTCCATCAAAGCGTTTGACCTTTCTTCCCCGAAGCTATTCCCCAATGTAACCTTTGTTGAATTGGATGATTTATTAAAAGAAAAAGCAATATTTGTAGCTGTACCCATTCGTCATTTTGAATCAATAATCAAATCTATTTCACCAAAACTTTCTAATGGTACAACCATCATTGATGTCTGTTCTGTGAAAAAACACCCTGTGGAAGTCATGGAAAAACATTTATCGGAAAAAATAGGTATCATTGCAACTCATCCTCTGTTTGGCCCTGATTCTTTTATAACAAATAATCGCTTGAAAATGATGATGGATAAAACGAGAGACTCTCATAACCAATTTGATTTCTGGAAAAGATTTTTTGTAGACCAAGGAATACAAGTTCTTGAAATGACAGCTGATGACCATGATCGAATGGCAGCACAAACCCAAGGCGTTACCCATTTTCTAGGGCGAATGCTAAAAGAGTTTGGCATTAAAAAAACGTCAATTGATACACAGGGATTTCGAGATCTATTAGATTTGGTTGACCAAACCTGTAATGATAGTTGGGAGCTATACACTGATTTGCAATTATATAATCCCTATACAAAAAAAATGATTATGAATTTGAAAGAATCAACGAATACTTTGGATAATCGCTTAAAGGAATTACAATCATGACTCCATGGCAAACAGATAGTTGGAGAAATTTTACTATAAAACATTTACCTGATTATCCAGATCAAAATCATTTAAAAGAAGTGGTTAGAACGCTTCAAGGTTTTCCACCTCTGGTTTTTGCGGGCGAAGTTCGTTCCTTAAAGAGAACATTGGCTGAAGTAACAGAAGGAAATGGGTTCTTGCTACAGGGAGGTGATTGTGCCGAAAGTTTTTCTGAATTTCATGCTGATCACATTCGAGATACTTTTCGCGTTATTCTCCAAATGGCCGTGATATTAACAAATGGTACAAATATGCCCGTTGTAAGAATTGGGCGTATGGCTGGCCAATTTGCCAAGCCCCGATCTTGTCCCACAGAAACAATTGATGGTGTTGAACTCCCCAGTTATACTGGCGATATTATAAATGACATACAGTTCCATAAAGAAAAAAGAATTCCCAATCCTGAGCGAATGTTGAAAGCCTATTCTCAAGCTGCCTCTACATTGAATTTACTGAGAGCTTTTGCCGATGGCGGGTATGCAGATCTTCGACATGTACAATCATGGAATATGGGCTTTGTAAAAAGCGGCCCTCAAGGAGAACGTTACCGCCATTTAGCAGATCAAGTTCAAGAAAGTCTGAATTTTATGGAAGCCCTGGGTATTCATTCCTCTAATACACCTCAACTTCGTCGGGTTAAATATTTTACAAGCCATGAAGCGCTCCTCCTGCCCTATGAAGAAGCATTAACAAGAATCGATTCTACATCCGGAGATATTTATAATACATCCGCACACTTTGTATGGATAGGAGATAGAACTCGGTTCGCAGAAAGTGCTCATGTAGAGTTTTGCCGGGGGATTCAAAACCCCATTGGTATTAAATGCGGGCCAACTATGGATCCAGATGAACTCATCCAATTATTAGATATTTTGAATCCAAATGATGAGGCGGGCCGGATTACGTTAATTACGAGATTTGGAAGTAATAAAATTGAATCTATTCTACCTTCCCTGATTCGAAAAGTACAGGAAGAAGGCCGTACAGTTATATGGTCATGTGATCCTATGCATGGAAACACAATCAAAAGTAGTAATGGAATAAAAACACGCCCATTCAGTCAAATATTGGATGAGGTGAAACAAAATATCCAAATTCACCGAGGAGAAGGATCCCACGCTGGTGGTATACATTTGGAAATGACGGGACAAAATGTAACCGAATGTACCGGTGGGTTAGCTGATATTTCTGAATCGGATTTATCCGATAGATATCGCACCCATTGTGACCCACGCCTAAATGCAAATCAAGCCATTGAACTGGCTTTCCTTATTGCAGATGAACTAAAAACAAATGGCCATTAGAGGAAAAATATCATTGCCGGGAGATAAATCTATCTCCCACCGGGCACTTATGCTAGCATCTTTAGCTGGTGGAGAATCACGGATTTCCAATTTGTCTACCGGTGCCGATGTTCAGACTACTCGAAAATGTTTAGAAGCCTGTGGTGTCATAATTGAGGATAACAAAAATGATGTTATCCTTCAGGGTGGTGATTATATTGATCCAGATCAACCATTAAACTGCGGCAATTCCGGCACAACCACACGATTATTATTAGGACTCTTGTCAGGTCAAGGTATTAACGCCACATTCGTTGGAGATGACTCATTATCATCTCGACCAATGGATCGTATTTTAGATCCACTTTCTCAGATGGGATTAAAATCAGACAGTAAAAATGGGAAATTACCAATCACAATTAATAAAAGTACGTTGTGTGGTATCCATTATGAATCTCCGGTTGCCAGCGCCCAAGTGAAATCTGCTGTGATATTAGCGGGTCTTGGCGCCAAAGGTAAAACGTCAATTGCCGAGCCAATTTTATCTAGAAATCATACAGAAAAAATGTTGGACGGTCTTGGGGTAAAAGTTTCAATTGATGGATTAACGACCGCTGTTTCAAATTTAATGTCTCCCCTTACACCCTTTAAATTATCTGTTCCTGGTGATCCTTCCACTGCTGCATTTTTTGCCGCAGCAGCAGCCTTGGTATCACATTCTGATATACAATTGAATTGCATTTTAATAAACCCAACAAGAATTGGGGTTTTTCGGGCACTTGGAAGCATGGGCATCAATGTAAAGTATCTTGAACAATGGGAAGAAGCTGGTGAAACGATTGGGAATTTGAATATTTCTTATCAACCGATGAAGGGTATTACCATCACAAAAGATGAAGTCCCCGGATTAATTGATGAGTTGCCTGTTATTGCAGTTCTCGCGACTCAAGCCAATGGAAAAACAATAGTTCGTGGCGCTGAAGAATTAAGGATCAAAGAATGTGACAGAATCCATGCTCTGTGCGTCAACCTGAATAAAATGGGTGCAGAGATTGAAGAATTGGATGATGGATTTATCATCAATGGTCCAACACCATTAAATGGTGCTGAAATTGAAACATTTCATGACCATCGTATCGCCATGGCATTTACAATCGCCGGACTCGTATCTGAAGGTGATGTGGTTTTAGACCATCCTGAATGCGTTTCCATTTCTTATCCAGAGTTCTATAAAGAGTTGGATCGTTTACAATCATGAAGACCTTTGCTGTAATCGGAGACCCCATTGCCCATAGTTTAAGTCCAACTATTCATAATGAAGTTTTTCGGCAACTTAATCTAATAGCCTCTTTTGAGAGAATCCATATTCATCCTAACAATCTTCATTCATTCATAAATTCAAATGAATTGGATGGTTTCAATGTGACCATTCCACATAAACAATCGGTGATTCCATTTTTGAATAAATTAGATGAATCTGCAAAAATTATTGGTGCTGTGAATTGTGTTCATAACGGAAAGGGGTTTAATACTGACTGGATTGGGTTTTTAATAGCCATGGATTTAAACCATATAGAATTAAAGGGTAAAAATTGTTTAATCCTTGGCGCTGGGGGTGCTGCAAGAGCAATAGCTTTTGCTTTAGCTAACAATGGCGTAAAGTCTATTTCTATAAAAAACCGTACACAAGAAAAAGCAGCGCAATTATTAGATTGGGTGCAATCTTTTTACCCCAACCCAACATCAACTAATGATCCAGATATTGTTATTAATTGCACCCCTGTAGGTATGTGGCCAGATACAGAGCCTATGCCTGATCTTGATATCACACCTAATCAAGTTTTGGTAGATACAATTTATAACCCCATAGAGACTGCGTGGTTAAAAGCAGGACAAAAGTTTGGTGCTAAAACTGTGGGTGGACTAGATATGTTTATTGCACAGGGGTTGGCATCTGCGGATATTTGGTTTAAAGATAAGATTTCAGAAAGAATTAAATTGGAACCGATTAAAAAGGAATTAGATACAGTATTATGTTAACTCGATTAAAGTTTTTAACCGCAGGGGAATCTCATGGGCAAGGCCTTTTAGGAATCTTGGATGGTATACCAGCGGGGTTGGAAATCTCAGAAGAATATATTGGTGTTCAATTGGAACGGAGACAAATGGGCCATGGTCGTGGTGGACGAATGAATATCGAAAAAGACCATGCGGAAATCTGGTGCGGTGTAAGACATAGTGAAACGCTGGGAACACCGACAGGACTTATCGTTCGAAACAAAGATTGGGAAAACTGGACAAAAAAAATGTCTATTTCAGCTGTAAATGAGGATATTCATAAAGTGACAGTCCCCCGGCCCGGCCATGCAGATTTAGCCGGTATTCAAAAATATGGGTTTGACGATATTCGAAATGTGCTAGAACGATCCAGCGCCCGAGAAACAACCATGCGAGTTGCATTGGGATCCATCTGCAGAAAACTCTTAGAGGATGTGGGTGTAGAAGTGGGAAGTCGAGTTTTGGAGATTCATGATGTGAAAGATGAAAGCATAGTCCCGAATAACCTTAACCCGAATCAGCTAAGTAAAAGGGCGGATGCCTCCTCTGTTCGATGCCTAGATAAAGAAGCAGAGGCCGCAATGGTCAAAACAATCGATGATGCAAAAAAAGCAGGGGATTCCGTTGGCGGTGTTTTTGAAGTGATTGCCACTGGACTGCCCTATGGTCTCGGATCTTATACACAATGGGATAGAAAATTACACGCTCGCATTACCGCTTTAATGATGAGTGTAAATGCATTCAAGGGGATTGAGATCGGCGGTGGGTTTGGTGATGCAAGAAAGTTTGGTAGTGAAGTCCACGATGAAATCGGGCATGATGGTGAAAAGTACACTCGTTATTCTAATAATGCCGGTGGTATTGAAGGTGGCATGAGTAATGCTCAACCCATTTTATTGCGAATGGCGATGAAACCGATTCCTACATTGATCAAACCCCTTCGCTCTGTTGATATTAATTCAAAAAATGAAAAGGATGCCCATAAAGAGCGAACCGATTCCTGCGCCGTACCAGCGGCGTCTATAATTGCAGAAACCATGCTGTGTTTCGTTTTGGCAGATGCATTATTAGAAAAATTTGGTGGCGATTCCATGGATCAACTAAAAGCGCACCTGAAAGCAACAGCAAAATATTAATGAATATTTATTTAATTGGTATGATGGGTTCTGGCAAATCAACAGTCGGTAAAATACTTTCAAAAAAATTAGAGATCCCTTTTTTAGATATAGATCACTATATAGAAGTGAAAGCCCATAAAACAATTTCAGAAATTTTTACAGAAGATGGAGAATCACGATTTCGACAGTTAGAATCTGAGGTATTGGAGACAATCGAGAATTCTAATGTGGTCGCTGCCTGTGGTGGTGGCATTGTATTAAATCAAACGAATCGAAATCAACTTGCTTCTTCAGGAAAAGTGATTTTTTTAGATACATCAATCCAGGTATTGGCAAAACGCCTCCAATCTGTAATAGATAGACCCTTGCTGGGTGGTAAAGAAGTAGAAAACGAATTAAGCCGATTATGGGCTGATCGAGAAAACTTATATAAAGACACTTGTCATTTTTCCGTAAATACGAATCAAAGCACCGCCGAAGAAGTGGCAATTAATATTTATAATCAAATCAATTAATGAATACAATCCAAGTAAACCTTGAAGAACGATCATACCCTATTCACGTAGAATCGGGCCTTTTGAATCATGTCCCCTCTATTCTTTCCGATAATAATGAGGGCCAAAAATGGATTGTGATTTCTCAATATCGATTAATGGAATTATTTGGGTTTGATCTCGTAAATAATTTGAAAGCGTCGGGGTTTGATTGTGAATTCATCACCCTACCTATAGGGGAAGCAGCCAAAAGCCTCAATGAGTTTAGTCGTGTTATCAGTCAGATGGTTGAGTTTAGCTGTGATCGAAAAACAAATATTTTGGCCCTTGGGGGTGGCGTTGTTGGAGATGTAGCAGGCTTTTTATCTTCAACGTTTATGCGTGGAATAGACTATTACCAAATCCCAACAACATTATTGGCCATGGTAGATTCTTCCATTGGCGGAAAGACCGGAATCAATATCGCCGAGGGGAAAAACCTTGTCGGGTCGATATATCAACCACAAGGCGTAATAGTTGATCCAGATGTTTTACAAACCCTTCCCCAAGAAGAAGTCTTTTCCGGGTTGGGTGAAGTTATAAAATATGGCGCAATTTGGGATAAAGCCTTTTTAATTGATATATCCACCTGGTTGGAAAACATTGATTCTTTCCCTTTTGAAGACGCCATTCGTAAATCCTGTAAAATCAAGGCAGAAGTTGTTTCTAAAGATGAGCGGGAAGGTGATCTGCGACGCATCCTTAATTTTGGCCACACAATTGGACATGCTCTTGAATCTCACTTAGGTTATGGAAAAATTCGTCATGGAGAGGCCGTGGCTCTGGGTATGAAATGCGCTGGGTTTATTTCTCAAAAACTGAATCTGCTTTCAAAAGAAGAACTGTCAACTTTGAGCCAGACTATTAATCAATTACCCTTACCACAATTATCCCATATAAACGGAAATCATTTAATGCCATTTATCAAGACCGATAAAAAATCAGAAAAAGGTGTCCTGAATTTTGTACTATTAGATGGCCTGGGAAACGCCTTATCCTCTACAGATGTAACTGAAGAATTAATTCAAGAATCGTTGAAGGCGCTCAATTGAAAATACTTATTATCAATGGGCCTAATTTGAATTTACTTGGTATTCGTGAACCAGATATCTATGGTAGCGAATCATTATCTGATATTGAGAATTGGTTAAACGATCAACCGGAATCAGATGGGCATTCCATCACCTGGTTTCAGTCCAACCATGAGGGTGAACTCATTGACTTCATCCACGGTGCCATGGGTAATGTGGGCGGTATCGTTATTAATCCTGGCGCATTCACCCATTATTCCTATGCCATACGTGATGCCATCTCAGCTATAAACGTTCCCACCGTGGAAGTTCATTTAAGTGATATTAATACTCGGGAAGATTTTCGGGAAATTTCGGTCATTAAGGATGTATGTCTTGATCAAATTTCCGGATTAGGAAAAATAGGTTATTTAAAAGGAATACAACGCCTAATTAATTAATTACTTTTTGATGGCATCTGCCACTTGCCGATATGCTTCCCGAAATGGGATCCCTTTTTCAACAAGTTTATATGCTTTTTCTGTTTCAAAAAGTTCATCTGTCATGGCAGCGTCACAAATATCTTTATTCACCTTTAATGCTTCAATAACAGCCGCACTGATTTTAAAACAATCAATCCCCAAGTTTATCCCCTGCATGATAGGTTCTTTGGATAGTTGTATATCTCTGTTATAGCCGGAAATGAGATTGGCCGTTAATCCTTTCACCTGGGTTTCATACCCAGAAATGATGTGATAACTTCCCCGTAATAGCTCCAGCACATCGGGATTTTTCTTTTGGGGCATGATTGAACTGCCCGTACAGAATTCTTCCGGTAGAGAGATATACCCAAACTCAGTCATGGAGTATAAAATCAAATCTGAAGCCAAACGATTAATAGTCAACATAATCTGGCTCAAACTATGCAAAATAGATAATTCGAATTTTCCACGACTTAGCTGGCAGTAAATAGGATTGTTTTGAACCCGATCGAATCCCATTTCTTTTGCTGTCATTTCTTTATCAATTTTAATGGGCACGCCATACCCGGCAGCCGAACCTAAGGGCGATTGGTCAATCAGTTTTGCAACTGATTTAAGCATGGATAAATCGTCTTTCATTCCATCGACATAAGCACCTGCCCACATGGCCATTGAAGAGGGCATCGCTTTTTGCATATGAGTATAGCCGGGAAAAGAAACATCATAATTCTCTTCTCCAAATTTCTCCAAGACTTTTATCCAGCTTTCACCCAGATCAATTATTTCTTGTAATGCTTCTTTATAATAGAGCCGGAGGGCAGTTAGGACTTGGTCATTTCGAGATCGAGCCGTATGAATTTTTTTACCTACATCCCCTAATTGCTCAACCAAATATTCT
>Ga0209360_1000189_pt1 | contig 54689 bp, 81 predicted proteins | sample SaaInlV_130m_DNA_3_FD_184651 | JGI IMG/M metagenome (GOLD analysis project Ga0209360, IMG submission 184651) | Marine microbial communities from expanding oxygen minimum zones in the Saanich Inlet - SI037_S3LV_130m_DNA (SPAdes) (version 2) | ecosystem: Environmental > Aquatic > Marine >... | reverse complement strand
AAGCCGCTAACTTTGGCGGTGCTGGTTCTGGTTCTGGTACTGGAGGTGGATTCTTTGGAAATAACGGCATGAATAACTCTGCTAGTGTAAAGTATGTGTGCCTTGTTTGCCAGAATAAACACAATGGTGGCTCGTGCCCTAGATGTGGTTCAAAAATGCAACGAGCTGACTTTTAGGTTTAATCATGTCATTAGATGAAATTCGTAAGAAGGTTATTTTTCACAACTCTGTTGATGTATGGATTGCCGCATGTTTTGAAAAAAAAATACCTTGGAAAAACCCTGAAGATTATAAAAAATTCATTAAACATCTGTTGTCTTTTAACCTAAATTTGAAGGCCTTCAGCTTATGTGCGCACGATGCTGGCGCAACTGAGGAAGAGAAAACCAAATTTACCGACATTTTATTTGAGACAAAAGATGATCCTAACTCATTAATCTATACAGTAAAACTAAACGCATCTGCTTTAGAGATAATTCGAAACCATTTTTCATAATCACCTTTTTAATTTTGGATTAATTATTGAATCTAAAGCGTTTCCGATAAAGACAAATGCCAAACCTGTTATCGCAATCATAATTCCTGGCGGCACTATCCACCACCACAGTCCCCTGGCTGCAGCACCAAACGTATTTGCATCATGTAAAATTTGACCCCATGTCGGAAATGATGGATCACCTAACCCTAGAAAGCTTAGGCCAGCTTCTGTAGTTATTGCTGCTGGGACTGATATCGCAATACTTGCAAATGCATATGGGAGCAATTGCGGTAAAATATGTTTGAGGATCATTTTTGAATCTTTTTGACCCATTATTGTTGCAGCTTCTACATATCCTCGTGTTTTAATTTGAAGTGACATGCTTCGTGCCACCTTTGCAATTCCAACCCATCCAAAAATCATCAAAAACCCTGTCATTACAAATATGCTGTTGCTAATGGTGACTGAAAGTATTATTAGAAAAGGCAACGCCGGCAACGCATAAAGAACATCGTTAAATCTCATCATGGTTTCATCTGTTTTTTTCCCTTTGAACCCTGCATAGATTCCATACACCAATCCCATCACTACCGAGCCAATTGACACTGCAAGACCTATGAACAACGCTAGTGGCGTTCCCCACAATAGTCCTATTGCCAAATCCCTTCTCAATTCATCTGTTCCCATTATGCCAAAAGCCTTACCGCCTATGATTAATTTTGAATCAATAATTTTGCTTTCTTCGTTTATTTCATAAAAATCAACTAAAAAAACATAGTTTCCTTTTAGTGGTTTGTTTGATTCTGTTTTTGAAAAAACAATGTCTTCTACAGACAATTCGTTTATTTCGAATTCAAATTTTTCTTCTTGCAGAACCAACTCCTTCTTAACCATGGCGTCAGTTGAAAACATTCTGTCGCTATGAATTGTTTTTAAATCTGAATGCGGCAGTGACGTTGAAACCAATTCCAGTTTAACTCCGTCTGGCCTGATCACTGAGACTTGAATCAGCGGGGAACCTGAATACTCTAACAAATATGAGTAGATGAAGTCTTTTGGAAATTGATCATAATTAAAATTTACATTAAATTGATACGACGTTAGATTTATTTCGTCGTTAAACATTGTTTCAATGTTGGGCTCTGCTAGAATTTTATGCTCCGGAATTTTTTCTGTCAAAAATAAGTTTACCCAAATTGGAATTGCCGCTTTTGGATAAGTGATCCAACTTTCGGGATTGTTCCATTCTTGAAAAGTTTCTATTGGAATTATGATCATTGTGATGATTGATGTTAAAATTAAAATTGTAAGAATTACAATTCCTGCAATTCCCATTTTACTTTTAAGAAACTCCTTCTTTATCTCCTGGGGTGTTATGTTGCTCATTGCTATTCGCCTGCACTGCTCCGTATTCTGGGGTCAAAATAGCCATAAAGCAAATCTGCAATGAATATGCTTACTAGAAAAAATACTGTCAAGATGTATGTCGCACCGATAATTACTGGCAAATCCATGACTGTTATTGCCTCAAAGTATAGTCTTCCCATACCTGGCCAATCAAATACGGCCTCTGTGATTATCGCCCCTCCAAGTGATCCTGACAAACTAAGTGCTAGAATTGTAATTATTGGGGGCGCGGCATTTTTTAAGGCATGAGTGTACGTTATCTTGCTTTGTTTAATTCCAATTGTCTTTTTTGCTACTATGAAATCTTCTTGCATGATGCCCACCATGAAATTCCTTACCAGATATGCCCAAGATCCAAACCCGATCATTACAATTGTGATTAGCGGCAATGCCATGTGATACAACAAAGCTCCCAGGTATTCTGGACTTGTTGCTGGAATGTCCGGAGTCGCTCTTGCTGGGAAAATTTGATACGTGAACGCGAATAAAAATATCATTAACATTCCAATCCACCACACTGGAAAACTGGAGCTGATTATTGCAAAACTCGATGTAATTCTATCTACTATCGAGCCAACTTTGCTTGCAGCTAGCGCACCAACAAATATTCCTATTATGGAAATAATCACTGTAGCTGACGTGAATAGCAGAATTGTTTTTGGCAACTTTTCAAAAATAATATCTTTTACATCCGAAGATCCTGAATCACTTGTGAGAAATGTAGCCTGTCCAAAATCCAACAGGACTATCTTGTACATGGTAAGTCCAATTCTTTGAGGCGAATACCACGGCTCATCTAATCCAAGATGTTTTATTCTTTGATCTGTTTGATCTTGGATGAATGCTTCAAAATCTTTAACTGATGAAAAACTTTCTGCTATTGCAGGATTTTCAATAATCTCAGATCGTACTTGAAAAACAACCCCTTGTTTTAGAATCGTATCCATGTTGGAACCTACCAGCAATATCGTAATTAGTAATGTAATTAATAATACGCCAAACATTGTTGCAGTGCGTGTGGCAATGTATTTTTTCATACTCAATATTGTATTTTGATAAAAATAGCTTATAATATTATTAGAAACTGTCATCTTTTCGTTACGTTCTATTTTGGGCATGATTTAACTACCGGGTTCGAAAATCATACTGATTGACAACCAAATATGATGATAAAATACTCGAATTAACTGGTAATTGGAAATTGACAAATGATATTGTTCGAAAAATTGGCGGTGACAAGGCTGCTATATCCAGCGCTCTTAAAATCCTGGAACTTATTGGCTATCTTCAAACTAAGCCTGACAAAAATAAGCTGATATATAAAAAAAATGACGATGTGCAGAGTGAGTTTAATTTTTTAAAAATGATGGAATTTTTTGAATCAAATCAAAAAACTCAAATAAATTTTATTAAACAAATTCCAACTATCATGAAATCCGACAATATACGGTTAAGGGAAAAAAGCCTGGATTTGTTAGAACGTATACAGGATGATGTTGATCGTGCATACCTTGTTATGATTCAAAATAACATATATGAGGAAATGGGGACCCTTTCATCTCAAACAACACGGGAGCGAAAAAAAATATTGGTTAGTTATGCCGACAAAATACTGAATGCCCTTTTAGCTAAATACACTCAAAAACACATTAGGGTTCCAATACAAAAATACTTTCAAAGCAACGGTGCAAAGTTTGAATTTAAAATTTAATAAATTTGTACACTGTACCTACTGCATAATAAAAAATAAACATTTTAATTAATTTTTAACATTAATCAAAATTATAATTTTTGACGTATTTGTTTTAGGTACATTCGTGTTTCATGTTTTTTAGCATCTCTGCTTGTTTTGCTGTCATGTTGCTGATTAAGTGCTGATGCCAAATGCATGAACAAAAAATTAAACAAAATATGTTTAAATTCTGAGATTATTCTTGTTTGCATGTGTTTTATTATTGCACTCATGTGCAGTTGTTTCAAACAAGGTTAAAATGTCTAAATTATTGTCGTGATGTTATGAGCAGTGATGCAACAATCAAGAAAGCACAAAAACTAGTTGATTCTGGATGCGTGTCTAAAATCGAAAAAGATTTGTTTCAAATTAGGTCTACCTCGAATCCTGAAAAATCATATTTTGTAACTTCTGATTCCTGTGAGTGCCTTGGCTTCAAAAATTATTATAAGTTTCATCACGGTAATGGAAAAACAGCAAATTGCTCTCATTTGGAAGCAATTAGAATTTTTGTCCGAGAAAATTCTGGTTAGTTTTTTATATTTTTAACGTCTATTTTCCCAACCAACGCCTTATCTTTTAAAATTATGATTGGACGCAATATCAGTCCTGGATTTTTTACCATTAGTTTGATTAACTCTGAATCTGTTTTTTCATTTTTTTCTAAATCCATTTCTTTGTATGTTTTATCTCTTTTTCGAAGTAATTCCAATGGCTTTTTCCCTGTCATTTTGACTATTTTTCTTAACTCTGACTCTGTTAATGGATCTTTAAAAAAATCCCTTGCATCTATGTCTAGATTCATTCGCTCCGCCTCTGCAATTGTTTTTTTACATGTGATGCAAGATGTTTTGTGATATATTTTCAATTAATGGATGGTTGTTAAATTATTTAATAAATTTTGACAATGCTTTTTTCCATTGTTCTGATCTCCTGTTTTTCTTAACTCTGAAACTTCTTTGAATGTGTAAAAAACCCATTTTGTTCCTCTATGTCTAAAGAAATATTCAAATTCATGTATTAATCATGATTATTATATGATTTGTGCTCCGTGTGAAACTCGAAAACATTTTGAGTGTATTGACTGTATGAATAATCACAAAACTCATCTGTGCAGTTGTGACTGTCATGATGAAAACACCCCTGCACACGAAGTCGGTACTACTCATTAATTTTTAAATTTTTGTTCTATCTCTCGTGCTAACATTTCCAATTCTTCGGTGTCTCCTAATTTTCTATACGTCAATTTTTCAATTGTTTTAATGATGCTAATCGCTGCTCTGTATTGCGGTATTTCTGGCTGATTCAATTCTCCGTACATTCCAATTCCTTGAATGTCGTGCTTTTTGGCAAATCCCAGAATCAACCCGTTGAATCCCGTGATTAATGATTTTTGGGGCGTCATGTCGACCCCTAATTGTTCTATTTGCTTTTTTAATTCTATTGATGTGGTGGTGATGTATGTTTTGGGATTGTTTTTTAAAATTCTGTTTGTATGAAATCCACCTAACGTGTAGATAAATTTTGCAGAATACTCCTTTGCAACATCTATTACATCCTGGCAAAGTAAATTCAGTTCATTATTATTTTGAGGTTGACCGTTTCCTCCTCCAAATATGATTAAATCATCTGTGTATTTGTATTCCCAGCTTTCGTTTGGCAGATCAACATGCCCTCCGTTATCTATTACATATGTTGGAAAAGACACCTTTGCAGTTCTAAACGATTTTGTTTTTAACGATTTATTTATAAAATTAATTACAATACTTCCAACGTTTCCCATATCTTGCATAGCTGCTATGATTATTGGCCTCTCTACTGTTGGTTTTTCTTTTTGTATGAATTCCATATGCCTTATTTTTATTTATGAATTTTAAACCTATGTGCCGCTGATTTTTTAATAATTTGTTATTCTATTGTTAATCGCATTAATTGGATTAGTCTGTTTCACTCCTATTTTTAGTCTTAAGAAAAATTCGTATGTTCTATTTTAACTCTTCCAGATTTTCAGCTGCTCCTGATATGATCTAACATAACCTGAAGATTCATAAGAGAAAAAAAATTCCTAGCTAGAAATTATGACGACATCACTAGAAACTTTCGGTACATTGGAATACGTTCTTGACAAATATTCTAAAATTTGGTGCTGGAAAGTTACAGGCGAACATGCAGTCGCCATGATTTCAAAATTATCTCCTGAAGCCTGGTATGGTGAAACTGAGCACGAGGTAATTATTGCAGATTCCACTGACAGTCTAAAGCAGCTTAAACTCCTGATGGATCGCTATCCTTTAGAAATACTGTCAAAATCTATCTGGCAAAGAAAAATTGTCAAAACATATGCTCCAAAACCGACTTTGACTCCAGTTAAACACAAATTGAAACGTGCTAAAGCCGGTGAACAATTTAGAGGTAAATTAATGAATTTTCAAAAAGAAGGTTTGGATTTTTTGCTAAAATCTTCAGGTAATGCATTACTTGCAGATGAGATGGGACTGGGAAAAACAGTTCAAACTCTATCTTACGTTTCAACAGAAAAACAAACTTTTCCGCTATTGATTGTCGCACCATTAGTCACTTTGAAAAATTGGGAGCGTGAAATTCAGAAATTTGTTAAGAAAAAAAGTAGAAATGGCAGAATTATTGAATCTGAATCCCCCAGCATTACTTCTATTCGTACTGGTAAATCTAAAGAGTTGCCACAAAGTGACGTGTATATAATTAATTATGAATTACTTCTTAAACGCTCTGATGATATTGAAAAAGCTGGAATACATACTATTGTTTGTGACGAAGTTCATAATTTAAGATCAAAAACCACTCAAAAATACAAGGCCATTAAAAAACTTGCAGCGTTATCCTCAGTTCAATATAGAATTGGACTTTCTGGAACCCCAATTTACAATCGTGGTTCTGAAATATGGCCCATCATTGATATTTTAAAACCTGGTTTACTTGGAAGTTTTAAAGAATTTTGCGAATACTTTTGTTATGTTGATGACAAGGGAAAAGCAATCGTCTTAGAAAATAAGCGAGCGTCACTTCGAAATGAATTACAAAAGCATGTCATGCTTCGCAGAAAAAAGTCTGACGTACTAAAAGAACTCAAGGATAAAGTTAGGTACAAAGAAGTCATTGCAGCTGACACTGACTTTTATCTTGAAGAGCTTGATAAAATTTGGAAAAAACTTGAATCCGAACAAAAACAAGCGCAAACTGAATTTTCAAAATCTGCATCATACCATAGAGCAATTCAAAGTGAAAGACAGATTGCAGGCCTTGCAAAACTACCTCATGTAATTAATTTTGTAAAAAATATTATGGAGATTGAAGAAAGTGTTGTGGTATTTTGTCACCACAAAGTAATCCATAAATTACTAAACGAAAGTCTTGAAGAATTTTCACCTGTTACAATCATTGGTGGACAATCTGATGAAACTAGACAGGATCAGATTGACAAGTTCCAAAAAGGTGAATCAAAACTGATGATTGCTGGTATTCGTGCTGGAAATGTGGGAATTAACCTGACTCGCGCAAAATATGTTATTTTTGCAGAACTTGATTGGAGCCCTGCGATACATAGGCAGGCTGAAGACAGACTTCACAGAATAGGTCAAAAAAATACTGTCTTTGCATATTATTTGATTGGAAATGGAACTTTGGATGATCACGTTGCAAGTATTTTAGTTGACAAAAGTTATGAAATTGATGCGATTTTGGATGAGACTTCCGACACTTATGAAAACAAGGATAAGGCTGCATTGATTTTGGCACAAATTCAAAATAAAATTCATTCAAAATAGTTTTTTGATTAGTTGCGATCTAGACTGATTTATTTTTTTGAAAAAACATTGATAGTTACTTAGTATGTTTCAAACCTAATCTAGAAATATGCTGTTATTTCTAATAGTTTTATGAAAACTTTCTGCAAGTGTGGCTGCGATATGCCATTAACTGATTATGAGTATAGGAAATGGAGTGGTTACAAGCGAGGACATGAACCACTGCCATGATCCATTAAACTTAGATTCAACATAGTACCTGATAATTTTTTATTTTATATTTCGAGTTTACTTTTCAAATTATTTAATTTTTCTATGATGCTGTTTTTTTCAATATCTGAATTAATTGAATTTGCTACGTCCTTTTTTATTTCATCTATGATCTCTAAAATGCCCCCGTTTGATTTTAGTTCACCGAATTTTATTTTATCAAACCCCTCCGTTTCTGTTTTATCTACTTCCTGAATTCCTTCTGGCAATATTTCATAAACTTTGATCAGTTTATTTTCTTGTCTCTGAGGTGACATTAGCAAAAATTCATTTTTTCTTAGTTTTTCTATTTCTACAATAATTTTATCCTCTGAAAGACCGATAATGTCTACAATTTGGTTTAAATTGCATGATTTTATTTGTAGTAACCTCAACACTCTTGCCCATGCTGGGATATTTGAACTCCAAAGAATCTCCCGAGCTAATTCTGTAATTGAAAATGATCCGTCCTTATTTAGTGAAATAAACTTTCTATCTTTTAATGATGCCAACGTGTCTAATATTTTTCCAACACCGTGTCTTTTTAATTCTGAATTCTCTAAACTATTTTCATTAAACGTTCCTTTTTCTTTAATCGCAAGGTCTAGTATTTCTAAATCCACAGTTCCTAATTTTCTCATGTTTCTATTTCAGCTTGAAGAATATATGTGGATTATGTTAGTATAGTGCATGGTCTTTTACCAACTTCCAAAACTGTCTTACGCATATGATGAATTGGAACCCTTTATTGATACTGAAACCATGAAAATACATCATACAAAACACCACCAGTCATATGTTGACGGATTGAATAAATCTCTCACTGAAATTAATGCTGAATCTCATCCAAAATATATTTCTGAAATTTTGTCTGATTTGAATTCAATTCCTGAGTCTGGAAGGTCTGCAATTAATTTCTTTGGCGGTGGATTTGAAAATCACAGGTTGTTTTGGGAGACACTGATTCCAAACGGTGATAAAATTCCTGGGGGTCTATTAGAAGATCAAATTGATGTTTATTTTGATAACTTTAATAATTTCAAAAAAATATTTTCAGAAACAGCCCTTTCTGTTCAGGGCAGCGGATGGTGCTGGTTAGTTTTTAATGCAATGTACCATAAAATTGAAATTATTACAACCTCTAATCAGGATAGTCCGTGGACTTTCAATAGAACGCCTTTACTTGGATTGGACATGTGGGAACACGCATATTATTTAAAATATCAAAATAGAAAACCTGATTACGTTAACGCTTGGTGGAATGTTATTAATTGGGATTACGTAGGTAATCGTTTTTCAGAATTATCTTGATGACAACATATTAATGAAATTTTTTATTACTATTAACAATCTGAACTTTGAATCATTAAAAAAATTAAGTCTTGGTAAAAAAATTGTAATTGGTACAATTGTTGCAATCGTTGCACAGGCTTTTGGAATTATTTTTCTTTAATTACAAAAAAGATTCATTAGGAATGCTCCTCTAACATTTTCATGGATATGATGCTTGAGGAAGAATTAATTGATTTGATGACTTCATGTCTACAAAACCCTGACTCCTCAAATATTTCGGACAATCATGCTAGAATTATTGCAATTGGTGGTGAAATTTATGCTGATGGAGGATCTGATGCTTTAGAAAATTTTTCTTTTGTATTGAAAAATAGAATTGTACAAGAAATAGAAAAAGATCCATCGCCACTGCTTTCGCTATGGCATGGCCTTGCTGATGATTGGCCGAGATAAATTTTGTATTAAATTTTTTATCCTCTACCAATTCTGAAAATGGCTGTACTGCATGCAGGACATGTCCCTTTGATTGCAGGTTTTCCATTTTTCATGGTGTATGGTGCTGGACTGCCGATTTCTCGTTTGTCTCTACACTTTACACAATATCCTATTGTCATAATTCAACTAGGCTCTTTGTTCTATTAGCGAGATCTTGTTGAACTTTTTTTACTAATAGGCAAATAACTGATCTGATTTTTTATGTTCCGAAACTACTTTTTTTGTATCGGGTTTTAATTTTATTATTATGTTAGAGTCTCACTCGATAATAATCCCATCTTTCTGGATCAAACATTTGAACAAACTCCGCTTCTTCTTTGTCTATTCTTGCTCTGATTACATCACGCAGTGCAAAACTTGTCATGAACTTGTATTTCATAGAATGTGCCTGCATTATGAACATGTGTCTCATTTCACTGCCTCCTCGCAATCCCCAATACCCCATTTTCAAGGCCAATGGTTCTAAAAATACGGTGTTTTTTAAGCCATAATTCTCATCTCTAATCTCTTCGCGCAATTGATATTCTTCTAGCGGACCTCCTTTGGCAAATCCTACTATCTCTCCCTTGTTATTATTTAATCTGAGTGTGTTGATTATTGTTTTTGGATTTTTTATTGATTCTTTAAAATTTTCTTTTCCAAATTGTAATGGCTTTGGCAATTCTAAAAATATGTCATACAATGTTTGCGCAAACTCTGCATCGTCCTGTATTGATTGGTTCTCTATTGTTGGAATCAATTTAAGATTTTCATATGAATGATTTGCTTGAATAGTTACTTCTTGCTCTCTTATTCGCATAAAAGATAAAATTGTGTCAAAGAAATTTTTTCTCATCTCCTTTGGCAATTCTTTAAGAATCGCTTTTACCATTGTTGTTTCTTTATTCAATAATTCTTCAAAATATGCCACAGACGTCCTTACAATTATTGAAGGTCTCCATGCAAGTGCATGTGCATTCATTTTTGCCATTTCCATGGCTTTTGTAAAATCTCCTAATAGGTACCCGCTAATTCTATCTACTACTGACAAATACCTTCCAAGTTCCATTAAGTGTTTTTGAGTTTCCTGATTATTTTTTGTTATATCTGACCTCTCAAAACATTTTTTGATTTCAATCTCTGCATCTTTTCTTATTTGTCCGCTCCACGGATATGTTGTACGTAAAATCAACACCTTGATTATTTCCAAATCAATTTTTGCAAAAGTTAACGATTTTTGTAATTTTTTATCAGTCGAAATAAATTTTAAAACACTTTCTTCGTGCGGTTTATCTACGTTTTTCTGTGGATCAAAGTCATGGAATAACGCTGCAATATACAGGTATTTTTTATCTTCTTCAGTCAGTTTGATTTTTTCTTGATTTATGGTTAAAAGTGAAACATATGTCACTTCTAATTCGTGGTTAATGTTGTGATACCCGTAATATTCAGTCCCCAAACCTTGACTTTCAAACAAGTCAATAGTGTAATCTAGCATTTCCAAGTAACAATCGTCCTCTAGTCCATTCTGTGTCATTAAACTGAGAATTTTATTTCTCATTGAATGAGAATTTGCAAGTTCTTGCATTATTTTGTGATCACAAATTGGGTTTTTAAATATGATCCAGATGTCACTCCGGATAAACTGTTCTGATGTCTAAATCTGTATATTTTTGATCACAAGATTAAATACAATTACTTTTTACACTTTTTTTAATGTCTGTGGATTCAAGCTTACTTGAAAATATCGTACAATATTCTTCAGATCATTCTCCAAAATTCACTATTCTTGTCAACGATAGATTTTTTCCTCTGATGGATGTTTCAATTGTAAATTCTTCCATACCTGTCAACGAACCTACAACTCGTGGCGGTGTTTATTTTTCAGAAAAATTTGCATACAAAATGAAGGGTGTGATAAATGATCTTAGCGTGATTCCATTACTTACCAAAAAAATGCTTGGTCCTAATACTGAATTTGGAGAATTAAAAATTTCTAGTCAAACTGAATCTGATGGAAAAATTGTTCCTATTGATATTTTTACTAATTTAACAAACAGTGTACAAACTCCGAATTCAATTGAACTCAGCATGATTATTGTAGATCTAAAATTGGTTTAATCTTTATTTAGATATCTGTCGTATCTTTCTTTTGACACATCGTCTGATAAAATCTCGTATGCCTTGTTGATTTTTATCATCTCTTCTTCAGAATCGTCCTTTGTTTTATCTGGGTGTGTTTTTTTTGCTAGTTCTCTGAAATTTTTCTTTATTTCTTCGGCTGTTGCATTAGTTTCTACCCCTAGAACGTCATAATAGTTTGGCAGATTGTCATTTGTCACGCCTTCTCTAAATTCACTTTCTTCTTCACTATTTCCTCTTTTGCCAATCTCTTCGTAATCATCCCCCCAGTCTGAATGGTATTTTTCATATGTCCTATCTTTTTTTGATTCGTGCTCTTGCTTATCGTATGATGTCTTTCTCCTCAAAATCACATCTCTTGCTAAAAATAGGAATATTGAGATGACTGCAATTGAAAACCCTGTAAACAAAATTATTTTTTCTTCATCTGAAACTACCAATTCATTTGTTTGAGCATGTGATGTTTGCACTGTTCCAAATATTATTAGAAAAATTACGACAATTTTTAATTCGTTCATTTTATTCCTCCTATGTTAACCTGAAATTTTCTTTTGCAGTATTTAGAACTACGTGAGTTATTGTATTTTCCACATTTGCTATTCCTGCTAAACCCTTTACAAACGTGCTTAATTCATTTCTTTCTTTGAATTTTGCTATAATTATGGTGTCTGTAGTCCCTGTGACATCATACACGCCACAAACATTTTCAAATTTTGATATTTCCTCATCAATATCTGCGACTTTATCGTTTTTAGCCATGATTTCTATAACTGCTGTCAGGGTATACCCTATTTTTTCATGATTAATTGTGGCCGTATATCCTAAAATTATTTCCTCCTTTTCCAATTTTTTAATTCTTGATAGTATTGTAACTGTTGAAACTTCTAACTTCAATGCTAATTGTCTTGCAGACTGCCTTGCGTCCGCTGCTAAATTTTTAAGAATTTTCTTGTCTAAACTATCTAAAGTCATACAGTGTATTGACTAAAAATTATTTAAATTTTTGCTAAATTCTTGTAAATCTGTTTAAACTCATTAAATTTTTATTTTTTAACCTTAAATTTAATACAAATAAAAATTATGAAAATCATGGTTGATACTGACAAGCTTGTGTCGAAAGGAGTTTTTTTCTTAGAATCTGGTGATTTTGATAAGGCACTTAGTTTTTTTGAGCAGGCACTTTTGCTAAATCCACGCAATCCTGATCTTTGGAACTACAAGGGAACTGCTCTTAGAAGTTTAGGCCGATACGGTGAATCTATGGATTGTTTTAACAATTCACTAAAAATTGATCCTCGAGATAAATTTGCGTCCTGACGTGCGTATAGTTTAGAAACATCTTTTTTAATTATGATGTTCTATGATTGATATGACTAGAACAGAAAGAAGAAGAAACACTGAACATCCTACAAGAGACGGTAAACATAATCCTGTTTGTGTTGATCCTCATTGCAGTGATTGTTCTTAGAGTAAAAGGTAAAATCTTATCTTTTATTCAACCTCTCTTGGCATATTATGGCCTCGTCTTATTAGTACATGATGCGAGAACATACGTTGAGGAAAGAATTTACGAGAAAGGAAGACTGGTTGGAGGATATTTTCACAAACTCCAATCCTCAGGCTTCACTACAAAGTGCAGAAACTGCACTAAGAACCTTTGACATCTTTTGTAAGGTCAAAGTTAGGTTGGAATTAGAAAAGCATCTGCTCTTGGAAAGTTCCAAAGTTCATTCAGAACAATTCCATGAAAAAGAATTGCCTGAACTACGCAAAGAGATGCAACAGCAAAGGGCACAGATTGACAAACTTCGGCAAAATGAATGTCCTCGAACTAAGCACGATGCATCAAAGCACGGAATGACATCGTAATCCTCCCATATGTCTTTGAAAACCTAGATGATGTAGTAGAATCCGTGGCAAAGGGCATGAGTTCTAGGTGTAAGAACAAGACTTTAGGCTCAAAAAAGCCAAAGGGTTTCTAATTTTTTAAAATTAAAAAATATTAAGAAAAATAAAACATATGTAAAGAATTAGAAAAACTTCTTAAAATAAAACAATGACCCTTTTAAAATATGGATTATTGTGTGCATGAATATCTCAAAGGTTCCTGTCATTATTGCAAAATGGCTCAAAACACTGAGAGTAAGAATCAAGAAAAAGAGAAATTTCTAGAAAAAAATGAAAATAACGAAGTACTATCTTTCACATAGTATTTTGTTAAGTTATTTTTTATGAAATTTCACCATACGCTTCCTTTATCCGAGCAATCATAATTTGCGCCACAGTTTGGACATATCAAATGACACGTTGTCATTTTTTCCATATCATGTCCGCATCTGTCGCAAGTTTCTTTTTCCATGATGTTTATCTTCAATCGTTTCGATTTTAATTTTACGATATAGAAAATTATATTTCTATTTTGAAGCGTTCTCAAATATGCTCCATTGTTTTTTTGTTATTTCCATGTGTATTTCACAAACGCATTATTTTTTTGACAGGTTATAATGAAATCACTTGGGTTTTAATTAAAAATTTGCTGTATCTTTATCATGCAGGAGTTAATTTCTTTATTAAAAAAAGAAACCTGCTCTGAGGATCACTATATTATTGACAAAATACCACCTTTAGTATTGAATAGCCGAATTGACGAATTATTTTTACAAGCCAATGATTGCATTGACGATGAAAATTTTTCAGAAGCTCTACTGTTTTATAATTTGATACTGAAAGAGGACTCAAAAAATATTCATGCTCTGATTGATAGAGGCACTACTTTGCAAAATTTGGGCCGAATAAAATCAGCTATTCGCTCATATGATAAGGCACTGGATATATCTTCAAATAATCTTGATGCCTTAATTAACAAAGGCTCTGCTTTTCATTTAGATGGAAAATACTCTGATGCTATGGCATGTTATGATGTGGCCCTTAAAATTGACAAAAAACACCCTATGGCTCTTGCATACAAAGGCCTCTCTTTGGCTGAATTAGGTCAATTAACTGAAGCGATAGATTATTTTAAAAATGCACTATCTATTGACAAACATTACCATCTTGCACAAATATCCCATGACACTGCTCAAGAACTTTTAAAATCAACACAAGAAAAAAATATCTAAAATACTGTAACGTCACCTGGTGCGGGTTCTCTTGTAGTTGTTTTTTCATTGGATTCAAAGAACTCACTATGTTTTGTATTTTGATGCTCTCTTAGTTTTTCAATATTTTCAAAACCGTCGTGACACAAGTAACATTTTGGTTTATGTTCATCCACTAATGGCAATACCATGAAATTCTATATCTAACTGGCTACTTATTTCTTAAGAGTATAAGGAATATATCCTAATAATCAGGACTAAGAATATGTTAGAAAAACTCGTTGGTGACTCACAAGCCTTAGATCGAGCTCTAGCTGGCGAAGAATTATCCTACAAAGATGGTTTGGAGTTGATGAATTATGATAACTTGCATTTACTTGGTGCAGTTGCTGACTCTACAAGAAAAAGACTGGCAGGTGACACCGTAACATTTGCAGCATCCTATTACATGAATTATACAAATGTCTGTGCTGCAAGCTGCCAAATGTGTGCTTTCTATAGAAAAGGCGATGAGGAAGATGCGTACACCTTAACTCCTAAAGAAATCGAACAACGAGTTGGAATTGCAAAACAAATGGGTGCTACAGAAGTACACATTGTTGGGGGATTTCATCCAAAGCTTCCTTTGGAATATTACGAAGACATGATGAGAACCATTAAAAAAAGTCACCCTGAATTAAATATCAAAGCATTAACTGCTGCTGAAATACATTTTTTATCCAAACTTACAAAAAATTCTACTAAAGAAATTCTATCCCGTTTAAAAGAAGCTGGTTTGGATTCAATGCCTGGCGGCGGGGCGGAATTATTTCACCCTGACGTTCGTGGAAAAATCATACGAGGTAAGTGTACTGGCCAGCAATGGCTTGATGTTATTGAGGAGGCCCACAACATGGACATTAAAAGCAATGTTACTATGCTATACGGCCATATTGAAAAACCTGAGCACATTGTTGATCATTTGATAAAAATTCGTGAACTACAAAAAAAGACAAACGGATTCATAACTTTAATTCCTTTAAAATTCAGTTTAGATAACACTGAGTTGGAAAAGGATCATTTGGTGAATAACGAGTGTTCCTCAGTTTATGATTTAAGAATAACTGCTTTGTCTAGGCTGATGCTTGCAAACACTCTGAACAACATCTCTGTGTATTGGGTTGCATATGGCAAAAAATTAGCTCAAGTTGCACTGTCTAATGGTGGAAGTGATTTAGTTGGAACTGCATTTGGCGAAGAAATCTATCGCGCAGCTGGAAAACCTACAACCTCATCTGTTGAAGAATTAGCTACCATGGTAAAAGAAATCGGACGTGCGCCTGCTCAACGAAATACTCATTTTGGAATTTTAAAAAAATTTTAGCCCATCTGTTTTTTAATCGCTTCTACTTTTTCTTCCATTCTAACTTGCTTGTCTTTTCTTGAATCTATTTTTATTATTATTTCTGCCCTGTTTATTCCTAAATTGTGTACAGTGTCAATCATTTCTTTTGTTGCCTTGTTGATTGTATCCATGTCATCTGATTCCAAAACAGTCCCCATGGAATTAATTTCGTATCTCAGGTTCTCTATTTTTTTGATTGATTCAATTGCTTTTCCAATGTAGAAACTTACACTGGTGGTTCTCGTCGCCATTGGGTATATGCTGATTTCTGCTTGAATCATTATGTTTTTTAGAACAATTTGAGATTAAAATGTTTTAATCATTCCGCTTTTTTTTCTACTTGCTTTGTTGGCTTGCCTTTCTTTTTTCTTGCACCGAAGCTTATCAGTACTAGCAAAAATCCTAGCCCAAACAAAATGCCTGCCAGTGTATTGTAATCCTCGTTTTCCTGTTCTGCTATTAGCAAATCAATTACTTCTTCTTCTGTCATGCCTGCTTGACCTACTGGTACTGCGTCATTGATGCTTACTGTGAGCACTAGTCCTACGATTATCATTAGCATTCCTCCAACTAACATTTTTTTATTTACCAGTACCATTGTTGAAATTTATTAAATTTCATCACATATTAGGGAATTTATTTTTGTTATTTTCTAACTATTCCTCAATTAAAATTTGCGTGAGTTTGTAAATAGTGAATCTAATAAAAGTTACAAATTTCCGAGTGTTTTTCTCAAAACAATTTGTTTGTGTTATCTATGATTTTGGAAGCATTCTCTGCAGTATACAGGTCTGTCTTCCTTTGGTCTGAATGGTACTTGACAATCGTTTCCACAGTCTCCGCATTTTGCATCAAACATTTCTCGTGGTCTCTCGTCTCTACCGAATCTAGAACCTCTATCATTTGATCTTCCACCAAATCTTCCACCTTGTCGTGGTTCTGGTTTGTGATTTTGGAAGCATTCTCTGCAGTATACGGGTCTGTCTTGTTTTGGTTGGAATGGTACTTGACAATCCGTTCCACAGTCTCCGCATTTTGCATCAAACATTTCTCTATCTTCTCTATTGTATGACATATTTTCTAAATTTCATCAATTCATGTTGTAATTAAACTGTTGTAAAATTTTGTCCTTTTTTTTAATTAATTTGATATTTTTTGTAATGTTTTCCTTATTTTCACTCTTTATTTCATTACATTGTCATTTCAGGCATTGACATTCCTCCATGACCTGAATCGATTGTTTGTTTTGGATTTAGGCTTGTATCGTGATGACAAGGTTTGTTACATACTGGGCAAAATTTTCTATCCAGTACAATGCACTGGCAAATATGATTTTTTACATATGCTTGAGCGGCTTGATTCCATTCCCCTGTGCCATTACAGTATACGCAAACATTTGTTGAACTTGAGCCTATGCCCTTACAAAAATCACACACATCTTCAGTCATGTCTATCCTGTTATTTGTTCTGGAACTAATATATTTGAAGACGCTCTGCAGTTTATTTTTTTAGATTCTTTTTGTTAATATTAAAAAGGCTTCATCTTTTCGGCGGTATCTTTCATCACATTTGAGGAAATCAGATAGAACCCGTTGATATAATCATCAGCATTTACCTGCATTTTTTAAAGTAAATATCTTTATTCAAATTTCATATACTGGACAGTTTTTTTAGATGTGTGGAAGAAATTAATTTGGAATCTCATAATGACTTAACTTTGCATGATTTTGTCAACGATTGGATTCTGGAACCTATTGTTGATTCTAAGGATAGGCAAAATGTTGTTTTCAGGTTAACCACAAAGGGCAAAAACTATTTTAAAATTCTAAACAAAAATCCCGGATACCCGTTTAAAAATAATCCTACATTAAAGATAATGGTTGAAAATGGAATTGTCACACCTATAATAAAAAAGGAAGGCGAAGTTGGTTATAATTTAACGTCGATTGGTGAACAACATCATATTTTTTTAAAGACGTGGAAAGAAAAAAACGAAAAAAAATAACTTTTAATATTTTTTAAACTGAATCTTCTGGAGGTCTTTGAACAAATACGTTGCAGACAAGTGCGTCTGTTTTTGCATCTCTGTGTTGAACTTTACATGTAACAAATTTTCCTTTTAATGCTCGCTCTAAGTCTTCTCTAGTTTGTTCTGGTTTCTGCCCTTCTTCTGTATCTTTAATCAAACCCATGATTATTTTTTCAGTTTTTCCATAATCTCCAACGTTGTCTTTTCTGGTATGGCTTACAAGTAACCTGAATGCGTTTCCTGTTAAAATTTCTAAAACTGCTCCTCCGATTCCATCCCCATCAAGACTGTCTGACATTGTATGATTATTTTTTCAGTTCTATAACTACTTGGTGGCTATGCTGATTTCAAAATCCGGAACCAACCCTTTTTCTTTTGCCATTTCAAATAATTTCCTGATTGCTTGCTCTCCTGGATCTCCCATGTTGACTGTAACTTGATTTACATACATTTTTACAAATTTTTCAATCAAACCTCTCTCTTTTCCTCTGGAGTACTGCATTGCGTATTCTAATGCGTCATCAAAATTATTTATTCCAAATTCAATCGATGATTGTAAATATTTATCAAACTTTACAATTGTCTCCATGCCTAATTCTGTTTTCATTACGTTAATTCCTAGCGGTACCGGTAATCCGTTTGTTGTTTTATCCCACCACTCACCTACGTCTAAAATTTTGACATTTCCTTCTTGTTCATACGATAATTGAGTTTCATGTATTACTAAACCAACATCAACTTCCCCTGATTCAACAGCTTTTGGAATGTCGCTGAAATTCATTTCGACATAATCAAACTTTCCAATCATTAGCTGTAGCAACAAAAATGCTGACGTCATTTTACCTGGAATTGCTATTTTACATTTTTTTAATTCTTCAATTGTCATTTGTTTTTTTGCTGTCACTATTGGGCCATAATTAATTCCAAAACTCCCTCCACTTCTCAAAATTGTGTAGCCTGGAATGTATGCACAAGCATGAACTGAAACTGCTGTAACGTCTAATTCTGGATTAGTTGCTTTTAGGTTTAAATTTTCAATATCTTCAATTACGTGATTCACTGCAAATTCTGGAGATGGTACTTTTCCTGTAAACATTCCATAAAACATGAATGCGTCATCCGAATCTGGAGTGTGACCTACAGAAATTTCCATACTTGTACACTAATCAATCGTAATAAAAATCAAAATCATAGACATGTTCAAAATTTTAAAGACTCGATCATTTTTTCACGTTGTCTCGTCATATTTTTTAAAATAATTCCTGTTACATGTTAAAAATTAATTGCGTAATTTTACGACTAAAAATCACACACATTATATAATGCTCACCTGATTTTCGCTTTATGGCAAAATTCAAGTCAACTAACGAAGTTATGAAAATTATTAAGAATAAACAAAATATTAGAAATTTTGGTGTTATTGCACACGTTGATCATGGAAAGACAACTATGAGTGACAGTCTTTTGGCCAATTCTGGAATTATTGCACCATCAGCTGCTGGAAAAGCTCTTGCAATGGACTTTGACAAAGAAGAACAAGAAAGAGGAATCACAATTTATCAAGCCAACGTAACTCTGCTTTTTGCTCAAAAAGATGACGAATATGTAATTAACATGATTGACACACCTGGACACGTAGATTTTAGTGGAAGGGTAATTCGAAGTCTTAGGGCAATTGACGGTGCTGTAGTTGTATGTGATGCAGTTGAAGGTATTATGACTCAAACTGAAACTGTGACTAGAATGGCACTTGAAGAAAGAGTTAGACCTGTTTTGTTTATCAACAAAGTAGACCGATTAATTAAAGAACTAAGACTAACTCCTGAAAAAATGCAGGCACAATTGGCTGAAGTTGTTTCTACTTTTAACCAATTAGTCGACACATACGCCGAACCTGAATACAAAGACAAATGGAAAGTTTCTATTCAGGATGCAAGTGTAACATTTGGTTCTGCAAAAGACAAGTGGGCAATTAACACTGATTTAATGAAAGAGAGAGGAATAACGTTCAAAGATGTAATTGATGCTTATACTGATGAAAAACTTCCACAACTCATAGAGAAAGCACCATTGGCTGATGCCGTTCTTGGAATGGTTGTAAAGCACCATCCTGCGCCAAAAGATGCTATCAAATATAGAATTCCACAAATCTGGAAGGGTGATTTGGACTCTGATGTTGGTAAGGCTTTACTTGCTGGTGAGGATGATGGTCCAACAATTATGATGGTTGTGAACATGGTGCTAGATCCTGCAGCAGGTCCTGTCGCCATTGGAAGATTGTTTTCTGGAACTATCAAAGATGGACAAACACTTCACATTATAGATGAAAAAAGGGAAGGACGAGTTCAATCTGTTAATTTCTTTATGGGTAACCAAAGAGAACAAGTTGGAGAACTCGGTGCTGGAAACATTCCTGCTTTGTTGGGATTAACTGAATGTAGAGCTGGAAATACTCTTTCTTCAGTAAAAGACATTCCGATGTTTGAAGGTGTAAAATATGTGTCAGAACCTGTTGTTCAAATTGCAATTGAACCAAAACATCCTAAGGATTTGCCTAAACTTGTAGATATTTTAAGACAATTAACTATTGAAGATCCAAACCTCGTTGTAAAAATTGACGAAGAAAGTGGTGAGACAATTGTTGCCGGTATGGGTGTATTGCACTTGGATGTTGCAACTCACAGAATACAAGATGCAAAATGTGATATTATTACATCCGAACCTCTGATTAACTATAGAGAAACTGTAAAAGGCGGTTGTGAACCTGTAATGGCAAAATCTCCAAACAGACACAACAAAATTTTCATGAAAGTAGAGCCATTGGAGCCTGAGATTGCTCATATGTTGAGAACTGGAGAGATCAGTGATATGAAAGATAAGAAAGTCGTTTCTGATTTGTTAAAGGGCGTTGGTTGGGATACTGATACAATTAAGAGAGTTATGAGATGGGATTCTCGTGGAAATGTTTTGATTAATGGAACCAAAGGTGTTCAATTTGTTAACGAATCCACTGATTCTATTAATTCTGGATTTGACGATGTGATGAAAGAAGGCCCTCTATGTAAGGAGCAAATGAGAGATTGTAAGTTTATCTTTACTCACTTTGTTCCCCATGAAGACACTGCACACAGGGGTTTGTCTCAATTAGGTCCTGCATCACGTAGAGCATGCATGGGTTCATTGCTTACTGCCGGCACTGCTGTTCTAGAACCAACATTGGCAATTGAAGTTCGTGTTCCAACTGATTTAGTTGGAAATGTAGCTACAATACTTTCAGGTAAACGTGGAAAGGTTCTCGACATGCAACAAAAAGGTGCATCCAGTATCATCATTGGTGAGATACCTGCTTCTGAAACTTTCACATTGTCTGAAGCAATGAGAGGTCAGACTGCAGGACGTGCAACATGGAATACATCATTTAAGGAATGGACTGAAGTTCCAAAATCTATGTTGGCATCTGCTGTCGGTGATATTAGAAAAAGAAAAGGATTAGCTCCAGATCCACCTGTTGTCAGTGAATTCATCGACAAGGAATAGATATTTTATTTTACACTGATATTGTTTTTAATTATTTTCTAAATTTTAATTCGTCTGTGTGATCTTGAAAATATTCTTGTATTGCGACATTGGAGCGTACATCTTTGTATGTCTCTAGCATTAGATTCATGATTTTATTGATGTGTTTTTCTAATCTCTTTATTCTTTGATGTGCTATTGGATGCTGCAATGTTCTTATTTTGTCTTGATAGTCTGTTCTGATGATTATCATGTGAGCTCTGTCTATTTCTTCTTGAACGTGCTCCAATAACTCTAGACCTTTTTTAGTAAATCCAAATTGACTTCCGTCACTTAGCATTATTGTGGGGATTGTGCTGATGTCTTCGATTTCTTTTTTTTGATTAATTACAAAAGTTTCCATCATTTTTGAAAACTGTATGCGATCTTGAACTTTATTTTGCTCTTTGTACAAAATTGTATTTTTAATACTTCTAGATTCCAAATAGCCTGTGTTCTCAAGTCTGCCCACTGCCTGAATTACTTCCTGCTTATCTCCGCCGTGCTCTTTAATTATGTCCTCCATGCTGATCCATTGAGCCGATAATTCCAATATTCTATCATCGTGTTTTATTGTCATTTCGATAAATACTGCAGTTTTTATTTTCTAATATATCTAGAGTTTACCATGAATTTCTGGATTTAAGCCGATGCATGTTTTTAGAACTTAAATTCCCATTTAATTTAGAGTTTATGTAAAATGGTTCGAGTTGATAATAAGCGATATGCTGAATTACTAAAAGAGAAAAAATTTTTGGAGGATAACCGACCTCATGACATTGATGCCATGAGACGGTGGAAGCACTCGATGAGTAAACTCCTGCAGGAATTAGAATTATTTCGCTAGTGATGCTATTTTATCCATAACGAAATTTCAACTAGTTATTTATTCGGGGTTATTACTGGTAATCATATGGGATTGCTGTACACCAAATTTTATATGGATTTTGATGAACCTGAATGGAAGCAGATTTCAAACAACCCCATAGTTTTTCAAACTCAGAAAGACAATGTGATTTTAGAGGTGGAGGACACGGCACAAAAATTATACAAATTAGTTTTTAAAAATGGTTCAAAATTTAACATGTTTAGAGTTACTGGCAAGTTTCGTTTAACCTGGGATGATGACGATGTCGTTTAAAATTAATAAAACATGTAGATATAATTTTTAGTATGTCTTTAGAAATTAAAGTTAACCGTATTTTGCAAGATTTTGATAACGTGTCTTCTGACGAATTTTTAAAAGTGATTAATGAAATCATGCTTGAATTTAGAAGCTCTATAACAATTGACTACCTTAAAGGTAAGATCCAAAAAATAACTGTTCTTACAAATGAATCTGAGAAGAAAAAACAATGCAAGTTGCTTTTACCTTATTTTGACTGGTATGTTCAAGGACTGTAGTTCTATTCTGAACGTTGGTTAATTTTTATCAGTGCTTTTTCGATTAATTCGTTATCTTTTTTTGCGTCTTGGATGTTGCCTATTAATTTGATAAAATATTCCGCACCTGTTTCTTCAGATTTTAGAATGTCTGCTTTACGACACTCTAATGCCTTCTGTAACACTTCTAAATCCTGTTCTAGTGATTGAATTGAAATTAAACCCAGTAAACCTTTGTGGATTTTTCCTTTTACCTCGTCAATAATTGGAATTTTTTTCCTTGCAGTTGATTGTAGCAGTGGGGCAAACATTGCTGCTGCTTCTTTTAATTCTGGACTTGAACCAATAGTCTGTAATCTTTTTTTATAGTGGTTTAAACATGCTAAAATAATTTCATAACCTCCTTCTTCTTTTAAGTAAATTCCGCCAATCCATGATTTTTCAGACATTTCTAAAATATTCATTTTTTTATTATTATAATTTGTTTACCCAATTTTTTAATTTATGGACTCTTTTTGGTAATCTGTTTTAAGTGTCATAATTTTCTTTAATTGGTTCTGTATTTTTATTGATCAAATACAGTAAAATTCCTGCCAGTGTCACTCCCATTCCGCTTAGCCCTACAAATGTGCCCATGTTTCTTATATTTTCTAAAATCTCATCATCTGTAACTTCCATAAAATAAAATAAAATTAATCCTGCACCAAACATACAGACACCGATAATAATTAATGTGATCCCTGATCTCATCTATTTTTTCTCCTGTATCTAATTAATAAATTAGTAAAATTATGATTATTTCTAGAACGCGGTTAGAATTTTTTAATACTTATATTTGCCAAACTAAATTCTTAATTCAGTTATGGTTGCTAGAAAAAAAATTGATCTTTTAGAAATAACTCAGGAAATTGTTAATTTAAATTCTAAAATGAGATTTGCAGCAATAATTGACGGTAAAGGAAATATCCGTGAGGGTATTATGAAAAAAGGCCAAACAAGTCTTAATTCTCAAAAAGAGGAAGAACATTTCTGTGCTCAAGTTGCACAAAGACGTGCAATGAGAAAAGAGTTTGATCGTTCTTTAGGGAAAGTAAGATACATTCATGTTGAAAGGGAGAAAGTTTCACAATTGGTACTTTACACAAAAAGAAATATTGTATTTTTCACCATGGAGCCAGAAACTCCTATGAGTACTAAAATTGCATTAATTACAAAAATAAAGAAAATTACTGCAGACATCTAAGAAAAAATATTTTTACATTCTTATGACTTTTCATAAATATTTGGGAGATTCTAAAATGTTTGAGTATGACAAACATTACCGAGAATGCCAGCAACAAAACAAGCCTTTCATTAAAGCAAAAATAAATCCTGCTCACGGAAATTATTATGTTAATCTTGATTTAATGACTTGCAACTATGTTTTTTCAGAATTAGAACAATGTGAGATTAAAACATTAATTGAAACTGAGATAAAATTCGTTAAATCCAATTACTCTGATTCATTTTATGACTATAGTATTAACGAGGAGGTTATCTGGATTGACGGTGTATCCTCTGAACATGTGAATTCTTTATGCGTATCCTTGTATGATTTAACTCAGAAACATCGCGACTAGAATCTGATCATATTTTTCAAAATTTTATCAATAACCTGCATTTCCTTCTTTCTTTCTAAAATGATCTCCTCGTTCCATTTCTTTAAAAATTCTGACTCTCTATCCATTTTTTCTAACTCTGCAATGTATTTGATTAAATGTATTTTGTAATCATGTAGCAAATCCAGGTGCTTGTTGTGATTTTTTTCAGTTGAAGTTGCCATCCCATTCCTCTTTTTTTATATCTGGAAATAATTCTCTAATTCTTTTCCTGTCTTTTTCAATTGCCTCAATTCTAGATGTTAAATGTTCTTGAATTGCAGGTTGTCCTTCTTGATTCATTTCATTTTCCATGTCTGTGATTATTTTACCCAGTGATCTGTAGTATGTCATGTGTTTTTTCTTTGAATCTTCGGATTTGTCTTCAATTTTTTCATCCATGCCATTATCATATTCATTGGAAAATAAGTACTTGATCTTTTGAAATTGCTTTAAAAATTTATTTGTGAATGCCTACTCTTCTTCAATTAATTTAATTCCTGCAGGTGTCAATCGAGTTATCCATGGGAATGAATGATCCTTTTCTTCATCTATGCCTCCACGTACAAGATTTGAATCAATTAGATACTTTGCATTTTTAAAAATAACATCGTTCTCTATTTCTTTTAATTCTGGAAAATTGTATATGTGCATTTTAGGGATTTCTGAATTGCCCTTTAATCTTGCGTGGTATTCTGTTAAAATTATTTTTTTAATTTTTTCGTCCATTTCATCACCCATACGATGTTTTATTTTTTCTAACATGTTATATTTTTATATTTAAAAAAATAAAATTAGCAGATTTTTTCACATTCGCATTGTCTATTTGAAAACAAATTTTTGAATGATTTCAATCGAGATTGAGAAATTTCTGGTTTATTTCTACCCACTATTCTAAATAGGGATATCCCGGTTTCTGCACTAGTTCCTTTTAATGCCCATGAACCATTTTTCATTAAATACGGTTGTGGATTTTTCATGGTCACTTTTTTATGCGCTTTGACATCATATGCTTCTATTTTTGGCATCATCTAAAATTAAAAATTTGTTATTATTGACAGGGTGTAAATTTTTTTATATCTATTAGTTGGAAATTATCTTTACATTGCAGCTTGGGCTCAATCATGTTTAAAAATTATTGATACTACACTAATATTGGAAATTATTTGTCAACTTGTATGAAAATACTTATCGATGAAATGGATGATGGCTGGGATGAAAAACTTAAAGAATTAGGTTTTGATGCATACAGCGTTAAAAAACTACGTGCTGATGGCCATAAATTAAGAACAGATTACTCCGTAATTAATTACGCTAAAGAAAATAGCATGATTCTTGTTACTCGCGACACTGAAAGCGGTCAGGCTTGTGAGGAGAACGATTTACCATACGTGTTACTTGATAACAATTCCATTTTCAAAATTGTTTTAGAAAAATTAAAAAATTCTTAATTGACATTTTTTGAATCCATTTGAGTTATTCTTAGATTTTCAAGAATTTTATTCAAAAACTCTTCTTCTGATTGATACGATATATTTTTCATTATTAATTCCCAACAATCATCAATCTTTCTTTTAATTTGTGGGAACATTTTGTCTTTTTTGAATGTAGGATAGTATGACAAAATTTTCATTATTCCATCGGTTGACTGCACAGTGTGTATTAGATGTATCATAGATCTTAACCTTTCATGAATTGAAAAATTTTCTTCCCGACTTATGTTTTCAAAGTCACCTATTTCTTCAAATGTCATGTTGATTTCTTTATGTAATTCTTTCAGTTGATTATTTACTGACTCATACAAATTAATTAATTCGTATTCTATGTGAGACTTACTGTGAATTTTTTTCTCTATTTCACCTGATTCTACAAGGGCACCAATTTCCCTGTACACTATTTTTTCATTACCCACCTTTTTTATCACTCTTTTAGCAAGTTCTGTGCCTCTAATTTTTCCATTTTCGTTAAGAATTCTAATTATTTCAATTCTAATGATGTCCGAATTCTTGTCCATTCTCTTTACTCCTTTTTTCTATATTTGTCTAAAATTTCTATTTGGCCACTTTCCCCAATTTCTTTTATCAGACCCTCTAAAATTATAATTCCTTTTTTAATTGGCTCCTTTTCATTTATTTTATTTTGCAGTTTTTGTTTTAATACCATTCTTTCATTATTGACAAAGCTTAGCAAAGTAACTTCCTTGCCCATGTCCAGATTTACAAAAAAATCCACGTACTCTTCAGTTGTTTTTATTGCCACTGTTTGTTTTTATTTATCTACTATTTGTTTGAAGTACCTACAAACTAGGTTTATTTACAATTTTTATCTAAATTAACTATGGATAGTTGTGATGGACGTGCTCGTGCTTATAAAAATGGAAAAACCTTTGATCAATGCAAGGAAATTGCTGAATCCATGAATCCTGACTTTAAAAATCAAATTAGTAAAAACAGTAAAATTCTGTGGACTGAAATTTTGGAAAAAGTTGATCATGACGAATTAATTTATAAACTAACTTTGAAATTTCTTCGAAGAGATGGTTATGATATTGGAAATCATAAAACCCCTGAAGTTAAGCCGTTTATCTCTTAAAATTTATTTTACAACTGCCGTCTGAATTCTGTAATTTTTTTGCCATGATGTATGGCGTAAGTATCAGTACTGGTATTGATAACGCGATAAACAATGTTTGCAGCTGTGTGAGTATTATTGATAATCCTATTCCACTTGCAGTTCCAATAAATATTGAAAGAAAAGTACCCGCACAAGTAGGACATGCAATAAACAACCCTGTGACTGCGCCTATGCTGCTAACGCTTCGTCCTTTTTTAGAAAGTGAATATGCGCTAATTGCGATTGATGCATTTATTGCGACTAAGTACGAAACAATAACTTGCAGTACAAAATTTATTGGAATTACTTGCAATCCCACGTGCTCCGTTATGTACACTATGATTTTTGGCATATATCCTGGACCGTCACAACATGGTGCGATAAATCCTGATGGTATTGTTGCACCGTAATGCGTTACAAAATTAATTTCTGGTTGATAGACTAATGTTCCTGAAACCAACGAAAAAAATATTCCGTACGTAATGAACACTGCAACAAAAATTTTACGTGATTTTAAATTTGATGTCACTGTTGCAATTGTTGTTAGTACGTCCTTGCCTTGTTTCTGAACTTTATCTTTTTGATATTTGTACATGCCAAAAGCAATGCCTCCCAGCGCAACAATCATTGTAATGTAAAAACCCAAAGCTATCCTTTGTATGGATTCTATTGCACTTGGTGTAATCACTTCTGGATCTTGATACCTGGCATAAATCAGAAATAATATTGAAATTGATATGAATCCTAATACAATTAATTTTTTTCCTTTATTGGTGCTTGACAGTGTTATTCTTTCCTAAAATTCATTTATTTTATAGAATTAAATTCTATCTTAACTCAGTTTAGGCACAAAAATGTATATAATTGCAATAATTTCCAGTCTTCCAAAAATCATTAAAAATCCTAACACTATCATTGTTGCAGGATCTGTTTGAGAATCTATTACTCCTGCTGATAACCCTCCTGTTGTAATTATTCCTGCTGCCTCAAAGAACGCATCCTGGTATGGCACGTTTTCTATTTCTGCAAGATGTGCACCTGTAATTGCTGATATTATTGGAAATAATCCAAGAATGATTAAAGTTGATATGAGTTCTTTTTTATTCTGGTTTGGTAATTCGCATCTTCGTATTTTAGATAAAAATGCTCTAATGTCTGTTAGGTGGAACAGTCTGAAAATCTTCAAACCCCCTGCGGTTGAAAATCCACATCCTCCGATAAACATCAGTATGATTAGAATCGTATGCGCTCCTCCGCTGAGCCCTGCTAAACTATTCATCTGCAATCCTGCAGTAGTACTGGCTGACACGGAATAAAATGCGCTTTGCATTGGATCCAGTCCGCTTACTATAGCAAACAAAATAGTTGCACCGCCTAAAATTCCAAAATACGTCAGAACTTCTTTTCCTAATTTTGGGGACAAGAATTTTTTTCTAACAAATGCGTAGTGGAATGTAAATGGCAGTGCCCCTAATATCATCGCGCCCATCAACACTATGTATTCTTGCCATAGCAAACCCTCCAGAATTGTCGATGTTGGCGTGAACCCTCCCGTTGAAAGTGTACTCATCGCCAGAGAAAAATTGTCGATGATATCTCTCTCCCCAAATGCGTATAGCAGTGAAGCGACAATTACAATATAAATTCCAAAGATAACTGTAATTGTAAGAAACAGCTCTTTCATGTGGAGTGTTTTTCCAGATATGAAGCCCCTCATTGCCTGTAATTTTGATTCTGGATAGAACGCTGTAATTACAAGGTAAATGAAACTCATTCCGCCTACTAGCTGTGTATAGCTACGGAAAAATGTAAAACTTTGCGATAATTTTTCTGGCTCGTCAAATAATGAAATTCCTCCCGTTGTAAATCCTGCAGCACTTGAAAAGAATGCATTTGCAAATACCTCTGCTGGTGGGGCGTCACTTGGAAACACGTACAGATACGGTATCGTTCCAAACAATGACAGTAAAAATAAACTAGAAAATACCAGTACTGACGCCTGTTGCAGATTGAGGCTTGCTTTTTCCCCATACGAGTTTAAGAAAAATCCCGTTACCAGTAACAGGACTGTTGTCAGATACATTCCAGTTGCCGCAACCGTGTCTTCTAGTAACGTTGCAACAATAGCTGGAACAAGCAACAACACACCTGCAAATTGCAATACAAATCCTAAATTTCCTAAAACTGCTTTTACTGGAGGACTTAACAATCTGGGTGCAACTGCAGTTGCATCTCTGATCACGTTTGCAATACTTGATTGAAAAATTATCCCCACTACCTGATTTTTCTTTGATAATATTGGAAGCTTTCTAACGTTGTTGTCTCGCATTTTGTGCAACGCATCTTGCAATGTGGACTTGTTACTTATTGTGATTAACGGTTTACTCATTATTTCTTTCAATGTGGTTGCTTCTGCGTAAACTGTCACATCACTAACTTTACTAAGAATATCTTCATCTGTTACAATCCCAACTGGAATTTTTTCTTTATCCACTACGATTATGTCGTCTCTTTCATAATTCCTCAACATTGTTGCAGCTTCTCTTGTCTCCGTGTCCATGTCCAGTATCAGAACATCTTTGTCCATGTACTCTGTAACGTATTTGCTTAAAACGTAGGAAACCGCTTTTTCTGGATTTGTTGACATTATGCTACCTTATACCTGGATTTTAAATAATTTGGGGTTATGTGTCAATTGTGATTGATTTCTAATGGTGATCATTTCTATTTTGATCTCTTGATTTTGCTATCTTTATAAGCAATATATCCAAAGTTTGTGCGTAAGCTAATGAATATTGATCAAGCACCAGAACCGGACTATGATTCTGTCAAGATTGACTATGTTGGATTTGTCGACCCGTATGCTGTTGAGGGTATGGTGGTTCTAAGGGCTGATAATGGCAAAGAATTCCACATGCGTGCGTTTTCAGGCGAAGTTGCAAAACATATTCAGAGTTTTGATGAAACTGAGAGTGAACAGGCACCTTCTATCTATCGCATGATTGAAGAAATTTGTGAACAAAATGAACTAACTTTGGTCAAGGTAAAAATCTATGACAGCGGGGATGTTTTAAGGGCCAATCTTTACTTTACCGGTAAAAAAGATCTTGTGTTGCGAAATCAACGTGCATCCGATGCTATGGCCTTAGGCGCATACTACAAAATACCAATTCTGGTTAGAAAAAAATTACTTAAAGAAAAATTGGAAGCATAGGTTTTAACATCTTAATTAGAATAGTTTTTTTCCAAGTATGTTCTATGATTTGCTATGAATGAACAAGAAGAACTAATGGATAGTTTACTGAATATTGATCTTGAGATTATTGATAATGTTAGAGCATTACAAAAAGAAAATTGGGTTTCTGAAACATTAAAAAATCAAGTTGAGGATTTACTTAAAATTCGTGACGAGATGGTTGTAAGGTTGATGTCTCATAAAGGAAATGATCCTTCATGTGACTGTGGCGATGATCATAAATAATTAATTTTCCTTTTCAAAAAATTTTTCTGGAAACATATCCTCTATTTTTTTTAATTCTAACGCGTATATTTTTATTTTATTTTTAACTTCTAACGTTTCATCCTCTTTTTCTAATTTTTTAATTTGATTTAAAATTGTTTTATGCATAATTGAGTACTCTGGAAATCTTTTAGGGATGTCTTTCATTGCTCTAATAAAATACTCCTCATACTAATATTGATTGAAAAATAAACTCATTTCAGTTCTCCTGATGTTCGATTTATTTTTAGATGCTTTGCAATATTTAAAAAATGCTTCATAATTCGGCAATGCTCATCATTTAGTCAGTATAGCTTAGAGAGTTTGGTTAATCATCAGCAGTAATTTTTACTTATTCTGGTGTATATTGTTATTGTAACATAAGAAAAACTCAGTATGCGTTTCAGTCATTGAAATCATGCCTGAAAAACTTTGAGAAATTACCATTTCACCAGAAAAATTATCAAATCCATAGCGGTTAAAACTTATGAAGAACATGGGACGAAGCAGAGGGAACACTATCAAAAGAATATGGCGAGACTTAATGCAGGTGGCAAAAAAAGATACCTTAACTAAACGCAATTCATAAAATTTTGTTATGAGCAAAAACGGATTCAGCAAAGATGGGTATCACAAAGCAACTGGAACAAAATTCGACGAAGAAGGATTTGGCAAAGATGGTTTTAACAAACTGGGATACGATCAAGATGGATTAAGTAAAAATGGATACGACAAAAACGGTTTTGATAAAGATGGTACTCACATAGCAACTGGTAATTTGTTTAACACTGCCGGATTGGACAAAGAAGGGAATTACGAAGCAACTGGAACACCATTCAACGAAGAAGGGTATCACAAAGCAACTGGAACTGAATTCGACGAAGAAGGATTTGGCAAAGATGGTTTTAACAAACTGGGATACGATCAAGATGGATTCAACAAAAATGGATACGACAAAAACGGTTTTGATAAAGATGGTACTCACATAGCAACTGGTAATTTGTTTAACACTGCCGGATTGGACAAAGAAGGGAATTACGAAGCAACTGGAACTGAATTCGACGAAGAAGGATTTGGCAAAGATGGTTTTAACAAACTGGGATACGATCTAGACGGATTCACTAAATACGGGTACGACAAAAACAGTTTTGATAAAGATGGAACTCACATGATAACTCATACTTTGTTTAACACTGCCGGATACGACAAAGACGGATTTGGCAAAGACGGTTTTGATGAGGGCGGATTCAACAAAGACGGTTTTGATAAACTAGGAAAGAAGAAACAGTAATTGACTAGTAATAAAAAATAATTAGAAATCATCTGGCCGTTCATCGACTAAAATGAATGCTAAGATAATAGGTCAAACAACTTGTTATTTATTTGACCTAAATTTCAACTCTGTAGAATATGGCTGAATGTCCCGTGTGTAAATCTACGATTAAAGTAACTCCTATTGGCACCAAGACCGTTGGAATAACGTGCAATTGCAATGGCAATAAGGAACGTTATTTTATCAATTCTGGGACTGTCGATGATACCGTGTCTGAGTATGTCAATAAATTTAGTAAAACCACACACAGTTCAAAAACTCCTAGAAAAATAATTAAAGGCACACCCGCAATTAGAACTGCTCCCATTTCTAAAATTGAGGAATACTTTCCATCACAAATTATTCCTAGGGGTATTCAAAAACAAATTCTTAAAGAAATTGAAACTAATGTCAAATTAGGATTTAAAAAAATAGTAATTTCTGCTCCTACCGGTGTTGGAAAGTCTGCCATAGGGATGGCAATCGCAAAATATTTTGGGACCGGATTTTTTATCACTAAATCTAAGAGCTTACAAGACCAGTACACTCGGGACTTTCCAATTTTAAAATCCGTTAAAGGTAAATCTAATTTTGAATGTTTGAAAATAATGGGCGAGCACAAAGTTGATGATCCGATTTTGGCAAGAGAATTGGGCCATACTTGTGAGAAGGGCGTTTGTTTGGAGGGGGAAAAAGAAAATTCAGAAGGAAAAACCATTAAAACATTTTGTACGTTTAAACCTCTGATAAAGGACGTGACTTTTGATACTAGATTAAATGAAAGTACCTGCACATATTATTTTCAAAAATATTTTGGACTGATATCTGATTTTTCGGTATGGAATTACTCTGGATTTTTTCAATTAATGAAAAACAAATCTGTATTTGCAGAGCATTTGGAAAAAAAAGTTTCCATTTTTGATGAGGCCCATGGCATAGAGGATCAAATCATTAATTTTATTGGAATTGATATTTCAAACAAGCAATTAGATGAATGCAAGATAGATGTAAGCAGATATAATATTTCAGACGTTAAAGAATTGACTGCATTGCTTACTGCAATGAAGAAATTTTATGCAACACAGTACGCTGAAATAAAATCAAATAACGGGGATTACGATTTAAAAATTTTGGAATATTTTGATGATAATTTTAAAAAATTTTCAGACATCATCGGTCAAATTGAAAGTGATCCTGAAAATTTTCTTGTAAGTGATAACAGCAATGATATTGGAAGCACTGCAACAATTTCGATTAAACCGTTACTTATTTCAAAATACGTGGATGACTTCTTTAACACCGAATATCAAATTTTCATGTCAGCTACAGTTAACAAAAAAAATTTTTGTGAAACAATGGGGCTTGATGAGAAAGATGTTGCATTCATTGACACCCCTAAATCCCCCTTTCTTTATGAGAATAGAAAGGTAGATTTTTTGAACGTGGCATTTTTAAATTCACGCAGTTCGTTTGCGGATGAGCAAAACGCTATAAGAAAAATTAACGAAATACTTACAGATCATAAAACTGAGCGAGGATTGATTTTAACTTCCTCAAAAAAAAGATGCTTTGATATTTTAAGCCAGCTGTCGCCTGAGAATAAAAGAAGAATTCGAATATGCCATTCGAGTAATTCTGACGGAACCACCCAGGATGAAAAAATTGCACAGCATCGAGCAACCCCCTCAAGTGTTCTTTTGTCCTCGTCCTTGTGGGAGGGAGTTGACCTTAAAGACGATGATTCCCGATTTCAAATTATAGCTAAAGCGCCTTACAAGTCCTTGGGCGACACAAGGGTAAGGGCAAAAATGAATAAATTTCCGTCCTGGTATAGCTCTGAAACCATGATGAAGATATTGCAAGGTTTTGGAAGATCCATAAGATCTGAGGATGACTGGGCAAGAACGTATGTGATTGATTCAACAATTAATAATTTGGTAAATCAAACACGCAATATCGTCCCTAAGGCGTATTGGGATGTTTTAAAAATTTCATAACGTTGTATCCCCTATTCCCTTTGCAGTGAATTTTGACCTGTGTTTTATTGGATAACTGTGTGTGATATTTTATTTCTGTGCTGATGTGGTTTAGTTAAACAAAACTTAATGAGTATACGTTGTTTTTGCAGAATATGAAAAAGGGATCTGTCAACCTGCTGATTATATTTGGTTTGCTGTTTTTAGTAATTGGAATCACTGTTCCATACTTGAACTGGATGGGCGGTGCAACTTGGTATGATTCTGTTTTATTGCTTGTAATCTTTACAATTATCGGCTCTCTTTTGTTCTTGACGGGAAGATCCAACCAAAAAGAATCTGTACAAAATTAATTTTCATAATAACCCATACGTTTAATGTATTTTTTACGTAGGAATGTCCCTAATGATTTTTGGTTTGTAGCCATTGCAGGAGGACTCTCATATTTTATCAGGTGCAAATGATTTGGGGTTGATAATTATCGCCAAGATTGTGTAGAGCACGTGCCAACTGGTAAAATGTGGGATGTTATTTTTTACTTTTTATTTGATACCCGATTAAAGAAACTATGCGTCGTGGAGTGAACACTCTTTTTAAAATTAGAGTAATTTCATAAATACCTAAAACAATTACAACATAGAATGGCAAATTCTGGAAATTTTCACTCAAAGAAATCTAATTCCCCTAAGATCTTTTGCGCATGGTGTCAGCAATGGAAAAGAGGCCACATAGTTCTAAAATTTACTAAGGGTGCAAACTGGAAAATTCACAAACATGCAAAAGGCGATAAACCATGTAAAGGTTCGGACAAAGTTGTCATGCAACCCCATTCTCCACCATCTGAGTAACTTGAACCGAATTGTTAGTTGATAAATACGCTCAATTATTAAGAAATTACCTATTCTGTCATGGTCGTGTGCCTGCAATTCTAAAAATATCTTCAGAGAATTAGTTGGAAACTTCCATCGTGTTCTGAATCAGAACATTTTTGATGTGAACAATCAACTTTAGACTATGGTGAATTTTGAGAAAATCTATCTAAGAACCGCATTGAAAATTATTGAAAGATGTCACGGGGCAATCAAAATTACAAAACGTGGCAAAATTGTTGAAGTTTATGATTTGAATCGACATATTTGGAGTGACGGTCTTGCAGGATTGATAATTAAGGAGGAATGCAGATCCGCAAATCTAAAAGAATGGGAGTTTGCCAATGTCAGAAGTTATGTCATAAAGGAATTACTTGCAAAATCAAAACCGTGACAAATCTTTTTTCTGCTGAAATTAGTGTGATTTTTTAGCAAATTTTATTTTTAGATTTATTTTTTTGACATTAGTTCAGTCTGTTTTTTCATTTCAGAAAGAACTAGAATCAGTATCTCTTTTTCACTTAACTTCAATAGTGCCTTGGTTTCATCTTCCGTAAACTGAATATCTTCATTCAATTCATCGTACGTAGTTAGTGTATCCGTCATGAATGATGTGGCGATGCCGAGTTATTATATGGTTTTGATGTTGCGAAAAAACTTATATTTCTAGTTAATATCTTCGATTAGACATCTAAAAATTTAACTTTTCGTTACTTTTTTTTAAAATGTGTGATTGCATGTCTAATCAAAGTTAATCAAGCCCCATTATCTTGATTAATTATGATAAAACAAATTCCGATTCTACTGGTCGTAGTTGGGATTGTGGTAATAATTATTGGTTTTAACCTTGTCATGAATTATGGTTTAAGTTTCTATACTGGGATATCCCTCTTTTTTGGAATTGCCATGACTGTGGCCGGAGTAAATCTGAAAATAAAAATCAAAAAATTAGTGTCCAAAAACCAAAAGAAGCAATATGACTATACAATTAAAAAAATGACTGAAGATGTTGTGGAAGAAGATGTGTCAAAAGAAGAATCTAAAGAAAAGAAAATAGATTGAGGTTAAAAATCAAATCTTGTGTATTTGCTAACTTACAATCGTAGAAGAAAAATTTCCTCGTCTATTTTATGTGATAATTTTAAATTGTTATCCGTCATCTTTTATTTGTACATTCCAGTACTCTTGTATTTTGGACCTGTTTTCTTCAACAAATTTTATTCCGTCTTTTTTTAATATGATTGACGGATTGGTATTTCTGATAAACCAACTTTGACTTGAATCAATCGTAATTAAATTCATATCTTCTAATTCGTTAACATGTTCTCGAAATTTCCCAATGTTGGTTTTTTCACAATTTTTAAAAATACTGCTGTATTTTTTTATTCCGTTCTTAATGCAGGCAAGAATCATATAATCCACTGTGTCTAGTTTATCGTAATTCAATATTCTCTTCAACAATGATTAGTATTTATGAAATTGCTTAATCGCTGCATGCTTCTGGAAATGTTTTGTGATGTGATTGATCCTGACTGGAAAGATCATGATCAATCAAAATTGACTAATTTTTACTAGAAAATATTTTTAAAAATTCCCTTAACTCTTCTTTTTGTTTTTCAGGCGGTGTATTTTCCCAAATTTTTAATTGATTAAATTTTGCCAATTCGTAGAAAATATCTTTGTCTTCATCACTAAATTCGTCGTGTCCTTTTTTGTTAATTTTTCCACGTCTTCTTAAGACTCCTTGCCTGCCCTTTGATTCCTCTTGATATTCAATAATCACCTTATTTTTAAAATCAATTAAATCTGGTACAAATTGCCTGAATCCTTTTTTTCTAAATTTTTGTGCCTCCTCTTCTGTTAAGAATGGTACTTTTTTCCATGTTCCAAACTCGTCTATGATTATTCTTGTTTTACCTTCTTTAGTGTCTGTGTCAATCATAAAATTATAATAATTTTCTTCATCGATTTGTTTAATTTGTTGATTAATGTTGAACAATTTTTCAAGATCTTGAACTCCCATGTCCTATCTGTTGAATTTACATATATGAGCCGAAGGTTATCCTGTAATACAATGATCGATCATTTTCTATTTTTTCCAATCAATTAAATTGATACATGATTTAGAATAGTTCGCTATGGATACATTTGAAGCAATTTCTACTAGACGTGCAATTAAAAAATTTGACAGTGACTACAAAATGACATCTGAACAAATTGATTCTCTGATGAAATTAACTATTCTTTCACCTACCAGCTACAACCAACAGAACTGGAGGTTTGTAACCATCGCCGATCAGTCTATAAAAGAAAAAATTGGAATTGCCGCGAGAAATCAAGCACAACCTGTTGACGGATCCTTGGTTATACTATTGTGTGGAAATATGAGTGCATGGAAAGATGACCCGTTGAGATATTGGAAAAATCATCCTGTTGAAAAACAAGAATTAGTTAAATCATCTTTAGAAAAAAAATATTCTGACAGTCTTCAAAATCGACGTGATGAGGCAATCCGTTCTTGTGGTTTTGCAGGTCAAACAATAATGCTTGCGGCCCGACAAATGGGGCTTGATTCTTGTCCTATGGTGGGTTTTGATTATGATGAAATGGCAAAAATAATTAATCTTCCAGAAGATCATTTGATCGTTTTAATGATAGTGGTTGGAAAATCCAGCGAACCTGCCAAAGAACGTGGTGGTCAATTGAGTTTAGATGAAGTTGTTTTTAAAAATAAATTTAATTAAATTATTCCATCATTTTTAGAGTGTCTGAGGCTGTGATTATTCCTACGATTTTTGAATTTCTTGATATTAGGATGCATTTTGTATACCTTATCAGTGGAACTAACACATTTGCTGGAGTGTTAAAATCTACAATTGGTGGAATGGGATCCATCGTATCTGATAGTTTTGCTTTTTTTAACTCTGCTTCTCCTTTGTCTGCTAAATGTCTCACAATCCCATCTTCTGAAACTACTCCTACTACATTATTTCCATTAAAAACTGGAATTTGACTAATTGACAATTTGTGCATTTTTTTAATTGCGTCATGCAATGTATCTGTCGGTTTTAATTTTATGATTACATTGCTACAAAAGTCTCCTGCCGTGTGTGATGATGACTCTCCTTCTAACTTTGAAAGATTTTCAAAAATTTTTTTTGCTGTGTCGTAACTTGGTTGACTTCTTCCTGATTCTATCTGGTTGATCATTGATGTGCTAACCTGTGTCATTTCCGCTAGTTTTTTTTGTGTGATGCCAATTTTTAATCTCATTTGCTTTATGGAATCTATTCTTGGTAGCAATTCAATTATGATGGGTCTTGGTTAGTTTAAAATGTATTATTTTCTGCTCTTTCTTACTTTCTTTGGTTGCTCGATTGCTGCTTGTGCAGCTGCAACAATTGCGATGGGAATTCTGTGAGGTGACGCACTAACATAAGTTAATCCTTCCCCGTGACAGAATTTGATTGAACTTGGATCTCCTCCGTGCTCTCCGCATATTCCAACTTCCATGTTTGGTCTGACTCCTCGACCTGCTGCTATTCCCATTTTAATTAAACTGCCTACGCCTGTCACATCTATTGATTGAAACGGATTTCTTTCTAGTAATTCTTTTTCCATGTATTCTGGCAAGAATTTTCCTTCTACATCCTCTCTGCTGAAACTAAATGTACCCTGAGTCAAATCGTTAGTACCAAAACTAAAGAACTCTGCTGTAGATGCGAGTTCCTCTGCAGTTAATGCTGCCCTTACCACCTCGATCATAGTTCCAAAGTTTATTTTTAATTTCATCTTGTATTTTTTTTCTGTCTCTTTTTTAATAATGTCATATGTTTTCTTTATGTGATTTAATTCTGCAATGCTGCTAATCTGTGGTATCATGATTTGTGGATGTGCTTTAACTTTTTTCTTTGTCAGTTCAACTAATGCTTCAAACACTGCTCTGATTTGCATTTCATAAATTTCTGGATATGTGATTCCTACTCTCACTCCTCTATGACCCATCATTGGATTGATTTCTGCAAGTTCTTTTGCTCTTTTTAGTACAATTTCTGCTTGGTTCACTTCATTTGCATTTCCGATTGCTTTTAATTTTTGAATTTTTTCAACCAATTCTTCTGGATTGGGTAAAAATTCGTGTAATGGTGGATCTAGTAATCTAATTGTAACTTCATACCCTTCCATTGCTTTTAGAATTTCAATAAAGTCACTTTTTTGTAATTGACCTAATTTTTTTAAAATTTTACTTCGCTCTTCGATATTTTCAGCCATGATCATTTCTACAAATAAATTAATTCTGTCGCTACCGTTGAACATTCTTTCAGTTCTGCACAATCCTATTCCTTTGGCTCCAAACTTTCTTGCTAACACCGCACCGTCTGGAGTATCTGCATTGGCTCTAATGTCTAATGTTTTTATTTTTTGTGACCAATCTAGGATTTGTTCAAAGTCTTTTGTTACTTTTGGCTCTATGGTTGGGATTTGTCCGATAAATACAGTTCCTTCACTTCCATCAATGGTAATTGTATCACCTTCTTTGATTGTCATTCCGTTTGCCATGCCTATGTTTTTGTCATAATCAATTTTTAATTCTGGACATCCTACTATGCATGGTTTTCCCATTCCTCTTGACACAATTGCTGCATGGGATGACTTTCCACCTAAACTTGTCAAAATACCTTCTGATGAAAAGAATGCTGGAACGTCTTCTGGCTTTGTTTCTTTTCTTACTAGTATGATTTTTTTGCCTGTGTTTCCCAACTCAATTGCTTTATTTACATCAAATACGACTATTCCACTCGCAGCTCCTGGGGACGCTGCAATTCCTTTTGCTAGTTGTTTAAAATCTTTAATTTTAGATTCATCCATCGTTCTGTGTAGCAATGCTTCTAATTGCTGTGCTGGAATTCTTGTAAGTGCCCTGTTCTTATCAATTAATTTTTCTCTAACCATGTCTACTGATGTTTTTACTAATGCACCTGCACTCATCTTTGCAGTTCTTGTTTGTAATAAGTAAAATTTTCCTTGTTCAATTGTAAATTCAATGTCTTGTGGTTCTTTGAAATGTTTTTCTAACTTTTTACATGCAATGCTTAATTCTTTGTACAACTTCGGCATATCTTTTTTTAGCAATTCGATACTCTTTCCTGTTCTTACACCTGCAACAACGTCTTCTCCTTGAGCATTAATCAGATACTCTCCTTCCATCTCTTTTTTACCGTTATGACCGTTTCTTGTAAAAACAACTCCTGTTGCGCTATCATCTCCCATATTTCCAAATACCATTGCCACGATATTTACTGCCGTTCCATTTGCAATATCTTTTGTAATATTATTTTTTTCACGATAGACTATTGCCCTTTCCCCCATCCAACTTTTAAAAACTGCTTCAATCGCTAACACTAGTTGTTCATCTGGTGTGTCTGGAAATTTTCTTTTTGTGTGCTTTTCACATATTTTTTTATATTCTAAAACAATTGTTTTTAGAGATTCCACGTTTAGTTTACTATCGTCTTGAATTCCTTGTTTCTTTTTTACTTCATCTAAAATATAATCAAACTTTTCATCCTTTACTCCGAACACTACTTTTCCAAATAATTGAATAAATCTCCTATACGAATCCCATGAAAATCTTGGATTTTTTGTTTGTTCAGCAAGACCCTCAACTGTTTTTTCATTTAACCCTAAATTCAAAATTGTATCCATCATTCCTGGCATTGATGTTGCTGCACCTGAACGAACTGAAACTAGCAATGGGTTTTTTATTGAATTCCATTTTTTACCTGTCTTTTTTTCCATTTTTGCAATGTTTTTCATCACTGCTGGCATCACGTCTTTTGGAAGTTTTTTATTATTGTCATAATACTTGGTACAAACTTCAGTTGTAATTGTAAATCCTACTGGAACTGGTAGTTTTAATCGAGTCATTTCACTTAAGCCCGCACCTTTTCCACCTAACAACATTCTTTTTTTACTATCTGCTTCCTCAAATGAGTAGACTGGCTTATTCTTTACCATTCAAAAATTTCAGGATGTTTTAGCTTTTTAAACTAATGCCTTTGCAAATTCTGAAATTACTTTATTCCAACTTTTTGCTTTAATTATTCCACTTGCTACGAGAATTCCTTTTGATCCTAGCTCAATTGCTTTTGCCACGTCCTCACCGGATACAATTCCTGCACCACAAAGCAATTCTGTTTTATTTTTTGAATTGTTAACTATACTTGCAGCTTTTGCAATCAATTCTGGTTTTTCTTTGGATACTGCTTTTCCTGAACCAATCAACTCTGGAGGTTCTATTGCAATGAAGTCTGGATCAAGCTTAACATATTTTTTTACTTCTGCAATGTCTTTTACACACACTATGGATGTCATTTTTAATTCCTTTAACTTTAAAACTAGCTTTTCAATTTCTTTACTTGAAATTCTATGCTCACTATGATTGATCAATGATCCGCTGACTTTGGACTTTTTTAGTAATTCTGGAACAATGAACCCCGTGGTACTTCCAATTTTTGAATCATCTATGTGCTGAGCTAAGATTGGAATTGAACTATTTGCAGCTAATCCTATCAGATGCTGTGGTGGCGATATGGCAATTTTAATTTTATATTTTTTAGAAACTTTCTCTGCAATTTTAATAAATTTTATAATTTTATTACCTGATATCTCTTCATAGTTTTTACAATTAATGACAAACATCTTTGTTTGGATTTTTTTATATGGTATTTAATTCTTGATTGAAATTATCATGTCTTGAGTATTTTTTGATATCTTCTTTTCATTGTAGAGACAATGATCATTAAAATTAGTCCCGCAATGTTTGTGCCTATGATGAATACATCTGACACTATTGATCCGTAAACTAGCCACAATATTGACCCTGCTGCGATAAATATCGTCAAAAATTTTGAAATATCTTGCATGCTTTTGGTTTTGTAACCTTTGTAGATTTGCTCTACCCATCCAGTAAGAATTAAAATTCCTGCCACTGTTCCGAGAACTGTTAATAGTAATCCATCAACTTCCATCACTCAATCAACTCCAGAAGAATTCATCTAACCCTGTCTGTTTTGGTTTTCCAAGCATCACATCAAAATCTAAATCCATAGATGATGTAATTTGCTCCAACGTTGATTCTAAAAATTCCAAGTATTTTTTAGAATCTATTTCATCTTTTTTTGCTAATTCAACTGGTTTCACTCCAGGCTTGTTTAATATCTTGATGAATGATATTTTGTCTCCTTTTTTTATTTCTCTTATTCCCTCTAATTGTTTTGCTGCCCTGATGTGCTGCGGTATTGTTTTTGTATACTCTGATGGTGCTTTACTCAACATTACATTAAACGTTAAATCTTCTAAAGGGATCTCCTTTGCTTGTAACTTCTTACCACACACTGAAATTTTTTCAGAAATTTGTTTTTTTGCTTTTACAAAATCTTCCATCGTTTGAACTTCGGACAGTACATCCACCAATTCAAAAAATAATTTTTTAATGAATGCCGGGGTATGGGATTTTTTTCCGGTAAGGCCCTTTACATCCACCTTTCCAGAATTTGTCACCCCCAAATAATTTTTTTTCCTATCACTCAGTACGCAATATCTGTATGTCTTGTCAATTTCCAAATCAACTCCGTGATCATTTTTAGCTTGCTCAATTACTTTTTGAATTTGCTCTTCTGTAGGATTTTTAATAAATAATGAATCTGTGTCTCCGTACAGGACTTCAATCTCTATGTCTTCACACTTCTTAATTGTCTCTAAAATTGTATGCCTTCCCACGGCTGTTGTCGCTTCAGCTACTGGGAGGAAATATAGTGGGAATATCTCTGCACCCATTACGCCATAGCTGGCATTCAGAATTACCTTGAGTGCTTGACTGACAACTGTATACTGCTGTCTTTGTTCGTCAGTTAATGTTTCTTTTTTAGATAGGCTTTTGTAATAATTTACTCTCAAATCTCTTAATGATCCTATGATCAATGTAGTCAATCCATTTTTTTTAGAACATGTCCAGTGATTTGTTTGGGGGATTGTATTTTTTTTACATTCTTCGTGAGAACATCTGACTGTTTCATAGGATAGATTTCTAACTTTAATTATGCTTGGATACAGGCTTGCAAAATCCATTACAACTACTTTGAAATGTATTCCTTTTTTTGGCTCGATAACTAGACCTCCTCGATATTTTTTATCTTTAATCACCGCATCTGACATGACTCCTTCTGATCTTTTTTGCAATTCTTCTCTTTTTGGAATTAGTGCGTTTCTTTTCCTGTGTTCGTAATACATTAAACTTCTAATCCATTGCGATACTCCAACCCTTGCAATGTCGTCAATTGGCATTCTTCCAATCCTTGCAATAATCACAAGCAAGTTCATCAGCAAGTCGCTGTTGAAACTTGTAAGTTCATAAGTTAGCTGTGCATCATTATAACAATAATTTGCGGTTTGGTAAAGTGACAACTTGTCAAACTCTAAACCGTAGTCAATTTTTTCTTTTCCTAGCAGCGCTTTTGATACGCTGTTTAATGAAAAATCTGTGTATGCTTGACTGAATGCATAAATCTGAAATGAACGATTTGATAACGTTCTGTACAAATCAATATGAACTCCGTGTTTTAGAGTTGCAGAATCCCTCATCATGTATAGGGGATTATCTTGATTTGAAATCCCTAACCGTTCTGCTCTGTTGTACAAATACGGCAAATCAAATTCATCTCCGTTGTACGTGAGTACAAATGGAAACCCTTCGATTATTTTGAATGCATCTGTGATCATTTCTTTCTCTTTATCTAAATCATAGAATGTGACTTTGATATTCTCGTTTAATTCGTTATGTCCTTGCTCAGTTCCTTCTGTTTTGAGCACAAAAATTTGGTCATAATCGTCTGTCCCCTTCAGTCCTATCGCAGTGATTCTTTTTTCAGCAAGTTTAGGATCTGGAAATCTTCCTGGATCAAATTCAACTTCTATGTCCACGCTTAATCTTTTTATTTTTGGAATCGGTTGGTTCAGTAAATCTGCCCACTCTGAAATAAATTCTTTAAATTCGTCTGCGTCCACCATGCCATCGCTATCCACCTTGTCCCACAACAAACTCTTCAGTGCAAGTTTTACTTCGTCTGAAATTTTCATGCTATGTGGTTTAAGTAATCCGTCTGCTATCTCGTAATATTTACCAACAATTAATTTTCTATCTTGCAGATACGTTTCATAGTATTTTATATCTGACTCCCACGTCTCTATCTGATTTTTAATGCTGTCTCCATAGTTTCCTCCAATCGTAAGTGGGTTGTCTACTGTTATCTTGGAAACTTGAATTTCTTTATCTGTAATTAGATCATGTTTTTTGACTGTCTTAATTTCTAAAACGTCCTCTCTCTCTTGTAAAAAATCCAATTCGTCGGGATCCAGTTTTGAATAGCAATATGGCTTGTGTCCTATTTCGTCTTTCCACAAAAATAATTTTTGTGCTGTAGGTTCGTAAAATTTTAGAACTGCTGATTTACTAACTCCGTCATATGTTGCAGATACCAGCATTGACGGTAACATTGTTTTTATTTTTTCTACTTGTGCTACTCTGTCTTGCATTTTTTTACCCTGAGGTCTCGTACTTACTAACTAACTCTTTTGCCCATTTTACAATTTTGTTTTTATCCAGATGAATTATTTCTACACCTGCTTCTTCTAGTAAATCATAATCTGTTTCAGGATATTTATCAAGACATACGAATTTTTTAATCCCTATTGTTATTGCCATTTTTGTACATTCTAGGCATGGAACAAATGTTGTGTACAGTACTGCACCTGCTGCACCTGCCTCTATTCCTAAAATTGCACAATGCATTATTGCATTTGCTTCTGCATGATTGCACAGACATCTGTCCAATGCTGCACCAGCTTCAATTTTTCCTTCCATTCTAAGTTGACATCTTTTACATCCTCCTTCAAAACAATTTTTGATTCCCGGAGGTGTTCCATTATACCCTGTTGCTAACTGCCTGTGATTTCTAACGATTACTGCACCAACTTGTCTAGTAACACAATTTGAACGTAATTTTGCCAATTCCGCTTGTAACATAAAATATTCATCCCAGTTTGGCCTCTCAAAAGAATCAATCATACAAATCGTGTCTAATTGTTCCATATATGGATCTCGTTAACTCTCATTTATTTGCGATCATAATTTATTTTAAAAACTAATTCTATTCCACACCCTTTAAATTCAAATTAAAACACAAGATAACGAAATGAAACTTAACGTATTTTTCATAATTGCAATGGTTTCAATCTTTACTGTTTCTGCAATAGGCCAATCTGCTTTTGGATATGGTGGTCCTCCTGCAAACAACTCTGCAAACAACTATGCTGTGGATATTGCATCCAATCAAGAATCATATGCTCTTGGAGACTCTGTGATGTTTACTGGTTCTGTAAACAAATATGACGACGATCGTTCTTTGAGAATCTCTGTCTTTGATTCTAGTAATAATTTGATCATAACTAAAAAAACACCTGTCGACACTTATGGTAAATTCTCTTATACTGTTGTTTTAAACGAAAAATTTTCTGATGGAAAATATATTGTAAAATCTCAATATGGGAATTCTAAATCAACTGTTAATACTTCTTCTTTTATGATTATTGCTGGAAGTAATTTTTCAATGACTTCAAATATATCTGAAATCCCTGTATGGATTAAAAATAACGCAGGCTGGTGGGCTGATGGCTCCATCGATGATGCTTCCTTTGTACAGGGTATTCAGTTCTTAGTGCAAGAAGGATTCATGAAAATTCCTGTAACTCAGCAGGGTTCTGAAACTGCTAGCAACGAAATCCCTGTATGGATTAAAAATAACGCAGGCTGGTGGGCTGATGGCTCCATCGATGATGCTTCCTTTGTACAGGGTATTCAGTTCTTAGTGCAAGAAGGATTCATGAGAATTACCAGTTAACTTTTTTCTTTGCTAGTTTTTTTCTAATTTTCATACCTATTCCAAATGAAATGATCATTCCAGTTATTGAAAGTATTGCTAGTGGATTGGTATCGACTTCTGATGGAGTTTCAAAAATCAGTGGAACAAATAATGAAAATGTAAACATCATTCCACTGAGATAACTAATGTTTTTTAAAATTGGTAATTTACATGGAATTGTCATGATGGCTATTTCTTCATAAATTATTTAGTCTTTGGCACTTATGTTCGTGCCTACCACGTTCTTAATTTCTTTATGTATTTTTTAAAATTTATTTTTATTATTCTAACTATGTGGAATATGATTAGATTATAAGATATTGTAATGTATTTGGAAAATCATCTTTGGGGTATAATACCTAAACAAAATTGAAACATTCAATGACTTGGAAAACTTCGTTACTGATTTTATTTGCAACAGTAATGGTTGCTTTTCTACCTCTTTCTGCATATGCCACAGTTGAAGATGGTGATTTGAGAAAAATTACATCTGACGGGCAATATGAAATTGGTATGACTTGGCAACCTGCAGGACCTATAGAGCCGGGAATTGATTACCTCTTTAATTTTGAGGTACGTGAAGGTATGACTCAGAAAAGCATTGATAATGCATCATTTAATTTTGACATTGTAAAAGATGGAATTGTCACTGATAGCACATCAACAAATTCTGGAACAATCACACAAACAATATCCTTTGAAAAACCTGGAATAGTTAATCTAATGCTGACTGATGTTAACTCATCAACACAACAAGTTGATTTTACTATGCCCGTAGGAACTGAAACAACGACAAAAGATGGAATATCATTCATTAAAAAGAACTACGATGCAGAACCTAAAATTTACTTTTGTGGCAGTGCTAAAGATCTAAAGACTTGCCTAAAAAAAGAAGTTAAAGGCGACGTAGGTTGGTTTGGTAAAGTAACTGTCATGATTTACGCTCCTGGTTGGAATACCGATTCTGATGCAAGAGATTCAATTGGACATACTGCTGAATCTGCAATCACAATCACATCTCGTGCAGATCATGGAACTTTTGAAGTGGGTGTTTGTAATGACTCTGATTCTAAGGGACTAATTGAAACTGGACCTAACACTGGAGTGTTTTATGGACGTCTAAAACTTAGTGCCTCTGATCACGACATGAATAATGATGGTACAAAAGAAACCAAACTTGGTGACACTAAATGTAAAAATTCACCTTTTGATGAATATGCCAAAGTTGAAACTGGCAGAGATGGTGCAGTTACCGTTAACTGGGAATATAACCCAGAAGCCAATAAGGTAGTTACTAAATCTATGACGTATGGTTGGAGTACAGCTACAATCCAGTTCTTAGAAGATCAATATCCGTTAGACAAACTAAACAAAGTAGAGTTCAAACTCAAAGAGAAAGATTTAGGTGATATGCCTAAAGATAAAGTTGATTTGAACTTTAGAGTTTGGTCTGATAGTGATATGGCTGGTATTTTAGTTGAGGCGACACAGGATGGTAATTGGAAACATAAGAAACCATACTTCTTCTACATACAAGATCACGATGAATCAAATGGTGATAACTTGTTTGCGCAAGAAGGTGACACTCTCTATGTTGAATATGTTGATACAACATTACCTAAAGTTGGACCTAATGGAGAGCTAAATTCTAAACATGATACACTTGATATCATTGGAAAAGCATCTGTTACGTCTGGATACCCGTACATCACACTTCGTTGATAAAATCAGCAATGCAAAAAATACAAACAACAAATCCTCCCGATTTTTCTACTTTGTCTGGTAGAGAATCTATTTTTCTTAATCTCATAAATCAAAATCCCGGAATACGGTATCTTGAACTAAAATCTTTAACTGGTTTTAGCAACGGGGTGGTCTCTCATTATTTGCATCAGTTGGAATCCCAAAGTTTGATAAAATCTGTTCGAACTCCTCGTGTTAGCTGCTTTTACCCCCTGTGTTCATCGGAATTATCTCAAAAAATATTTAGACGCTTGAGACAAGTAACCCCGCAAAAAATTATCCTTGCATTAATCCAAAAAAATCATTCTTTTCGTTCTTTAGTGAAAGAAGTTAAAAAAGCGCCTTCAACTGTGTCCACGTATACTACAAAACTAATTCACGACGGTATTGTTGTAACCGCTTATGTTGATTCTGAAAAAATATTTAAAATTAATTGTAATATTTATGATCAATTAATTTATACTTTAAAAACTAACACGTAATTTATGAAAACTGAAAAAGAAATTGAAGAATTTAGAAGAGACATAGAGCAAAGATTGGAAAACGCATCTAAATTACCTGATCCCATGACTGCCATGAATTATTATCAGGGTGCACTTCGAACCCTTGAATGGATAACCACCGGACAGGATATTTGAGAACTATCTCTCTGAATTATTTCTGAGTAATTCTAAGGACTATTCCGATAATCATAAAAATAATCGTGAAGTATGATGACATCACTGTCCACTGAGTTATTGCACCCGACTCTAAATCCCTTGATAATAAAATTGCAGACACTGCTACAAACATTATTCCAACTACCAACGCAATATTTCTAATTATGTTTTTTTTATTTAGAATGCCCATGATGTTTGGTTAAGATTAAATTATTTATTTCAATGTATTTTCTAATTGACGCCGCTGCGTCTTTTAATTTCAGGTGTTTTTTCTGTTGTTACGCCGTTGCTAAACTCCTCTAGTTTTTGTCTATTCGCTTCAATTTCTTTTTCTGTCCAATCACGAACATATTCGTCTTTGATATTTGTAAAATTTTTACATTTTTCGCATAGCCATAGGGCGTCTCTTTCTTCTGGAAATGCAATAGGAAATCTTCTTCCATTGCATTCCTTACATAGTAATGGCATAATTTTACCTGTTTGCACTTCTATTTGTACTCACATATTTTCTCGTTTTTTTAATTTATTCCAAAACTTAATGAATCAAATAATATTTTATTTGGTATGGATAAATTTTGGAAAAAGTATACCGATTCAGTATTCTCTGGTAGGAGTATGATTCTTCTTGTAGTTGGTGGACTGATTGCTGGTGGAATTTTGGCCCTTCTTAGATGAACTGTTTATTTTATTAGGGTTGTAAGCTTGTCACTGTTAGTATGATTGCACCTAATATCATCACACACATTCCTACGATGAGACCTTTGGAAATCATATCTGTTTTATCTGAGCGAATCATCTAAATCTATCTTGTACAAATTGCTACTTTAGTCACAAATACACGTGCCTGTTCCATTTTCCTTATTCTTTATTGATCATCATGTAGTATTTTACGCAGGGAACACATAAAATTCCTAAATTTTGATTTTTCTTTATACTTTGGTTGAATACGTTGAAAAAAATTACATTGAAAAAAATTCTGTTGAAAAACGAGATTATCAAATTAACCTTGCAAATCAGGCAATGGGTGAAAACTGTGTTGTTGTTTTGCCCACCGGTCTTGGAAAAACCACTATTGCACTGCATGTGATTGCTGAATACCTGTCAAGGGATTCATTTGGAATTTTATTTTTAGCCCCCACTAGAGTTTTAGTTAACCAACATTTTGATTTTTTAAAAAAAAATCTGACCGTTGATGACATAACATTGATCACTGGGGAGGACACAGTTGAAAAACGAACTGAACTTTGGAATAGCCGTATAATTTGCGCTACGCCCGAAGTTGCTAGAAATGATCTAAATAAAAAAATTATAACTTCTAAACAATTTAGTTTGGTGGTTTTTGATGAGGTGCATCGTACTACTGGCGATTATGCGTACTCTAGTATTGCCAAACATTTTGAGGATACCGATACTCGACTTTTGGGAATGACTGCAACACTTCCAAGTGAACAAGAAAAGGCCACAGAGATTTTAACACGATTGAAAATTTCAAGTGTTGCTGAGAGAAGCGAGAATAGTCCTGACGTGAAACCTTACATTCAAGAAACTGAAACTGAATGGATTAATGTAGAACTACCTCCTGAATTAAAATCCATTCAAAAATTTTTAAAATTGTCCTTGGATGAGAGGTATGACGCTCTTAGAAAAAATGGTCTCGCTCTAAATGATCAACAATCCCTTTCAGCATTACTTCGATTGAGACCGTTTGTACTGGCAAAAAGTAGAAAATCTGCAAAACCGTTGTTTTCTGGAATTAGAATTCACTATGCTCTTAACATGCTTGAAGCTCATGGCGTTACTCCTTTTTTACAATTTTGTAAGCGCGCACAGGCAAAAAAAGGAGTAGGCGTAAAGGATCTTTTTGAACTTGATCCTAATTTTACTAAAGCACTAACTCTTGCAAAAGAAGCGCAATCCCTGGGCATAGAGCATTCAAAAATTCCAAAACTAAAAGAAATTTTAGACTCTGTTCCTGGCAAGGCGCTGATCTTTACTAGTTATCGTGATTCAGTAGATATGATTTTTAACAAACTTACCGAACTTGGAATTCCTGCAGGCATTTTGATTGGAAAAGCTGGGGATGCTGGTTTAAAGCAAAAAAAACAGATAGAGGTTGTGCAGAAATTTAGAGACGGTGAATTCAAAGTATTGGTTGCAACCCGTGTTGGGGAGGAGGGGTTGGATATTGCAGAAGTCAATCAGGTAATTTTCTATGACAACGTTCCAAGTTCTGTCAGATTCATTCAACGAAGGGGAAGAACGGGTAGAAAAGACACCGGCAAATTGGTTGTATTGATTGCTAAAAACACAATCGACGAGACATATTATTGGATTGGCAAAAGAAAAATTACTGCAGCAAAATCCATGGGAACTAAAATGACTAAGGTTCTAGAAAAAAACAAGACTGGCGAATCACCCCAAACTGGTCTTGATGCTTTTATCTAGTCTTCGTATTTTTTAGAAACCATTTCTATGATCTCGGATTTTTTTTGTATTGTCTTGTTTTTCATTCCTGACTCTAAATGATGGATGCTACTTTTTTTTGCAATTAGTAAATTCTCTAACCTGATGTCAAATTGATTTTCTAGAAAATTTTTCACTCCTTGAATTCCTCCATCAATCTCTAAATTATCAAATGCATCTGTTGCCAGATTGCTAATTGATTTTTCTAAATATTCTAAAATATCATTTAGCATTTTGTCAGTTAGAATTGTCATTTTTATTAAGATTCTATTATCCTAATCTTTTGATGATGTGATACCCAAACTCTGTTTTAACAGGCTCAGAAACCTCCCCAATTTCCAATTTAAAAGCAACATCTTCAAATTCTTTGACCATTTGCCCTTTTGTAAAATATCCTAAATCTCCTTCTTTTTTTCCGCTAGGACACGTGGATGTTTCTTTTGCAACTGCTCCGAATTTCTTACCTTTCTTAATTTCTTCTAGTAATTCTACTGCTTGGCTTTGTTTTTCAACAAGAATGTGTGAGCATTTTACTTTATTGGACATAGTAATGCCATTATTGACTCATCTTTTATTTGTTTTTCTTAACCTCGTTTTGATAATAATGAAAATTACGGGGTTGTCTTTTCTAACTTTTTCCATAGTGCCAAATCTTGAATCTACACAGTTGACCTAAAATACTAATTTTTCAAAAAATCAACATGAAGAAAACTGTCATTTTATTTTTCCTTATGGTTATTATTTCAACTAGTCCTGCATACGGTCATAAATTAATTAGTCATGATGACTCTCATAGAGATTTTGCTTCAGCATTACAGATACCTGATCATAAAATTTCATGGGCGATTTATGACAATTTAGGTGCTGGCGAAACAAAATTTTATAAATTTGATGCCAAAGCCGGTGATTCATTTTATTCAAGTATCGTGATACCTAAACTAGAAGGTCTTGAAAATTATTCGCCTTCTTTAGTTTTAATGAATGATGATTTGTTTACTGGGGGTGCATCATCATTAGATATACAATCAAACATTCAAAAATTCCTCTATGAGGGTGATTACCCTGGAAATGAATTTTATGAACCGTTTGGACAGGTGACCTACTGGGAAAGGCAAGAAGTAACAACAACAATTCCTGCCGATGGACAATATTTTATCCTAGTTTTGGATGAGAAAAACCAAAGTGGAAAATACGCTTTAGCAGTAGGTACCATTGAAGATTTTTCCGGTTCTGATTTTTTCAGTGTTCTTCCAAAAGCTTGGTTTGACACAAAGTTATTTTTCAATGACTATGTCTCTTTTGTGACTGCAATATTCATGACGGTTGGCATCCCTGCATTACTGTTTGTAGTTATCTTAAGAAAGAAAATATTTAAAAAATAATTATGAACTAAAACTTAATAAAAATAAATTAAAAACAAAAAATATTTTTCTAATCTTTTTTCTTACTTCTAGGCTTTGTTCTTAAAACTGCTTTACAACAAATGCACCTAACATCTTCAACGGATAAGAAAATTCCACAAAATGTGCATCTTTTTTGTCCAATTTCATACCTAATTTTGTTTGGAACTGGGTCTGCACGATATCTTGTACAGATATTCCTGCAAGTTCTACCCAATTTTCACATCTCCAATTTTCATTTCTATCTCTTTTCTTCTTTCTCTAATTGTCACTGCACTGATTCCTGAGATTTTTGAAATTTTTAACTGCGAAATGCCTTCATCCGCTATCGTTGTTGCCAGATATACTGCAGCTGCTGCCATGGCCATTGGATTTTTACTCGCTGAAACTTGTTTTTTTGCACACAAATCTAATATTTTGAATGCCAACCTTTGTGTTTTTTCAGAAATTGTCAAGCCTTTTGAAATTCTTGTGACGAATTCTGATGGCGAATATGCTTCAGGGCTTAAATCTAGTTCTTTGGCAAGAAATCTATATGTTCTTTGTAACACTTTTTTCTTGATATTTCCTGCATCTACAACATCCTGAAGTGTTCTAGGTGTATCTGTGATTCTGCATGTGATGTAGATAGTTGCACATAGCATTGCAGTTGTTGATCTACCTGCTAAAATTTTTCTTGCTGCAATTTTTCTAAACAAATATGCTGTTTCCTCGACAACTGATTCGGGCAACCCTAGCTTTGAACTAATTGCATCTAACAGTATGAATGCTTTTTGAAATGATTTGGAAGATACTGCTGAACGACTATTTCTATCCCACATTCTTAATCTATAGAACATTCTTCTGTTTTCTAATGACAGTGGTTTTCCTGTAACATCTCTATCCTTTGCTTCAATTATTGTAGACAGTCCCATGTCAATCATTTTCAATGATCTTTTTGCACCTACTCTGGAATTATTCAGATAATCATTTGGATTCGAACCAACTGATTCAGAACCTTGATCAACTACTTGGTCTGATGAAACTATCCCACAACTTCCACATGCAATTTCACCTGTATATGCATCTGTGATCATTTCATTTTTTTTACAATTTTTTTGATGTATTAATTCAGTTAACATGATACAATTATGATTTTATTTTATTTAAAAGAGCAAAAATTTGTCATATAGTGGTAATATGAGCAAAAATTACTATTTTTCTATATTTTTTTACCACTAGGTATTTTTATTTTTATTTCATGGCACTAGTTGTTTTTGAACTGTTTCTTTTAATAAAAAATCTATTAAATTAATACGATGCCTCATATTGTATTGGATTCAAGTTTGAATCTTTCTGATTTCTCTGTACTGTTTACTCCAATTTTTGAAAAATCACCTTTAATCAGAATTCAAAACATGTATGTCGAGTCCACAGGAATAAGTGCTTTATTTTCTGTAGTTGTAATTGATGACTCTCATCACGAATTTTTTATTCATGTATCGTCTGGTAAGGATAGAACCACCATTCGATTGTTGCCTCTCACTGATCCTGTAAAAACTGATTCAGTAAAAAAATCATTGGCTCTACTATGTTTGCAAATTCAAAAGCATTTTCCTCAGATGAATGTTACCAAATCAAATTTATGGGATTACTTGCCAAAAAAAAATTGTTAATTGACTGTTTGTAATCTATTACAGAAAAGTAATTTGGACCGTAATACTATTTTTAGCATCAGCACCGATGTAGAAAATTTTCACAAAATAATGCCAAAATATTTCAAATCTTTAACTGTGATTAGTAATTCATTAAATGAAAAAATTGTATCTGAATCAATACATTTCTTGGGCAGAAAAATTAAAATTAAAACTAAGCATGTTATTTTAAAACCCAATGTACACAAGGTGTTTATTTTAGACGGTCCTGTGAGGGGCACTTCATTTATTGAAACATACAATTCAAGTTTGTCTGGAACAGATATCTCTATTTTGGTCGATTTAAAACTCCGTGGAATTCTTAAATTAATTCCGTTTTTAAAATTTTTACTACTAAAAAGAATGAATTCTGCCATGTCCGAATTTGTTACATGCGCTGAGATTTATTCTAAATCAAATTCATTTCATATCTAGTTGGCACTATTAGACTAAGTTAGGCTCTATTAAATACAAACATACTCAATAGCTATTGATGCCTCTTCCTACAATCATTATAGGTGCAGGCGTGGGTGGGTTGACTACTGGTGCTTTGTTATCCCATGACGGTCATGAAGTAGTTGTTTTAGAAAAATCAGCCAATCTAGGGGGACGAACTGCATCGATGAAATTCAAAAACCATGTTCTTGATAATGGATTTCATATAATGCCCTTTTACAAAAAATCTGCAATTTTTACTATTTTAAAAAATTTAGGTATCGAATCTAGATTAAAGCTGGCAAAAGTTGATGACATTGCATTTTATGCAACAACAGGCTTTCATATCTATCCTAAGGGCATGGTTGATTTACTTCGTCTATCATTAATTCCTTTTAAAAGTAGGGTTAGACTTTTAAAATTAT
>Ga0209360_1000184_pt1 | contig 55847 bp, 56 predicted proteins | sample SaaInlV_130m_DNA_3_FD_184651 | JGI IMG/M metagenome (GOLD analysis project Ga0209360, IMG submission 184651) | Marine microbial communities from expanding oxygen minimum zones in the Saanich Inlet - SI037_S3LV_130m_DNA (SPAdes) (version 2) | ecosystem: Environmental > Aquatic > Marine >... | reverse complement strand
AAGTGAACCGGGATTATTTTCCGCGCAAATAGATAATCCAATAGACCAGAGCGACAAAGACGCTGCCGCCGACGATATTGCCGAGGGTCACCGGCACCAGATTGCCGATAAACCCGCTGACCGTGATGGCGTCTGCGCCAGCCAGCCAGCCAGCCGGGATCAGATACATATTGGCGACGGAATGCTCGAAGCCAAGGGCGACAAAAGCCGAGATCGGAAAGATGATCGCCAGGATCTTACCACTGACCGTGTGCGCGGCGAAACACAACCAGACCGCCATGCATACCAGCGCATTGCAGAGCACGCCGCGAAAGAAAGCCTCGGCAAACGGCAACGCCACCTTGGCTTCGGCAATTTTCATGGCCGTCGCCGCCATCTGGCCGTCGCCGGCGCTCATGACGCCGGACAAAGATATGATAACCGCCGCCGCCACCGATCCGGCAAAATTGCCCACATAGACTAAGGCCCAGTTGCGCAACAGCTTGGCTGTGGTTGTTTTGCGACCGGCCCAGGCCATGGCGATCAGATTGTTACCGGTGAACAATTCGGCGCCGGCGATCACCACCAGAATCAGGCCGAGGGAAAAGGCCAGCCCGCCCAACGCCCTGGACGGCCCGAAGCCAAGCCCATGGCCGGTCATCACCATGGTGAAATACATGGCGCCGAAAGCAATGAAGGCGCCGGCCAGAACACTAAGCGCCAAAGTCGGCAGGATCGCCATGTCTACCTTGGCGAGGCCAGCGGTTTCCACCCGCCGGGCGATCTCGGCGGGAGCATAGGCATCGATGTTAATCTGGCTGGTCGTTTGATCGGATTGGCTCATGGCGGCTCCCCTTTGAAGCGATTGAGGCGTCAATATAGCCGAAATCCAACAGAACAACGAATTCGGTTGGCCGGCCTGTTTGACCGCGAACCGGACGGGCTGTACTGGGATTGCATGATAACAACCAACGGCAATCGCAATCTGGCCGGCATCGGCTTTATGGTACTGGGCATGCTTGGCATGGGCGGCGTCGACGCCTTTGGCAAATGGCTCGTCACCGCCGATTATTCGCCGATCCAGGTGATCGCCGTGCGCGGCTGGATGATTACCGCCGCCATGCTGATCTGGGCGCTGGCCAGCGGCCGGGCGCGGCAATTGACCACCCGGCGCCCAGCCGCCCATGGGGTGCGCATCCTGGTCAGCATTTGCGGTCCGCTGTTCATGTTCACCGCCCTCGCCTCGTTGCCCCTGGCCGACGTGACCGTGGTCATTTTCGGATCACCCTTCGTGACCGCCGCCTTGGCGGTGCCCCTGTTCGCCGAGCGTGTCGGCCGCCACCGCTGGGCCGCCATCGCCATCGGTTTCCTAGGTGTCGCCATCGCCATGCGCCCGGGCAGCGATTTGTTCCGCCCGGAGATATTGTTTGCGGTGGCGGCTGGCATATCCTTTGCCGGCATTAACCTGACCGCCCGCTGGTTGCGCGATACCGAAACCACATTCCAGCTCGTGTTTTTCCTGATGGCCGGCATCACCGTGATCGCCAGCTTAGGCTTGCCCTTTGTCTGGCGCCCGATGCCGCTTACCGATCTGGTCCTGTTCGGAGGCATGGCGGCTGCGACTCTGTTCGGCTACATCTTCATGACACACGCTTTTGTCGTCGCGCCGCTCGGCGTGGTGGCGCCGTTCGAATATACGGTGCTTATCTGGGCGGTGATCTGGGGTTTCGTGATCTGGGGCGAATTGCCGGGCGCGTTCATCTGGAGCGGCGCGGCGGTCATCGTCGCCAGCGGGCTCTACCTTTTGCACCGGGAAGTAAAAGCCGGAAAACCGGATCAGGCCGGCGCCTCGTGAAGCCAACGCCGGATCACCATCAAGGACCGTTCCGGATAGCGCTCGATCAGCATGGCCACCCGGCGCGCCAGCTTGGTTCTCACTTTGGCTTCGAATTGGGGGGCGGCGCTTGAAATACGAATGCCGCGGGTTGATGGCCGCATGGGCGCCGAATTTCCCGCCCGTGCCCTGGCCGGGGGTGATGGGCGCACCGGCGGCGGAGCTACTCCTAACGGCACCACCAAGGCCAGACGCGGCAGGACGGGTAGCACCACGACGCCGAAAAACACGGCGGTAACGATGGCGATGGCGGCACTTTCGATCATCCGCCAATGCTACCAGAAATGAGCCCGCTCAGATACCAATGCTTTCAGCCGCCGCGATGGTCCGGTACAGCCGTTCGATCACCGGCGCCTCCAATATCTCGCCGTCGATAACCACGAAGGCCTGGTCCTGGGCTTCGAACTTGGCGATCAATTCGCGCGCCCGGGCGGCCTCTTGTACACTCGGGCTGAAGGTCTCGTTGATGGCGGCGATCTGCTTCGGATGGATCGCGGTCTTTCCGGTAAAGCCAATGGTCTTGGCTTGGGTGGCCTCGGCGCGCAAACCAGCATCGTCATCCAGCCCGAAGAACGGCATATCCAGAAGATCGATGCCGGCGCTGGCCGCCGCGTGCACCAGCCGCCCCCTGGCATAGAGAAGCGCCTCCCAGCCGGGCTCGACACGGAGCGCTGCCGCCATATCGAAGCCGCCGAATACAAACGAGGCCACCCGCTCATGGGCGCGCCCGATATCCATGGCGTGTTCCAGCGCCTCGCTGGTTTCCATCTGGATGTGGATTTGAAGATTTTCGTGGTGGCCCGTAGCGTCAATGGCGCTGATGATTTCGCCGACGCCCCGCACCTTGGGCAAAAGCATGCCGTCCGGCGCCTGATCGCTTGCGGCCACAGCGGCCAGATCGGCGCGGCCATAATCGGTGGCAAGGGAATTGATGCGCAACAGCCGCTCCGGCCCCCGCTCAGACCCGGCAAACAGGGCGATGGCCTGATGCCGCGCAGCTTCCTTGGCGTCACCGGCGACGGCGTCTTCCAGATCCACGCAGACCATGTCGGCGCCGCTGGCCATGGCCTTTGGAAATCGGTCGGGCCTGGACGCCGGGACATAAAGAAAACTGCGGCGCGGGCGTAATGTGTCATCCGGCATGGTTCAAGCGGCCTTTATCATCTACTTTTGGAATCCTAATCGAATAAATACCCATTCGGGAGAGATCGACAATGCCGAATATGTTGGACGGGTTATTGGTCGTCGCATTGGAACAGGCGGTAGCGGCGCCCTATTGCTCGTCGCGGCTGGCCGATGCTGGCGCCAGGGTCATAAAAATTGAGCGTGCCGGCGGCGATTTTGCGCGCGGCTATGACGATGTGGTCAAGGGTCAGAGCGCCTATTTCGTATGGCTCAACCGGGGCAAACAATCGATCGAGTTGAACATCAAGGATGCAGGCGATGCCGCGCTGCTGGCGGCGATGATCGCGCGCGCCGACATCTTCATCCAGAATCTGGCACCAGGCGCTGCGGCCCGGGCCGGCTTCGGGGCCACCGATTTGCGCGCCCGCCATCCAAGCCTGATCACCTGCGACATCACTGGTTACGCTGAAGACGGGCCGTCCAGAGACATGAAGGCCTACGATATGCTGGTGCAGGCAGAAACCGGCCTCGCCTCGATCACCGGCTCGCCGGAAGCACCGGGCCGGGTTGGCGTCTCGGTGTGCGATATCGCCGCCGGCATGCACGCCTATGAGGCCATCCTGCTGGCCCTTATCCAGCGCGGCGTTTCCGGCGAGGGTGCGTCCCTAAGCTGTTCGCTGTTCGACGGCATGGCCGATTGGATGGCGGTGCCGCTCTTACATCACGACTATGGCGGCAATGCGCCGAGACGGGTCGGTCTCCGCCATCCGTCGATCGCGCCCTATGCATCCTATCCCACCAAGGATGGCGGGAAAATAGTCATCTCCATCCAGAACGAACGGGAATGGGCGCGCTTTGCCGGCGAGATTATGGAGCAGCCGGAATGGGCCGACACCGGTCCATACACGGACAACAAATCCCGGGTTGCCAATGTGGCAGAATTGGATCGCCTGATCGCGGAGCAGTTTGGAAAAGAAGAAACGGTTGCCATGGCGGCAAAGCTGTTGGCCGCCGGTATCGCCTTTGGCCGGGTAAATTCGGTAGCCGGACTGTCATCCCATGGGGATTTACGGCGCACGGTCATCGAAACGCCGGCCGGTCCGGTGCAAATTCCGGCGCCGCCGACCCGTTTTGGCGATGAAGGCGATGCATCGCTTGGCCCGGTCCCGGCGGCCGGCGAGCATAACGATCTCATTCGAAGCGAATTTTCCTGAATGAAAAAGGCCATGCGATCCAGCGGGACCGCATGGCCGAAAACTCTATGAAAACGCTGCTCTAGCGGCGGAAGATAACCACCACCCGCCGGTTCAGACGTTCGCGCTTATCGTTCGAGGTGGAAACCTGGGTCAGGTTTTCGCCAAAGCTGTCCACTCTAATTTTAGAGGTCGGAATGCCGGTTTTGATGAGCGCCGCCGCAACCGTTTGGGCGCGCATCCGGGACAGGCTATCGTTATAGTCGTTCGAACCGGACCGGTCGGTGTGACCACCCAGCATGATCGTGCCTGGCTTCGATTCCAAATGCGCCACGGCGATATCGATAATGCTTTTTTTCGCCGCGGCGTTGATGTCCATTTTATCGAAATCGAAATAGACGGTGAACGGTCCAGGCAATTTTTCCGGTGCAGGCATTGGCGCCGGCATTGGCTTCGGTGCGGCCTTGGCCATCATCGGCATTTTCAGCTTAGCCATCGCCGCATTGAACTCGGCGCGGCAGCGGATGATGTCTTCGGGCTGGAAATTTTCTTCCTGTTCCTGCATCCAGCAATCGAACATTGCCTGGGCGCGTGCCGCGTGCTTCGGTGCGCGGCCCTTGGCGCCGCCTGCCAAGGCCTTGACGAGACGCTCCCGGGCGCCGCTCAATGCGCCAACCTTATTGGCGGGCAATGCACGCGCGGAAACCATCTGCGGCCCAAAATTCATGGCTTCGGCGGCCATCTTGCCGCGTTCCGCGAAGAAAATCATATCGCCGATATCCGATTCGGAATATTCCGAACGCGACAGCTCTACATATTCTTTTTGCAGCGCTGCTTGAAAAGGCGTGCCCTTGGACGGCATTTTGGCAACCCGGTCAAAATCAGCGCCGCCAGCACATGCGCCCAGTACAATTAGGGCACCGCCCATAACCAAATGCGAATTTCTAAATCTCATCGAAACCTCCCTTGAATAATGACATGATCGGACAACGGCCTGGTAGCGGCCGCTCCGGTTGTTTCCCTCAAAGCAAAAATCGTTACACGTTTACAGTTAACGTTGGTCTTTGCGGCCAAGAATACAAATATGCAGGCCATTATTTTCCGGTTTTTTTTACTCACACCAATTCTCCGCCAATTCACATCCATTTACAATTTTTATATGTGCGCGCAATTCCCATGCAACATAGCCGAATTATTCTTCATCTTGGGACAAAGAGGAACAAGGGAATTTGGGATTATGGCTACAAAATTACCGCAAGTGCTTTACGTCGAAGATGATCTGGTCAACCGGATATTGATGGAAGAAATATTCGTCCTAGCCGAGGATATGCAACTGATTATCGTTGAAAATGGCGCCGAGGCGCTGAATTTGGCCGCGAGCGAGGATATCGATGTGGTTATAACCGATATCCAGCTGCCAGGGACCAACGGCTATGAAATATTGGAAGCGCTCAGATCCTTGCCAAGAACCCATGAGGTTCCGGTCATCGCCTTGAGTGCCCTGGCCATGCGCTCGGATTTGGAGCGTGGCGCGACAGCCGGCTTTGCCGCCTATATCACCAAACCCATGGATATCGGCTCAATGATCGCAACGGTCCGCGATTGCTGCACAGCCGCCGCCGCATAATCCGCCAGCCAATCGCGAGATCGCCAATTTAGGCCCAGATAGCGACGGGCGGGCAGTCACGATCCAGGCAACCAGCCGTCGCGCCAACCCAGCGTTTCAAGCGTGCCGCCGCTCGGCTCATATTCCGCCGCCACCCATTTGTCGTAGCCCATCTTGTCGAGGGCCCCAAATAAAGCATCATGGTCGATGGTCCCTGTGCCAGGCTCGTTCCGGCCCGGCACGTCGGCAATTTGAATATTACCGATCAGATCCAAATGCGCCTCAATGGTTGCCGCCATATCGCCAGCGGAGGTACATCCTTCGGTAACGTAGCAATGATATGCGTCATATTCGATGCCAAGATTGGGATGGCCGATCTCGTCGATAAACGCCTTTACCTCGTTTGTCGTGGTGAGCAGCGAGTTTGGCCGGATATCCGGATTGAGGGCTTCGATCAGCACGGGAATGCCAAGCGCGGCCAGCGCTTCGGAGGCGATTTCCATGTTTTCGGAAAACACCGGCAGGGCTTCCGATTTTGAAACGCCATCGGGGGGCGTATAGGCGGGCACCACCAGTCCGGTGGGGCGCAATTCGCCGCAATAGCGTTTCGCCGCCTCCAGGTTTTCTAAAAACGCCGCCCGTTTGCCCGGCGCCGCCGCCACCAGAGGCCCCATTTTCACACCTTCGCCGACGGCAATATTGATCACCGACATGGCGAGGCCGGCATCCTTCATGGCGCGCCCAATCTCGCCCGGGTCCAGATCATAGATAAAAATATATTCGACGGCGCCGAAACCGGCATCGGCGGCATCGCCTATGCGTGCCACTGGATCATCGTTTTCGGTAAACATCATGGTCAAGTTGGCTGAAAATTTGGGCATATCCCGCTCCCGGTAAAATTCACTGGGGCTTGCCGCACCCCCTAGCCATCCGGTCTATTATGTCCCGAGACCGAATTCAAAGGGAAAAGGATGAGATCATGGAAAAACAGATTATCGACGTGCCCAGAAAAAAACCGGAAGGCCGCCCGGAAACGCCGCTCTCGCTCGCCGTAAAGGCCGGTGATTTCGTTTTCGTATCCGGCCAGCCGCCCACCGATTTCGCCACCGGCGAATTCGTCCACGGCGATATCGAGACCCAGACCCGCCAGTGCCTGGAAAACGTCAAAACCGTATTGGAAGCCGCCGGATCAAGTATGAAGAAGGTGGTCAAGGTTCAGGTCTTGTGCGCGAACGCCGCACACTTCCAGCGGGTAAATGCCATCTACCGGCAATATTTCACCGAGGACTTTCCGGCGCGCTCCTTTATCACCGTCGGCTCCTGGCCCGGCGGATTTGATATAGAGATCGAGTGTATCGCGATTGCTTAAAAGTCCGCATCCACGGCACGGCAAAGGAAGCGCATCAAGGGCGAGGCCGCCTTGAAGGTGGCCTCGACCTCATCCAAAAATTTGGCCGAGTTGGCGATTCTTGGTTTCTCGTGGCGCATGGCAAAAAAGCTTTTGCGCTTGATGTCCTCGATCAGCGGATGATCGCCATCGAAGCCCCTGGGCGGGCGCTTGAGGCCATCGCCGGCAATGCCGCCGAAGGTCTCTTTCAGCTTTTTGTTGCCGCTGGCCCGGCGCCAGCCCGCACTATCCTTGGCGATGGCTTCGCGCACTGATTTCAGTTGCGGAGATGGCGGCATCCACATGCCGCCGCCAAAGATCACCTCGTCCGGGGCCAGGTGAATGTAGAATCCCGGCGCGTGGGCATCGCGCCCCAAATTGTGGCGGAACTGGCAGGCGGCGTGTTCCTTGTAGGGCCGCTTGTCCTTGGCAAAGCGCACATCGCGGTAGATGCGGAACATGGAGCCGCCGTTCGGCCTGGGATCGGCGACAAAATGACCGGATATGCGTTCCAGGCGGGGCGCCATGGCGGCGATCAGCCGGGATATAGGCGCCACAACATCTTCGCGGTAGCGCTCTTTATTGGCGTTGAACCAGGAGCGCTCGTTGTTGTTCGCCAGCTCGGTGAAGAAATCAAAAAAGCTGCTGGGAAACCCTTGAAAATCCTGGCTCATAAATTCGCATCCCTAGTCATTTTCCGCCGCCGGCGGCATCGGGCATTTCGGCCATTCTTGGAAGCTCAGGGTCCAGATAATCCCAACTCGTGGCGCGCGAGGCGAACACCACCATTTGCGGTTTGAAGATTTCAGGATCGTCTAAGCTGCCTGCTGTAGGAAACAGCGCGTCGGGCATGCAGGAATTTTGCGAATAGACCCAGACCCCGCAAACGCCACAAAACCCCCTTGTTACGGTGTTGCCGCTATCGGCAGCATAGTCGTAAAAACTGGGATCACCGCTGATTGCCAACGCCGGTTTTGGCACCATCAAGTGTGACGCATGCCCGCTTCCGCTGTCTTTCTGGCAATCCCGGCACTGACAGTGCACGGCGGCCATTGGCTCGGCCGTGCACGTGTAGCGAACGGCTCCGCATTTACATCCTCCTTCGAATGGTACCGTCATGATCGTTCCTCCCCTTATCGGTATGTCACTTGCAAATTTTAAGTGTCGGGATATTATGGTAGTGACTTTTATTTTGCAAGTGACTAATTTATGGTAGTAAATTTCGCGCGCTCGCCCTGCCCGATCGCATCGACCCTGGACTTGGTCGGTGACCGGTGGACCCTGGTCGTGATCCGCGACATGCTCAACGGAAAATCCCGCTATAACGAGTTCGCTGCTTCGCCTGAGGGTATCCCCACCAATATCCTGGCTGAGCGGCTGAAACGGCTAACCGAAAGTGGACTCGCAGAAAAACATCTGTATCAAGAGCACCCGCCAAGGTTCGAATACCGGCTGACCCACAAGGGTGCCGAATTGTTGCCCGTACTTCAGGAGATCTGCAGATGGGCCAACGTCCACATCCCGGACACCTGGATACCGCCGACGGCGTTCATGCGAAAGCGCCGGAAGTCCAATTAGCCGCATTTCCGCTGGATCGAGTTAAACTTGGCCCGCCGTTTCGGTTCCTTCCAGGAGTGCGAAGCGGACGGCCAAGATTTGCCGCGTGCTCAGATTACCGCTCAGGGATTATTCGGCGACCATCATGCTGCGTAGACGCGCAGAAGCTTCTACAGACATTGCACTCTTGCCACTAATTCCGGTTGATCTGGATGCAACCTTGCCCTTAAATCGAATAGATATCTAGCCGCTACGCGATTTGGAATATACTCTTGTACGACGGGGGATCGAATGGCCAAGGAATTTCGGCGCATCACTTTCAATAATATCGAAATGCGCGGTGCGCTTGAAACCAACGCGGCGAGTTCCGGCGCCAAGTTACCCGCCGGCGATGTGGTCTCGGTCAAGGCAGGCCGCGTCGATAACGCCTTTTTCTACGAGCTCGGCCTATTCGATTATGCCAAGCAAAAAGAAGAATCAGTAAAACTGCCCGAGGATCAGGCGTTGGAGGCATTGCTCAATCATTCCATAGAAGCCGGCATCCCGCTGCCACGGGCGGCGCGCAAGGAAGTCCGCGAAATCGGCGGCGCTTTGTGTCTGGATATGTTTATCGAATAGAAGCGCTGAACCCGGCCAAACCGGCCGGGCTCACACAAATTTTGTACTCAGCCGCCGTAGAAGACGTTGTCGCCAAGTTCCTTCATCTCGAGGATGGCTTCATCGGCGCGCCCTTCGGGCTCTACCGCCACATTGGCTTCGGTCACTTCGCCAATGACGATGTGATGATCGCCCCGTGCGACAATTTCGGCGACGCTGCATTCGACGCTGGCGGGTGCAGAATCCAGTATCGGTGCGCCGTTAGCGCCGGCGTGATAGGCCTCGCCCGAGATTGTGTTGCCGTCTTTTACGGCCGGCTTGAAAAATCCGAAGGCGGCGCCCTGCTGGCCCTTACCGAGCATGTTGAGCGCGAAGGTGCCGGTTTTCTTGACCAGCTCGTAAGCGCCGGAATCGGCCTTAACGCCGATCACCACCAAGGGCGGATCGAACGAGGTTTGCGTGACCCAGTTCACCGTCGCGGCGGCGACGTTGCCGTCGCTGTCTTCAGCGGTCATGACATAGATCCCATAGGGGATCATTCTTAGCGCGGTTTTTTTGGCGTCGTCGTCCATTATCTACTCCCTCGATGATTTTCTATACTGATACCAGATTGCAGGTCATTGGCTAACTTGGCGCGCGCCGCCGGGGCGGTCAACGGCTATTCGTCATAAGCGATCAGGCTGGTGAACGGGATGTCCAGCTTGTCGCGGCCGTTCAGGAAATTCAGCTCAATAATGCAAGCGCCGCCGACAACCTCGGCACCGACCTTGCGGAACAGGGCGACGGCCGCCGCCATGGTACCGCCGGTGGCCAGCAGATCATCCAGCAACACCACCTTCTGGCCCGGCTTGACCGCGTCTTCTTGAATTTCGATGACATCGCTGCCGTATTCCAGCTCGTATTCCAGCGGGATGGTGGGGCCGGGTAATTTGCCCTTTTTGCGCACCATGGTGAAGCCCAGGCCCAGCTTCAGAGCCAGCGGCGCCGCCACCAGAAAGCCCCGGCTTTCGATACCGGCCAGAACATCCGGCTGCAGGGCACTGATGGCCTTGGCTAGCCGGCCAGTGGTGACTTGCCAGGCATCGGCATCGGCCAGCAAGGTCGAGATGTCGTAAAACAATACCCCCTCGACCGGGAAATCGGGAATGCCGCGGATATGATCCTTGAGGTCCATGAGCTGCTCTCTAATCAATCATGTAAGACTGCACACAAGATGGCCGGCAACGCCCACGTCGGCGGCCGGCCGTCTTTTTCGCGCCCCGTCTATTTGAGCGAAGCAATATAAGCGATGACGTTTTCACGGTCCTTCTTTTTCTTGACCTTGAGGCCCATGGAGGAACGCTTTTTGCCTTTGCCCTTCACATATTTGGTTGGATTGGCCAGGAATTTGGCAATCTCGGCTTCGCTCCAGGTCCAATCGGCGCCTTTCAGGCCCTTATATTTTTTAAACCCGGCGGCGCTTCCCGCCTTGCGCCCGACGACACCCAGAAGGGACGGGCCGGTCTTGTGCTTACCGGCTTTCAGCGTGTGGCAGGCCTTGCATTTGTTAAAGTATTTTTTGCCCTTGGCCGCATCGCCGGCGGCAAGCGCCGAGCCGGCATATAGGCTGGTGGAAAGTACGAGAGCGGAAGCAAGCAGATGCGCGATTTTCATAGTTTATCTCCGATGGAAAATTTTTTAACTAATTAGGCAGGCACCGCAGCGCCGGTTAAGACTTAATATAAATAGCAGAACCAAAAATTCAAGGTATTGCAGCAACATTGATGGCTTAAGGGGGCGCCGGGCGCGGCGTGCTCAGTTCCCGCCAGATAGCGCGGTCTTCGGCAAACCCGTTCAGAGACTGGATCAGGCGGCGGAAGGTGGGATCGGCCTTGGCCAGCGACAACGATATTCGTTGCCACGCGCCGCGCAATTTCGAAACCAGCGGGGCCGGCCAGCGTTCCACCCGCACCCCGCCCCGGATCAGGGTTTTGAGGGCGGTAAATTGCAAATTCTCGATATCGGCGATGCCGGCTTTCAGGCTCGCCCCGCAAACCGATTCCAATTGCGCCTTGGCCAACGCATCAAGGGCGTCCCAGCGTTTGGCATTGATCAATAAATCTACCAGCCCCGATTGCCGGCCCCAGCCGGGGAAATAGTAGACTTTGCCATAGCTGCCGAGGCCCAGTGCCAAATCATCCGCCGGGCCCGCGAACAGGGCGCCGGCAAGAGATTTATCGGCAAACCCGGCGGCAAGATCGGACGGCGCGATGCGCTTGACGGTAGCGCCCAAGGCGCCGAGCACGCGGCCCGCCAATCCGGCGGCGGCGACGTTGCGGCCCAAAAGATCAACGGAGGCTTGCACGTCTTCGGTGAACAATGCGCCGGTCGGCCCCTGGACGCCGCAGGCGATGGCATGAATGTTAAACGCTGCATACAGCTTTTCGTATTCCGCCCGCCCGCCGGCGTTTTCGAACCAGGCGAGGAAGGTCGCCATATCCGGGCCGAACGGCACGCCGGCGAAAATCTCGAACGAAGGCGATTTCCGGCCCCAATAGGCGGCGCTGGAGAAAGCGGCATCGACGGTGCCCGACGCGACCGCATCGAAAGCATCCAGCGCCGCGACCAATTGCCCGGGCCCTTGAACCTGGATTTGGATGCGGCCATCGCTGATGCGCCCGATTGCCTCGGCAATGGCGCCTGCGCGGGCGCCCAAATGGGGCAGCGCGGGCGGATAGGCGCTGGCCAAACGCCAATGCACGGGCTCATTGGCACCGCCAGAGCCGGGCCTAAGCGCATCACTGGCCGCGCGGCGGTCCGATTGGGCCACCGCCAGCACCACGCCGGCCATTAGCCCGATGACCAATCCTAGTATAAATCCGCGCATCCCGGTTTCCTTAGGCGGCGGCTACGCTGCGGGCGCCGCCCGGCCCTACTCAGCAGCGGAGCCGATGGCTTGGTCATCGGTCCCAAGCGCCGGCATAATTTTGTCGGCAAAATTGCCGAGGGTTTCGGGCGTGCCGGTGGCCAGCATCAGCACATATTCGACGCCGAATTCCTTCAATTCCAAAAGCCGTTCGATCACTTGGTTTGGCTCGCCGATGATCGCCGCATCGTCAGGTGCCTGGCCGCTTTCGGCGTAGGAGGCCGGCTGTTCGGGTAGCCCCGGCAGACGCCCGAAGCGGTCCATGGCGCCAACTCGATTGGCGCGGGCTTCGGTGGCCTCGTCGGTTTCGCGGCTAGAGCCGGTCATGACCACGGCGCGGGTCAAGCCCAACTGCATGGGATCGTAGGTGCGCCCGGCCGCTTCGCAGGCCGCCCGGAAATTCGCCACCCGCTCGCGGGTCAGACCGAAATCGCCATATTGATCCAGCAACACATTGAAGCCAGCGCCCGCCACCCGGGCGATGGAGGCCGGCGTGCCGGCCCCGGTCCAGATCGGCGGATAGGGTTTTTGCACCGGTTCGGGCTCGACAATGATGTCTTCGAAATTCCAAAGATCGCTGTGATAGGAGAAACGCTCGCGCGATTGCCAGGCCTTGAACATGATTTCGAGCGCTTCTTCATAGCGCGCCTGGGCTTCTTCCTTAGGGATGCAGAAACCCTTGAATTCGATATCCCGGTAGCCCTTGCCGACGCCGAAATCGAGGCGCCCATTTGACAGCAAATCCAAGGTCGCCACTTCTTCGGCGAGCAGCACCGGATTGTGCCACGGCAACACGGTGACGGCGGTGCCGAGCCGGATATTGGTGGTCTTGGCGGCCAGATAGGTCAAGAAGTTGAGCGACGCGGAAACCTGGCCGATGCCTGAAAAATGATGCTCGACAATAAAAATACCGGCATAGCCGAACCGGTCGGCGGCGCTCACATAATCGATGAATTTGCCGTAGGACGCGCTGTCGGCGGTTTCGCCCCGGCGTACGGCGCCTCCGAATAAACCAAACTTCATGCCGGCAATTCCCCCTGGCTGGGCATTGGCGGGCAGTATTCCAAAGCGGACAGAACCTGTCCAACGGGAACTTGCCGTTTGGGCCGGTATTGGCTCACGGCGCGCCCGAGAAATCTTCCTGGCGGAGATCGGTGCGCCCGGCGATCATATCCAAAAGCCCAGCCGCGTCCTTGGCCTTGACCAGATCGCGGGACAATTCCTTGTAACGCCCACGAAACTGGCCGCGGGCGTTGATCGGGCAGACCATCAGGCAAAGCTTGCAGCCGAACAATTTGTGGAAAAAGGGCTCACAGGCGGGCGTATCCACATGCCAGCGAAGAACGCCGTTGACCGCTTTCTTGTCCGGCTTGATGGCATCGCCGGGGCAAAAGCGGGTGCACATCTGGCAGTTGGCGCACACCTCGTCGAGGCCGAAATCACCGGGGCCGTCGGCCTTGAGCGGCATATCGGTGGTCACGCATCCCAGGCGGAACGACGAGCCCAACTTCGGCGATATCATCGAGCCGTGCTTGCCCAACTCGCCGATGCCAGCCAAATAGGCCAGCGCCGGCATCGGCACGTCGCCTTCGTTGGGCTGCATGCGGGCGGAGTAGCCGAACGAAGCAATGCGGTGGGCGATGCGAACGCCAAGCTCATCCAGATGATGATAGACCCGGTGTACCTCGGCCTGGGAATTGGGGCCGATGTCGATCATATAGTCATATTCCATGGACATGGCGAAAACGATGGCGCGTCGGTGGCCCAGATCGCCGGCCTGAGTAAAAACCAGTTCTGGCGGCACCTCGGCGATGCCCACATCGTCGGCGCCCATTTCGCCCACCAGTTGCTTGAATTCTTGGGCCAAGGTTTCGAAATCATCGATCTCGGCCCGGTTCGGATTGACGGTTGGCTCCCGGTCCGGCCACAAAATGTTCTGCCGGATAAAAACGCTGCGCCGGGCCGACGGCGGCATGCGCTTGGAAAACTTCGCCGCCCGGTCCCGGTCCGAGCCGCCAACCCGGTTCCGGGTCGGGCGCGTGGCGTTAGTGAGATCCATTGTGCCCATGATCTTTTTCTCCTTCGTTTGGTACGAAGCCTATCCGATGACACCCACGGGTCAAGGGAGCACGAAGCCCTATAAATCTATGCACTGTGTGCATATCGGATGCGACATATTTCGCCAAAATCCACCATACCGGTTCATTACTATTCCTTACGGTTTATAACTGTTCCTTACGCTTTTTAAACGCCTCTGAGCCCTATTCCCGGCATGATCCGGCCCGATAATAGCCTCCAGCCTCGCTTGCACCGCATGGGTGCGCAGCGGGCCGATATCCGCCCGCACCCATTTGATCATCCGAAAAAAGTGGCCATTATTGATATAGAACATAATTGGAACAAATCAAGGGGCACCGGTGAGGCATTGGGCGTCCGCAGACCAACCGGCAAGAATCCTCTTTCCCGCAAGGCTGCTGTCAGGAGATTGCGTCCGACGCAACTTGCTCTAGAATGTCGCCAACTAAACCGCCCTCGGGGAGGATCATGGCGGATCGGGAGTTTCAACGGAGGCTTTCTGCAGTTATTGCCGCAGATGTGGTCGGGTATACACGCCTTATGGAGGCCGATACTGACGGTACGGTCGGCGCTTGGCATGATGCCCGCGAGGACGTTATCAAGCCATGCGTCGCCGATCATTCCGGCAACATCGTCAAACTGACCGGCGATGGATTTTTGGTCGAGTTCCCCACGGTTCAAGATGCGGTTAACTGCGCCATAACCATGCAAAAGGGTTTGGCGCCCAGCAGCCTCGACTTCCGCATGGGAATAAACCTGGGCGACATTGTTGATGACGGCGAAGACATCCACGGCGAGGGCGTCAATGTAGCGGCACGGCTGGAAGGTTTGGCAGAGCCCGGTGGTATCGTCATTTCTGGCGGGGTCTATGATCAAGTCAAAAACCGCATCAACGCAGATTACGAGGACATAGGTCCGCAGGAGGTCAAAAATGTCACGGACCCAGTTCAGGCCTATAGGGTGACGATCGAAGCTGTTTCAGTGTCGACAAGCCGGATCGCCGCCGCGACCGACAAACCTTCCATCGCCGTTTTGCCCTTCGACAACCTGTCGGGTGATCCGGAGCAGGAGTATTTCTCCGACGGTATTACCGAAGACATTATCACTGGGTTAAGTCGCATCCGGCAGTTTTTCGTCATCGCCCGCAACACGACTTTCACCTTCAAGGGACAGGCGGTGGACGTGCAGGCCATCGCATCCGAATTGGGCGTACGGTACGTATTGGAAGGCAGCGTGCGCAAGGCCGCCAATAGGGTGCGCATCACTGCCCAATTGATAGATGGTGAAAGCGGGAACCACATCTGGGCAGACCGCTATGACCGAGAACTCGAAGACATATTCGAAGTCCAGGACGAAATTACGCAGACCGTGGTTGGCGCATTGGGACCCGAACTTAGCCGGGCCGAGCAAGAGCGCGCCCGCCTCAAGGCGCCGGACAATCTGGGCGCGTGGGATTTATGTCAACGCGGGTTATGGTGCATGTGGCGGTACGATAAGGATGATATCGCCGAAGCCCGCCGGCAGTTTCAACAGGCAACGGACCTCGATCCAAACCTTTCTTTGGCCTATGCCGCCCATGCCTACACGCACCTTCAGGACATGTTTCAAGGTTTCAACGATGACCGTACAGCGGCTCTTGATAATGCAATGCAACTGGCCAATCAGGCGCTTGGAATTGATGATCGCGAATCCTTCGCCTATCTGATTAGGGCGATTATTAACCTATTTCGGCGTGACCATTCGGCGGCCCGCAATGACATAAAATCTGCGCTTGAAATCAATTCAAGTGATGCAATGGCCCATATGGTTCTTGGCCTATCTTACATCTGGTGCAATGAGCTGGAAGGCGCGCTCAAATATTTGGATGATGCCGAGCGGCTTAGTCCCAAGGATCCAGCATTATGGCTAAGCTTGATAGGACGCACGCTAAATTGTTTGATTGAGGAAAGGTTCGAAGACGCCGATGCGGCTGGGAAGCGTGCCATTGCCGTACCCAACGCACCGCTAATAGCCCGCTTCATTCACGCCGCCTGCCTCGGCCATTTGGGCCGGACCGTAGAGGCACAGGATGCAATCGAAACTTTGATCTCTTTAAACCCCAAATTTTCGATAAAAAATGTCGATAGGATATTACCGACAAATGAGCGGCACGTTCGTGCGGTAATCTTAGAAGGGTTACAAAAAGCTGGCGCACCGGAAGGTTAACGCCCCCCCTCACGCCAGGAACAAACTCACCGCGAAGACCGCGGCGATGACGCCGGCCACGTCGGCGCTTAGCCCGGCGATCAGGGCATGGCGGATGCGGCGTATCTGGACGGCGCCGAAATAGACGGCGATTTGAATATGGAATTATAATGGCGGGATGAAACCTTATCGGCGAAAGCTATCAAGGCCGGGTTGAAGACCGAGGGGGATTTAGTAGCGGCAATCTATTCGGCTCCAGTTTTCACCTGCCTGAATAATTCAAGGATTTGGAAATGAGACAAAACGAGAAAATATTTTCCCAAATGTATGATGGCACACTAAATTGGGGAAGTGACCAATCAGAATCGGGGCCCGGATCAACCCTTGAAGCCACCGCCCCTATTAGAGAAAACTTACAATTCATATTGAAGATATTACCGATTGAAACCTTCTGTGATCTGCCGTGCGGTGATTTTAACTTTATGACGAATGTCGACTTCGGAAATGTGAAATATATTGGATGCGATGTTGTTAAATCTCTAATCGAAAAAAATCAGGAAATTTATGGCAACAAAAACAGAGAATTTTTGCATATCGATATAGTTAATGAGCCATGCCCAAACGCAGATTTGGTTTTTTGTAAGGATCTGTTTATCCATCTATCAAATGACGACATTAAGAAAGCGATCAACAATATTAGAAATAGCCAGGCAAAATATTTCATGTCTAGTACAGCCTTTTTGCCAAAAGTTATAATGCCCGGAAGAAAAATTGGGGCCATAGAATTGCCGGATACCAATGTGGACGTGCCACCCGATGCAAGGCATGGATACCTTATCGGAGACAGAATAATAAATTTATTCGCATCCCCATTTGGTCTCCCCGACCCGATATATTTGGTGGGCTCAGTAAACCATTTTCAAATAATGGCACTTTGGAAAATTGAAGATCTACCGGACTTTGAATCGCCTGAATAGGAATATGTATCGAGTCCAAATTTTCAATATTATGATATTCAGAATGGCAAATCCCAACGCATTTAACGAGCCACAAATGTCTGCTGTTGGGCCAAAACCGGGTATCCCACTGGATCGAAACTAGGTTCCACCCTAACTCCCAAAAGCGGTCATTCAGCGGTAGCCATGCGGGCGGGCCGGGTTATATCTCCTCACGCCAGGAACAAACTCACCGCGAAGACGGCGGCGATGACGCCGGCGACGTCTGCCGAGAGCCCGGCGATCAGGGCATGGCGGATGCGGCGTACCTGGACGGCGCCGAAATAGACGGCGAGCACATAAAATGTGGTCTCGGTGGAACCTTGCAGAGTGCTGACCAGATAGCCGGCGTAACTGTCCGGCCCGATCGCCTGATCGTTGATGATCGAGGCCAGGATGCCATAGGCGCCGGAACCCGAAAGCGGGCGCAGCAGCGCCATGGGCAAAGCCTCGGCCGGCAAGCCTAAGGGTTCGGTCAGAAGCGAAAGAGGCCGGATCAGCATCTCCATGGCGCCCGATGCCCGGAACATGCCGACGGCCACCAGGATGGCGACCAGATAGGGAATGATGCGCAAGGCAACCTGAAAGCCGTCCTTGGCCCCCTCGACAAAAGACTCGTACACCCGCACCCGGCGCGAAAAGCCGAAGCCGAGCAGGGACACCAGAATCCCCGGAATGATCCAGGGGGCGATCTGGCGACCATAAAGGACGGTCACCGGGATCAGCCCCAGAATGCCTGCCAGCACCAGATAGGACAGCCAGGCCGGATAGGGCCGATCGGCGCCTTCGGTATCCAGATCGTCATTGGCGGCGGCGCCTGTGTCGAGCGCATCGCCCGTGATGGAAGCCTCGGTCTCATCCGCCGGCAACGCGTCGTTCGGGTTCGGAAGCCAAAGGCGCTGGCACAGCTTGGCGACGATGATGGCGATGGCGGTGGAACAGACGGTGGCAAACAGGGTTGTGGGCACAATGCCCGCCGGGTCGGTCGACCCGGCGGCGGCGCGGAGCGCGATCACCCCAGTCGGCAACAATGTGACGGACGAGGTATTGATGGCCAGGAACAGAACCATGGCGTTGCTGGCGGTGCCCTTGACCGGGTTCAATTTGTCCAGCTCCTGCATGGCGCGGATGCCGAACGGGGTCGCCGCGTTGCCGAGGCCGAGCACATTGGCCGACATGTTGAGGATCATGGCGCCCATGGCCGGATGGTCGGGGGGAACGTCCGGGAACAGGCGCTGCATCAGCGGGCGCACCAGCCGGGCGATGATGACCAGCAATCCGCCTGCCTCGGCCACCTTCATCAGCCCCAGAAATAGCGCCATCACGCCGATCAGCCCCAAGGCCAATGTGACCGAGCTTTCCGCCGAGTTGATGACGGCGGCGGCCAGAATTTCCATGGGCGATTTGCCGTCGCCGGCGGGCAGCGCCCAATTGATCTGGCGCACCCCGGCGGTCACGAAGGCAATGGCGACGATGGCAAAGAAGATGATGTTCATGGAACGCGCGCGCCCACTCGTAGACCGAACTGAAATTCCGGTCTACAGCGAGTCGCGTTTGGATGCGAGTCCCGGTTTTAAAGGCCTAGTAGCGGCCCTTGGGCGCCGCCGGGTCTTCCATCTTGAAGCCCATGGCATCTTCGTAGGCTTCTTTGACGTCGTCCGGCTGGCCGTAGTGGAACGGGAAAGATTTCGACGAGACCCGGCGCGGGGCGGCGGACGGATCGGATTCGGACAATTCTTTTTCGGAAAAGCCGTTGATGAAATTTTCCTTGCCGACGATGGGCAGATCGATGCGTTTGTTCACCTCTTCGTCGCGAACGATGGCCTTGGGATCGGAGTTGGCGCTCTTTTCGAGGGCATCCATATCGTCGAAGAAACGCTTGCGAATCATGGCGATGCCCTTGTCGCTTTTGCCAAGATTTTCCTGGGAGCGTTCGGCGAATGTGCCCTGGCCGACCCAGGCGATGATATCCTGGTTCATGATATGGCTGGATATCCAGCGCCCGGTTTTCTCGTCCTTGATCGGGCTCACCCAATGGGGAATGCGCTTTTGCACGTAAGGTTCGCGCTCCTTCGGCACCCGGTTGAAGAACCAGCCGACGCTCAGCGTGTTCTCGTCATCCACCGGCACCCGCCATTCAAAATGGCCGCCGGTGAACAGAGCGTAAGGCCATAGGCATACCCGCCCGACAGTCCACAAGGGATCGTTCTTGTCGGCGCCTTCGCGTATCCGGTGGTAGGTGAAGCCATGCTCGAACTCACCGAAATCCACTTCCAGATGCTTGGCCGCGTAAGGCCCCTCGTCACCCTTCAGCCGCTTACTCCAATTGTCGTGCATCCATTCGAAATGGACCGGATCGATTGAATTTTCCTGGCATTGGAACCAGTTGCAATCGATGTCGGCAAAGACAATCTGGGCGAAACCGTTTTCCCACAAAAACGGCTCGTAATTGGGCAGCAGCGGCGCCGGTAAGGGACCCATATAGGCCCAGAGGAGGCCGGCCATGGCCTGCACCTGATAGGCCTTGATCTTGACCTGGGAGCGCAGCTTGCCCTCGGGATCGATGGTATCTTCGTAAGGCTGATGGATGCAGGTACCGTCCTGGTCAAACAGCCAGCCATGGTAATTGCAGCGCAGCCCGCATTCCTCGACATAGCCGTAAGATAAATCGGCGCGGCGGTGCGGGCAGTGGCGGTCAACAAGGCCGTAAGTGCCGCTCAAATCCTTATAGAGGGTCAAATCCTCGCCCAAAAGCCGGATCGGCTTGGTAGCCGTGTCTTCCAATTGGGTCTCGGCGGCAAACGGGTGCCAATAGCGGCGCAGCAACTCGCCCATGGGTTTACCCGGACCCACTTCCATTAATTTGCGGCTTCTGGCTTCTTCGAGCATTGGAACTTCCTTCATCAACTTCGCGGCGGCCTATTTACCACACGAGACCAGATGCAAAGCAACCCAATTTAACATGGAAAATTTCAGGCCGAACCGGAACCTTGACCAGACCGGCCTGGACCGACAAGGTTCCCCGACCATAAATCTGGGGGCATTATCCATGCGCTATCTGCAACGGGGATTGATCGAGCACAACAAGGACAAGGCGGCGCAAGGCTACACCCTTTACGTTCCGCAGTTCCATCCCCACGCCTTGTTGATCGGTATGGACGGCGAGGTGGTGCATCAATGGGACCTGCCGGGCCAGCCGGGCAATTACGGATACCTTCTGGACAACGGCAATCTTCTGGTCGCCACCTGGTCCGGCGGCGGCCCGGACGGGTTTGCCGCCAGGGGCGGGCTGATCCAGGAGATCGACTGGGACGGCAATGTGGTCTTCGAATACCGCGATGAATTCCAGCATCACGATTTCCGCCGGACCACGAGCGGCAACACGATCTATTTGGGCTGGGAAGTTCTCCCCGATGAAGCCGCCGCCGCCGTTCAAGGCGGCCAGCCCGGCACAGAAACCGAGGCCGGCATCTGGGGCGATTATATCCGCGAAGTGGACGCTGGCGGCAACACGGCGTGGGAGTGGCATGCCTATGATCATCTGGATTTCGGCGCCTACCCGCTGCATCCGCAAAGCAACCGGCGCGAATATGCCCACGCCAATACGGTGCGGCCTTTGGACGACGGCAACGTGCTGGTCTGTTACCGTCATATCGATGTATTGGCGGTGATCGAGCGGGCTACCGGCAAATATGCCTGGGAGCGCCACGACGCCGATTGGGGCGGCCCCCACGATGCGCAGGTGCTGGATAACGGCAACATGATGGTCTTCGCCAACCGGGGCGGGCGCATACCGCGGGGCTCCAAGATTATCGAGTTCGATATGCAATCGGGCGATACGGTCTGGGAATATAAGGGCAATCCGACGCACAGCTTCGACAGCCACTATATCAGCGGCTGTCAGCGCTTGTGGAACGGCAACACGCTGATCTGCGAGGGGCTCTGGGGCCGCTTATTCGAAGTCACCGAAGCGGGCGAGTTGGTCTGGGAATTCATCAACCCGATCACCATTGCCCGCGAGATGGGGCCAACGGCAGGCGATGTGAGCACCGTTTTCCGCGCCTACCGCTATGCCCCGGACGGCCCCGAAATCAGGGGCCGACTGGCCTAGGTTCTAGTCGCGCCGCTCCAATCCGGCGGCGGCGCGCCCGGCGATGGGCCGCGCCCAAAACCAGATCAAGACTGCCAATATGGCTCCGATACCGACTGTGATCTGCAATCCGGTTTCCGATGCGACCAAACCCATCACCAGCGCGCCGACCGAGGGCAGGCCGAACGACGCCGCCAAATACAGGCTCAGCACCCGCGCCCGGTATTCCGGCTCCACCACGTTTTGCACCAGGGCCTGAGACGAGATGCCGCCGGCCAGCAGGAAAAAACCGACGGCGACCATGGCGACGACACCGACCCAGAATATTTGCGTCGCTGCAAAGACAATAAGCGCGATGGCGGTCACCAAAAAGGCCCACACCGTCATCCGGGTCAGCCCGGTGGTTTCGCCGCGCCGGGCCAGCCATAGCCCTGAGATCGCGGCGCCAAAACCTAAGGACGACAACAGCGTTGACAATCCGCCCGGCCCGCGCCCGAACACCTCCACCGCAAAACCGGGCAACAGCTCGATCACCGGACGGATCAGGAACGTCGTTGCCAGTATCATGATCAGGATGATGCGGATGCCGGGATGCAAGGCCATATACCGCAAGGCGTCCCAGATCTCGCCGAACATATGGCGGTGCACCTGTCCGGCCCTTGGATTGGGCACTTCGGGAATGCGAATGAGGACAAGAACAAAGATCGCGTAGCTGATGACATTGAAGGCTATGGCGGTCGCCACATTGGTCCAGATGATCAGCCCGCCGGCGATGGCCGGGCCGATCAGGCGGGCCAGATTGAAGGTCGCGGTGTTGAGGGCAACGGCCGCCGAAAGGTCTTCGCGCGGCACCAAATTGTTGATGATGGTGATCCGCGATGGCCCCGAGCCCGCCTCCAACGTGCCAATCAGGGCCGATAAAATCACAATGGCCATAATGTTGATCTGATCGATGACGATCAGCCCGGCGAACAGGGCGGCGGTTATGCCCGATCCGAAGGCGGTTACGCGCATCAGCCGCACCAGGCCGATGCGGTCGGCGAAGACGCCGGCGAAGATGGGGACGACCGCCGTCGGGAACAAATCGGCGAAGGCAACAACGCCGAGCCAGGCTTCCGATGCGGTCAGCTCCCAGGTAAGCCAGCCAACGGCGACCCGGTGCGCCCAGCGCCCTGCGTTGGAAATAGCATTGCCGGCCCAAAAATTCCGGTAGCCGGGCGTGGCGAGCGCCCGGGCGATGCCGCCAAATAGGAATGATATGCTCATGAGATGTAAAGGCTAACCAATCGGCGAAAGCGGAACAAACCCAACAGCAAACTTATGTGTATTAATGTGTATCCAATTTTACTTGCCAGATAATTATGTGTATAATACACACTATGGATAGCAGAAATGTCATTCGCGGGATTGAAGCAGACGGCTGGTATGAAGTTGCCCAAAAGGGATCGCACAAACAGTTTAAACATCCAACCAAACCAGGGCGCGTCACCGTTCCTTCCCCAAAAAAGGATATCCCCTTAGGAACGTTAAGAAGCATAGAAAGACAAGCTGGAATTAAGTTTTGAGTATTGCGCCACAGCCACAAGGGCCAAAAAAAATATATAGGAGTGTCCAAAATGTCTGATTTTATTGCCCTTCTCCGCAAGGATACGGGAAGCGATTTTGGTGTGGAATTTCCCGACTTTCCAGGATGTATCACCGCAGGTTCCAATTTAGATGAAGCCAAGGACATGGCGATTGAGGCTTTGACCTTACACATTGAAGGCATGCTTGAAGATGGTATTTCATTGCCGGGCCCTTCGTCTCTGGAAACCATTATGGCGGATTCCCAAAATTCCGATACCGTGGCATTTTTGGTCCACATCCCCTTCGCCAAGGAAAAGGCAGTTCGGGTTAATGTTACATTCCCTGAATCAATTCTGCATAGGATCGACGCCAAAGCCAAAGAGCGCGGCGAGACCCGCTCAGGTTTTTTGAAAGATGCGGCGGTTAAAGAATTGGAAATCAGCTAATACCATCCGGGCTATCCCGATAAGTTTGTGCACGGCGTCCAAAGCCGCTTTTGATTGCGCCCGGCTTTGCTTCGTGGCTAAATCTGTGCCGAAGCAATTTGCAAAATTATCAGGGGATTGGGTAGTCAATCATGGATGCCAGCACAAAAACCGGCGAGACGGTCGCCGAAGCTTATCTTACCGCCCTTTATGATCAGGGCGTTCGCCACGTCTTCGCCAACGGCGGCACCGACTTTGCGCCGATCATCGAGGCCTTGCTGCAAACCAGCGATGCCGGCCGCAAGGTGCCCAATTTTGTCACTGTGCCACATGAAAATGTCGCCATGGCGATGGCGTCGGGGTACTACAACGTCACCGGAACGCCCGCCGCCGTCATGGTCCATGTGACCGTCGGCACCGCCAATGCGCTGTGCGGGATCATGAATTCCTACCGGGGCCGTATCCCCATCCTACTGGCCGCCGGGCGCACGCCGCTGACCGAAACCGGCCATGCGGGATCCCGCGATATCGGCATCCACTGGAGTCAGGAAACCTTCGATCAAGCCTCCATGTTGCGCGATTACGTTAAATGGGATTACGAGCTGCGCGCCGGACAGCCGGTCGGCACCATCGTCGGGCGCGCCCTCGACATCGCCATGACCGAGCCCAAGGGGCCGGTGTATATGACCCTGCCGCGCGAGGTTCTGGGCGGAGAAAATTTGGATGCGGGGCCGAAGCGCCGGGACCGGGCATTGGGCGCAACGCCGCCGGCGCCGTCCTTAGATGCGGTCGAGCGGGCCGCCGATATGATCGCGGCGGCGACGCGTCCGCTAATCATCGGCGGTTATGCGGACGGCTCGGCGGAGGCATTTTTCGCGCTCGCCGATCTGGCCGAAACCCACGCCATCGCGGTGGCGCAGGTCATGGGGGGCTCCACCTTGCCCTCGTCCAGCCCGATGAACCTCGGCATGGTCAGCCCGGAATTGTTCGATTGGGCCGATTGCATCATCGTCCTGGAAGCGCCGGTTCCCTGGATACCGAAGACCGCGGGTCCAAAGCCGGATGCCAAACAAATCCATATCGGCTCGGACCCCTTGTTCTCCACCTATCCGCACCGAGGCTATGAGATGGATTTGTCCATTACCGGCACGGCCGAACAGACGGTGCCGCTTTTGAATGAAATTCTCGCCACAAAGCTCGGCAAGAAATCGGACGCCGTTGAAAAAAGGCGTGCCGAAATATTGGATATGCGGCAAAAAACCGAAGACGCCAGGGCCAAAATATTGAGCCAAGCACAAAGTTCCACGCCTATTCATCCGGGTTGGATCGCCAAATGCATCAACGATGTCAAATCCGCCGATACCATCATCGCCAACGAATTGGGCGTGCCAGGCGCCTTTCTTGATCTGGATCAGCCCGGTTGCCTATTGGGCGGCGGCGGTAGCGCCGGCGGGCTCGGCTCGTCCATCGGCGCCGGGCTTGGCGCCAAGCTGGGGGCGCCGGACCGCCAGGTGATCACCACCGTCGGCGATGGCTCCTACATGTTCAACGTGCCCACGGCCTGTCATTTCGTGGCGCGCGCCGAGAACCTGCCGACCCTGACCATCATCAACAACAATTCCGAATGGTATGCGGTCAGGCGCGCCACCACGGTCATGTACCCCGAAGGCCGCGCCGCCAAATCCAACACCCTGCCGGTGGTCAATCTGGCGCCCTCGCCGAACTACGAGAAGATCGTCGAATCCGTGGATGGTTATGGCGAAAAGGTAGAAGACCCGGCCAAACTGCCGGCCGCCATGGAGCGGGCCATGCAGGCGGTCGAAGACGGCAACCCGGCGGTGCTCAATGTTGTTACCCAGGCGGGCGGGCGCTAGTAGGAGCCGTCCAGGGCATCAAAACCGGAAGTCCATATTCCAATGCAGGTTGGGCGATCTAGCTACCGCTGACGGGCGGCTTCTAAGTGTACCGAGAGGGCGAACCCGTCCCTCTCCGTATTGGCTTACCCATTTGAATCATCTAAAGGTTGGTTTACAAGTAAGCTAAAAAATGCGTTTAAACTTGGTAAGCAACATGTACTAGAGAAAGTAGTGTAATGGGATCAGGATCAACACGACCAAACAATGCCGATGACAAAATGATAGCGGCTATGGAGCGCGGTGATCAAGACGATTTTAAAGATCGTAAACCACCTAAAAATCCGGATAACAAACTCATCAAAGAAAAAGAAGCAAGAGCAGAAAAATCACAGAAAAAAGCCGCAGGATTGAAAGCATTGAGATTGGCTGCTGAAAAAGAAGCCAACGAAAAATAGCCCCCGAAAGGCTTTGTCAGACCAAATTGGTATGCCTCTGTTGCGAACGCACAGAAATTCGGGAAGCTGCGTGGGCCAAGGATGGACGGCGGATGTCCGTGCCTCCGCGAGGCCGGGCTCATTCTGATATTCCGTATGGGCCCAGGACTTCTAGCTAAACAAACGTGATTACCCAGGCAGGCGGGCGCTAACGGGTCTCGCCCGCACGGGGCAGGATTCCTAGGGCTGGATCTCCTGTTAGTGGCTACATCGACCGGTTGAGGTGGCAGCCCACAAGCGGACATTGGCCTAAGTTAACTCAGCCGTCATAACATGTTTGACGAAGATCAAAGACCGACCAGCTTCTCTCCACTAGAGACCAGTTACAGGTTCCGAAATCCTTATATGTGGAGAGGACCATAGCCATGTCTACACATCCGAGACTTCACGCCTTTAATTTTGACAAATGGGTTGGTGACAATGGCGAACGGTTGCGGCCGCCGGTTAACAATCAGCTTATTCATACCGATACCGACATGATTGTCATGGCCGTTGGCGGTCCGAACACGCGGGTTGATTTTCACGACGACCCGGTCGAGGAATGGTTCCATCAGGTCAAGGGCGACATGATGCTGAAGATCGCCGATGAAGGCGGAATTTATGATATCCCGATCCGCGAGGGCGAGGTCTTTATGTTGCCGCCCCATACCATTCATGCACCCCAGCGGCCGCAGGAAGGTTCTATCGGCATCGTTGTCGAGGCACCGCGCCAGGAAGGTATGCTCGAAGGGTTTGAGTGGTATTGCTTTGAATGCGAAACCCGCGTCCATCGGATCGAGGTGCCCCTTGGCGGCCCGCAAGGCATCGTCGATGCATTGCCGGTAATTTATAACGTTTTTTACGAAGATGAAGAGGCCCGCAAATGTCCCAATTGCGGCGCCGTGCATCCGGGTAAGGGCAGCGCGCCGGAAGGATGGGTCAAGCTGTAACGGAAAAACCCAGCCTCTAGTAACGCCCTAAGCCATGGCGCATATGGTGGTGATGACGTCAGCCTATGTTCTCGGCCCGCCCGTCTGTCGGTCCGGGATGGCAGCTTCCGGGGCCAAAGCGGATATAAGTTTTCCGCAATGTAACGGCAGCTCCTAGCCCAGGAGGCAGTATTGAATGCTCGGATCGATCGGGCCATATATGCCCTAATGCTCTTTGAGTGTGGATTGGATAATACCTGAATGAAATTAATTGTTCTCAACCTGCCTCGCGACGTCAGCGAAGAAGACTTGGCCAAATTATTTGAAGAATTTGGCCATCGAAAATTATAGCATGTCCAGTTTACCGAAACGCGTGCGCGAGCACTTGAAGGAGCTTGCCCGTCGCCGGGAAACGATTACCTATCGCGATTTGGCCAGGCGGCTTGAAGTCCAACCGCCCAACACCATCCATCAAGTGACAGAGGCGCTTGAAGTGCTCATGCGGGAGGATCATGCAACGGCGGCGCCATTTCTGGCCGCTCTGGTAATCAGCAAAGTACGGAAAGGGCTGCCTGCCCCGGGGTTTTTCTATGTTGCCCGGATGCTTGGCCGATTTAAGGGATTGGATACAGGCCCGGACACCCAGACCTATCATGCAAGCGAGCTCGAGAGCGTTTGTGATTATTGGGGCCGCGTACCAAACCAGTAGCCGTCATCGAACGCGCGTAACCACGTTGATGGTTTTCATAACATTTAGGCATCGGCAGATACGCCTTCGTTATACTCTCGGTGGCTAGCGGATCGCCGGTACCGTGAACGCAGATCTCCATGTATGCGGTTGCGTTCCCCAGCGAAGGGCCATATCTAAGTGCGGATCCAAGCTGAATTTCTCTGACATTGCGTCCCGACGAGCGGCGGCGATCAATTTATTAAAATAGGCATTCAATGTATCTGAGAAATTGGCAGCAAGAAGTTATCGATAAATTCCCGTCGATCATAAAACAGCACCGCCGATTTATTTTAAAAGCGCCCACCGGTGCAGGTAAGACCGTGCTTGCGAGCGAGCTTATCGAACGGTTCTACAAAGACAAAAAGATTGTCGTATTATGCCACCGGCTAGTGCTGTTAGAGCAACTCGAGCTGGCTCTGAGCGTCAAACATAATGTTCGCAAGTTAACCGTTTCCGATACGGGGCCGGCTTTCGATGGTTACGACATTTTGCTCTCAACCAACATGCGTGCAAAGGACGTCTTGGCCGATGCCATCCCAAAGGCAGACCTCATCATCGTCGATGAAGCACACCGGGTGTCGCCGAATGGACAGGGCTATAAACGGATTATCGACGACTTCACAGATAACGGTAAGCCGACGGCACAGTTTATCGGATTGACCGCTTCTCCCGAGCGCCGTACGGGCGATCAACGAGACCAGCTAAATTTGGCGTTTGATGCCATTATCGACTGCGCGAATATTGAAGACCTAATCACAGAAGGGGTTTTGGTTCAGCCTGTTTACCGAGCTCATTTTGTGCACGATCTCGATCTCGATACTATTGATATTAGTTCAGGTGATTTTCCCGTTGCAGCACTTGCCCCGGCAATTATCAAATCATCAATGATTGATTATGCGCTCTGGAGTTATAACGAAGAGCGTTTAAAGCTTTCTAAAAAACCTATCTCGGCTTGGTTTTGCGCGGATATTAGCGTTGCCGAAGCAACACTAGAGCGTATTCGCGAGTACGGCATCAAGGCCACGATCGTCACGGCAGGAACACCGATCAAGGAGCGAATGAGGCTATTGGCAAGCCACGAGAGTGGAGACATCGAGGCTATGGTTTCCGTGGGTGTGCTAGCTGAAGGTTGGGACAACCCTCACTGCAACATCATTGTACATCTTAGGCCCACTCTATCCAAAGTGCTGTGGGGGCAGTCAGTGGGTAGGGGGCTGAGGTCGGCGCCGGGCAAGGAAAAATGCATCGTCATTGATGTCAGTTCCAACTGGAGCACATTCGGCCCAGTGGAGAAATTGGAATGGAGTCTCTGGAGTCACCGGCGCTCATATATGCAATTCATGAACCGTTTTAACTGGATCGGCCAGCAACAGGATGGAGACAGTGACAACGAGGTTTATTTGCTCTGTAAAAACGAATTGCCGAACGGGACGCGGTGTTCGCTTATCTATAAGAAAAATGCATATGAGGACGACACCTGCCCCGTCTGCGGCACTTATGCCGCGATTGATATTTATAAAGACCAGAAGCTAGATAGTTCTCTCAATGAAAATAAATTGCACGAATTGTTTTTCGAGCGCGTACCCAAGGTCTATGGCGAGATGAATTTGCAGGTCTGGAACAGCCTTGGTCTATCTGCCTGGAAATCAGCGACAGCGAAAGAACAGGTGTTTCTTGCCTTCTGCTTAGCTTTTAAGGAAGTCTCGGGAGAGCCGACCCAGTCAGAATCAGATTATTGGGATATAGCCCTGGCGGCGGAAGCCCACATCCGCGCCTATCTCGTAAAAAACAAATTCCAGATTGTTAAACAGAAGGATTTTGACCTCTCAAATATTGCAGACGGAATGTTAGCCGGTACGGTTGTGCGGGCCCTTCGAGCAAATTACGGCATTTCACTGTGCGGAGAAGTATTCGAAAATCATACGAGCGCAGAATGCGAGCGCAAATACCAGAAGGCCATTAAAATTGCCGAACGACTTGCCATGATAGGCTGCTCGTCCCAGGACAATCTGCCCTATTTCAATGCGGCTGATTATATAGCCACTCTTTAGAGGGCCATGGCTTCGCCAGTAGATTAGGTGTTTGAAGCCATACCGTTTGGATCATGCCTAATTTTTTCCATCCCAGGCCCACGATAGAAATTTAAACGGCCTAACTGGTTTATTGGTAAATACTTTGCCGGTGCCCACAGCCCATTGACGGGCGCCGAAGGTATCTCGGTCCATTTGCAAGTTAAGCAATGGGAAGAAATTAATCTCGGCTGGCAATAAGTGGGGCGTGCGCTAGAGTGGCGCCATGATTAAACTCTCCGTACTCGACCTCGCTTACATCGGTGAAGGTTTCTCTCCAGCCGATGCGCTGACCAATGCACTTGATCTAGCGCAGCACGCCGAGGCTGCTGGCTTTACGCGCTTTTGGCTAGCGGAACACCACAACCTTGCTGGTATCGCCAGTGCCGCCACTGCCGTGTGTATCTGCCATGTCGCTGGCGGCACCGAAACGATCCGCGTCGGTGCTGGCGGCATTATGCTGCCCAACCATTCACCGATGGTGATCGCCGAGCAGTTTGGCACATTGGCGACCTTGTTCCCGGGCCGCATAGATCTTGGCCTGGGCCGGGCACCGGGCACTGATCAGCACACGCTGCAGGCGCTCCGGCGTGATCCGAGGTCGTCGGAATATTTCCCACAGGATGTGGTTGAACTGCAAACTTTGCTTGGCCCGCCGCAGGAAAGCCAATTGATCCACGCGATTCCTGGTGAGGGTACCAACGTGCCGCTGTGGATACTTGGCTCCAGCCTATATGGCGCCCAACTCGCGGCCATGCTCGGCTTACCCTATGCCTTCGCATCGCACTTCGCGCCTCAGGCGCTGAATGACGCGATATCTATCTACCGCGATCGGTTTGAACCTTCAGCGCAACTCACTAAGCCACACGTTATGGTCGGCTGTAATGTCATCGTCGCAGACACCGAGGACGAGGCGAGGAAGCTGTTCACCACGCCGCAACAACAGTCCACCCGCATGGTGCGTGGGACTCGCGGTCAGCTCCCGCCGCCAGTCGATGACATCGAGGGCTTCTGGTCGCCTCTGGAGAAGGAACAGGTGTCGTCGATGCTGGCCTGCTCTTTCTACGGCTCACCGACGACCATCAAGGAAAAACTAGCACCGCTGATCGAGGCCACTGGTGCAGACGAGCTGATGGTCGCGGCGGCAATCTGGGACCACAAGGCACGTGTGCGTTCCTTCGAGTTGCTAGCCCAGGCGATGGATTAGACCAGCGAACTCTTTCGGCATCTGTCATTCCTATCATTTCCGGGATCATTAGGAATACGCCTCAATAGATTGCGGCCCGGAACGCCGTAGGACCAAAAGGCTTCCTAAGCCAGAAGGCGACGTTGAATGCTCGGATCGATCAGGCTATTAAGCCTTAATTCTCCTTGAGTATGGATTGGATAATACCTGAATGAAATTAATTGTTCTCAACCTGCCTCGCGACCTCAGCGAGGAAGGTCTGGCTAAATTATTTGAAGAATTTGGCCAAATCAAAGCCTGTAACTTGGTACATGATGCGGAAACAGGAAATTCCAAAGGCTTTGGCTTTGTAGAAATGGCAGAACAGAACGAAGCCCTGGCCGCCATCAAAGAATTACATGGCCGCAAGATAAGCAAAAATAAAATCCGCGTAAAACCTGCTGACCAGCAAGCCTAATTCCTATAAAGCGACGGGCGGGCGCTAGCCCCAGATACGGCGGCGCTTCGGCGCCGGGTCTCGGGCGACCGAGATGAACGCCTCTTCGGGCCGGCGCCTTGTGCCGAAGACAATGATGGTCAGACCGGCGATCACCAGGAAATGCCCGCTGCCGAGAACCACATAGCCGAGGGCGCCTTCGATATCCGGCGAGATCAGGCGCACCAGGGCGGCGCCGAGAAAGGCTGTCGCCGTGCCGGCGATCCAAAATTTGCGTCTTTCGCCAAGCACCCGCTTCATCGCAGCAACGATACGTAAATGCCGGCGATGATCGCCGAGGTAATGACCCCCGATACGCTGGCGCCCATGGCCCAGGGCAGGATGATGGCGAACTTGTTGGCTTCGCGGGCTTCTTTCTGTGCCACCTTGGCCGTCGTCGGCAGGCAGGAGACGCCGGCGATCCCGATCACCGGATTGAAGGTCTTGCCGGAAATCCAATAGACCACATAGCCGCCGATGATGCCGCCGATACCGGACAACAAAAGCGCCGTGATGCCGAGGATCAAAAGCAGGATCACCTTCGGGTCAAGTATGGTGCTGGCTTCGAACAAAACCCCCAGCAGCAGCCCCAAAAAGAACGTCGCGCCGTACAGTACCGGGCCGCCGATGAATTCGATGAACGGTTTGACCCCGGATTCGCGGATGATGATGCCGAGGAAAAAGCCCATGAACAAAGGCGAGGCCACCGGAAACAGGAAGCTCAACAGGGTCGAGGTGATAACCGCGAAGGTGATTTTTTCGCCCTTGGAGATATTCGGAATGGACTTTGTCTCCATCACCAGACCGCGCAGGCGTTTCGGGATCATCAGGCGCACCAGATACGGATAGCCGGCATAGGCGAGGCTTAAGTATAGATAGGCAACGATGGTAATGGGCACGAACAGATCGCGGGCCAGAAGCAGCGAGGTGTACAGCACCATCGGCGCATCAGCGCTGCCGACCATGGCGATGGCCGCGGCCTCGTTGAGGGGCAGCCCTAAGGCCACCGCGATGGGGAAGGTCAGCACCGTGCCCAATTCCGCAAAGATGGCGATAATCATGCAGCGCATGGGCGATATCAGCATATAGCCGATATCCGACAACACGCCGATGCCAAAAAATATCAACACCGCGATGAGGCCGTTGGAGAAGGAAAATGTGTAGATGGGTTGCAGGAAATTGATCTGCAAAGCGTCCATCAACTGGGCCGGATCACTGGCGATGGGATCGAGGAACAGGGTTCCCGTTTTGGTCGCCGACAACGCAAGGACGCCGGCATTAACCGAGGACATGCCGAAGCCCATGGGGATCATGATCAGCGGCTCCAAGGTTCCCTTGACGCCGAGATAGACGAAGGTAATGCCGAGGATGATCAACGCCACCCGGGCGAAGGCGATCAACGGCTCCGCCGCCAACAGCGTAGCAAGGCCTTGAAATATTTGTAGAAACTCTATTTCGGGCATGATCAGGCGGACCCTTCCGAGGCCGTTTTATCGTCCTCGGTACCCTCGGCGGCTGCAGCGCGGGCTTTCTGAGCCTGCACGGCGGCGAACAGCAATTTGAGTATCCAGGCAACGATCAGCGACAGCACTGCCGCCAGTCCATAAATAAAAAACATCAATTTGACCGCACCCCAAACCGCCTCCATGTCCGTCTCCTTAAATAAGCGTGGCGAGGCTAATCCAATATGATCAGAACGGCGTTGGCTTCGACCGCATCATCGACGGCGACCTTGATCTCGGTGACCTTGCCATCGACAGGAGCATAAATCGGATTTTCCATTTTCATGGCTTCGAGAATGAGCAGCTCATCTTCGGCCTTCACATCGTCGCCAACCGCGACCGAGATTTCATAAATATTGCCCGACATGGGGGCGGTGACTTCAGTACTCATGGAAACAATTCCTTCTCATGAACCGGATCAGCCCCTGATGGCGCGGGGCAGAAGCATCTGGTGAACCGGCGTGATCGATTTGGGATTCTGATAATTGGCACCAGCAAAGGCTTCCATATAGCCGCGCAGGCGGCTTAAGGAAACTATTTCATCGACAAAGCCCATTTTGGCGCCATAGGCGGGCTCCGATTTCGCCCGATAATCATCGATCATCTGGTTCATCTTGTCCACGACCGGCTGGATGTCGCGGCCCTCATCGTCTTCTTTTACCAGCCGCCTGGCATACGACGCCGCCGCCGCGGTCTCGCCGTGCATGACGCAAATCTCGGTCAGCGGCGTGCCCAGGGTAAAGGCGTTGTTGTTGTTGGCCTGCGGGCCGCACATGATGTAATGGGCCGCCGCCTGACCTTTGCGCAAGATCACGCACATCATGGGAATATCGGTCTGCTCGATGGAATAGACCAGCGACTGGCCGAGGGCCAACAGCTCGGCCTCCTCGGCGGCGTCGCCCACATCGATGCCGGTGGTGTCCTGCAGCCAGATGATGGGCAGATTGTCGCGCCCACAAAGGGTGACAAACTCGCTTTGCTTGATCAGCCCTTGCCGGTAATGCTTGCCGCCGACACCGGGATATTCACCGTCCGCATAATCGGGGTAATCGGCGATGATGCCTTGGTTGTTGCCGATGACGGCGACGGGAAATCCATCCATCTTGGCGATGCCGGTAAAAACTTCCGGGCCGTAATCGGGCCGGTATTCCATGAATTCCGAATTGTCCATCAGCCGCGCCAATATCTGCATGGCATCGTAAGGGCGCTTCTGGTTGGCAGGCAGGATCAGGTTGATATCTTCCAACGGATATTTGGGCTGGGCCGGCTCGGCAACCCGGAACATGGCCGCATCGAACGCCGGCATCATGCGCATATAATCCTTAATACCGTCGAGGACGCCTTCTTCGGTCTCGTGCACTTCGCGAAAATAGGCGGTCGCATCGAAGTGGGTCTCGGCCCGGCCCGGCGTTTTGCCATGGAACGACTTGGTACCTTCGATTAGCGCGCGGGCGCCTTCCAAATCGATCTCCCCTTTCGGGTTCATGCCGCCGACGATGCCGGCGCCGCCGACGGCAATATTGGCGCCCTCGTGGGCCAGCAGGATAGTCGGCGAGATGCCCTGATAGCCGCCGCCGGCCGGGTTGGTGCCATAGATGGCATTAAGGATCGGAATGCCCAGCTTGTTCAATTCCGCATGGCGGAAAAACGGCGCGCCCGAGGAGCGCCGGCCCGCATAGACGGTTTCCTGTTCCATCAGCTTCACGCCGGAACAATTGGTCAGCCAGACCAGCGGGATATTGAGCCGCTTGGCGAGGTCCGTGATCATCAGGATATTTTCCGCTTGGCCCGCGATCCAGGCGCCGGCCATGACTTTGTTATCGAAGCCGATGATCACTGCCCAGCGGCCTTCGATCTTGCCCATGCCGCTGACCACGCCGGTGCAGCCTTCTTCGTTTTCGGTGGGATTATAGAGGGAATGCAAAGGCTGCCAGGTGCCCGCATCGACCATGTAATCCAAGCGGTCATAGATGGTCATGGAGCCCCGGGAGCGCACCCGTTCGGCCGGAATGCCGGCCTCGTGCACGCGCGTCTCCTCGGCTTTGATGAGCGCTTCCTGCTCGGCGACCGCCTCCAAATTCTTAGCCCCCCGCTTGACCTCGGCCTCGCTCAATTCCTTGCCGATATCGGACATCTTCTCGAAGTAGGGACGCAACGGGGTCTGCTTTCTCGCCATGGAACTGATCCTAATGAAACGGGGCTTTGGGATGGGTGGTGGCGGCTAACGGTTCTGGGAATCGCCGAGGGATATACCGGAGATGATGAGCTTTTGGATATTGCTGGTGCCCTCGACGGCGCGCAAGGAATGGGCATCGCGCAAGAACCGCTCGGCCGGGTATTCGGTGGAGAAACCGTAGCTGCCGAATATCTTCATGGTATCGGACGCCGCGTGCACGGCGGCTTCGGATGCGAACAGCTTGGCTATGGAGGTTTCGTGTTGGTTGGGTAGGCCTTGATCTTTCAGCCAGGCGGCCCGGTAGACCAAAAGCCGCGCGGCCTCGTGTTCTGCTACCATGTCGGCGATCTGCGCCTGGACCATCTGGTAGGAGCCTATCTTCTGGCCGAATTGCTTGCGCTCGTTGGCGTAATTGATAGCCGCGTCGATAGCGCCGCCGGCGATGCCGATGGCGCCCGCCGCGCAGCCGATGCGCGTGTTGTTGAGCTGCCACATGCAGATCGGAAAGCCCTGATTGACCTCGCCGAGCACTGCGTCTTTCGGGATACGCGCGCCGTCGAAGGCAATCTCGCCGGTCGGCGCGCAATGCAAGCCAAGTTTCGTCTCAATCGCCGAGGTAACAACGCCCTCGGTTTCCTTCGGGTTGATGATGAAACAGGTTAGCCCCTTATGCTTGGCTTCCCGGTCGGTGACCGCATAAAGGAGGCCCCAGTCACCCACATGGGCGTTAGAAATCCACATCTTCTGGCCGTTCAGCTCCCAATGGTCGCCCTTATCGGTGGCCGTGGTGCCCATGGAAACCACGTCGGAGCCGGTATTGGGCTCTGTCATGGCGAAAAAACCCACCGCTTTGGTGGAAATCCAGTTCGGAATAAAGCGCTGCTTCTGCTCTTCGGTTCCGAAATGGTTGACGGTGACGGCGGGACCGATGTTCTGCATGTTGAATGGCAGCCGCCAGGAGCCGGAAACCTTGGCGATCTGTTCGGCGATGATTACCGATTCCAAAAACCCAAAGCCGTTGCCGCCGACCTCTTCGGGCAAGGCGCAGCCGAAAAAGCTAAGCGCACCCATCTTTTCGAGGATTTCCACGCGAAACCGGTGCTCTTTTTCGTCTTCTTCCAAGGTCGGCAGAATCTCGTTGGCGGCGAAATTCTTCGCCATGTCCTGCATCATCTGTTGTTCTTCGGTAAATCCGAAATGCATCTCGGGCTCCTAGTTTTCCCAAATTAGGTCATCAATAATCGGGCACGGCTATCACGCAGATACCGGCCCGGAAAATATATAGCGGACCGAACCATATCGGTAATTAACGCGGATCAAGAGATACTAATTTTTTAGGCCGGCTTATTCAATCGCCCGGGAACGGCTTAAGCGGGCGTAACGATCAGCCGTAAAGGGCCGGTAATCGCCGCGCCCGATAGACGTCCCAGCCCCTCCCCTGATCGCGCTCGTCGATGAACAGCTCGAACACCAGATGCGCATCGGCCCCACGGGTGACTTCGGCGATGCGGACCCAGCCTAGGCCGATCTTGGGATCATCGATCACCCGGCCATCTTCGTCCGACAACATGCCGCCAAAGCAAACCAGCACATTGTCGGTCGCCGTCAATTCCTCGGCGCCGCAGATAAATGGGCAGAAATAGCGTTTGTCTTCGTTGTCGCCATAAGACCATACCTGCCTGGCGGTCATGGCGTTTCCATCGACGGCGAATTCCACGGCGCGGCTGCAACTGTCCGCCGCCGCCTGCTTTTCGGCGAACGGCACCGCCTGGTTATTGGCATTGTCGAACAGCAAAATATTGCCCCGGGACGTGATGGTGGCGTTGTGCTGATGGTATTGCCAATCGAGATCGCCTTGGGGCGCCAACAAGTGGTCCGACCAGGGCGCGCGCCAGCTATCGTGGGTGCCCAATATCCAGACGATCTCGCTGTTACCCCGGCGAAACTTGACCACCGCGTCCTGATGGCGGGACGAAATGATGAAGCAGTCATCGGCGGGATCGAGAACCACCGAGTTTAGATGGCTCCAATCCTTGGAATTGGGGATGCCCTTGCGGATCCAATAGTCCGCCAGAGAGCCATAACAGATGCGTTCCGGATCCAAAATATCCAGCATGTGCCATTTGCCGACGATATCGCCGTTGCGCTGAAATTCGGTAACCACATCGCCGATCAGGGTCGCCGGGGCGCGGGGCGCGTCCGCATCGGTATCGCTGGTCCAATAATCATCGACATCCCGCGTCTCCACATTGAGGACGACGAAATTGCCGTTTTCAAGCTCCAGGATATCGTGATGAAAGGCCATCGCCTCGACCGGGATGGACGTGGCCGACACCTCGTAATCGCCGCGCTTGAGAGCATTGGCCGCGAACCATTGGCAAATGCGGTTGCCGAGCATGTCGATCTCGATAGCCCGGTGATCGAAGGTCAAGTAAATCAGGTTACCGCCGCGAAGCCGCTTGATCTCGCCGACCGTGTGGCCGGTATCGCAAAGCCATACCACTTCGCCGTCCGCATCTAGCGCCGCGATCACGCCATAGTCGGCAGCGCCCGAAACTTGCGATTTGCGCAGGCCAAAAAAGGTAAAGCCTGGCTCCATGGCGGCAGCGTCATTGACGGTGAGTTTTAATTCCGGGAAATCGGCCGGCAGGGGATCAGTGGTGAAGCTGGCCTGCCAAACGTCTTTGACAATGGCGCCGCTTTCTTCCAGAAGGCTGAGGCTGACCGCGTGGGTGCGCCCCGCCCGCATGCCGATCAGAATATGCGCATGGCTGGCCGACGGTTCCACCGGGACTGGCACCGTCCAGCTCCGGTCATCATCGGTGACGGTAATTTCCGCCGAAACCGGGCCTGAGGTTTCGAAATTCAAGAGCGCGGCCAGGGGAGCCGCGCCAGATGGGTTCACCACCAGCTCCGGCTCTTGGACAAATTGAAAGTCGGAATTTTTGGTTTCGTCGGTAATGATGTCCATGAATACGCCTTAAAAATAATCCGGCAGTTCTCTGGCCAGGGAGGCGCGAATGCGATCCCGCAAGGGGGCCTCCGCGTCCGCATGGTCAAAGGCGCGCCCGGTTACGGTTTCGAACAGGGAGACATATTTTGCGCTGAATTCCATCAATGTTTCGGCGGGGATTTTCGGGATCGGGTCCTTGTAGGGATCACAGCGCCCGGCGATCCAAAGGCGTAGGAACTCTTTGTCCAGGCTTTCCGGGTTCTCCCCCGCCGCGAAGCGGGCCGGATAGCTTTCGTTGATCCAATAGCGGCTGGAATCAGGGGTATGGATTTCATCGGCAAGGCGGATTTGGCCATTCTCGTCGGTGCCGAACTCATATTTGGTATCCACCAAAATTAGCCCGTTGGCGGCGGCGATCTCGCGCCCGCGGGCAAACACGGCAAGGCTGGTTTCGGCCAGCTCGTCCCATTGTTCCTGGCTGAGCAGCCCTTGTTCGATGATTTCGGGCTGCGTGATGGGCGCATCGTGGCCGCCGGCTTCGGCCTTGGTGGTCGGCGTCAGGATGGTACCGGGAAGTTTTTCGCTTTTGCGCAAGCCGTCTGGAAACTGGTGGCCGTAAAGCATCCGCTCGCCGCGCTCATACATGGGCCAGATGGAGGTGTCGGTTGAACCGGTCAGGTAATCGCGAACCACCATTTCGATGGGCAGCATATCCAGCCGCTTGACGATGGCGATATTGGGATCGGGATAAGAGATCACATGATTGGCGCAAATATCGGACGTTTCCTCGAACCAGAACTGGGCGGTCTGGTTCAGCACCTGGCCCTTATAGGGCACTGCGGCCAGCACCTGATCGAACGCCGATTGCCGGTCGGTGGCGATCAGCACTCGGCGCCCGTCTGGCAAATCATAGGAATCGCGCACCTTGCCGCGCTCGAATTTGGGCAATTCGTCGAAGGCGGCGTCGGTCAGGCAGTGATCGATAAGCGATTGAAATTCGGATAGCTCGGACATGGCAAATCTATAGCTCTCAGGGTTGTTGGGAAGGAAGGATGGACCACGGTAACCGGTGCCGCAAGGCTCCGTCAAATATAAGGGCGCAGCCAGTCCAGCCCGTCCTCGGTGCGCCCGCTGGGGACATATTCGGCGCCCAGCCAACCTTGCCAGCCGGCATCATCGATGGCTTCGAACAGAAATGGGAAATTGATCTCTCCGGTCCCCGGCTCGTGACGGCCCGGGGTGTCGGCGAACTGGATATGGCCGATGCGGTCCATGTTGGCAGTAATGGTGTGGATCAAATCGCCTTCCATGATCTGCATATGATAGATGTCGTATTCGATGCCGAGATTGGCGTGACCGGCGGCATCGATAGCGGCGAGGGCCTGATCGGTGGTGGTCAGCAAATAGCCGGGCCGGTCGCGGCAATTGACCGCCTCGACAGTCACCCGAATGCCGAGGCCGGACAAAGCCTCGGCGGCCAGGGCGGCATTGCCGCTGAGCACGTCTAGGCACTGGGCGCGCGCGAACTGATCCAGCGGTGGCCAGCCGGCTAAGATGTTCATGTTCTCTGGGTTAAGCGCCGCGCCATATTCGCACGCCTGATCGACGGCGTGCTTGAAATCATCCTCGCGCCCCGGCATGGCGGCCAAACCGGGACCGCCGGTGGCCAGATCGCCGGCGGATATATTGATCACCGCGATCTCCAGCCCGGCGTCTTGTTTGGCGGCGCGCAAATCTGCGGCGGGGATATTATAGGGAAACTGAATTTCGGCGGCACCGAAGCCGGCGGCGGCGGCGGCGGTGAAGCGGTCCAGCAAGTTATGTTCGGTGAACATCATCGAAATATTGGCCGAAAATCGCGGCATCGAAATCCTCCCTCAATTGAGCGTAAATTTTAAGCAAACGACGCGGCCTTGCAACCGGCGCCTCTATTATTTGCGGAACATCCGGTGATAGCCGATCACCGGATCACCGGTCAGGGCGACGCCGCCGATATCGTTGCGGGTGATCAGACCGATGACGCCGCGCTTCACCGGCAGATAAGGCAGCACTTCGGTTTTAACGCGCTCGAACCCGCAATGGGCGGCGCGGATGTCTTTTTCGGTGCGCGCGCGCCGAAGGCGGGCGATTGCCGTGTCGATTTTGTGAGAGCGCAGCCGGGTGATGTTCTGCGAAGACGCTGAATGCAGCGCCAGATCGGATATCGAGGGATGCACGAACGGCCCCTTGGGCTGAATCCAAAGGGCGGCGCGTCCGGTCACGATCTGATAGGTCAGGCTGCGATCTTGTCCCGTCACCACATGAACGCCGATGGAAATGCCAGCCTTGGCCCACATGGCCTGGATCATTTGCGCCGTCCGCCGCAAGGTCGGTGTATCTTCGGTCCACAGGACCGTACGGCTGAAATCCACCTCCAAAGCTGCCAAGATGTTGCGCGCGCCATCGGGGTCGAACGCCGGGTAGCCGGCATCGCTGCAGCGCCAGCGGCTACCTTGAAACAACTGCTCAGCCACATCGCCATCGGTGCCGCCAAGGCCGCGGGCAATAGCGCGCCGGTCGATGGCTTGCGCCAGAGCCAGGCGCACCACCGGGTCGCCGAGTGGTGCAATGGTCCGGTTGAAGCCGAGCGTGGCGCCGAATTGATCGAGGGTGCGCCGGTAGACCGAAAACCGCCTTGCCTTCAACGCCGCCTGGATGGCCCCATCGCCGGAGATCATGGCCACATCCAATTTCCCGCTCGCCAGGCGGCGCAAGATATCGTCAAGTTTGGATCCATCCAGGACATGGTAGGTAATCTCATCCAGATGCTGCGCCGACGGATCCCAATAGTTAGGATTGCGTTTGAGCACAACCCGCGCCCCCTGCTCCCAGGAGGCGATGCGGAACGGCCCGGCGCCGGCGCTTTTACCGGTAAGGCCCGGATGCGCCCGGTTGCGGGCCATGAAGGCGGGCGCATTCAATGACCAGACATAGGCGCCGCCATAACCGAGGATAGCGCGAAAGCCGGGATTGGGCTTGGAGAATTGAAACTCAACGAGCAACTTTCCGGGCGCCGTCACCTTCTTCAAGGGCGCCCCCATAACGGCGCGGAAACGGCGCGCATATTCGCTATCTAACAAGCGTTCGAAATGCTGCACATAGGCGTCGGCGTTCAAAGGCTCGCCGTTGGAAAAGCGGATGCCGGAACGCAATGTAACCCGCCAGCGCTTGAAATCGTCACCGGGAGTGGCACTGAGGGCCAGACGCGGGATCGGCTTTCCGGTCTTGGAAGAGGGCTCGAACAGGCGGTCATGGACGGCGAACAGGATTTGTAGGCGCGCGATGCCAGCGTGGGGCGCTAAGATATGATCGAAGCCGCCGAAATCATCCATGACACGCACATTGAGGCGGCCGCCTTTGCCGGGCGGATGCTCGCCCGCCGCTTCATTTGCGAATGCCAGGACCGCAAGCAACACGGCGATCAGCGGCACGCCTTGCAATAGTTTCATCGGCCGAGACAAATCAATACCGGACCCGTTTCCCCGCGATCGGGATATAATTGTTGCGCGAATGGTATGGACTAATACCATGATATGGCTTTTCGGGATCAAGCTAATTGCAAATGCCAAGATTAAGGACGTGCGCCATGATTAAAGTCCAAGATGTCTTATATGCTCGCTTCTCGGCGCCGGACCTGGATGTGATGGAGGCCTATCTTCTCGACTTCGGCTTGGTGCGGGCGGCCAGAGATGACAATGCCCTCTATATGCGGGCATCGGACGGCGAGCATCACGTCCATATTACCGAGCTTGGTCCGCCCGCCTTTCAGGGCTTTGCCTTCGAAGCGGCCTCATTGGAAGACTTAGCGATTATCTCCAAGGCCGATGGCGCGTCACCAATTGAAACCTTGGAGACCCCCGGCGGCGGCGCCCGCGTTACCCTGGCGGACCCGGACGGCTTCCAAATTGAGGTTGTGCACGGGCTGGAAACGCTGGCGCCCATCGACGTTGCTCACGCGGCGGCAAGGAATTCCGGCAGCGCCCGGCAAAGGCTGGGCGGCACCGTGCGCCTCGCGCCGGGACCGGCCAAATGCAAGCGCCTCGGCCATGTGGTGCTGAACGTCACCGACTTCGAAGCCAGCGATACTTTTTACAAAAGCCACTTCGGGCTGGTCTCCTCGGACGAGCTTTTCGACGAGGACGACGTCATCCGCGTCGCTTTTTCCCGGGTCGACCGGGGGCTTGATTATGTGGATCACCACACGCTGCTGACCGTGCCCGCCGAGGAAGCCGGGCTCGGCCACATCGCCTTCGAAGTGGAGGACGCCAACGACGTCTTCGTCGGCCATGAACATTTGGTGGCCAAGGGATACCGCCATAGCTGGGGCATCGGTCGCCACGTGCTCGGCTCGCAAATCTTTGATTATTGGTTTGATCCGTATGGCTTCCGGCTCGAACACTGGACCGATGGCGATCTGTTCAACCAGGACACGCCCATGGGCCGCCACCCCATGGCAACAGCTTTGGATTCCCAATGGGGCGCGACGGCGGCGGACAGGAAAGTCTGATCCGTTCAGTCCGATTTTTGGATACGAAACAGAAATACGCCGTTTGATTCGCTGGCTTGCAACAATGCGTGGCCGGCATTGGCGCAATATTCCGGAAAATCGATCATCGTTGAGGGATCGGTGGCGGTGACATGAATTTCCTCGCCCGCCTCCATGGCACGCAGCGCCTTTTTCGTCTTCAAGACCGGCAACGGGCATTTGAGGCCGGAAGTATCCAAGTCCGTGGTCATATGGCGCGTCCTCTTATTTCCGGTATATGGCTGCCGATTGCACGCCGACGCCGGGGCGCCCGCCAAACAATGCTTTGAGCCGCGTCAGCACTTCATCGGAAAGCGGCGGCGAATTGATGGACTTAACGTTGCTGGCAATATGGGCCTGATCGCCTGAGCCAAACAAGACCACATTTGCGCCCGGCTCGTGGCGCGCATAGCGGTAGGCGGCGTCCATCATATCCCGGGCTCCGCCCTCTTCCATCAAAAAATCCAGGGGATTGCCTCGGCTGCCAAGCTCGGCCGGAAATTCGTGCGCCTCCGCCATCGCCGCCAAGGTGTCCCGCACCCGGCCTGCATCAGACAGGAAGCGGCCCACATACATGACATAGGTTCCCCAGCCCTGTGCCATGGTGCGCGGAAAGGCGATGTCGCGGGCGTTTTGGTTGGTGGGTGAAAATGCCAGCATAGCCACATCGAAGTGATCGTCATCGAGCGCCAGGGAAAGGCCTTCATGGTTCAAATCCAGGGGCGGCGCCTCGGTAAGCCCGAGAAATCGGAACTTGCCCTTTTCCTGCTCGCGGCGGATGACGGGCAGAATTTCGGTAACCGCATAGTCATAGCTCGCCGGCGTGATGCCGTGCAGAAAAAATATGTCGAGGTGATCGGTGCCGAGGCGGCGAAGCGATTCTTCGAGCCCCGCCACCACTTCGCCTGGCTTGTGAAATGTCCCCTTCTGGCGGACATAATATTTGCTCGATAGCACCACCTGGTCCCGGTCCACATTCTTGAGACCTCGGCCGACCGCGTCTTCGGTGCCGTAGGTGTAGCCGCAATCGATCACATTGATGCCGAGATCAAGGGCAAATTTCACCGTGTCGGCAACCTCGGCCTCGTTTCTGCCGGCGGTCATGCCGAGGCGGGAATCACCGCCGCCGCCAAGCCCGGCGACGCTGACCCGGAGCCCGGTGCGGCCCAGCGTGGTGTAGTCCATCCGGTGCTTAACCCTTAGCCGCTTCGGCTTCGATCTGGGCGTGGGTCATACCCGGCTCGACGCCGAAACCGACCAGGGCGCCAAACAATATGTGCAATTTGGCACGGTCGGTTTTCGGCAAGGGCGGGCGCGACAAATATTCCGCATTGGCGCGCACGTGATCGGGATTGCCGGTGCCGAACAACACCACGTGGGCGCCGGGCTCATCGCGGGCATAGCGGTAGGCGGCATCCACCAGATTTTCGGCGCCCGCCTGATGGATAAGAAATTTGAGTGGTTCGGCCTCGCCCGCCAGCCGCTCCGGCAATTCACCGGTTTGCGCCAATTTATCCAGCTCGCGCTTCAAGCGTTCGGGGTAGCCGAACAAATTGCGCGATGCGAACATGATCAGCGTTCCCACATCCAAATCCTGGGAGCGCGGAAATATGCTGTCCCGGGCATTCTGATTGACCATCGAAAAGGCAACCATGATCACATCGAACAGATCGGCTTCCAGGCCCTTGCCAAGGGCGACATGATCGAGATCGCGCTGAGAAAATTCGGTGGCACCGAGGAAACGAAACTTGCCTTTTTCCTTTTCCCGCAATAGCACCTGAGCCAAGGTATTGACGGCGTAGTCGTAATTGACCGGATCGATCCCGTGCAATTGAAAAATGTCGATGCAGTCGGTACCGAGCACATCTAAGGAATTGTCCAAACCAGCGACAGCCTGATCTGCGGTCATCTTGACCCGGTTGGGCTTGTCGATGCTGAATTTGGTCGACAGTACATATTGGTCGCGCGGAATACCCTGCAAACCCGCCGCCACCACATCCTCAGTGCCGTACCCGTGGGCGGTGTCGAAAAAATTTATGCCGAGATCAAAGGCCAGGCGGACGATGGAAGCGGCCTGGCCCTTGCTGGCGCCATTGCGCAGACCCAGTTGGACGCCGCCGCCGGCGCCCAACCCGGCGACGCTGACTTCCAAATTCGTTCGCCCGAGTATGCGTCGTTCCATTGCTACTCCATCTATTTAGATTCCTGGTCGAAGGATGGCGAGCTTACTCGGAGCGCTGCGGCGCGGTAAAGACCAGAGCGGTTCCAGGCAAAAAAATGCTCCGCGGCTGCGGAGCATTTCGTTAATACTGAGTGGATGGATCAGGAGGCTTTGGCGGCCACCTTGTTTTCCACCTTGTCCCGATCGCCGGCCAGTTCGCGCAATTTCGCGTTGAGGCCGGAAATTTTACCACCTTGCTTGCGGATCACGGCACCAAACTCGGAGCGTTGGGTCAGCGCCATGGAGACGCCCTCGACAACAATATCGACGATGCGCCATTTACCGCCACGGCCGCGCAGCCGCCACGCCACCTTGACCGGTGGGCCATCAGGGCGAACGATCTTGCTGCTGATATAGGCTTGGTCGTCGCCCTTGCGCGCGATGCGCCCGATCTTGAATCCTTCGCCGGAATAGCCGCCCAGGCGGCGCCCATAAACGGTGACGATATAATCTTCGAACAGGTTGCGAAACTCTACCCGTTCAGCCGCCGAGGCCTTGCGCCAATGGCGCGCCAGAACCGTCTTTGAGATGAAATCAACATCGAAATTTTTGATCAGCAAACGACGGAGACCCCGGCTACGTTCTGCCGCGTCCGAAGAGCTGTTGGATAAAAGCTTGATCGCCTGATCGCCGAACGCCGTTATAAAACTGTCCGGACTTTGCTTTGGACCGGCATGCGCCTGCATAGCGATGCCCGCCGTCAGCACCAGCGCAGACAGCCATAAAGAGACCTTTTTAATTTTCGTGCCCACTTTCCGCTTCTCCCAATTTGGTCAGTTTATTAAAAGGACTATTTACCTATTATACGAATTTGAACCGAACCTAACCGATCTTGCCTCTACCTAGCTGTGATTTGGGTCACAACTAAGGCAATAAGTTATATTCAGATCAATAGCGCGATTCCGTATGTAAAAGGTTAATGCGGTCCTTTCAATGTTTCCGGGTCTCCTAAAAACATGGCAATTACGGGTCGAAAATCAAGCCTTTGAGCCTGAATTTTATGGCAGTCCCAGAGGCCAGTTTTAAATCTGACTTCCGGAATTTATCCTAACGTCTTGGCATCATGGTGCGATTCGCAAATTTTTGCCAGTGTTTATTTGCCATTCCTTTTTTACGCTAATTTCATGTGTATCCAGCCGCCCCCTATCCTTCGCCTTCGCCGGCGTAGCGGCGGAGGCGGATATCGGCCTGTTCTTTGTGTCCGGCGAAGCCTTCAAGGGCGCAAAGGCGGGAACAATATTTACCAATTTCCACCGATGCCGCCTCCGAAACCCTCTGATATGTGCAGGTTTTAATGAATTTACCCACCCAGAGACCGCCGGTATAACGCGCAGCCCGCTTGGTCGGCAAGGTGTGATTGGTGCCGATTACCTTGTCGCCGTAGGAGACATTGGTCTCTGGACCTAGAAACAAAGCGCCGTAATTGCGCATATTAGCCAAAAAATAATCGTCGTCGCGGGTCATCACCTGCACATGCTCGGACGCGATGCGGTCCGCCTCGGTGGCCATTTCCGCCAGATTATCGCAGACGATCACCTGGCCGTAATTGCGCCACGCTTCGCCGGCAACCGCAGCCGTCGACAGAACCTCAAGCTGGCGCTCCACTTCGGCAATGGTGTCGGAGGCCAGCGTCTCGGAATCGGTAATCAGAATAGCGGCGCTGGTGGGCCCGTGCTCGGCCTGGCCCAGCAGATCGGCGGCGCATAATTCGCCGTCTACTGTTTCATCAGCGATCACCAAGGTTTCCGTCGGCCCGGCCAGCAAATCGATGCCGACGCGGCCAAACAATTGCCGCTTGGCTTCGGCAACGAAGGCGTTGCCCGGCCCAACCAGCATATCGACGGCATCGATCTCGACCGTGCCCAGCGCCATGGCGCCCATGGCCTGGACGCCTCCCAGGCAATAAATCTCATCGGCGCCGGCCATATCCTGGGCGACCACGATGGCAGCGGCGGGCCCGCCATGATAAGGCGGCGCGGACGCGATGATGCGCGCCACGCCGGCCACCTTGGCCGTGACCACGCTCATATGGGCTGACGCCACCATGGGATATTTGCCGCCCGGCACATAGCAGCCGACCGAGGCCACCGGCAGATTCTTGTGGCCGAGAATGACGCCGGGATAGGTTTCCTCCTCCACATCCGAGAGTGAGGCCTTTTGTATCTCGGCGAAATTGCGTATCTGCGCCTGGGCGAATTTGATATCAGTGATATTCTGTTCGCTCACTAGGTCATAACAGGCATCGATCTCGGCCCGGGTTAGGCGGAAGCTGTCCGGCGCCCAATTGTCGAACTTTTGCGAGTATTCGCGGAGCGCCGCATCGCCCCGCGCCTTGATATCATCAAGGATCGCTTCGACGGTTTGGCGCACCTTGGCGTCGGCGTCGTCTTTTTCTTCCTGGCTGATGCTTTGTTTTAAGTAGCGCGCCATATTTTATGCTCCATCAACGCTGATCACCACGGCCATGGCCGAATCGCCCGCCGCGCAGCCGGTGAACAATCCCTTGCCGCCGCCCTTGATTACCAGCTCTTCGATCAATTCAATAATGCCGCGGGTGCCCATGGGCGCCTGCGGATGGCCCCAAACCAAAGTGCAGCCGTAATTGTTCATGGCATCGATGGCGTACCCGGTTTCGCTGGCAAAATAGACATCGTTGACGGCGAACGGATTGTGAGTTTTGACCGCATCCATGGCCGAGATTTCCAAACCGGCCTGGGCCAGTGCCGCCTTGGCCGCCGGCACCGGCGCTTCTGGCATCAAGGCCAGCCCCGCCCGCGCTGTCCCGAAGCCGAGGATCTCGATGGTGATCCCGGGCTCCTTGGACAACGCCTTGGCTTTCTCCGGCGCTGCCACGATGATGCAGGCGTTGCCGTCCGCCGGATGGGTTTGGCCGCCAAAGGTGACGCTGCCTTCGGGAATGACCGGGCGCATTTTATCCAACGTCTCCTTGGTGGATTGAAAGACGCCCTCGTCGCCTTCCATCTGGCCCACGGTTTTCTTGAAATTGGCCGAAGGAACATCAAACGGCAGGCTCATGAAGCGTTTCAGGAACGCCGAGCCATCGGCCAGCGCGTCCTGGTACTGGGCCTGGCGGCGCAGCACGATATCGTGCTGTTGCTCGGTGGTGATCTGATGGCGGGTGGCCACATTTTCCGCCGTCTGGGTCATGGATTGGCCGCTGAACGGGTCTTGCATCATATTGTCGAGGGCGATGTTTTCGTGGGGGCCGGTGCCGCCGGGCCCGCCCGGCTCCGGATAATAGACCTGCGGTGAATTGGATACCCGGTCGCAGGTGGCCACCAGCGCCGTCTCCGCCAGCCCGCATTCGATCTCGGCCACGGCGTTTTGCAGCACGCGAACGCCGGTGGCGCAGACCTGGGACAAAGTCGGCCCGCCGACGGTTTCGGCGCCGATCATGCCGGTCAACCAAGGCAGACCATAGAATGACTGGTGCTGAGGCACGGTCAGCCCCATGACGCCGTAGTCAAACTCGGCGGCGTCAATATCGCGCTTGGCCAGCTCGTCCTTGGCCACGTGGGCGGCGAACTTGACGCTATGCAGATGCGATAGGCTGCCCTGCCATTTGGCGAACGGCGTGCTCCAATAGGCGCCGTAAGGAATTTGTGCGGAAAAGGTCATGAGCGGTTCTCCTCTGGTAAGGCCGCAACGCGTTTACAGGCAAGCGGGGCAATGTTAGGCCATCTCTCGAAGGAGTTTAAGCCATGAATGACGAAGTCGACGCCAAGCGGGTTACCGCCAAAATCGATCTTTCCGGCAAGGTGGCCTTGGTCACCGGCGCCGGCAAAGGATTGGGCCGCGCCGCCGCACTGACCCTGGCCGAAGCCGGCGCTCATGTCATAGGCGTGGCGCGTACGCTTGCCGACTTGGAAAGCCTCAAAGCCCACCATCCGGAGCGCATCGATGCCTGGGCCGAAGATGTCCTCGAAGAAGCGCTCTATGGGCGTATCGAGGCTCTGGGGCGCCTCGACATCGCGGTCACCAGCGCCGGCGGCAACAAGCCGGAACCCCTGACCGAAATCACCACCGAAACCATCGACTGGATGATGGGGCTGAACCTCAAAGCCGTGTTCCGCACCTGCCAGAGCGCGGCCCGGGTGATGCTGCGTCATGGCTCCGGCTCGATCATCAACATTTCCTCGCAGATGGGCCATGTGGGCGCGCCCAACCGCAGCCTTTACTGCGCCACCAAGCACGGGGTCGAAGGACTGACCAAGGCCATGGGGGTCGAACTGGCGCCGGACGGTATCCGCGTCAATTCCGTCGCCGCCACCTTTGTTGATACGCCGATGACCCGGCCCATGTTCGAGAACACCGAATTTCGCGACACCGTGCTTGGCAATATCGCCAGCGGCCACTTGGCCTCCATCGAAGACGTCGCCGCAGCGGTGCTGCACCTCGCCTCGCCGGGCGCGGCCATGATGACCGGCACGTCGCTCCGCGTCGATGGCGGCTGGACGGCTTGGTAGGAGCGCCTCCATCTAAATCAAACTCTTACCGCCGAACCGTTCAAGCCATTTGGGCAGCGCGTCCTCGTTGACCACGTGGTCCGGCACTTCGCCCTTGAGGATCGCGTAGACCACGTCCTCGACCCACGGAATGGCGTGGTTCAGGCCAGTGCCGTGGTTGGCGGTCACCATGTGCGGCGACAGCAATACCTTGTCGCCCAGCCCCAGGATCGGCGATTGCGGGTCCGGCGGCTCATCGGGCAACACATCCAAGGCGGCGCCGGCGATCTGGTCCTTATCGAGGGCATCGAACAAGGCATCCACATCGACGATGGGGCCACGCGCCGCGTTCACCAGAATGGCGGTGGATTTCATCTGGCCCAGCTCAGCGGCCCCGATCAAATTGGTGGTCTCCTTGGTCAAGTTGCAATGGGTGGTGACCACGTCGGATTCCCGGAGCAGCGTTTCCATATCCACCGGCTTGGCATTGTGGTGTACGAATGTCGACTCATCCACATAAGGATCGTACGCCAATATTTTGATGCGCCAGGGCTGAAACAGATCGGCGAGGCGCCCGCCGATGCGGCCCAAGCCGATAATGCCGAGGGTGATGCCTTCATAGCCGTCCAGACGCGGCCCGATATAGGTGCCGGCCAACTTCATGTCGCGCCAGCCGCCCTCCTTCACATGGCGGTCTTTTTCGCGCACCTGCTTGAGCATGGTCAGGATGAAGGCGAATGTGCCCTCGGCGACGCCGGCCCAGTTGGGCTCGGTTGGGCTGTGGGTGATCAAGATACCCATGTCGGTGGCGGCGTCGAAATCCAGATTGTCATAGCCGACGGTGTAATAGGCTATGGAGCGCAGGTTCGGCGAGTTTTCCAGCGTAGCCCGGGTCAAATCCTTGGAGCGATTGGAAATGCCGACGCCGATGTCGGCGTCTTTGTGGAACATCACCTCCACCCGCTCGCGCCGGTTGGCGGCGCTGGCCCAGGCTTCATCGGGCACAATCACGTCGATACCCTTGGCGCGCATGCGCTCGTAGCTGTCGCCCTCCACATCCACGGGCTGAAAAACGTCTGCAATCGCTTTGGCCATTATCCGTGCCTCCCCTTGTTTGTTCGCTAGTTCATTGTTGCATTTTCATATCAGGTTAATCCGGGATTGTCGCAAGCCTTTATAACGGGAATAATGGCCGCCAAGGGACTACAACAATGTCCCACGCCTAAACATAAGGGAGGCAACCCATGCCCGACAGTCCAAGCAATGATCAATCCGGCTCCAACCTCGCCGTCTGGGGGAGCGACGTGATCGCCTCCGCCATCCGCGAACAAGGATTTCCCTATGTCTGCCTGAACCCGGGCGCAAGTTACCGGGGCCTGCATGACAGCCTGGTCAATTACCTCGGCAACGCGGAACCGGAAATGCTAGTCTGCCTGCACGAAGAGCACGCCGTCGCCATGGCCCAAGGCTATGCCCAGGTCACCGACAAGCCGCTGGCGGTCATTGTCCATTCCAACGTCGGGCTGATGCACGCCACTATGGCGGTCTTCGATGCCTGGTGTAAACGGGTGCCGATTGTCATATTCGGTGCCACCGGCCCGGTCGATGCGGCCCGCCGCCGTCCCTGGATCGATTGGATCCACACCACCGCCGATCAGGGCGCGCTAATCCGGGATTATTCCAAATGGGACGACCAGCCGGGCTCGCCGGAAGCGGCGGTGGATTCGGTGCGCCGCGCCACCCAAATCGCCACCACGCGGCCCTTCGGTCCCACCTATGTCAATTTCGACGCTGCCATCCAGGAAATGCAACTGGACGAATGGCCCGAGCTTTACGACATCGCCAAGTTCCAGCCCCCCGCCGCGACGGCGCCGGCACCCGCCGAACTGGATCAATTGGCCGAGATGTTGAGCACCGCTAAATCGCCGCTGATATTGGCCGGGCGCTCGTCAACGGATGAAGGCGACTGGGCCAAGCGTATCGATCTGGCCGAGCGCGCCGGCGCCCGCGTCATCACCGGCCAGGGCGGCGCCGCATTTCCAACCACCCATCCACTCTATGCGGGCGAAACCTCGTTCGTGCTGCGCCCGGACCTGAGAGAAGAGTTTGAAAAAGCCGACGCGGTTCTGGCCTTCGATTGGATCGATCTCGGCGGCATGTTGCGCCAGGCCTATCCGGTCGGCACCAACATGCCCAAGATCGCCAATGTGAGCGTCGATCACCAGCTGCACAAAGGCTGGTCGATGGACTACAACGCTCTGCCGCCGGTGGACTTGCATATCGCGACGACGCCGGAGCCGGTAACCGACGCCTTGCTCGAAAAAATGGCGAAGAGCCAAACCAAATATGAGCGGAACGAACCCACCCTGCCCGCCAAGCCCGAAGGCGATGGCATCATCAGCGTCTCGGACCTGGCCGCCATGTTCCTCAACGTCACCAAGGACCAGCCGGTTTCGATGCTCAGCCGGCCCATCGGCTGGCCGCCGGAAGCCGGCGTGATCGAGCATCCGGAAGATTATATCGGCGGCAATGGCGGCGGCGGTGTCGGCGCCGGGCCCGGAATTGCGGTCGGCGCTGCCCTGGCATTGCGCGACCGGGCATCGGAACGCCTTCCGGTGGCGGTGGTCGGCGACGGCGATTACACCATGTCGTCGAACGCCCTTTGGACGGCGGCGGCCAACGATATTCCGCTGCTGGTGATCGTTGCCAACAACCGGGCCTATTTCAATGACGAGCTGCATCAGCAACGGGTCGCCAAAACCCGCGACAGAGAAGAAGCCAACGCCTGGGTCGGCCAGCGTATCGATGATCCGCCGCCGGACCTGGCGATGATCGCCCGCGGCCACGGCCTCGGCGGCGAGGGCCCGGTGGATGACCTGGCCGAGCTTGAAGGCGCGCTGGAAAGGGCCCTGGACGCGGTGCGATCCGGCACGCCTTATGTACTCGACGTGATCGTTGCGCGCGAATATGTAAGCAAGCGTCTGGACGGGCAACGCAAAAACTGACGGGAGAGGCGACCATGCCGGACACAGCCTATTTCGATTTGAACACGCCGTCTCTGGAGGGTAAGGTCAGCGAAGCGGAATGGGATACCCGCGTCAATCTGGCTGCCGCTTTCCGGGTTGCCTATCACTTCGGCTGGAACCAAACGATCCTCAACCACTTCTCCGCCCGGGTGCCGGACGCGCCGGATCATTTCGTGATGAACCCGCAAGGCCTCGGCTGGCACGAGATCACCGCCTCATCGCTGATCACGGCGGACTTCAAGGGCAATGATTTGACGGAAAGCGATTACCGCCTGGCCCCGGCAGGGCGCAATTTCCATAGTGCCATCCTGGATGCCAGACGCGATCTCGCTTGTGTCATGCACGTGCACCCGAAGGCCGGCATCGTTATTTCAGCAACCAAGGGCGGACTGCTGCCTATCGACCAAAGCTCGTCCATGCTCTTTGGCCGCGTCGCCTATCACGCGTTCGAAGGCCTGGCGCAAGAGGCCGAGGAAGGCCCCCGCATCATCGAAGACTTGGGAGCCAACCAAATGATGATCATGCAAAACCACGGCGTCCTCACAGTCGGCCACACCATCGCCGAGGGCTTCGCGCTCCTGCACTCATTGGTGTCCTGTTGCGAGACCCAGGCGCAACTGATGGCGACGGGGCAGGATTACACGCTGGTTCCCGAAGACGTCTGCAAAGTCACCCAGGCGCAGATCGATGCCCGCTACCAGAACCGACCGCGCGGAGAATTGGAGTGGGCGATGTATCGGCGGTTGGCGGAAAAACTGGACCCTGAGTTCAAACTCTAGCCGGGCCTAATCGGCCCAGCCGGTCTGGGGATGGCCGGGTCGGCCAGACCGGCGTCGAACTTGGCACCTCGAAATTTTAGGCACTCCGATTTAATTCGTGACAGTATACCTGTTTATGCAGCGGCGTCGTTTTAAATAGGTATACTGTCACGAATTAAATCGGTGACCGAAAGGCCGAGAGGCGCCAAACAATCCTCGCGCAGGATAGCACCAGGGTTTTCCATGGCCATAAATTGGGCTCCTAAATTTTGGCAGCCGACAGTTAAAGCGATATCCCCCTCCCACCAGGGGCCGGGGAAAAGAAAGAAGGAGCGCCCCATCTGGGGCGCGGGCGGACCAACCGGGCCATCCCCACCCGCTATGAGTGCGCTCGCACCGGCACGGTCATCGACCCAATCCCCTCGAAATCGAATTCGATGGTATCGCCGTCTTCGACCTTTGATACCCCGGCGCAGGTGCCGGACATGATGATGTCGCCGGGGACCAATGTATAGTAATTGGAGCCCCAGGATATCTGGTGGGCCAGTTTCATGATCATCATCGACGTGTTGGCCTTTTGCCGCACCTCGCCGTTGACGCGCAGCTCGAAATCGAGATCTTCTGGCTCCGGCACCTCGTCCTTGGTGATCATCCAGGGGCCGAGCACCGCATAGGTGTCGATGGATTTCCGCATGGAGCGGTCCTGGCCGCCGCGCACCACCATGTCCATGGCCAGCGCATAACCGGCGACGTAATCGAACGCCTCTTCGATGGGAATGTCGGAGCCGCGCTTGCCGATGATGACGCCCAATTCGGCCTCGTGATCGGTGCGCTTGTCGGGGAAGCGGACGGCGACGCCTTCGGACGGGCCGACCAAGGCCGAGTTGGCTTTCAGGAACAAGCCCTGCTCTTCGATGGAACCGGCGAAGCGCTTGCGCCCGGCGTCAAAATCGGGATCGTTCTTGGCCTCTTCACGGTGCGCGTGGTAATTGGCGGGCACGCCGATGATTTTTGTCGGGTTGGCGACGGGGGACAGGAAATTGACCGACGCGGTATCGATGGGCGCCGCGCCGTCGGCGAGGCTTTCCAGTTCCGGGCGCAATTCCTGCAGCCGCTCGATCAGCTGGTCCCCCAAGGGGAACGGGTAGCGGACGGCTTCGAATTTATCCAAAATGGCGGTAACGTCGTGCACCCCATCATCTCTGACAACACCGATCCGATTGTCGTTGAAACGGCAGATTTTCATGTCACTCTCCCCTAAATTCCTATGATTTTTATTAGATAATCGAATTTACAGCGGCCCGTCCGCCTTGGCGATACCCAATCTTGGCTTGCGCTAAACATTGTGCTCAAATGATGCCAACAACTCTAATCCACACGTCAGGGGGACATCATGACCGATTACCGGCTTCTCAATTATAATGACCAAAACGGCCAGGCGCGGCCCGGGCTTTCGGTTGGCGACGCAGTCGCCGATCTGGAAAGCGCAGTTCAAGCGGAGACAAGCGGCAACGCGCCCTTCTCCACCGCCTCGACGCTTACCATATTGGAAAAGTGGGATGACGCCCTGCCTGTCTTGGAAGCCATTGCCGATAAAATGGCCGCCGGTTCTGTCGACGCCATGGCATTGTCCGACGTAAACCTTAACGCGCCGATCCTTTATCCCGCCGCCATCTTCAACGCCGGCTCCAACTACAAGGATCACCAGCTTGAAATGGGCGCCGAGGATACCGAAACTGATAAATCGGTGGTCAAACCTTATATGTTCCTGAAATCACCGGCTCACTGCGTCATCGGGCCGGGTGAGGAAATTCGCATCCCGCATACCACCAACAGCGTCGATTGGGAGGCCGAGCTGGGCGTCGTCATCGGCCGATATGGGCGCAACCTGACCAAGGAAAACGCGCGCTCGGTGGTGGCCGGCTATACCATCTTCAACGATCTTTCGGCCCGCGATAACGGCGCCCGCGAAGACTGGCCGCGCTTCAAGACCGACTGGTTCGCGCACAAATCGTTCGAAACCTCGGCGCCGCTGGGCCCCTGGATCGTGCCGGTCTCGTCGATCCCGGACCCTTACGCATGCAAGATCGATCTTTGGGTCAACGATGATCACAAACAGGACGCCAACGCCGGCATGATGATCTTCAATATCGAGGAACAGATCGAATATATCTCGGCCCGCCTAACCTTGCGCCCCGGCGACGTGATCGCCACCGGCACCCCCTCCGGCGTCGGCCGACCGCACGGCACGTTCCTTAACCCCGGCGATACGGTGCGCATCACCATCGGCGGTATCGGCGAGTTATCAAACCCAGTGGTCGCCGGCATCTAAGCTTTAGAGATGGGAGAGATATCATGATTATCGATTGCCATTCACATGTCAGCGCGCCGGCCAAATTGTGGGCCTACAAGGCAGGGCTACTGGCATCACGCGGCAGCCACGGGCGCGGCGGCGTCAACATTTCCGATGAAGAAATGATGGAGGCCCTCAACACCGGCATGGCGGGCGGGCGCCTCGGCCATCTGCCTTATATGGATCATCTGCATCACGACATGCACCTGATCTCGCCCCGGCCCTACCAGATGATGCATTCGGAAAAGCCGGCCAAGATCGTCCAGTGGCTGCACGAAGAGGTCAACAATGTGATCCACCAGCAGGTGCAGATGCTGCCCGATCATTTCATCGGCGTCGGCGGATTGCCGCAGCCGTCGGGCGAAAACCTGGACATGCCATTGGCCGAATTGGACCGCATGGTGAACGAGCTGGGTTTCAAGGGCTGCCTTTTAAACCCGGACCCGTATGAGAACACCGGCCCCAAGATGCATCCCATGGGCCACAAGTACTGGTATCCCCTGTACGAAAAATTGTGCGAGCTGGATGTGC
>Ga0209360_1000182_pt1 | contig 56020 bp, 81 predicted proteins | sample SaaInlV_130m_DNA_3_FD_184651 | JGI IMG/M metagenome (GOLD analysis project Ga0209360, IMG submission 184651) | Marine microbial communities from expanding oxygen minimum zones in the Saanich Inlet - SI037_S3LV_130m_DNA (SPAdes) (version 2) | ecosystem: Environmental > Aquatic > Marine >... | reverse complement strand
CAAGAAGAAGTGAATATCGAAGATGATGTTCAAGAAGAAGTGAATATCGAAGATGATGTTCAAGAAGAAGTGAATATCGAAGATGATGTTCAAGAAGAAGTGAATATCGAAGATGATGTTCAAGAAGAAGTGAATATCGAAGATGATGTTCAAGAAGAAGTGAATATCGAAGATGATGTTCAAGAAGAAGTGAATATCGAAGATGATGTTCAAGAAGAAGTGAATATCGAAGATGATGTTCAAGAAGAAGTGAATATCGAAGATGATGTTCAAGAAGGAAAAATTATAGTTAGAGGAAGTAAGAAATTAAATGTGAAAGGAAAACCGTTTAGCACAGACACATATTTCATTATTACAGAAACTCCTAAGAATCATTTAATTGGCAGAATTGGGTGGGAAAATCTTTCTCTTAATGCTACCTTATTCCGAATGTGGGAGGATGGGTATTTTTCAGAAGATTTGGATGGAACTGAACACTCGTTAAAGAACATAGTGGAATTTTTCAAGAAAAATCCTGAGTCTATGTTTTCTTTTAGGGAAATGGGAGTAACAACCGATATTTTTACTAACTTTGTTGTTAGTGAATCGGAAAAACCTACACTAACTTATGATATTGTTAATATTATTGATTTTGATAGTAATGGTATTTATACGGATAAAGAGTTAGTAAAGGTTGATTTGAAAGAATACCCTGTGAGTAAAGCATTAGATGTTAAAATAGATGATTTAGACTTTGACAATTGGTATTATATAGACAATTCTTTTAACAATCTTGCACATCCCAACAACTATGGTAGGGAAATAGGAGGGAGGAAGAGGGATGGTGTAGGAATGTTTATGGGAAATGGGATAAGTTTAGATTGGTTGAATCAGAATTCCGAATTAATGAAAGAACCATTATCAAAAGGGAGTAAGTGGGAAGATTTGGAATCGAGGGATGTTGTAATTAGTATTAGGAATAAAACTAAAAAGAACACCTCTAATCCGATTTTTGACAAAAAACCTCGACACATTTTACTTTACACTAATTTTAAATTAAATGATGATAATGATTTGGAATATGATGAATATAAAATGGGATTTTATAGTAGCAAAGGTCATGACCCCTCTTTATTACACATAATGAGTGATGTGGGAAAGAAAAACAAAAAAAACCCACTAAAAAGATTTTATCCTAAAACTGGGAATAAGAGAAATTATTATTTATTTCCTGACCCAAAAATGAAATTTTATAAAAAGTGGGGCTTTCCTCTTTCATCCGAAGAAAAGTCGTCTTAGTTATATACTTTTTTAAAGGGCGACAAAGGTATTAAATAGTTGATAAACAAGTTAAGAAATATGTATCAACCAACTAATTTTGCAGACACAATTTTCCGCCAAAGATATGCACTCAACCATGAAGAAAGTTGGGAAGATGCTTGTGAGCGTGTTGCAAAACACATATCTTCTGCGGAGAATGGAAACCGTGATAAGTGGAGTAGTAGGTTCAAAGATGTTATGGTATCAAACCGTTTTGTTCCCGGTGGGAGAATATGGTATGGTAGTGGAAGATTGAAAGGCCAACTCCTAAATTGCTTCGTAGTTCCTGCTGATGATAGTCGTGAAGGTTGGGGAAAGACGGTTAGTGATATGTTAGTAATAAGTGGAACTGGAGGAGGTGTTGGAATTAATTTCAGCCCAATTAGGCCAAGAGGAACACCCATAAGAGGCACAGGAGGTCAAGCAACTGGAGCAGTATCTCTTATGGAAGTTATTAATCAAACAGGAGAAGTTATTAAGGCAGGAGGGGGCAGAAGAACTGCTCTCATGCAATGCCTTCGTTACGACCATGCAGATATTATGGAGTTTTTAAGTAAGAAGTTTAATAGATTTGAACTAACAGAAGAAAACACCAAGCAGTTGATAATGGAAACTTATCCTAATCTTCCCTCAGATTCATTAGATGAGATTTTAGATAATTATGATGAGGGAGTCGAAAATGTAATTAGGACATTGGTTAAATACCAATTAGACCAACGCCTAAAGAATGCAAATGTTTCAGTCTTGGTGGATAATGATTTCTTTGAAAAGATTAAGAATGAAGAAGACATTGTTTTTGAATGGAACAATAAAGAAGTAAGTCGGATTCCTGCTAAAGAAATATGGGATATTATAGTTTATAATTCTTGGGAATCGGGAGAGCCGGGAATTTTGAACGAGGGATTAGCCAATGAGATGAATAATATTTGGTATTATAAAAAACTAATCTCGACTAATCCTTGTGGAGAAATTTGGTTAGAACCCTATGGTTGTTGTGACTTAGGGGCTATAAATTTGGTAAGCCATATTAATCCTGAAACCAATGAAATAGATTGGGATATGTTAGCCGATACTGTAACGGTTGGAGTAAGGTTTTTGGATGATGTTTTGGATGTTAATATATATCCACTTCCTGAAATCGAGAAGAATTGTCAAAATGTTCGCAGAATCGGTTTGGGAATTATGGGTCTTGGACATTGTTTAATCAAAATGGGATATAGATATGATAATGGAGAGGGTCGAAAAATGGTCGAGAAGATTATGAATTATATTAAAAAGAGAGCATACGAGGCTTCAACATATATTGCGGCTGAAAAGGGTCCATTCCCCGTATTCGATACTGAAAAATTCCTTGAGAGTGGATTTTGTAAGACTCTTACTAAGGGAATTAGGGCTAAGATACGAGAATATGGGATTAGAAATTGTGCTTTATTAACAATTGCTCCTACGGGAACAACATCAATAGTATCAGGAACATCTTCAGGAATTGAACCTGTCTTTTCTGCGGGATATAAGAGAAGGTATTATGCAGATGTGGAAGATAGTAATGAAAGGCAAATCAAAGAAGAGATTGTTATTGACCCTCTATTCCAAACTCTCTATCAAGAAGGTTATGATTTAAGTTCTTTTGTTTCAGCACATGAGATTTCGGTGGAAGACCATTTGAGAATGCAAATAATAGTTCAGAAGCACATAGATAATGCAGTAAGTAAGACTATTAATCTTCCACAAGACTACCCTGTGGAAAAATATGGAAATCTTCTTTTAAAATATGCTCCTATGTGTAAGGGAACAACTGTATATAGGAGTGGTAGTCGAGGAAATGAGCCATTAGTTCCTTTAACTGTGGATGAGGCTCAAGAATATTTGGAATCTCAAGGAATTTTGATTGGTTCTGCGATGAGTGATTGTATGAGTGGTATATGCGAGGTATGATAATGTTAGATAATTTTGCTTTTGAAATAGGAGTAAAATTAGGAAAAACATCTTATCACCGCAATAAGCCTTTTTATCAAGATATGTATAATAAATTAGAAACAGAAAATGATGCTTTAGAAGTAATGGCTAATTGTTGGTTGGCTGAAGAAGACCAAGTTAGATTAATTTACGACAATTATGATATAATTGATTTAAGGATAGGTTGGTCTAAGGGTTTTTTAGACGCTTTGTTTCCTATGAGAGATTTGTGCTGACCGATAAATTTAAGTATTAGTTTGTAATCGAAGGTTATGGAGATTTTTATCGCCGAGAGGCTGATTAGTGATTATTATGTGCAAAAGAGGGTTGAAAATATAATACATAATGCCCTATATAGAGGCACATTTGAACTATATAAGAATGGAGAAAATCTTTTTATAAACATTCAAAACTCTAATTATATCTCTAAAGAAACTCATACCGACTTAGCAACACAAATAAAAATCGCTTTGGAAGATTGTGATTGTAAATCATTGATATATACATACGGAAAAAACACCACAATCATAAATTAATAGTTTGCAAAGTTTTAAATAGGTAAAATATTAACTTCAAATTAGATTAATATGACGGATGCCGACAATTTAGTAACAGAAGATGACTACTCTCAATACACAGTATATGAGTTAAAAGATGAATTGAAAGAAAGAGGCCTAAAGGTTTCGGGAAAAAAGTCTGAGTTAATTTCTCGCTTAGTATCTGACCTTAATTCAACAGTTGAAGCAGTTGAGAATGTTATTCACCAAACTGAGGAAGCGGCAGAAGCAGTTGAAACCGCCGCAGATGAGGTGGGTGATGTAGCCGATAAGATTGCCGAGAAGGATATTAAGGGCGCACTTACAGAACTAAAGGATGCTTCTGACGATATTGAGAAGGCGGCAGAAGAAACTATTGAGGCCGTTGAAGATGCTCTTGAAACTGCTGAGGATTTAGAAGATAAGGCAAGAACAATTATGGCTCGTTGGAATGAACTTTCTGCAACACAAAGAATTATTGCAGGAGTAGTTGCCGTAGGAGCAATTGGTTTCGTAGCAGTATCGGGCGGATATATTTCACTTTGATTGAATTACAAAGTAATATTTATATAGGTATTGTTTAACATTACTTGTTATGAGAACTGCTGAATTTGTATCTCCTAAACACCCTGATAAACTATGTGACCGAATATCTGATGCTATATTAGATGAATATATGAGTGGCGATAAAAACTCTCGGTGTGCTATTGAAACTTGTGGAGGCCATGCTAAAATATTTATTACTGGAGAAGTGACTTCTAAGACAGATGTTTCAGACGATAGAATTAGAGAGATAGTATATAACTTAACAGGAATTGATGATGTTATAATTCATATTCATGAGCAATCCACATATATCGCTCAAGGAGTGGATGTGGGAGGGGCTGGCGACCAAGGAATTATGATTGGATATGCTTGTAGGGAAAATGATGAGATGATTCCACACGAATACTACTTAGCGAGAAAACTAAACAAGCACATATATGAACAATATTCTTTTGATGGAAAAACACAAATCACTTTGAATCATAATGAAGTAAGTGTAGTTGCGTCATTTCAAAACGCTCCAAAAGAGAACTTAGAGATTTTGGTTCGTGAATTTTTTGAACAATATCCTCAATACAAGATAGTAGCATTACATTGTAATCCTGCGGGTGATTGGGAGAAGGGTTCTTTTCAAGCAGATGCAGGAGTAACAGGAAGGAAATTGGCTACTGATAATTATGGGCCAAGAGTTCCTTTGGGGGGAGGTGCATTTAGTGGGAAGGATGTAAGTAAGGTGGATAGGAGTGCGGCATACATGGCTCGGAGAATAGCCGTTGATTATCTTAATAAATATAATGCCCATGAAGTTAAGATAGAATTAAGTTATGCAATAGGGTATGATAGGCCGATTCAAGCAACTGCGATTCTCAACTATGGTAATGGATGGACTAAAAATATATTAGAAATTAATGATTACGATTTGTCGCCTAATGGAATCATAAAACATCTTGATTTGAAGAATATTAAATTTGAAGAAACTGCTCAATGGGGGCATATGGGTTTGGACTTCCCTTGGGAGTGATTTAACAAGGAATTGCCTGATAACTTTTAAATAGTCGTAAGCATTAAATATCATCATATGGCGGCAAAGAAAGGGAATCCTGTTTGGGGGCGTAAATCAACCGTCAATGACTGGATGATGAAATACATCGGATTACCTATCGTGTGGGGGTGGCTTATTGCCGCACTCGCTATTGTTGGAATGGGTATTATCCAACCCGATGCAGTTATGCCTATGTTAGAAGGTTTCATTTCCCTTTTGGCAATTGTAGGGACTTTAGCAACTCTTATAGTTACATCTATGTTAGAATTGTGGAAGTCGGAACAAACTCAAGAAATAGGAACTATGGAAGATAGAATAGCCCATCGTCATAGAATGGAAGAAATGGAAATGTCACATCAACATAAGTTGGCTGAAATCGAGGCCAATAATAAATTCATAGTGGATGAGAATGATAATTTTGATAAGGAAATAGGAATCGCTAAAGACTTGAAAAAGAGAAAGTAAGTCTTAAATAGGTAATCTTAACATTCAAGATTATGTCTAAACCATTAGAAGATGTTCTCCAAAAACATTTTAATGAGATGGCCTTTTTCAGAACTCTTTTTGCATTTCTTAATTTATTAGTATCAAGCACCATTGCATTAAAAATATTCAGTATCATTTGATAAAAGGTTTTATAAGGGAGATTAAATTGTCCTTATTTATCGGAGATGATTAGTAGTATGGTAACAATGGAAATATTATTTTTATCTGTTTTTATATTTACCCTACTAATCCATTCTATCTATTTACATCTAACAATACAAAGGTTTAAAAAGGACTTTCAGGGATTAACTAATGAGATGAATAACTTAGATAGTAAGGCTGATACTTTGAAAACATGGACATTCGAGATATATAATTGGGCTAAGGGAAGGGGAAAGTGATGAAGATAGAATTGAATTTAACTAAAGAAGAATTTTTTGAAGTCTTGGATGCTACTCATAAGGAGCATTGGGATTGGAAAAAGAGAGATATGAGAAGTAAGATTTATATAAAACTGAAAGAAGTTTATGATAACCTTGATTAAGGGGGTTTCTAAATGAAAATAGGTAAGAATAATTGTAATAAGTCTAAGAAACAAAGGCCTTGTATTTATGATTTAGTTAATTATGTTAAATTAGATAGAGATTTAGTAAATAATATATATCGTTGTAAGAGATGTAAGACTTTGCATACTGAAAGGGTTAAATTAGACAATCCTGATTGTTTAATATCCCCTAATGGAAATCATAGTTGGAGTTTTAGTCAAAACCTTTCATTTAGACAACATTGGAAACACCAAGAAATAAGGGATTTGCAATGTTGTGATTATTGCACTACAACGAGAGAGGTAAGTTATATGAGGGATGTTGGATATAATCCTCATAGGGGTTGAACCAACCATCAAAGTGTTTATATAGGTGATAATAGCAGGAGAGAATAGAGGGAACAAATATGAAGAAGCAAACGCAGAATGAAATGTTGATAAGGCACTTTGAGTCAGAAGGAAGTATAAGTAATGTGGAAGCCCAAGCGGTCTATAAGATAAGGTCGCTACCCCGAAGAATTTGTGATTTGAAGGAGCAAGGTTATCAATTTACAAGAGAGTGGAAGAAGGATTTAACAGGGCAACGATATGTTAGATACTTTATAAAAATGGAGTGATTAAAATGGATAAATTTGTATCAGTAAAAACTACATCAGCAAAGAGTTTTATTAATTTGGCTGAGGTTAGTGCTATTTGTTTTAGTCATTATGAGGATAGTTGTGATATTCACCTTAAGAGTGGAACTATTTTTACCACCATTTCCACGATGGAAGGCGACAAATTTTTTGAAACACATGAAAAATATTTGAAGATGGTTAATAAGGCAAGAACCTATGAGGTGAGAATATGATTATGAATAGTGTTCAACAAGTGACTTATGATTATATTGTGAGTGAATATCATCGAGGTAGGCCTGAAGGATTTAGTGATGCAAATAGTTTTGACCTTTATACCATTCATATGATGAGAGAGATTACTCAATTAGATGTATCTCAAGAAACTAAAGAAGTTGGAAATAATTTTATTGACTATGTTAAAGAGCATAATATACAAATGCATAAAGATAGAGATGAGTGAATGCTCATAACTATAACCAAGTGGTTTTGCTTTTGGGTCGTTTTCCATTATATTTTTGATTGAGGTAAAAGAAATGAGAATCATAAAGGATTTTAGCAACTTTCCTTCATTTAGTTTTTGGAAAAATCTAAAGGATGCACTTAAGAAAATCTTTAAGTAGTCGCCAAACAAGTTATTAATATGTCCCAAGATGACGAAGGCGGAGAGAGTAGTAGTCGAAAGGACATTTAGTGCAACTGAATTAACTATAACTCCTGAAGAGGCTGATATTTTAGGAAATCTATCAAGCGGTAGTTATGATGCCCTACTAAAATTTTGGGAAGATGGAGAAACCAATCCTGATTCTGATGTATTTACTAATTCTATTACTATTAATACTTAGATAAAGTTTATATATCAGGAAAACTTTTTAAAGAATGTGGTGGATGTGAATACTAATACAATTGGTTCGGCTTATTTCTATTACCAATCAATCGGAGTAGTTTTAGTTTCCGTAATAGTGGGTTTAGTAGGAGTAGCCCTTATCTTAGCAAAGAGAGTTACTAAACAAGGAAGAATTATTGGAGGACTTTTGATAGTTCTATCAGGAGTAGTTCTATTAACTACATATAAAATATCAAAAAGACCTAAATTAAGGAGCAATGTAGGAAAGATTAGTTTAGTCGGAGATGCGGTAACAAGGTTCGTAGTATAATAAAAAATATAGGGGTTTAATAAATGAATATGGTGGATGCGATTCCTTTAATATTGACAATAGGAATTTTCACATGGGTATTGGGAATGCTTGTTATAGAGTCTTTAAGAGTTAAATTTAGTCGAAGAACTTAAAAGTTTGAACACCCTCTCTCAAAATACTTTCCCATTCTTTCGCCATTTTCATAGAGGTTTGTTCCTTTGCCCAAGTAATTGCCTTCTCTCTCATATTCCCTACATCATCAGGATTCAACAAATAGTGCTTTAAAACATCGGCCAATTTCCTATAATATTCTTCAGTATTTTCACCATCATGGTAAATAAATCCTCTATCTTGAATAACATCAGGTAATGACCCTACATTTGAAGCAAAACAAAACACCCCTGCCCTTTGAGCCTCTAATGCAGTAATACAATAAGTTTCTTCAAAATCAGTAGGATAGAACCAAAAATCGGCCTTACTCCAAGCCTCAATTATTTCCTCATCTTGGACTTTAGGCCTAATAATTATTTCATGAGGCGATGATTCTATAACTTCTCTTAGAGTTGGGGTTTGGTTATCGTAGTAATCTATATTCCGTGTATCAGTCGCCCCCTCTCCAAACACCTCCACAGAAATAGGAACTTCTTCATGAGGTATATTATTAATAATTTGAATCGCCTTCTTCAAATCCCGAACCCAATCAGAAGTCCATACCATCCTATAAGGTATCTTATTTTCAGGACTATCTGTATCAATCTTCTGATTTATTCCGTGTCCGATAGTAGCAAAATGCCCTTCGGGTAAATCATAATTACTCCTAATCTTCCTTTCGTGAAACGGTGTCAAAACTACGGTTCTTCTTATGACTTCATTTCTTACCGCCATTTCATAAATATGCTTTCCTGATTCAGATAAGGTTGCCCCCTGATACCAAGGCAACGGAGTAATATCGTGAAGCCAAAGAATTATATTAGGATGATTAGAATCTTCATAGATAAGGAAATTCAAATATCTTTGAACTATTACTGCATCGTAATCTTTAATATCATAACCATGATTCTTCAATCCTTGCCCACCGAATATATAAACCTCATGACCTAACTTATTAAGTGATACTGCTAACCTATATAATGAACCTTCGCTCCCAAAACCCAAAGTCCTTTCGCCTGAAGATTCATCTATCTTCTCCATTATCTCAAACACTCCATTATGATAACCAGTCCAAAAGAGGATTTTCATAATCTCCTATTCGATTAATACTTATTTAAACCTTTGCAACTCTTTATATATCGGAATCTAAATCCTTTTATATGCTGAAAAAGAGCGGGGATTCAATACCCTCTAAACCTTTTGACGAAAATATAGCATTTGTATTATTCGTAACCTTTTTATTAATTTCAGCAAGCGGAGCAACGCCTTCTGTGACGGATGAGGTTTCAAATATTTCACAAATTCCTTGTCATAAAATAAAGGGTGAAGTTATTAAAAAGGAAATGCAAGAAGAACATTATGTTTTATATATAGAATTGGAGATGGATGAAGAATTGGAAGGCTATATTGTAAAAGTAAGTGAGATTACATATGAGGCTTATGATATAGGAGATAATTATGAACAAATTACTTGTGATGTGGGTTGGTATAATATGTTTAAAGACACGATTCAAGAAATGTTAGATGCTGGACTGTTAGAGGAGTTTTAAATAGTCGTCCATTAATTCTTACCTAATGGCTACATATACTGAATGGTGGGAGTGTCCTCATTGTGGTGGCGGTGGGAGCATTACCTTTGATTCAAGACCGGGTAGGGGAATCCCTCCGACATATGGAGAATGCGGTAGGTGTGGATATACATTTGGGTGCGGAGAAGATGAGGATTTCACGCACCCTGATTCTTATGAGTATTTGAAAACCCTTCACAATATTAACTCCGACAACTACTGGCAGTTCATTGAGGAGGGAGCAGATGAAGATGATTGGGCGCAGGGCGTATATACCAAAGACGACTACTTCCGTATTATTTATGATGCTGGATTAGAAGGTATGATATTGAATCCTATAAATGCACGGTTCTCCCCTATGACGGCAGATGAATTCTTTTCGGATGAATCGTGTCGTTTGAAGGTTCGTAACCCGAACCATTGGTGTCCCTATTGTAAATCAAAGGACCTATTATATCAATCTCCATTTATGAATTGGAAGAAAAATCCATTTGAGGTGAAATAATGACGGAATATTATGAGGTAATAGAGGATTATCTTACTCGATGGCCTACGGAATATGAATTTATCAAGGCGCATGAAAACTACCGAGTTGAAGGAGTCAAGGTTGATGAGAAAGGTGGGGGATGGAAGTTAGGTAAAGATTATATGGAAGGAGATGTTATTTTTACATTTCAGAATGACTTAGAGAAGAGGCCACCATTGATGAACTTCGCTGAAGGTCGCAAACTGGAAGGAATATTATACCTTATAAATCAAGATGAATATGGGTTTCGTCATGTTTTTAGGAAGTTCGACCTCTTTAAGAGAGTGCCTAAATCCAAAAGAGTCGGGGGCAATTGGACTTTAAATAGAGATTGGCAGAAAGGTTCGACTTCATGGGGTTTGAAATCACTTCCAAAGCCGTTTATAATCGTGATTCCGTATAAAAGTATGTTAAAGGGTTCTTCCTTTTTGAATTGGAACAATATTCCTTGGGGTGGTTTAAAATGAAGGAAGTTTATTTTTCAATGGCTGATTTGGAGATGGCTATTCAAGAATATAATAATTTCCGAAGTGCTAACAGACACCGCATAAATTTGAGCGAAGAAGAAAGAAATGAACTATTAACAAAAATCAATTCCATCGAGAAGCAATTAGTAGTGCAAAAAATCACTCCTCAGAAAGTAAAGGAACAAGGAACATTCACGGCTGATTTTACGACTAAACACGGTTCTTCTTTTAATAGCCAACTACCTATGGGTTTTATTAAAGAAAATCATGTTTATTACCCTACCTTTTTTAATAACACACTAATGGTTGGTATCGAAGTAATAATACCTGTTCGTAATGTTGATGACGGAGGTTCATTAAGAGTGTCAAGAGGTGCATTATGCTATTTACAACTTACATTTGACAAAGGAACAAGGAACTTAGCGATTGCCGCCATGAAGGATAATGGATGGAGTGCTTATGCAAACGAAGACACCGGTATCTATGTATTAAAATTAGGTGGGGCTAATAATGGTTTTATGAATTGGGAAGGCATTCCTTGGAGGGATTTGAAATGAATTACAATGGCCTTGATAAAGAAGAATCTAAAAAGTTATTAAAGGAATTTTTCAGAAATAATCCTTCGTTCAACTCCAGCAAAAATGTAAGAAAACTTTTTAAAGAACGAGTAAAAAATCCGTTGTTGATATATCAATACAGTAATGAGATGAAGGATAAGGATGGCCTTGATTATAATGAATCAGTAAGAATATCTTCCAAATTTAGAGGAGTTTTAATGAATCGTCATTGGGTAGTCTATATAGGAGATAGAACAAAATATTATTGGAATATTAGTTCCGATAAAGGGCCATTATATGGTTATGATTTAAAAAATTCTTTTAAAAAGGGATTTATTAGATTTGATGCAACTCATATGGTTGATATAACTGAAGATGTTTTCAAATTTCCTAATAGATTTATCAATTGGGATAAAAATCTCTTCGAGAATAAATAAACCTTTAAATAGTTGTGTCGAGATTCTCAAACATGGCAAATCCTACTACCTATAAACAACTTGTAAAGACATTTAAGTTTAGAGATAAGAAACCAAGCGAATCTCCTAAAGCCTACATTAGTGCAAGGGGCAAGGCTATGGGCAAGGAATGGAGAAAGATTAAGGCAGAACTTGAGAAGAAATCAGGTGCAAAGAAAGCACCCGCCACGAAGAAGAAGGCTCCAGCCAAGAAGAAATCACCTGCTAAGAAAAAGACGGCTACTAAGAAGAAAACTACTCGTAAGAAGAAGTAGTTTTTAAATAGTCGTAGTAATTTATGGTTATTATGGCTGATGCTCTATCAACTCTTTCGATGATTGAGGACTACGGCCTTCCATTGGTTTTACTTTTGGGGTCTATATACGCTCTTTATCGTTTTATGGTCTTTTCATTATACGAGGTCAAAAACGAATTCGGCGCACATCACAACAAAGCAAAAGAAGATATGCAAGATGTAAAGGTTCAACTCGGAGAGATTAAAACCCAACTGGATTTGATGTTAAGGCGGAAGGATTGATTTGAATGGCTAAGAAGAAAACTGATACTAAGGTTTTATTGGAGGGCAAAGGCAAATACCGTAATGAATCTGTTTGGGTTAAATTAATCTCAGGAAATATCGAAAAGGGAGTAGGAAGAATTACTAATGACCCTATAAATCCTAATTATAAATACAACGAAAAAATCTCATGGAAAGGTGGGAAATTAGATGAGAATGGTGGTTTGAAAAAATGGGCAAAGGTTTCTAAGGTAAGAAAATCTTCGGCGAAGAAAAAGACCACTACAAAGAGGAAAACATCTCCTGTGAGAAAGAAACTCTCACAAAGGAAAAAAGCACCTAAGAAATCAAAAAGAATCCTTAGAGGAAAGAGAAACTCCCCCTCAACATCTGCAACATCAGTAAATGTTGGAACAAAGAGAAGGGGTGGAGATGGAAAGATGTATGTTTGTAAATCTTACAAGAGAGGAAACAAGCGAGTTAAGAGATGGGTCAGGGCGTGATTTGAATGGCAGATGATTGGAGCATCATTAGAAAATACAAAGCGAATTTGAAAAAATTTGGCGGAGTTAATTCCAAAAAATGTCAATATAACTTACTTACTGTATATACTAAATCGGAAGCAGAAGGGGTGCATCGAGCCATTGTAAGGCAAGCCAATAAGATAGGAGGTCATGCAGGTGATGGTTGGTGGGATATGGTTACTTCTATCGTTGTGGATGGAGGTAAATCTAAATTGAATCAAGCCGTAAAGATTTGGGAAAAGCCCGAAGATGATACAACTGAATGGGATGATTTGGAAGATTGGGCGAATAAACAACATAAAGAAAAGAAAATTAAACTTATGGAAAATTATTTATATCCACTTGGGCCTTGCGAATATGCTATGGATAACTTTATGAGGGATGAAGTATTTGAAAACTTCACTAAATATTGCAAAGGCCAAAAAATGAAGGATAAGAAATATCAAAAGGCGTATGAAAAATGGTTAGCAGATAAGGAAAAGAAAAAGACCACTACTAAAAAGAAGAAAGCACCTGCTAAGAAAAAGACAACTACTCGAAAGAGGAAAGCACCTGCTAAGAAAAAGACAACTACCCGAAAGCGGAAAACGGCTCCTAAGAAATCAGCAAGAATTCTTAGAGGTAAGAGAAATTCACCTTCGACTTCAGCAACTTCAGTAAGTGTTGGAACAAAGAGAAGGGGTGGAGATGGAAAGATGTATGTTTGTAAAACCTACAATAGAGGAAACAAGCGAGTCAAGCGTTGGTTTAAAGTCTGATAAAGTTTAAATAGTCGAAGGCTAATTATTTGTTTCATGGAGAGAAGCAATATTCTTACAGGAGTCTTTGTGGTAATAGCCGCCGCAAGTATTTGGCGTGGAATCACAAGACTTGAAGACGATTATTTCTTTCCCGCAGACCCAAGACTAAGTATCTTTGCGAGCATATTGCTCGGAGTAAGTATTCTATGGTATAAGGGCAAGGATATAAAAACAATAACAGGATGATAATATGAAGAACTACCCAAAAATATTTTATGAAACCGAAACTAAACCTATACACAAAGTAGGATATACATTAGCATTGGCTATGGTGGGAATCGGAGCATTAGAAACCGCACAGTCAATTCCCTCCATAGTAAAGAGAGAATCGGATATTACAGGGATGACTCTTGGACCCATCGGCATCGTGGCGGGTGGGGTAGTCGCTTACTCATATCTTAAAGAAGCAAAAGTAATCTATTGATAGTTTTATATAGGTTAGTAATATTTTTTTATTATATGCATATCGCAGATGCTATTAAATTATATTCTATTCCGAATAAAATAAGGTATGGAGAAAAAGGAGATGGGGGGTATGTGGTTGCTGATTTGGATGTTAAGTATGATTGTTATATCTCCGCCGGAATCGCTGAGGAAGAAAGTTTTACAAGAGATTTTTTAGAGGCTCATCACTATATAGGAAGGGATAATAGTTATGCTTATGATGGAACTATTGATGACTATCCTTGGAAATATACTGAAGAAATTCAATTTGTGAAAAAGAACATTGATACATTCAATGATGATAAACATACAAATTTAATAGGTCTAATTGAGAGATACGATAATATTTTTCTCAATATGGATATAGAAGGATATGAATTTTTATGGCTCGAAATTTTAACTTTGGAACAGATAAAAAGTTTCAAACAGATAACCATAGAGTTACATGGTCTGAATTATGATGATTGGCATGATTGCCATCACATTGTCCCTCTTTCTAAAAAGATAGAGATGATTGATAAACTCAATCAAACCCATTACTTGATTCACACACATGGTAATAATCATACGGGTTGGCAAGAGATACCATATGAAAAGGATTTTGATATACACAAATTGTGGATTCCAAATGTTTTGGAATTTACCTTCATTTCAAAGGATTGTTTAGATTCAGAACCTGAATTAAATGTTAATTCTCTTCCCATTCAAGAATTGGATTATCCAAATAGGGTGGATTGGACAGACTTACCCCTATTTACTTACCCCTTTGTCAATAATCTTTGATACTTTTATAAAAAATTGATATTATTACCATATCTTTAAATAGTTAATAACTTATTTAAAAGGTTAGAGGGAATAGTGGATTCCCTATGAAAGCCAAAGAAAGATGAAAAATATGGAGAAAATTGAACAAAGATTAAGAAGAATAACAACGATTGCATTATCATTATTTTTAATGACAATGAGCGCAAGCGTAGTTATTGGTGATGGTTCAGACCCCTTAGACCCCTCGGATGGAGGGGCAGACTGGGATGGCGATGGTTTAACCAACGCTGAAGAACAAAGTCAAGGCACAGATATGAATAATGCCGATACCGATAATGATGGCTTGCCTGATGGATGGGAGGTCAATTATGGATTGAATCCCCTTTCTGCCTCAGATTCGAGTGCAGACCCTGATGGAGATGGATTAACCAATACCCAAGAATATGCGGCTGGAACGAATCCTTTTTCCGCCGATACTGATGGAGATGGAATAGCAGACGGACAGGATGCTTTCCCAAATGACCCTAATGATGGGTCAATGTCGGATTCAGACGGTGATGGAATACCTGATGCTTATGACCCTGATTTCGAGGGTAATAACGAAGGTTCAGGTGATGGAGGAACAGAAGGAGGAGGCGAAGGTGAAAATGGTGAAGGTCAAGGTCAAGGACAAGGTCAAGGACAAGGTCAAGGACAAGGACAAGGTCAAGGACAAGGTCAAGGACAAGGTCAAGGCCAAGGTCAAGGCCAAGGACAAGGCCAAGGACAAGGTCAAGGGCAAGGTCAAGGACAAGGACAAGGTCAAGGCCAAGGCCAAGGACAAGGACAAGGACAAGGACAAGGACAAGGTCAAGGACAAGGTCAAGGACAAGGTCAAGGGCAAGAAGGCCAACAAGGTCAAGGCCAAGATTCTCAATCAAGCGAAGACGGACAACAAGGCCAAGAAGAGGGTCAAGGAGAACAAGGTCAGCAACAGGATAACGGTCAAGGTCAGCAACAAAATGGTGGCGACCAAGGAGGGCAACAAGGAGGCCAAGTAGGTCAAGACCAAAATGGAAACAATCAGAATGGGCAGAATCAGCAACAACAAGGTTCAACCCAATCAGATAGTCAGAACTCCCAATCGGCGACAGACCAACAACAAAATCAACAATTGCAAAATCAATTGCAAAATGGCGATAATGACAACGATGGGGATGGCATACCTGATGATTTTGATACTGATGATGACAATGATTGTATTCCTGATATAATTGATGACACTCCTGAAGACCACGATGGAGATGGCATTGATGATGCGGATGATGACGATGACGATGGCGATGGTTTAGATGATTGGATTGAAATTTCCGATGGTCTTCCATACACCGACATATACGACCACGACAATGACAACATTTACGATTGTTTCGATATAGATATTGATAACGATGGTATTATGAATTATGCAGATGAATTCGTTAGGGACCACGACAATGATGGTTTATATGATAAAGATGATTCAGATGATGATAATGATAATATTTTAGATGTTGATGAAATAGGTGGGGCATTTGGTAGTTATCGTTACGACCATGATAATGATGGAATCGTTGATTCGTTAGATTTAGATGATGATAATGATGGTTTGTCTGATTGGTTCGAGCAAAATGACGGTTCTGATTTAACAGGACAGTTCGACCATGACAATGACGGGCTTGAAGACCATCTCGATGATGACGATGACGGCGATGGAATTCCCGATGAATTGGAGTTATAGAAATCACACATAATGTAATTAAGTCTTAGATATTGCGATATTTAAGACGCATCTTTCCATATACTCAAAGACTCATACCATGAGTAATAGAAAATAAAGAAAACAGTCATAACAAAATTTAATCCCCACCCTACGGAAATATAATCATCCATAGGGTTCTCATGGAATAGGAATAGATAGATAAAGATAATAGGTTGCACCGCCACGAATCCGGAGATAGGCCTTAAAATATCTTTAGTTGTAATCATGTATCAGTCCTTTTTAAAGGAAGTATATTAACTTACCTATTTTTGTGCATCCAATCTATATCAGGGAATAAATAGTTTTTAATTAAGTAAAGTGCTTCTGTGCTAAAATTATCTTCCCACTCAATTCCACTATAATCTCTTTCAATCCATATCAAATATTGGGAGTTATTCAAATCTATCCAACAAGCCTCTATAAAACTCTCCTTTTGGTTATCTGCATACATTTTCATTTCGGCCTTGGAAAAGAATTCTTTATGGTCTAAAATTTCTTCATCGTCAAAAAGGAATACTGCATACCTTATTTCAAATGGATTCATAAATACTACATCATTTTTTTAAATATTTAATACTTCGCAACCTTTAACAAGTAATAAACATCTAATATTATTATGGCGGAATATGAGGCTGAACATAGTATTAATTCATATGGGGCTGGAGTTATTGAAATAGAGATTCCTAAAGATGTTTTAATATATCTTTTAGAAATTGATTTGTCAAAAAGTAAATACTCTCGTTTCTTAGATATAATTGTTTTAGGGGATGAAGACATTCTGTATGCGGGCCCTTTGTCTGAAGATTTAATACAGATTCTTTTCAATTCTAAAAAAAGTAAAATTAGTTCAATCACAATTATTATAAGGCCTTCTCCGATTTTAACCATACCCACTACGAAATGGTATATATTTAACGATGAAATCAGGTTATTAGTAAATGGGGTGCGTCAGATAGGCGATGTGGAAACCAATGGCCCTAATTTTTTTGATGACGAAAGTTTTCAAGCAGAATGGGGTTAAAAAGATTTAAATATATGGTTGGAGTATAAAGTATCGTGGCTAAATTAATTTTATTTACTGGAAAGGGCGGTGTTGGAAAGAGTAGCGTTTCAGCCGCTACTGCATTTCACCACTCTAATGAAGGTCGCAGGGTTATATTGGTTTCATCCGACCCTGCCCATAGCACCGAAGATGTAGTGGGAAGAAGTGTGGGAACTCAACCCACTCTAATTAAGGAAAATCTATGGGCTATGAATATATCCTCTCATAAGGAAGCAGAATTTTTTCTAACACAAATAGAAAATTACTTTGAGAATACTGTAAGTAAGTGGTTTCCGGGCTTTGACTCTAAGTTACTAACGGAATGGGCTACATTTCCGGGCATGGATGAGGTTTTCGCTCTTGAGAAGATAACAGAATTAACACAAAGTATAGATTATGACTTGATTGTTTTCGATACTGCCCCCACAGGACATACACTCAAAGCCCTAACCACTCCCGATTCGATGAATCGTTTTATTCTCCGGATTATTAGGATGAGGAGTAAGATAGAGAAACTGAAAACCCTCTTTATGAAGAAGGATGATACTGATAAAATGGTTGCATTTCTTCAAAACACCATTGATAGGATAGAGAGAATAAAAAAACTACTCAAAGATGATAAATTCGTTTCCTTTAACTTAGTCAGTATCGCTACGGAAGCCGGTTTCCAAGAGTGTATCAAGACTGTTAATTTCCTAAAGGCGAATAATTTCCCATTAGATAACATCATCATCAATCACTTAGTTCCTGATTTTGAAGAGGTTGTATGGGAGGCAAGTGCAACCAACAAAGCAGTTTCTTTAATTAAGATGGAATACGACTTACAAAGACCATATAGGTTAAAATACGAACATCTATGTGAGGTCGAAGGCCTAAAGTTAGTAGGACTTTACAAAGTTCCCTTTCAACCAATGGGAAACCGATTGAATGATTTCTGCAAGTTGGTTTGGAATGAAAATGGTATGGAATTCGAGTGTGAGAAGTCATATTCTATAACTTATACAGAAACGGGGGCTGAACTTCTTTTGAAGATACCAAATTTAGATTTGATAAAGTGTGGTTCAGATGGATATAAGATAGATTGGAATCAATATAAATACCCTTCTGAGTTAAAAGAATATAAATTCAGTAAGTCAAGAATCTTAAAAACAGGTTGCAAAGTCATTTTCACTAAATAAGTTACATTTAAATACTTGGTATTTTATCAATTACTATGGATTCAGGCCTAACTTTCGATTGGGATGGTGTAAGCATCGAAGAAGATTTAGTAAATATAGAATTAACGGAGTTGTTCGACCATTTTGGAGAGGGGAAGGTTTGGTATCGAGTTTCATCATCAGGAAAGGGCCTTCATATTATGATTGCTGATATGTATTATGACCCTCCCACTAATAAGATATTGTTAAGGCCGATAGCGATTGATAGTAAGACGCAGATGGATTTTAGAAAGAAATCATTGTTGGAGTGTAAGGGGAGATTTATTTCTGATATACACCGTATGAAGAATGGTTTGAGAACATCAAGAGTTTTTGTAGTTAAAAATGGAAGTAGGTCTTCTGATTGGATGGGGTATTATCCTAACAAGATTTAAATAGGTTAAATTCAATCTCATTTTATGTTCGATGTTATCGTTCCTACCTATCAACCTCCAATCTCATTATTGAAAAAATGTTTAGAGTCAATTAGAAAACAAAGTTTTCAAGATTATACCGTTTGGATTTGTGATGGAACGCCTGAAGACTGGAGGCGTTATGATGCCATGCAACAGGTGTTTGAAGAATATCCTGAGTTTAACTATGAAAAACAAACTGGAGAAGGGGTTTCTCAAGCGAGGAATCAAATCATAGAAAAGGGTTCTAATCCTTATATTGCTTTCTTAGATGCAGATGATTTTTGGAGAGAAGATTATCTTACTAATATGTATGAGCAAGGCATCAGTAAGACTACTAATAACACCATACAAATATGGTTTAGTGAAATTGTCGAGCAAGTCCCTGAAGTTCATGAAGGGTATTTAGAGAATATAGGTAAGCAAGGTAAGTTGGGAATAAAAATTGAAAGGGAGAGAATTCTTCAAAGATATGATGTGTTGAATTTTATTCCTTTAGATTATCAGATTTATTTTCATGCTAACACGGCACTATGGTTTAGTGCCACAATTTTCTCAAGAAACATCTTAGATAAAATACCCTTTAGAGAACACTTACATACGGGAGAAGATACTCAACTAACATTAGATTGTATAGTGCAGGGTTGGAGAACTCAATACCTCCCATTTATAGGAGCGCATCGTCATAATCATTCGGCTCAAGCGACACAAAGATTTACCTCAAACATAGATTGGATAAGGGAACAATTGGAAAGTATTGAGCCAAATGCGGATGATTTAACTAAAGAACTTATTGAGGATAAGTCAGAAGCCATAACGGAAACTCAAAAGCACATATTACTTGCATACCTTTTTGGGGGTAAAAAGAGAGGTTTTTCTTACGAGGGAGGAAGTCAATCAATATATCTTATTAGTGAAGAAGAATTGGAGTTGGAAGAACTTAGATAAAAAGTTTTAAATAGGTTAATGAATTTAAGAGAGATGTGGTTTTAATGGAAAAGAGATATTGGAATAGGGTTGGGATGTATGTTACTGAAGAATTTGCTAATGAGTGGATTGGAAAGATGAATGTTTCCGATGGACAAGGAGGCAGACATTTGGATGAGGATATTGAGGAGTATATCGTTTCTCGCCCACCAACTCCTGATGAGTTGAGAGCAGAAATAAAGGAACTTTTCGAGCAACCTTTTGAAGAGGTCGAACTTCCTCTTGCATCTCAAGCAATAATCTTTGCAGACGGAATGGAGAGGAACAGGGTTTCCATTCTCAAGGGGTTAAAAGCAGAAGGACACACCATCGAAGAGGCAAAGGAAATGTTTCAAGAGAGAATAGATAATGGTGTAGCAGATATTTTGGGTGTCGAGGTAGGAAGCCTTTCAGTAGGCTTAGGTGTTGCTTCCGAAGAGGATTCGGGGGCGGATGCAACCAATGTCGAATGAAGTAAAAAAAAATATGCCCTTAACTGAGGCATTAGTATTTGATATAGTTGAATATCTTTTAAATCATACAGGATATGGATATTCAAATGAAATCTCGTATTTTATAGTTGATAAGAAACCAAAGAGATATACCTCAAGAGAGGTAGTAGGCATTCTTAGAAATAGACCTATGTTTAAACACGCAAAGGTTTCTGAAAGAAAGGGAGGCATTAGGTGGCGATTGGATGTTAATTCATTAGAAAGGTATCTTTTTCAAAAGGGATTTCAGCAGAAGGCCGAATCAAGAGGATTTTATGAGATGATTGGCAAACTAAAAGAAGAACAAATAGGAAAAACCAAATTAATAATGGAGTTAGAGGCACAAATGGACACCAATCAATTATATGAGGCTCTATCTAAAGTGTGGGCTTAAACAGAATGTTTTATATAGTTAAAAGTAAGTTTAATTATCATGGAGTATTTCATTCGTGCATATGGTGTCGAAGAAGGCGATAAAACTATAAAGGAATTTTGTAAGTCTAAAACTCCTATTTCTATCCCTGAATTTAAAGAGGAATGTAATAAGATTAGGGCTAAGAAATTTCTTTTATGTGTTAGGGGAAGAGGTATAAAGGGATTTAAAAAGTTGGATGAGTATGTTATGGATGAAGAAACTGAAATATTCAATGCAGAAACCATTAGTGTTAATCAAAAACTAACTTTGGATTCGCTTTCAAATTCTGAAATTTTAAACTTAATGGATAACATGGTTAAAAATCCTCCGATGGATTCTGATGGGCAAGAAAAATTTATGTCAGATTTGCGTAAATTCAATGCTGAGATTAGAGAGCGTTCTTTAATGAGTGAGGCAAATATCAAAGGGGCAGAAGACACAATTGTTAGCACAGGCTTTTCAGTAGGTTCAAATGTTGCACCCTTTATGGTAGGTCTGCTAACTGGAGGGGTAGTTATATATGCTATACAAAAGAAGGAGATGGACCAATTAAAAACAGAAATATCTTCATTAAAAGACTCTATTAGAGAGGCTGAAGATGCAATACAAAATGTAAAGAGGAGTGCAGAAAGTCTTATACCTCCTAAAATGTCTGCCGATGATAAATTTCTTTCCGAATATAATTTAGCAAACAATCTTAGACACTCATAATTAAAAAGATTTAAATAGTTTGTATAGTAATTCATCTGTATGTCTGAATTTGACGATGTTATTGAAAAGGATAAGAAAAGACCCTCTTCTGAAGAAGTTGAAGAAAAGAAGGAATTTAAAAGGTCGAGTTCGCAGGATGAAGGACCATCTATCTCCCTTTCATCTATGTTAGAGGATGAGCCTTTGTTGGCCGACCTAACGGGTAATATTAATCCCGAATTAAAAACACAAGTTTTAATCCCGCTCCTTAATATTGTGGAGAAGTATGGGATGGCAGACAATATAGTGGCATCAGAAAGAACTCAAACCTCGTTGGCTTTGGTCGGCGTATTGAGTGATGTGGCTCCCGTAATCAAAGGATTAAGTAATTATTTAGAAGGTCATAGGAATAGCCTTAATGAATCAGACAAAGAATTCTTAGAACAACTCAAAGATTTAGAGAGTAATGATGACTTAGAGGGGCTTTTCAATTCCGAAAATGAAATGGTAGTTGAATCTCCAAAGCGACAACATTCGCTTTTAGGGGAGTTGCCTGATGTGGATGTAAGTGAGGGGCCGCTAAATTGGATGGCTATTCTCGACCCCGAAGGAAACTTTTCTCAAGAAAGTAAAACTTCGAGAGATATGGATTTAGATGTGATGAAACTCACTACTAAAAAAGAAGACCGACCTAAAATTAGATTACCCTCAATAGAGGATTTGGCGGCGGAAGCAGGAGTGGATTTGAATGCGATAGATGAAACAACCCCACCTCCTACGAAGACAGAATTATCAAGTGAATCGGAAATCACCCCTGTTAAGATAGATGAGTTTTTGGATGTGGAAGAAAAAGTTTCAGAACCACCTATTAATAACAATGAAAGAGATATTCCTGTGGTAAGTTTTGATATTCCTTTAGACCCTCGACCCGTGCAAAATAATCCTATACAAGAAGATATTGTAAATGAAGAAGAATAGGGATAGTCATGGGGAATTTGGTTTGGCGAAAATATGTCCTTAATAAGATGCCTTATTGGGTGGAATGGTTTAAAAATAATCATTTTCAATCATATATAGAAATGCTACATAGATTTATCATAACTAATCCTTACTACCTTCCCAAAGATAATGATTCTAATTTAGTTCAACTGGGTTCGGATTTAGATTTTTTTGATATAGACGAGGACTTTTTTGATTCCTTGACTGATAAGGGATTAGCCGTTTGGTATAATTCTGATTTTTCTGATTTTATGTATGAATTAAAAATAGTTGGGGGAGAACACAAGGAAATTAGGAGGTTGTTAAAACTATATAATAGATTTCCTTGGTGGTTCAATAGAGCATATGCTAAGATACATGAAAATCTCGCCGATTATTTTGAAACAGAAGGGAGAAACTTTAAATAGAAGCACTCTCAATCTTTTATTATGGTAAATGATGAATGGGGCGTTCAGAAAGGTTCTCTTTCTTTGCAAGATTCTTTTATGGAGTATGTTCCTGAAGGAGATGCGATAAATGAATATGAAAATATTGTATTAGGAAATCAAATAGCATTTCCGTTGAAGTTTTTATACCAAGTTATATTTGTAGGAGGTAAAAGAGGTTCCGGTAAATCCTATACTGCGGGAGTTATGATGGAAGAATTAGAAAGATTGGGGTTACAGTATGTTTGTTTTGATGCTTTAGATGCTCATGGAGGGTTGGTTGAATTAGATGGGGTGGAAAGAATAACTCCAGTAAGGGGAGAATCAGTAAATATGGTTAAACTTACTAAAAAATTAAGAGATACTCAAAAATCCCTAATAATAAACATTTCCGAAATACCTTTGGAGCAACAACAAAGTTTGATTTCTGAATATTGTGAAACTCTCTTATCCACCGATATGAATGGGAGAGGTTTGATGACAATTTTCGAGGAATGTCAAGATTTCGTTCCTCAAATGGGTCGGCCTGAGTCCTTTCATGGTATAGTTCGCCTATGTAAATTAGGGCGTTCCAAAGGCTATGGTTCAGCCTTAATTTCCCAAAGACCTGCGGCAGTATCAAAGGAGGCATTATCACAAGCCTCTATATATATGGTTCATAATGTAATAAATACGAAGGATATAAATGCCTTGAAAGAACAAATGTCATTTGGAACAGACACCACCCGAATAGAAAAGATATTGGATGGTATAGGTGCTTCTGAACCCGGTGAAGTTGTCGTTTATGCTCCTGAGTTCTTGAAGGATGAAGGGTATATAACCGTAGGAAGGATTGACCGTGATAGAAGAACTGAACATAAGGGAAAAAATATTGATGTAAGGCCAAAGACCGTAACAATGTTCTCTCCAGTAGGTTCAGAAGATTCTTCCTTGGAAAGAGTATATGATTCGTATGGGTCTGATGAAGAAGATGAATTCTCAGACCAAATTTTCGATTCCTTTGATTTTTCCGAAAGTGAAGATTCTTCTATTGACAACCGCTATGATTTTGAAGATGATGAGGTGGAGGAGGAATTTACCTTAGAAGATAGTCTAAGTTGGATAGCCGAAGAATTGGAAAATGAAAAAGTAATTACTAAACCCAATACTGGTTTGAAGTTTGTAGCAGGTATAGCCTTTTTAACAGGAGGAATTTTTTTGGCTACAAGAAGAATTTCTCGAATTGATTAGTAATCTTTAAATAGTTAAAATACATTTATTAGAATATGAGCCGACAACAGATAGGCAATATAGTCTTACCCCGACAACCTCCACGACCAAATATGCACAGATTTGATTCTTTTAGTTTGGTTAGAGATTCCCTACCTGCACATAACGCTTCCCTCTCTTCTCTAAATATTGGAGCCGCTACACCAAGGCCACAAGGCAATATGCCTAATATGCCTGTGATACGAGTTCCCGAATCAAGAGCCGCAGAAACTTACAGACCTGCACTATTTACAAATCACGGTGTTACTGAGAGTCTTGGTGGAAGTCCAAGGTGGGAAGCAGAACATTTGGCTCACAGACCTACTAATCCACGAAGTCTTGCTATGCCTAAGAAGGTAAAGTATCATGCAGAACCTAAGAAGGTTAGATTGGTTGAGCCAATCGTTCTTCCAAAGGCAAATATCCCTAACATCCCAAAGTTTAATGCTGAAATGATGGGTAATCCGAACCCAATGACTTTTGAGGCGAGGGCAGTTCTGCCAACTCTAAGAGCAAAGGATTTGGGCGGTATTGCTTCTTCGACTTCAAGATACTCCGGAATTGGACAATCGCACGGCAGGGCCTTTGGTGCTGAATCGTGGTTGAAGCCAAGAATGCACTAAGAAACCTTTTTATAGTCGTTTTCTAAATCAATATTTATGATTAGAGATACCGTCTTGGTTGCAGGGGGATTAATATTTATTGGAGGACTCCTTTCTATATATCATTTAACAAAACTATACCCCGATATGGGAAAGACCCCTATCAGTAGGTTTCATGTGGCGATGGCGGTAGTAGGAGGATTTATGGTAAGTATAGGGTCTAATCTTATGGCTGATGCTCTCCATGATGGATTGACTTCGTGAGTTAAATTTAAATAGTCGCACAAGTATTAAAAATATATGAGTTTGCCCATACACCTTCAAGCCGAAGTGGATTCAGTTTGTGAAGCAGGATTGGAATACTATATTTCTCAAGAACACAAGAAGGAAAGAAGAAGTTTCATAGAAGATGGGATTTTATCAGGAACGGCATTATCAGGACTTTCTTATTTGGGTTTTAAACAAAATTATTTACCCAATTATTTCATTCCTATACCTCTTGTTTTAACATTTGCCGCTTCATTATGGCTTGCTTCTAAAAATGTAGGTAAAGATGATAAAACATACGAAAAAGCATTTCAACAAATCTGTGCTATGGAAGATAATTAAGTAAAACTTTAAATATCAAAAGAGTTATTTTTAAAACATGGCTAAACCACGCAAGTTTTATAGGAAGAAAACTTCAAAGGGAGAAAAAACTATTGCTACTACTAAATGGCAGAAGTTAGTTTCTAAACATGGTGTTGATGGAGCAAAAAAACATTATACTGGCTACAAACAAGTCCCTGCTCCTCCGACCACTTCAGGCAATATTAGAACTGTCAAAGGTGGAACAAGGAGAGTGAGGGATAATAAAGTAGGTAATGGTCGCCGAAGCCTTTTGTTCTATAAGGGTGATAAGGTCGGAACATGGACACGAAGTAAGGGTAATTCCACTAAGGGTCGTTCAGGTCTTTCATGGTATTTAGAGCGAGGATTCGGAACTGCTAAGAAACCTGTTCCCGATACACCAAACACAAGGAGATTGGGAATTGCAAATAAGGGAAAGGTAACAAAGGCCGCTGAAGTAAGAAATGCGGATGGAATGTTAATTCCCGGAGTAGTTCCCGGACTAAACCAAGAAGAAGAATGGGAAACCTCAGCCTATAAAAAGCGTGGTAAAAAGATTAAAGAGGCTGAACTTATGGAAGAAGAAGAATTTGAAGACCAAGAAGAGTTTGATGCTGAATTAACAATGTGGCAAAGAGCCGTAGCCAAACACGGAGTCCCTCCAGCACCAAGAAATAATGCAAGAAGTCACGGTGCTTTTAAGGACTATCGAGGAAGAAAACAAGAGGATGGAGTCATGTTCCAACATGGCGACAAAGTAAGCACTTGGGATAGAGATGAAGGATATTCCACAAAGGGTGTTAATACTGGTCGTGGATGGTTCATGGAGAGAGGATTTGGAAGTGCGAGAAAGCCCGTTCCTGATACACCTCTTACTCGAAAACTTGGAATTGCTAATGCGGGGCGCATGATAAGAACCCCTACTGGCAGATTCGCAGGTTTGAAGAGGATGCTTGTTCCTTCAGGTGTTGCGGGTCTTAATACTATGCAAGATTGGGAAATGGATTATTTCAATCAGCGTAAGATGCCACTCTTTGAAGCAGAAGGCGGTTCATGTCCGAGTTGTGGATTCTCCGCCGAGTCTGTGGAATAGTGAGTTAATGCATCAGATTTTTTGGAAAGGATTGATTAGAAAAACCCCCCAAAGAGTGCTAACTATCAGGGATGTGGTGCTTAACCATGTCAATTAATACTATCAAGAAGGAGATATGAAATATATGAGTAATAAATTCCTTAATCCATTTCCCGAACAAGCCCCTGATTGGGTCAAAAATATGTTGAAAAATGATAAGGGATTAGGAGATACAGTTGAGAGAATAACTACTAAAACGGGCATTAAAAAGGCGGTGGATTATGTTTCGGAAAAAACTGGAAAGGATTGTGGGTGTCAAAAAAGAAAGGAATATTTAAATAGTAGGTTTAAATATAATTAGTCTGATGGCGAAATATCCTGATTACTTTTACAAAAATCGCCCCGATTGGGTGAAGAAATTAGATGAGATAAAAATAAGCACTAAGCCTAATGAGGCGACACGAAATAAGAAGTATTGTGGTAATTGTAAGTTTATTAAAACTTCATCACAAGCCGGAGGTCCTTATTGTGGAAAGCATGAGGTAGGAATCAGGGGTCAATGGTATTGTAAGTCTTGGAAGAAGGGTGATGCAGATGAGCCTAAAACCAAATCTTTGAATTGAGAAATAATATATATAATTTAGAGATATAACATAATCTTTAAATAACAAAACAAGAATTGTAATTTATGAATATCACTTTGCTTGAGGTATTGGGAATCGGATTGGGTGCAATTGTTGTTCGTAGTATAATTAAAGCCCCACGACTCATGGAAGATGTTAAGGATATGGCTGATGCGGAAAACATGGTTGTTAATCCCACTACTATTCCTACATTGTCTGTTGAGAGAGAGGGTCACGGACTAATTAATCAAGTTGATGAGCAAAACAGACAAGGTGAGCCTTATCCTATTGCTTATGACCCTGCTAACGATTTTTTGCCTCGATACAGATGGCCTGATGGAAGTGTATGGAGTCCTGAATACAACCCAGTTGATTCATTAAGACCTCTCGATTATCAAGTTTCACAAGTAGGAGGTTCTTATTATGTCTGATGGTTGCGGTTGTCAAAATGTGTGCGGTTGCAATCATGCTGAAGAAGTGGAATATCCTGAAGTAACGGTTTATCAATCCGCAGAACAAATCCCATCATTTTCAAATATGGCTCATAAGGCTGAATCTAAGTTTGATAAACTTTCTGATAAGATTGCAAAGCAATATGAAAAGAAAGGTATGTCGCCTAAAGAAGCCAAAGAAATTGGTGCTAAAACCGCTTATACCATTGGAAGGAGAAAATATGGTAAGGCAGGAATGGCACGAAAGGCAAGAGCAGGTATGAGGGCAGAATCCTTTGAGGCAGAAGAATGGGATTTTGGAGATGATAGAGAGGCTTTGAGGAAGGGTGATGAACATTCCGATTTCAATAATGCATGGAGATGGATTTTCAAAACAAAAAGAAGAGAATGGCCTAAATGGGGTCAAAAATTCTATGATAAATACAAATGGACTTTAGATGACCCTCATTGGAATCCACAATTAGATGCAGAATCCTTTGGTGCTGATGAAAACCATACAAATAAAGATTATAAAAATATGCAAAAAGACCTCAATAAATTTGTAAATACCTTTTGCAAATGTAAACATTCTAAAGGCGCACCTTCCGCACTTAACATATATACAAGTTGTGGATATTGTGGTAAAGAAATAGATGAAGTTTCTTTTTATGGTTTAACAAAGGATGCAGAATCCTTTGAAACAGAAGGTGGAGAAGAACCCGAAACTATTACTCATGTAATTGTTCTTAATGAGGGAGAATCCGGAAATAGTATTAGAAAGAAAATTAGGAATGCATTTGATAAAGTAGGTTATCAGATTTCACCCGTTCCTAAAAAATTGAAAGGATTAACTTATCTTGGAAGTAATAGCAACCCTGTTGAAACATTTATTTATAATGAACACATTAATAAGTTTAGAAACGCTTTAGAAGAACAAGAGTTAAGTCCTTTATTTACAGAAGTTTTTAATTCATATTGGGATATTCCTGATGAAAAAATCAAACATTATAATAAAGTCGGCTACCCCGCACCCTATTCATCAGATATAGAATATATTAATGAATATCATGATGCAGAATCCTTTGAGGCTCAAGGCAATCCTGATAAAAGAACTACAACTCAATACGCTAACTTTTATGTAGGTTGGGAAGACGAAGAAGGAGAACTTAGAGGTGGTGGAAAATTCAAGAAGTTTAATGATGCAAAGGCTCAAGCCGAGATAGTTGCAGAAAGAAATGGAAATTCAAGAGTTGTTGAAAAAAGAGGTTTTGCTCTTTGGACTGATGATGGAAAAGGAATGTGGCAAGAAGGCTATGATAAGGCTGATGCTAAAAAGTTTTACTCCGCCGAAGATGCTATTAGTATTGCACAGGGTTGGAGGTTAGGACTTGGAATGGGTCTTGGACTAATGACTCTATCTGCTCTCACGACTCTTGTTGCATTTGGACTAACAAAGAGGGATGAAGGGCAGGAGTGATGCTAATGCCAAGACAAAAAGCCCCTAAAATCTCCAAAGGTCGTCAAAAAACAAGGATGGCTATCTCTAAGAGAAAGAAGAACGATTTTATCTCCGATAAAATTGGTGTGGTAATGAGAGAGTATGATGAAACTGGAATGGTTGGCCGTTCCAAACCCCGTAACAAGAGAAAGGCACATAAACAAGCAGTTGCTATTGCCTACTCTATGGCAGACCGACAGACCTTTGCGGCTACTGAATCAGAACTCCAAACTGATGTGCTTAATGATAAGGTTTCAGGATTTAGGTTAATGGGGAGTATCATAATTGCCACTCTTTTGATTGACTATGCTTTAAAAATAGATTTGTTTAAGGAGGGATTGAAACGGGGCAACTAAATACTAATTATAACTCAAATGTTAATGTCAATAACCCTATTGATGAAGGATTGACTTTTGCAACAAACTCCAATGGTAAGACAAAGGTAGTAGTTCCTATGTATGAATCCTCAATATTATTAAGTGGTATGTTTGTTGGTTTACTATTGGGTGTGGGTGTGGCCTCAATGTTTCGCCGAGGAAGTAAAACTCCTCAACCCGTTTATCTTATAAAAGAGTAATCTTTAAATATCTAAAAGATAATTCTCATATAATGGCTGATTTAACTAAAGTTGTAATGGGATTGGCAGGACTCGGAATAGGTCTTGCAGTCATTGATAAAATAGATAAGAAGTCTGATAAAACTTCTTCTAATGAATCCCCTAATGAAACTAAATTTGAAGCCGAAGATAAAGGTTCAAAGAAAGGATTGGTTAGACAACTAAGAGAAATTATTGATAGAAAATTTACTCGCTCCGACCAACAGGAGATAGATACAAAAATGTCAGGTCAAACTGTGGATATTATTCCTCAAGGATTGAGTCCTGATTTTGATTACTCTTCAGTCTTTGCTGAGTCAAAGGCCTCTCAATATGTAAATATGGCTCCCTTGGGTTTTGGAGTTACTGATGTAAAGATTGATGCTCGCAACCCCTATGATTTTTGGCTTTCTGCTGAAGATGCGAGTTATGATATGTCGGTGATAGGGCAGGAGGCGATTACCTCTCCTTTTCGCCCTTTGGGTGAAGAAGACCCAAAGCCAACGCAAGTTTCATTCATGAGTTTCGATACATTAGCACAAAAACTTTCAAGTATGCCCGATACATCCTCTAAGATAGAGAAGGAAGAAAACCGATTCACAAGAGCAGGTTTTTCTCGCATGGGTGATAGTAAGACATTTTCAGGAACATACTCGCCTGATGAGAATAGTGATTATACTTCAGGAACTATGACTAAGACATTAGCAGAATGGAGAACGCAAGGTATCATTAATAGAGTAACTGATGGTATGGTTATGCTGATACCGAGAGATGGAGCCTCTATACTACAACTTAGGAGAGTTTGAAAATGGCATTGGAAGAGTTCAAGTATCTAATGATTGATAGTGAAGATTTTTGGGGCTATGATGATGGCTCATATGATGAGGAGTCAAATTGGTATCAAAAGGTTTTCGTAGTTCCTAAAGCGGAAGTCGAAGCCAAACCATCTCTCATTTCAGACCTAAATCTAATGCCTTGTGCTATGTTTTTCTTAAAGGATAATGAAGACGACCAAAGATTCACACCTACGAGTATAAAGGTTGATACAGACAGAATGATTGCAATTGTTGAAGGAGAGCAGAAAAGAATAGGTGAAGATATTAAAGACCCTATAAGACCTATGGTTTTCCGCCTCGATGCACTTGCACCCCCGTATAAAAACATGAATGAATACAAGAAGATGACTTCAGGCCGTTTTAAGGTGGACAATATGATATTCGATAATGATGATGAAGATTTCGAGAAACCCAAGAAACAACTTGAGGACTTAACCCAATATTCCGAGTCATTTACAGAAGAAGTAGTCGCCGAAGCAGAATTCTTCAATGCGGAAACATTGGAGCGTATCAACCCTACTATCGTGGAGGGTGCTGAAGATATTATGGGGGCTGAAAACGAAACCTTTAAATCATCGAACCACGATGTTGAAATTATGGAAGGACACAATACTCCATTAGCAGACACGAATGTATTCGGACCGGGTGTTAATGAGAATGTCATAGGCCAAGAATATGTTGGCCGTGTTCTCGGTCAAGATGCTGAGGGCTTTGATGATAGAGATGACGAATCAATCGGAGAGAGGCATCGTGGAAAGCACAAGCAATCTCTAAAGGATAGGCGAGATGAGTCTAAGGCTATGACCGCTAAGGGCGACCCTCACCACCCATACGCAGATGTGGGAACAATGGATGCAGAATTTTTCCCTGATGGAGATGGCCGTATATTCGGAAGCATCACACCTACGGCTCAGTTTGACCCTCTTGGGTTCAATGCTGAAGGCCTCGACAATGATATTCTATCTGCTGAGTATGATGCAGAATCTAATGAAGTATCATTCACTACTCTTCACGGAGAAAATTTTACACTCAATGCCGACACAGGAGTTTTCAAGAACGCTGAAGGCACATTTGACGCTGAGGAGTCAGAAGCACTCTCAGCAGAAGACCTAACCATTGTAATGAATGCCGCAGGATATGTTCCATCAGGCGAATGGGGTTCTATGCACCCTGCTGAAGCCAATCAGGACTATCAATGGGCATTCCGCAATGCTGAACATGAAGGATATGACGATAGAGATGATGAATCCATCGGCGAGAGAAATCGTGGAAAGCACAAGCAATCTCTAAAGGACAGGAAGGATGAGTCTAAGGCTATGACGGCTAAGGGCGACCCTCACCACCCATTCTCAGATGTAAGCACTATGAGTGCTGAATATGTTACTGATGAAGGAGTCCTAATGGGTGCGGCTCAAAGCACAAGAGAATTGTTGGAAGATAGAGATACAGATATTGTGGATTTAGTCCAAGATGCACCATTTATTAGAGATTTCCGCCTAAGTGGATGGGCGACTTCAGCCCTCATTCTTGGAACTGCATGGGTCTTCGGAAGAAGGTCTATGGCTAAGAAGGAGTCTAAGGATGCTGAGATAGAAGTTAGTCGCACAGTTGGAGATGTAGGCGGAGGAAATGACTTCGGCCAAGACCCCGTAATGATTCAAGAAGACAACAAAAGAAACTTCTTCCCCCATAAAGTATCAGGTATAAATGAAATTGACCCAAGTTCTCCTCTATTCAATCCCCTATCTCAATCATATAGGCTTTGAGAAACTTTAAATAGGTAATCATTCCTATCTTTTAATATGGGTTATTCAATCGCTGAATTTCTAAATCTGGAAGAAGTAAAAAATACATTAAAATTTAGTAAGCGTTATCATCAAAAGGTTTATTTCCCCGAATGGTTTGATAATAATTTTATTTCTTTCAAAACTCAAGTAATGGATATGGCCTCGCCTAAAAAGCCTCTCAAGGCTTCAGATACATTTAAGATTCAAGCAGGTTATCCACATGAAGTTACCCAAGAGCAAAAGGATAATCTCAGCCATGTTAAAAGAGATACTTATTCTAATCAAAGAAACTTTTTGATTCCTAAATTAACCATTCAAAATTTTATCGGATTAATTAATCAAAAAAGCAATATTCTTGAGTTTAGCACCCCTCACGATTCAGATTATATTAAGGATATTAGAGTATTCGACAATCTTTCCCATCCTAATTTAACCATCATTTATGTGGTTAATAGAAAGGCTCAAATTATTGCCTCTTGGTGTGTTTTGAAAAATAATGGTAGGTTTAAAGTGAAGAAACCCGATAAGAAAGAACTTGAGATATTCTATGAATTAGAGTAAGTTTTAAATATCGGCAAATATATTCTAAAGTATATGGATGCTGATGAGGTTATGGAAGTTGTTGAAGAAGTTCAAACTTCTGATGCAGAAATAGACACCCCCTCCACCAGTATGCAGGAAGTAAGGAGTGAAACCGTCATAGATTTGGTAAAAAAGGATTCTGAATATGATAAGAAGTTAAAGGATTTTAAAAAGACTGAGGAAAAAAGAGTTCAAGCGGCGGAGAAAAAATTACTCCCAAGATGCACAGGATGTAGCAAGGCTCTTAGAAGTAGGTTAGATGCCGAATCGAATACAAAGAATGGTGCTTGTTTTTCTTGTTATACTACTACGGAAAAGTATAAGACCGACACGATGATTGATACTAAGTTTGCCGAACAATATGATAGAATTGCGGCATTGGATTTTCCTGATTTTGAAAACTGGCTTTTCGGAGATGAGTTGGGTGAAAGAAGTCTAATGAGAATTGTCATGAAAATTAAGAGAGAGGGATATGATATACCGACATGGAAAATCAGTCTTGCCGCTACTGCTTGGGCGATGGACAATTATGCAAACACCAATCTTTCTGAAACACGCCATATTGTTGAAAGGTCGCCTATATCTCAGATTTTAGAGCGTGTTCCCAAGAATAATTTAGAGGTAAAGAAACTTATTCAAAAATTTCACTCGGAATCTCAAATGGAGATGATAGACCATTCGCCGAAGAGATTTAAAAAGGAATATGTATATATGGGTGTTATAGGAGGAATTTCGTTGATGCTCCCTATTTTAATGAATAAAGGGCGGTGAAATTTTTGTCGGTAAAAGACCTGATGGAAGATGAAGATTCTGAAATTTTTCTAATGAGCCTCCCAAGTATTGATACTCAATATGTTAATATTGATTTGTTAAAACAAGTATATGATGGATTACTGCAAAAATGGTTTTCAATAAAGGGGCATCGAGAAACAATTGAGGAATATTGGGTGCAAGTATCAGATAAAGAGATGGCTGATGGCTATATTAAAAATTATTATGATAATATAGTAGTTGATTTCTATTCTAAGCCTAAATCTGCAATGGAAGATGATATAAGTAAATACATTTGTTTCTTTGTAGCACCTATGGCTCCACTTGAGGATTATTTGGATAATTTTTGCACTCAATGTCAAGCGTCAGGCTATATAGACTGTGAGGAGTGTGATACCATGAGGCTATACTGTGATGAGTGTGATGATGTAGGATATATTGAATGTCCCTTCTGTGATGAAGACCCTATAACGGAATTTTTAGTTGGAGCAATATGTTGGTATAGTTTTACAAATCCATATACTGATGAAACTAATAATGCCATGTTTATTGATTCAATTCTTTATTTTGGTCGTTATGAGTTTTTAGATACATATGGAGGAAATGACTTTTCGATTGCTTCTGCACTAAATCAAAATCAAGTAAGTGATGATGTTAATTCTGCTCAAATATGGACTCAACTTTCGCAAATAGATGAAATTAAAGAGTTGGTAAGTGATGTTAATTTCAATACAAGTTATTATGGCCTTCTCAATTCATATAGTGATTTATTAAAGAGGATAGAGGTTACTTCAGGCATTAAAATGCCCAAAGGATTTTAAATGGTGATGATAATGAGTATAAGAAATGCCGAACCAATACCATTTCCTCCCGCATATCCTAATATGTTCGTTCAACCATTAGAAAGTTTTTTAGTGAATGGGAGTGTGGAGTATAATGCAGATATTTTATCTTTGGGTCAGGAAGAGATGGAGTGGGTATCAAGTTGGGCTTTAACTGAAATTTTTGATATGGCGGAGTTTAGTATAATTACAGATTGTTATGAATTATTAAATGATGAGAACATTGATGTGATAGATTCTGTGGAAGGAGATAAAAAGGCCGAAGAAGCGTTTTCAGTATTAGACCCTAATTGGTTAATGGACCTGTGTATGGGAACTTGGGAAGATGAGGAAAAATATTATGAATCATTAGAGAAATCGAGAGAATACCTTAATGAAAATTATATTATAGAAAGTAAGGTGTTGATATTCCCTACTGAAGTTTTTGGACCTTCTGAAAAAACCCAATTTAAAACCCAATCTTGGGATTACATAGCATTGAAATTTTGGCAACTAACCAATAAAGCATATCAAGACTTATCAGGGGACCAAAAAGATTTCATTGGTCTAATCAACGCTCCTTTACTTGTTTTTATGGGTATGTTTAAATTAAACTTAAGCACAGGAATTTATCAAATACCTGCCAATCTTACAACTTCACACAACCCTACTGGAAAGGCGATGAAGGCTAACCTATTGTTAAAAAACTATGAAAAGGATAATCGGCTTTATTTGGGAGTAAATAGAACAATGGAAAATAAAAATAAATTAGATATGTCTGTTATAAGAAAAGCCTTGAAACAGAATTTAATTGATGGTAAATTTGGGATAATGAATATTGAATCTGTAACCTATGAAATTAAGAAAATTTAGAAATCTTTAAATAGCAAAATAACAATCTTTAATTATGAATTTGGATGCGGCAATCAGAAACGCGCTCAACAAGGGATTGATGAGTAACGCAATACGCTCAGACTTAGGAAGAACCCATGAGTTATTCGCAATACATCAAGATGTTAAAAAAGCAGAAAAGATAGTAGGAGGGAAGGTCATCAAGACTCCATCTCCCCTATCTCAACACGGAAAGGCAGTTCCCTTCGCAGGTGAAGTTTCTTTTATAAGCACTTATACGCCAAACATTCAAGTTTATAATCGACTATCCGGAGGTAACTTGTAATTACCATTATAAGTAAATCTTTAAGTAGTCGAAACACAAAAAGAAAGATAGGCGATAATATGATGGAAAGCGTAATAAAGAAACCATTGGATGCGATTGAAGATACAACTGATTTAGCACTCGATGTTGCCCGAAGCGAATTGATTTGGGGTGGAATTGCCGGTATAGTAGCCGGTGCCGCACTTGGTCGAATCATTGAACCTCGTCTAACCTTCTCAGGCCGATTTACCAATATCGGTGGCGCAACTGTCGAGTTCCTACTCGGCGCGGCACTATATGGACTCGGTCTAACTGGCCGTGTGAGAAACCCCTTCGTAAGAAGTGCATCTCAAGTAGCAGGTGTTGTGATTGCAGGTATGGGTCTTGGGAGAGTTTTATCTTCCATCGGCGCACCCTCATTCGGACTTGGTGCTGAGAGCGTAACGCAGATGGACCTACCAATGCCTGATGATGGCGAAGTCATCGGACAGGACTACAATGGTAGGGTCGTTGGACAGGCCGCAGAAGATGAGGATGCAGGACCATTCAGTTCTCCATCCGACATGAAGCCTCTTTCGGGTGTAAGCCCGTCAGGTTTCCGTAAGGCCGCTTCAGGAATGCCTTGGAAAACTGCTGAGAGGTGGATGATTATGGAGCCAAGTGCAGGTATGTCAGGTAATGGCATTGAGCAATGGTATGGTTCGGCTGAAGGTTTCCAAACCTCACCGAATGCTACCTTCATTGGTAACATGGTGTCTTCCGCAGAAGGATTAGGGAGTGTTATCGGACAATAAATAAGGAGTGAAAAAAATGCTGGACTTTTTAATGAATGAATGGGTCGTTGGAGCAACACTACTGTTGATTGGTCTTCACCAATTCAACATTATTCCTTTCTTCGGAAGGGATAACTTTGGAAGTATGGAGTTTTTCTCCCTTCCAGTTTTCGGAGCAGTAACCCCGCTACGAATTCTCGGTGTAGCCGCAACTGTTGAGGGAGCAATACTCCTTTACGACTGTTGCCGACCTATGAGCGACATGATGTAAATCAATCGTATTAGGTATTAAATAACCACCACCCTTCGGGGAAGTGGTTCTCTCTCAAACCACACTCGGTTAAAATGATGATATGAACACGATAGTATCTAAATTAAATCCCCCTAATTTTCCATTTCGTGCTTAGTGCAATAAAAACATTTAAATAGTAATAAATACATATATAATACTGGAGCAAAGAAAGTCGAAGCGTAAGTTAATGAAACCGGATTTGCTCTAAAAGGAAAAGTGAAAAGAAATGGCAATGCGTAGTCAAGTATATGAATGGGCAAACCTCGCCGTTGCAGGTAGTTCTTCTTCTATTAGGAGAGTTGCAAGTGCGGTGCAGGTGCAGATACCAGCAGACACAAGCGTTGATATTTTCATAGGCGGATATGGTAATAACATTACCAAACCTGCTGAAACAACTGCGACTCAGTTCGTGGTTATTGAAGATGTTGCGTGTTCCCCTGCTTATGGTGGTGCAGTTCAAGTCAGAATTAACACTACGGATTACTTCCAAAACCCTGATGTTACCGTGCAAAACGGTATTCCGGGACTTGCATCGCCCTACCCAGTAGGGACTTCAAGTGATGGTGGCACGACTTCAGACAACATTCTGTCGTCATTCAACCTATACCCTGATGTGTATGTATTACCGGGTCAGACATGGAGCGTTCTTTACAAGCCAAGAAGCACCGTATGGGGCATAGGTGCCTCGTCTGCCGCAGTTGCGGCTTTCGTTAAATACACCTTGTATGATGGGCCTGATGCTCTCATCGCCAACAAACTGTTGGAGATGGGCGTTACGGTCAATCCAAACAATGTGGATTGGTATAAGAGAACACTCATTGAAGGAGGTAGTCAGTAATGGCAATGCGAAGTCAAGTCTATGAGTGGGATGCAGGTCGTAGTGGTGGAGGAACTCTATCATTCGGTCAGAAGTATTCCATCTTCATCGGTGGCGTTGGAAACAACATCACCAAACCTGCTGAAACAACAGCAACACAGTTTTGTGTCATTGAGGATTGTGCAGTAAGCCCAACCGACTATGGAACTCAGTCTGCAACTGCAATAGGAACAGACGGGTCCAATGGTCCAAGAGCATACGGCCAAGTCCGAATTAACACAACTGATTATTTCCTTGACCCTGATAACATCGGGAACGATGGAATTCCGGGAAGCGCAAGCCCTTACCCAAGGTCAATCGCCTTCCAGCCTTCCTTCAACCTATACCCCGATGTATATGTCTTGCCGGGACAGACATGGGATGTTCTATACACCCATTATACAGGAACTGTTTCTGTAACTGCTACTGGTGAGCATCAGGCTTTCGTGAAATACACCCTGTATGACGGCCCCGATGCCCTAATCGCCAACAAACTGTTGGAGATGGGTGTCAGCGTCAATCCGGGCAATGTTGATTGGTATAAGCGCACTCTAATTCAGGGAGCGTAAGCGGATAGACTATGATGAGCAAGGTATCAATTTCCTCGCTCCTTCGGGAGTAAGGAATACCCTAATTCAAAAACTTTAAATAACTAAAGACAATATATTAGTTATGGCAGTTACTTATCAGGTTTATGAATGGATGAACATGAAAAGAGAAGTAAATGCACAACCCGAAGCACTTGCGGCAGGAGGGGAATATGATATATTCACAGGTAGCGTAGGTAATTCAGTATCTAATTCCAATGTAGTTAGGTCTAATCAGTTTGTAGTCATGAATGATATGAGTGTTACTCCCTTTAGTGGTCTGAGTGTTAATCTTAGAATCAATACTACAAAATACTTTCAAAATCCTGATACTACCGTATCGGAAGGGGTTTCAGGTTTATTAAGCCCATATCCTTGTGGTAATCCTCGCACTAAGAATGTAACATTAGTGGATAGTGTTAGACCTGCTTTCTCAATGGAAAAAATACCAGTTTATATCTTGCCGGGCCAAAGTTTCACCGTTGAAGCAAGTGCGCCACAAGCCGTTCCCGGTGGGGGTGGAGAGGGTGCGGCAGTTGGATGTGCCGTAGTTTATACCCTTTATGATGGGGCAGATGCTTTAGTAGCCAATAAGTTATTGGAATCAGGATTTCCCATAACTGAAGATAATGTAAATACATATAAGATGAATTTACTTCAACAGAATGAATTAACGGAGGGATTGGAATAGCCGTTAGAACTCAGATTTATGAATGGAATTCGGAATTTACCGAACCAACAGGTTCAATCCTCTCTTTTACTTTGGCTACTAATGATTTATCAGCCTCTCCACCAAGAAATCAGCGTGGCTATTTAAGAAGTAATGAAAATGTTTTGACTTTGGAACATGATACTTCTGATGCGAATAATAATACTACTGGAAGTGGTTTTACTTCATTACTTACAAGTGTATCAAAACCTCCTACTGCCGATGGAGGTGCAGATGGTTACGGTCTTGGAAACTTTACTGTGGATAGTGCTTCTTCAGATGTAGCCTCATTGGCAACAGTATATAGTAGTTCTGTGTCCTTTGGAGGGTCAGGAGGAAATGTAGCGGTTTTAGTGACGGCAGTTGATGGTGCAAATAAACCTACTGAGGTTCAGATTTTGCCAACGGCAGGAGGTAGTAATAACTCTAACCGTGTCCTTGATGCAGATTGGGCAGGTGGGACATTAACCTTAAAAGATACCTCAACTGGAACTGTAACTCTTATTTTAAATTTAGAAACTACCACAGGTTCAACAGACTTGACCGTGCTACAAGAAGGACAAGTAGCGGGAATGACAATGATAAATGGAGGTTCAGGATATAAGGTAGGAGATACTTTAATACTTGATACTCTCGCAATAGGGCAACTGAATGGGGGAGCATGGGATTTATCAAATGGGACTGGAGGGGTTGGTGGGAGCAAGACATTCATTACAGTTACCCAAGTTGGCGATGCCGGTGGAAGTGGTGGGAAAGGAGAGTTGCCTCTTGGAAGTTCATTCTCTATATTTACTGGAGGATATGGAACAAACATCAAAAATCCCGCTAAGAATAACTCCAATCAATTCATCGTAGTGGAACAATATGGAGCGACTCCAACTGCATTCGTAGGTTTTACTATAACCAATGGTGATTCCTTTAGGGGAGAAACAGTTTATAATGGCTTGGCAGGTTCAAGGGTTTATTTACAATTCATGGTGAATACCACAGGATATTTCAAAGACCCTGATGGCGTAGTCCGTAATGGAATACCTGCTAACATACACCCCTATCCCGAAACTGCTCAGAATTTTGCTTGTAGTAAGAAAGAGATACCTGTATATATTCTTCCCGGTCAGACTTGGGACACAGAATTAATACTATTTAATGGCGATACTCTTTCCAATACTCAAAGTAATAAAGTCACAGGGGCTAATGTTAGGGCATTTCTTAAATACACCCTATACGATGGACCCGATTCCTTGATTGCGATGAAACTCCTTCAATCAGGGATTCCAATAACTCCTGAAAATGTGGATGAGTTCAAGAGAAGGATTATTGAAATTAATATGATGGATGAAAACAGTTAAATATGTGTATAATAATTCTCCCTTATGTTCGATGTAATAGTTCCACTTTACAAGGTCAAACCAATATATTTAGATAGGTGTCTAACAAGCATATCTCATAAAATTCAAAAAGAACATTTTGAAAGTGATTATAAGATTTTTCTAATAGATAAGACTCCTTTAGATTGGGAATATTTTGAAGAATGTAAGGATATTATTGATTCTTACGCTGAAATTACCTATATTAGACAAAATGGAGAAGGGGTTTCTCAAGCAAGAAACCAATCAGTAAGTTTAGGGTCTAATCCATATATATGTTTTTTAGATGGAGATGATTATTGGTATGATTCTCACCTTTTTGAAATATCAGAAGGAATTAAACATTCTGATGAAGACACAATGATTTGGTGGTCTGCTATGGATATGCATTTGGGAAGTGTATTGGATGATACAAAGAAGACTCACTATGTAATTAATCACATTGGAGATTTTGATGATTGGATAGAAGAGTTCTCTTATTATTATCTTACTAAAACACCTATATGCACATCCACCGTTTGTGTTAGGAGAAGTAGGTTTGAAGAGGTTGGTGGTTTTTTAGAGGATTATGCGATTGGTGAAGATATTGAAATGTGGAGTCGAATGGTAGGACACCCTAAATTGAGTAATAAAACCTATAAGGCAAAACAACTTCCTGTTATTACTGCATATAAGACCATTCACGAAGATAATACTACTGAGGGGGGAACTCAATCTTTTGTGTTTGAGAATTCTAAGAATAAGAACATATTTGAAGAACAATTAGAACAACTAATGAACCTTTATCAAATTCCTTCAATAGATGATAAGCCCGAACATATCTCAAAAGAGGAATGGGAAAATATCATGGATAGATATATTAAAATTCTATAATATAGGGGATTGATTAAATGGAAGAAGAAGACTATATGACTAAAGAATGGATATTAAGAAAATGGAAATCAACAAGAATTGCTTTGGGAAATGGGGATGAATAATATAATGGATGATTTTATTGATATGATGGATATGAAGCAAGGTTGGATTCAAGATAAATTTGAGGAAATATTTGAAATGGTTTGTAATAATGAGATTTTTGAAGACTATGATAATCCCGATATACAAATGGGGATGATAGAAATAGGTATAGAGGAAACTGAAAAATTCCTTAAAAGATTGGAATCTCTTTTGAATTTTTATAATGAAAATATGTAATATATAAAAATCTTTAAGTAGGTCGTAAATGTATTTTTAGATATGGCTGAGTATCACGATTTTCTTAATATCGAAACACCTATGGGTGAGATAAAAATTGATAAAATATCACTTAAAGGTTTTATTCAAGATTGTGTCAAAGACTCTAAAAAAGAAGATAATTTAAAATATGCGGATATATATGAATTTTTAGGAAGTAAGGAAGTAAATCAAGAATATAAGGGTTTAGAACCTCACAAGGTTGATAGTTATTTATATTGCATTCATAAGGTGATTAAGGCTAATTATGATATATTAGATATGACTGATTATAGTCAAGAAGAAACAAGAACTCCTGCCGTTCAAAAGGAATTTGAATATGGAGATGAAGACAATCAAACATATGTTATTCAAGGTCACTTGTTTATACAAAATAAAGAAACTAAATCTAAATTAGTTATATCTTTCAATCCATATTATTCTGAGTCAGGCCCCCATTTGGAAATAGAAGGTTATAATCTAAAAGGAGAGGTAAGTCTAAATGAATTATGGGTCATTGTCGAAAAATTGTTTGATAGCCATAGTCCTCTTAAAAATAAAAAAATAGATACTAAATGGAAATTTATAGAATATAATAAGACGACATGGGAAGATGTAATTATCGAAAAGGAAAAGAGAAAATTAATTGATAGAAACATAATCAACTTTATAAATAATATGGAGGAATATAAGAAAAGAAGACTTCCTACATCAAGAGGTATTTTACTTACAGGCCCACCGGGAACTGGAAAGACTCTCTTATGTGAAACAATAATGAATACATTAGATTGCACCACCATTTATGTATCAAGCGATAAAGTGGATAAGAGAGGAGATATTTCAGAAGTATATTATTTGGCGAAAAGGCTCTCACCCGCAATAGTCATCATCGAAGACATAGATACATTAGGAGGTTTGGATAGGAGGGAAGGGAATACCCATCCGTTGTTTGGTGAATTCTTGAATTGTCTTAATGGAGTTTCTTCTAATGAGGGTGTAGTAACTATTGCTACCACTAACTATCCTGAAAATTTAGATTTGGCACTCACAGATAGACCGGGCAGATTTGACTTAAAAATTAGAATGGATTTACCTAATTCTAAAGCCCGTAAATATATTCTTTTGAAATACTTAGATGAATTTGATTATGATGAATTAAATATTTCTAAGATAGTTACTAAGACTGAGGATTTATCGGGGGCTTATTTGAGAGAAATTGTTGTTACGGCATACATGATTTCTCAAGAAAGAGGTGATAAAATTAGCGATGAAATATTGATGGAAGCCGCAGATTCCGTCATAGAAATGAAAAATAATGTTAATCCTGTAACACTTAAGAATTCAACCCTATATATGTGATTACAAAGGTTTAAGTAGTCGTTTCAGTAATCGAAAATCATGGCTGGTGACGAAGTAGTTCTCCTTAGAATTAATAATTTGGAGCAGACTTCTGAAAGGCATGAAAGATTAATAGAACAGTTGGTTGAATCCCAAATAGATATGAAGACAGGACTTACTAAGGTAGCAACTGAATTAGAAATAACGAATGGTTTAATAGGTTCTTATATGGCTAATATGCAAAAGGTTGTCTTGGCTTTGATTGCTATTGTGGCTGGAGCGATGGGATTAACTCAAATGTAATATTCCAAACATTTAAGTAATTAGTTTATAATATTTTTTTATGTCTAATTTTAATCGTAATGATTTACCCGATAATAAAGGTGCAATTTTTGAGCATTGGGATGCGGAATTAGATTTCTTTTATGAGGATAAAATTTTAGTTCTCGGAGATAGCCATTCTGAGGTTTTTAGGTATATAGATACTCACAATAAAGATTATTTTTTCCCTTATGTTTGCACTATCACAGGGGCTACTGCACAAGGGGCAGTAAATATTAATTCAAAAACTAATGCACTACAAGTATTTAACGAATTGATAGATAACTATGGAAGAATAACTAATAGACTTTTAATTATGTTAGGAGAGGTTGATTGTGGATTCTTGATATGGGCAAGAGCAAAAAGATTGGGCATTAGTGTTGATGAACAAATAGATTTATCTCTCAACAACCTATTTCAATTTATTCACAAAGCATTAGAGAATCCTAATAATAATTATCAAAAATCGGATATTATAGTAGCAGGGTCTATCTTACCTGTAATCGAAGATAATAAGGCTTTAGAGCATCTTAATGGGGGTCGGGCAGAAGCCGATATAAGTCAAGAAATCAGAACAGGAAAAACTTTGGAATATAATAAACTATTGAGAGATAGGTGTGGGGAAAATGGTTATAATTATATAGATATAACGGACTATACTATGGGGGAGGATGGATTGATTGACACATATTACACCCGGAAAGAAAATGAATTTTATGGGAATTTAGACCACCACTTAGATTGTAATAAAACTAATACCCTATGGCAACGGGAAATAGAGAAAATAATTAGATTCTAAATTGAGTAATCTTTAAATATCTAAAATATAATTTTATTATATGCCCTATCCTATTTTTGTCGGAAGTGAAAGGCAACAAGTAATTAAAGAACCGAATCAAGTTATCTCCGCATGGTGTTTAGTATCTCCTTCAATGAGTCTTTTTCCTACACCTGATGATGAGTATCAGATATTGCCAGTTGAGGCCACTATTGTTGAAAAGAATCTATCGGGGAAGAAGTTATCTAATCCTGATTCCATTTCTATTAAATATATTAATCCCTTCACAGGCATGGATAAATATGAAATACTACCTTTAAAATCCTCTCGTTTTAATGTTAGGGCAAAACCATCTTCGACCATAGTTTATCAAGACTTAGATAGACAATTTTCCCGAATCTCTCGACCTATTCCAATTATATCTTCCAACGCTCTTGTCTTGATTTTTGGTATTATCACAGTTCTCTCAATAGAGAATAATAGAAACAATTAAATAGTCAAAACGAATTATAAGTAGCATGGATTGGTTCAAGGCGAGTCTTGGTGTTGCAGTAATTTTGATTGCTCACCATTTGATTAAGACGGATAGGATAGGATTTAGTGCTGAAAACTACGGGGCATCAGGGAAAGATAAGAAATTTGATGATTATGGTAGCCTTGAAATGCCCGAAAATCACCTACATAAAGGTGTTGGGAGAGCCGCCGGACAAATGAATACACCTTATGGAGCAGGAGAGTCAATGACGGTTTCAAGCCTTGGACAAAACTACAATGGCCGTGCTTTCGGCTACTGAGGTGGATGGATGGATATTTTAAAACTCAAATCAGAAATCGAAAAATTCCGAGCCATGACTGGAGAAGATGGGCTATTAGGTCCGGGTGGAGAGGAACAGGCTGAAGAAACAAATTTTGTTACAGATGAACCCGCTGGAGGAGCAGGACAAGCACCTAAGCCAAAAAAGAGTTGGAAGCAGGAACTCAACGATAGTAAAACTGCGATTCCTTTGTCCATAGGCCTCGCCCTAACTGCGGGACTGGTCTATGATGGGGTAAAAAATAGGGGGGATGAGGGAGAAATTATCTTTACTGAACCTTGGAAGACGATGGCTTTGTTTGTAGGAGCCGGAGCAATTGGGTGGGGAACTGGAAGAATCGCAAGAGGAGATGTAGCAGTAAAAGAATCAGAAACACTCAAATCAATGTTATCCAAGAGAGAGAGGGAATTGGAAGATGAAAAGGAGGAAATTGAGGCCGCTAAAGAGAAGAAGAGAGAAACATATAGGATGTTAATGTCCGAACCTTCAAGGATGGAAATGCTCCCTTCACTTAGTAGTGTGAATACATTCGGTGAATATGGAGCCGCAGTAGGCCAACAAGGAATATCCTACTTTTAAGAGTATCTTTAAATAGTTGTGTGTATAATAAAAACCTATGGTATTATATAAAGGTTATTGCCGGCCTTTGGGTAAGAAAGTGGATTTTACTGTTGAAGATGTAATATCTATGAATACTACAAGAGGGATAAAATGGAGAGTTAAAGGTAAGTTTGAAGATTATAATATTTCAACATTTTGTAGTAATGAAAAGGCTCAAGAATTACTTTCTAAACTCCCTCTAAAAATGGATGCTGAAATAGCATATACCCATCCCCCCACTACTTATGATGCAGAAGAATTAATGCCTTCCTTTTCTAATATATCTAAGGATTCTGAATCCTCCATAATTACTTATGAAGCGGAAGAATTAATCCCTTATATAGTTAAAACCTCCAAGGCAGAAGAGGCTTTTCCTTTGCATGAGCAGATTCAGGAAAATACTAATGCTCAGGAATTAGAACTACAATCGGAAAAATTACCTGCTAAGTATTATAAAAAGGATGGCTCTTTGGATATGAGATATACAGTATGTAGGGAGTTTGCGGCCAAAAAAGCAGAATCTCAGAATGCCGTTGAATTAGAAGCACCTTATACTCCTATCGAACCTGAGAGGCCATCAGATGATTACGATGGCGGAGGAAGGTATCGTAAGAAGCCTCGCAGACCTTTGGGAGCGGAGAGGGGAAGAAAAGCATGGTTAGAGAAATGTGATATTTGTTCTGAAGGTCCTATCTATGAGAAGGATGTGAATATTGAGGACTATGATGACCCTATTCAAGTCTGCCAAAGTTGTTTTGATGATATATTCACCGACAAAGCCGCAGAATCCTTTGAGGCTGATGTGGAATCAGTAGTTTCCGAACTACGGGAATTAGGTATGCCTGAGATTGTCTTTGGAGATGATGAAGAAAGAATTAAAATAAATGGTGAATTAGTTTATAAAATTGAATCAGCACCCATGCCAATTAGAGATGGAAGATATTCTCAACCATTATTTTATATTGATTCAAAAGATGAGTTTGGAACATGGCATATGGATAATCCTTTACAACAGTTCTCTCCTCCTATATGGATAAGAACTCCGAAAGGACTAATAAAAAATACTCGATTCCATAGAAATAAAATATTAGAAAGAAAAATTCAAAGAAGATTGCAGGAAGATTATGGAGAATATACTAAGAAAAATCCTTTTGAATGTTTGTGCGGAAAGAGATTTAAGAATGAAAATGCTTTAAAAAAGCATCAAGGAGATAAAAAACATCCTAATTATCATCCATCTCATACTCTTTTTGATAATGAATTAAAAGGACCTCCTATAAACAACATTATAAATCCTGATGGAATTACATTAAAGGAAGTTTATTTAATGTTTCCTAATTGGGATGGGAATTATAAAACATGGTTTGGAAGAGGGGAGAAGCCATTACAAGACGGTTTTAATTATTTCAACGCAGAATCCTTTGAGGCTGAAGAACGGTGGTATGTATCAGACCCTTGTTATGCTATACCTGAAGATAGATGGGGTGAATTTGTTAATAAATTACCTGATAATCTGAAAAATAAAAAGGTAGATGTAAAGTGGGAAGTTGATGGAAAGGAATATATTGTAGAAGTTTGGCAATCTCCCGGAGGAGATGGTGTATGGAGTTTCCCTTCTTTGAATTGTGATTTTGGTGTTGATGCAGGGTTGTTAGCCGTTATTCCTGAAAAAGTTGCAATGGAAGGAAAAAGGCCTTTTGGAGGAAAATGGTTTAATAAAAAACCAACGCTTTTTACTGATGAAAAAAAATATGTAGTTAAGATAAATAATAAACGCAATAAAAACGTAGATAATAGATACAACCCATTCGATGCAGAATCCTTCGGTGCGGCTTACACACCTGAGCAAAGACTTGATGATTACACGCCTGAGCAACTAACTACTTCAAGTTCCGTAACAGGAGATTTCTTTGAGGACTCCTTGAAATACTCGTATGGAGGCTTCCAAGCAGAAAACGAAGAATTAGGAGAAACCTCCTATGCCGAAGATGTTCCCGACTTACAAAGAGCAGAAGCGGGGATGGAAGTCGAAAACATAGAACAGGCTTACAAGAAGAAGGAAGACCAATTCATGACTCTCGTAGTGGATGATGCTACTCTATTCAGACTGGCTCCTCACCTACCTGATTTCGTGGAGATAGAGGATAGTCAGTTAGCAGGATATACTACTCTTAAATTCAACTTCGTGGAGAATCCTGAGATGGAACAACAAATCCTCTCTTACGCCATTGATGTAGTGGCCGATACCGATGAAGAAGCAGAAGAACCTGAGTTCAAAGAGGGCGATGTTAGAAACCGCCTTTTCAATGTCGAGTTCGATGATTGGGCTGAACAGGAGATGCTAACGCACGGAAAGGATGTTTCCTTCAAAGAGTGGGCTGATGAGGAATCAGAATCTCACGGCGATGATGAGTTCATGGATTGGGCCAATCACGAAGAAGAATCTCACGATGAGAGATACGAAGCAGAAGGGGCAAAGAGAAGGAGTTTTAAGGTTTGGGGTATGAAGGAAGTAAGGAAGTATTGGCAAGGACAGTTCGACCTTCAAATGCAAGATTGGTTGGAATTCGCTTGGATTAATGGGGATAACCCTCAATTCAAAACATATCAAGGAGAAAGATGGACGGCAGGTGATGGAAATGGGAACTACATTGGTTCTCCCAAGGGTGTTAAAAAGTCTAACATACCAACGGGAACAAAAATGCGAAATGTGATTAATACGAATGAATTATACAACGCATGGAAAAATCAATCTCCCGTAATCGAGGCTACTGCTCAAAAAAGATGCCTTGTATCTTATCAAGAAGCCGTTCCTGAAATGCACATATTCTTAGATTATATGGAGGATGCAGGAATAGATATTAAGGAAGCGGAATGGAGAAATCTCAGCGACTTTGAAATGGGTGATAGAGATAGATACGCATTAGGTGATGAGATAATCGCCATATCACAAACACTTAGGGAAAACAAAGTGGATGATTGGAGGGCGGTAAAGAAATTGGGGAAGGCTATCAAACAAGGAAAATTCACAAGAGTTAGAGATGAGATGGGGAATATCGGAGTATATTCAAGACGAGGAGTTTGGGATAAACACCACAAGGACTTCTTTGAACTATTCTCCGACTCTCAAATTCAAGCCCTCGGCATCCCTTGGGTAGTGAATGATTATTGCGCAGAAATCACAGATGAATACCTAAGCGAATTAGAAAGTAAATTAGATAGGAAAATAGACTCCTTTGTGAAGGGACTAAACTATACACAATGCGTAGCGTGTGATAAAGAGGCAAAGGTCGAAATACTTGAGGATAATGATGGTAATCCCATATATCAATTCTATTCGTGCGAGTGCGGTCATAACGACATTCAAGATTCTTCTTACGATGCGGAATCCCCAAATAAATATCAACTAATGGAAAATAAATTGAGGGAAGCAGAAGAATCTGATGGATTCATAGGCAGGATTCCTAAGAGTAGGGGTTTGGGGGAGAAAACCAAGATATTAAAAAACAATGTTAGGATTATCTTCGAGGAAGCACAAAGGCCTCTTTACCCTATGGAAGTCATGACTCTATACGAACAGAAGAAGTATGGAGATAAACCTCAGCGTAAGTCTAAGTATAAGAGTTCTCCAAGGGTCAAGAAGTTAGGAATCACACAGAAGAAACTATCTCAGATAATCAATTCTCAAAAGGATAGATACTATGTTTCAAGAAGAGGTTTGATTCACTATATAGGTGAGGGGTCAATGCAAGATTACATCAAGAATCTCGACCCTAAATACTTTGCTGAAGAGGATTCAAAATCCTATAATTCTTTGCCGGATGAGGATGATATATTGAAGTTTTTGAAAGAAAGTCATCGTTTTATCAGAAAGTATAATGCTCCTTATAAATATAGTTCAAAGGGAATGGCTCAGAAATTTGGAGTTTCTCAAGCCGCTATGCGAGGAATGATGGGAAGGATGGAGCGAGCAAGAAAAGTGAAATCCACACCAAGAAGGTGCGAGGATGCTCCCAAACAACATAGGAGGAATCATTTGAAAATATACTACCTACCCGATAAGAAATTAATGGGTGCGTAATTATGGGCCATAATACATTCAATGAGGTATATTTCAATAATAAGAGTTTAGATTGGTATGAAAAGAATACTATTTTACTAACTAAAGATACATGGAGGCCTTTAAGACGAGATGATGTTGTATTATGTTTATTTGGAGCGATAGGAGATAGAAATCTAAAAACTTATTTTAAATTAGCACGAATGAGTCCATACATGAAGGGGGGAATAGCAATTTATAGTAATTTTAGGAATATGCATTATGCTGATGAACATAAATATACATATAACGATTATAAATTTGATTTGAGTGAGGTAGCGGTAAATAATAATGATGAAATTATAATGGAAGGACCTTCCGGAGAAGAAATAATAAATATATATCAGATGGTTGTGCAAAAAGAGGATGCTTTGTATTTGATAATCTCTCCTGTAAAGAAATTCATTAACTACTCACAACTTCCAAATACTAAATAATCTTTAAGTAGTCGAAATCTAATCTATACATATGGCTGATTCCGAAAAGAAAGAACCTACTGAGGCTGAAAAGACGAATCGTAAGGCTTGGAGGAATTTATTAGTAACAAGTGTGGGTTCAGCCGCTTTTCTTGCGGCGGCTATGAGTAATATAATTAAGACACATAAGAAACACGGATGGCCTAAAAATGCATTTAAAAACACCGATTATGTTCTTATGACCGTGCCTTTCTTGGTTTTGGCTTTATCTCTTCATGAGGAAGTAAAGAACGGTGATGTAAGTGAGTAAAGATGCAGAATCCGAAGATGATGTTTTCACTCATTCTGTCGTATTAGGATTTAAGTTCAAGTATTATACGAAGGAGAATCCCCTATATAAGAAGAAGGATGATGGAAGTTTCAACTTAGACCCAATACACATTATCAGATTGAAGATTCTGATATTGAGGGAGATGGATTTAGTAGGGGTGCAATACAATGATGCGACTATTACGGCAGATTCTCTTCTTTTCAAGTTCAATTTCACCAATGAGATAGAAGCACAGAAATTTAGTGCTTATGTGAGAGAGTATATTTCCCAAAACGAAAAGGTCGAACAACTACAACAATACTTCGACAAGGCAGATGTAAGAGTTATGACTAATTACGAGGCAGGAATCCTATTCTCAACCCTCATGGATTGGACTAACCCTCAATTCATAATAGATTTCTTAGAATACCTCATAAAATTAAAAGAATACGATTACGACTACTCCCTACAATTCATTCGTGAAAGAGGTGTGGATATTAATGAGCAAGATGATTATGGTGTATCTCTAAAGGACTTGATGTTGGCTGAAAACAATGGCTATCAGTCTATGTTAGAGGAGTTAGTAAATGACCTCAAGAATAAAGGAAGGAGTTTAGATGATGTTGCCTTTACTCTCACCGCAGATAATGGCTTGAAAAATCAAACAATGACGAGTATGTTTGCTATTCAACAAGAGGTGGAAAGGGGATTTGTGAATAAAAGAATGAGCCTCCAATTCATGCGTTATCAAGGTAAATTAGAGGCGATAGATGACTTTTTGTATTATGTGTATGGGGATGAAGATTCTTTTATCTTTGACAACATTTAAATAGGTAAAAATATAATTGATTAATATGTCTTCCGATGATAATCAGATAATTGATGATGATGAGTCAATAGATGATTGGGTTGAGAGGGAGAATAATTGGAATAGAATTTCGGATTGGCAAGCACTTATGTTGGCTAAGAAACAATCCTACTTCCTAAGCAGAATTAATTCATTAGGCTATGAATATTACAATGATACTAAACAATGGGATGTTCTTATTGAGAGGGAATGGCAAGTTCTCCAAAATAGGTATAATTCAGGTTTAGGATTGGAAGAAGAGATACTTGAGTCCTTCGGAGAAGAATTCTTTACACGAAAGCAGGAATTAGAGGAAGAGATGTTAGAGTTGCTTGATGGAATGGAAAAGAAGGAGTATAATGAAGCACAACTAACTGTATATACTTATGAGGACTTCCTATTATTGTCTAACCAAGGGATATTCAGGGATGAGATATTTATCATAGACCCACAAAGGAAATGGAAGGGAAAGGTAATTGAGCATTTGAGGGATTATGGCTATGATAATTTTGATAATATAGATATTATGGGGAGGCGTTGCATTGTCGTCAGCAAGACCCCCTGATAAGTATGATTTTGACTATTGGGATAATTTCGTTTCCAAGAGTAATAATTTTATAACGGCGAGGCAAATAGCCCTTGTTATATTAATAATCGCTCTTACTGTCCAAGCAATCGGCCTTATGATTTCACCGAGCGATTGGTTGATTTGGAATGCTTTGACATTCATTGTTGCTACTAATTTAGGAGCAGTTTTACTTGCGATTCAAGCCCAAAATTCAGCCGATAATATCAGGGATATGTATAAATCTGCTTTCGATGCCGACTTCTATCAATCCCTATTTCTATTCTCTCAATTGAAGAGTTCTATTGCTCAAAATGCACAGAATAAAGGAGTATCTATTAGAGATGAGATAGATTCATTAGGTATAAATCTCTATGAATTCATCGAGGGTTATTTAGAAATCTTCAAAGAAGACAAAAATACCACCATAAACACGAAGGAAAAGGTGGAAATAGAATATGAAAACGAGGATGAACTATTTGCGTGACGAGAAAGATTTAAGTAGTCGTGTGTAAATCAAAAGGTATGGTAAATCAAGACCCTCAGCCCGAAGTATTTGATTCGGAATTTACATTTGCCGCCGCCGCAGGAGCAAATACATCTATTACAAATACTATTTATACTTTGCAAGGTCAGAATGAAGAGGTTCGTATATATGCATTTACCGCACAGGTGACGGATGCTAATGATGCGGCTTATACGCTTATGTTTGATTATGATATGGAATTAGTTGTAGGGGCGAATACCGTTCCTTCCAATCCTTTTGATATTTCATGGGTTTCTCAAAGCGATGAATTAACTTGTGCATTTACTGTTCCAGTAGTTGTTAAATTTAAGCAACCCCTACAAGTAAGGATTATTCCTCGCACCGCAGTTCCAGCAGAAACTAACATTCGTATTCAACTTATAGGAGAAACAGGAGTAATTAAAGTTTAGGTGATATTATGGCAAATCAGAATCCACAACCCGAAATTTATACTACAAGGCATAGTTTTGATGCCGCCGCAACACAAGGAACTACTGTGACTCAGACAGTTTATACTAATCAGGCCAATACGGAAGAAGTAAGAATTTATGCAGTTTCGGTTCAATTTTTAGATACTAATGGTGGTTCAGATGATGCAACTGTTTATCAAGATTTCGATATTCGTATTCAAATAGGACAAAGTTATGTTCCATTCAAGCATTTTGATGCTGGATTGATTGGTAGGATGGGTGAGAGAACACTTACTTTTGCTACTCCTATATTGGTTCTTTATCAGCAACCCATATCTGTTGAAATCGAGTGGAGAAATTCAACTGCCCTTACTGCGGCTACTATTGCTAAAGTCAGCCTTCATGCTGAATTAGCCCTACAAACTCAATATCCTCACAATAACGGACAACCAAACTACGGGAGGAATTACTGATGGTTAATCAAAATCCACAACCTGAGTGTTATACTACACGCCATTCATTCTCCGCAGGAGCAACTGATGGAACTTCCTCCACTCAGCAGATATTAACTAATCAAGCCCATAATGAGGAACTAAGGGTATATGCAGTATCATTTAATCTATATGATGCTAATGGAACTCCTATAACTGTCGCACAGGAAGATTTTACAATTACTATTTTGGCTGGACCAAACTCAGTTCCTTCCAAGTCATTTAGAGCAGATTCTATTGCGAGAGCAAGAGATAGAACTCTTACTTTGAGCGCACCAGTTTTAATTCTTCATCGACAACCCCTACAAGTTCAGGTAAATTATGTTGGTGGAACTAATTTAGTCGCCGCTACTATTGTGAAGATTACTTTGAATGGAGAGATGTATCTTCAAGAGTATTTCGGATAAGGGTAATGTTTAAGTAGTAAAACACTAATTAAAAGGTATGTCCTCATTTGATGAAAAGAGAAGGAATGTTAAAAGACCTTATCGAAAGAAGTCTTTGCAAACAGGTATGAGTGTTATTGATAAGAGCGTTGATGCGACTCCACTTCCTCCAGCATCTTATGATACTACTACACATCAGGCTACTACTCCTGTAAGAAGGGGGATAGACCCTCACATTTATCAAAAGGACATTAGACCTGCGGTTGAGAGTCTTGATTTCGCAAGACCACTCGACCTTTCTCGCTATCCTTGGCACTTAGCACCCAAAGGAGATTCAGCGAATGTTATTTCTCGTTTAGCCTATAATTTTGATGCTACGACAGGAGGGACAAATATAGCAGATGATGAGTATTTAGATGTTTTAGTCCTAAACTTATTTGGAACGGGAAGTCAAGCACCCGGTCCTTCAACCATAGGAACTTCATATGCAGGACCTCCTCCAGTTCCTGCTTACATTAGCGTGAATACGGCAACTGGCTCAGACACTACTTCAGGAAACCCTGATTTCCCCCAAGCCGGTAATACTACCGTAGGTGCATCAGGAACTGTTAGACAAGGCGCACCCGGAGAAATATACAAAATTTCCAGTTTTGGACATAGCACACTAACAGGAGCAGTTAATTGGAGTCCCGGTATTGCAAACCCTGATTCCACTAACCCTATTGCATATCAAATTTATGTTGATGGGTCTTTATTCATGGAATGGGATAACTTCCAATGGTCGCCCGTTACCCCCCTCCGTTCTCAATGGAATTTCTCTCAACCACTAACTGTAACTGAGCAAATTGTCTTTAGAATGATTAATAAAAGTGGTGCAACTATAAATGCGGGAGAGATAGAAGTTTGCTTCAATGGATGGAGTGAGCAGTTCGCAGGATATACCGATGTATCATATCAGCAATTAGAGATTTAAATAAAACTTTAAGTAGCAAAACCCTGATAGTTAGGAGTATATGTCACGAAAGTTCACCGGCTCTCAAGCAGGGCAAGATGGAATCCGAATGCGTGAGGATGATGGTAATCCTGATGCACACGGAGTTTCTGAAGTTATTGTGACAAATGGGACACTCACAGCATTGGGAAATGGTATAGTCGAATTATCAACTGGAGGGGGTGGTGGAGGAACAGGACCTCAAGGAGCAACAGGAGCAACGGGACCTGCTTTTTTAACAGTTGCGGATGTTTCAGGAAATACAGGTCCATATTCAGGCATTACAACTTTAAAATTCGATGATACGACAGGATTAGATATAGCCCCTACTGCCGCTAATGAGGTAACTGTAAGTATTGGAAGCCATTGGTATAGTATATTAGTTGATGGACAAACTACTCTCACACCTTCGGGCGCACAGAATATAGAGTTTATTGCAGGAACAGGAATGCAAATAATCACCGATAACACCTCTAACCCAGTATCTATTCAATGGAATGCTACTGGAAGTGCAGGTGCTACTGGAGCAACTGGAGCGAGAGGTCCAACGGGGGAGCAAGGAGCGACAGGAGAGCAGGGACCTACTGGTGAGCAGGGAACTACTGGCGAGCAGGGAACTACTGGAAGTCAAGGTATTACAGGAATTCAAGGCTTAACGGGAATTCAAGGCGTAACAGGCCTTCAAGGCCTAACAGGTCTTCAAGGCTTAACAGGTCTTCAAGGGATTACGGGACTTCAAGGCTTAACAGGTTCTCAAGGCTTAACAGGTATTCAAGGCTTAACAGGCATTCAAGGCCTTCAAGGCTTAACAGGTTCTCAAGGCTTAACAGGTTCTCAAGGCTTAACAGGTTCTCAAGGCTTAACAGGTATTCAAGGCTTAACAGGTTCTCAAGGCTTAACAGGTATTCAAGGCTTAACAGGTATTCAAGGCCTTCAAGGCTTAACAGGTTCTCAAGGCTTAACAGGTTCTCAAGGCTTAACAGGTTCTCAAGGCTTAACAGGTATTCAAGGCTTAACAGGTATTCAAGGCCTTCAAGGCTTAACAGGCATTCAAGGCCTTCAAGGCTTAACAGGTTCTCAAGGCTTAACAGGTTCTCAAGGCTTAACAGGTATTCAAGGCCTTCAAGGCTTAACAGGTTCTCAAGGCTTAACAGGTTCTCAAGGCTTAACAGGTATTCAAGGCCTAACAGGTATTAGAGGCTTAACAGGACCTCAAGGCATTCAAGGCTTAACAGGTATTCAAGGCCTAACAGGTATTAGAGGCTTAACAGGACCTCAAGGCATTCAAGGCTTAACAGGTATTCAAGGCCTAACAGGTATTAGAGGCTTAACAGGACCTCAAGGCATT